>Ga0114971_10003134_pt1 | contig 11256 bp, 7 predicted proteins | sample M_140625_MF_Meta_FD_87320 | JGI IMG/M metagenome (GOLD analysis project Ga0114971, IMG submission 87320) | Freshwater microbial communities from Lake Montjoie, Canada to study carbon cycling - M_140625_MF_MetaG | ecosystem: Environmental > Aquatic > Freshwater > Lake | place: Lake Montjoie... | reverse complement strand
GCCCACCTTTGCATTTCTGTGGCTGTATCCGTGGCTGTATCCGTGGCTGTATCCGTGGCTGTATCCGTGGCTGTATCCGTGGCTGTATTCGTGGCTCTATCGGCAGCAGCTATTTCATCCGAACTTCGCCGCTCCCCTTTTCGATGACACCAATAATCGAAGGGTTCTCCCCTGAGCGCTTCAACTTCTTCACCATACTCTCTGCATACTCGGGGCGCGCAATGATCGTGTATCCGATTCCCATATTGAAAACACGAAACATTTCCGCTTCTTCAACACCGCCATGCTGCTGTAGAAACGGGAAAATCGCAGGCGGAGTCCATGACGTTTTTTCAATCACCGCATCGAGATTCTTCGGCAGCGCGCGACATACATTGCCTGGCAACCCCCCGCCTGTAATGTGAGCCATACCACTAATCGACTTTTTTTTGCGGAAACTCTCTACCAATTTGACGATTGACTTGGCATAGATGCGCGTTGGCTCGAGCAGAATCTCGCAGAGCGTTCGATCTCCCAATTCTGCATACTTCGCATTCAGATCAAGTCCAGCATCGCGCACAATTCTGCGTACAAGCGTGTACCCATTCGAATGCACTCCGGAACTTTCTAAGCCGATGATCACATCATTCTTTTTGACACGCGTTGCGTCGATGATGTTGTCGTATTCCACAACTCCAACGCAAAATCCTGCGATATCAAAATCGCCTGGCTTATAGATGTCTGGCATCTCCGCGCACTCTCCACCAAGCAACGCACATCCTGCGATCTCGCATCCACGCGCGACTCCAGTGATCATCGCACTTGTTTCCGCAGGTTGCAATTTGGAAAGCCCCAGATAGTCCAAGAAAAATAGCGGCTCCGCTCCCTGCACAATGAGATCGTTCACATTCATTGCGACGCAGTCAATTCCAACCGAGTCATAGACACGGCGCTCTGCGGCCATCAGCACTTTCGTGCCGACTCCATCGGTGCATGCAACAAGAACTGGCCGCTTGTAATTTCGGCGCATACTTTTCTTACTGAAGTCAAGCTGAAACATTCCTGCAAATGCACCGTGTCGACCCAATACGCGCGAACTGTGCGTTCGCTTCAAAACCGGCTGAATGAGATCGACGACCTCATCGCCAGCATCGATATTCACACCTGCATCTCTGTAAGTCAGACCTTTCGTCACTGGGGAAGTGCTCATCCCCCCATTACACACGATTCTCAGCAAATCGGTCTATGCTCCTCCACCCATATGTCAATTCTCATCGATAGCAATACTCGTGTCCTCTGTCAGGGCATCACCGGAACCGCAGGCGCATTTCATACCAAAGGATGCTTGGAATATGGCACTCAAATGGTTGGCGGGACCACTCCTGGAAAGGGTGGACAGCGCGACGCAAACGGCTTGCCAATTTTCGAAACGATGCACGATGCTGTCAAGACAACGGGAGCAAACGCAACAATGATTTTTGTTCCGCCGCCATACGCTGGCGATGCGATCATCGAAGCTGCTGATGCTGGAATTGGATTGATCTGCGCGATCACCGAAGGCATCCCGGTACAAGACATGATTCGAGTTCGCGAGATGCTGAAGAAATATCCAAAGACAACATTGGTCGGTCCGAATTGTCCTGGCGTGATCACTCCTGGCAGAAAAGTCGGCGAGAAAAAATATGAAGGCGGATGCAAGATTGGAATTATGCCTGGATACATCCACATGCACCGCATGGATGCTCCATCGCGCAAAGCTGTTGGCATCATCAGCCGCTCTGGAACATTGACATACGAAGCGGTCTGGCAATGTTCGGCGCGCGGAATCGGCCAGACAACATGCGTCGGCATTGGCGGCGATCCAGTCAAAGGTTTGGATTTTACAGATCTGCTGGAACTATTTACCGCCGATCCTGATACGAGTGCAATCGTGATGATCGGAGAAATTGGCGGAAGCGCAGAAGTCGATGGCGGTAAATGGTTGCAGGCAAACACAAAGAAACCAGTTATTGCATTTATCGCCGGCCGCACCGCCCCTGCTGGTCGGCGAATGGGACATGCTGGTGCAATCGTCGGTGGTGCGGAAGACACGGCGCAAGCGAAGATCGATGCGCTGCGATCTATGGGAATTCAAGTGGCGGATAGTCCTGCTGATATGGGTGCGATGACGGCAAAAGCGCTTGGGCTGAATTGAACGACATTATTTCTTATTTGCACTGGATACGATTTTAGAAATGAACCTCGGAAAAATTTTTCTTGCATCCACGTCAATCGTGGCCTGTATTGCTTTGTCAATTCACGCAAGAGCAATTGGTGATGTTGCAACGCAATCAGTCTCTCCCACCATTCCCCCCGCTCCAATCGTTGCTGGGCATCTGTATGACCGCATTGCAGTCGTTGGTGCGAGCGCATCCGATGGATTCGGGGTTTCCGTGCGTGCAGATGCGCCATCAGTCGATTTGACTGCGCCAGTTGATCCAAATGCGAAACAAACTGTCGCGAAGAAACCAACGCCGGTTCAATTGAATCTTTCAGACGTTCTGCGATATGCCGCAACTTCGCAGCGAGTCATCATGCACCATTATTCCAGTGGGTTTTTCTTTGCGAATCCAGGTCCAACTGGTCAAGGTGAAATCTATCGCGCGCTGAAAATCAAACCAACGCTTGTGCTTGGGCTCGACTTTCTCTTCTGGTATGTCTACGGAACAGTCACTGCTGACGGCAAGCCGATGACCACGGGAGCTGATCGATTCAGCAATCTCGAACTTGGACTTGAACAACTTGACCGAATTGTCAGCGCAGGGATTCCGCTTGTGATCGCTGATATTGCAGATATGCACGACGCAATCGGCAAGATGCTTTCGGAAAATCAAGTACCTGATATCGATACGATCGAGAAAGTCAACGCACGAATTATGGAATGGGTCAAAGCAAGACCGCTCGTCAAGATCATGCCGCTTGCGCAAATTCTGGAGACTCTCAAGAAAGGTGGATCCATCGATCTTGCTGGGAAGTCGTGGAATCCTGCAGAATTGGGGGCACTTCTTCAGGACGATCAATTGCACCCGACCTTTGCGGGAACTGTTGTTATCGCTGCGGGTTTGATCGACTTGGCGAAGAGCAATGACCCTTCCACACCACCGCCGTTTGACTTCGATCCAAAGTTGATCCGCGAGAGAGTTCTGGAAAAAGCCGCTACGAAAAAAGAAGTGAAGGCAGAATCGAAAACTACTGAAGAGTCGCCAGCAACTCATTGATGTGCTTGCGCGCCTCTGCATCGGTCGTCTTGGCAAGCCATCCACCAACAGCCTCGCGTGCAGCATCCACTCCTGCCACTCGCTTTATTTCTGGCGCGAGTCGAGAGAGATCGACCGCTGGTCTGACCGCACGAACTTGTTTCGTAAACCAATCAAGCACGGCTCGATCCTTGATCGACGAAAGTTGTTGAGTCCATAATTGCCAGAGCATGTCCTGATCGATCAGGGTGGGGGCGGGAATCATGCGATATGCGGCGAGAAAAGCATCACTTTGCCGCAAACGAAAAAGTGGACTCAGCGAGATCGGCGCGCATACTGTCGCCACCGCTTCTCCTTTACTCACTGCGACCGACCAGAGTTGTGATGCCATCGAATCGTCGCCGATCTTGACGACATCGCCCAATGCGCGTGCATAATCCGCAGCAGCTCCAGAAGTTTTCGAAGCCACCAACGCCGCACGTGCGATTTCTTTTACATCCGACTCACCTTTGCCTGGATCAAGTGTTGCCGGAGAAATCCGCGACTGAGATGGTGTTGAGGGTGGCGTAATAACCATCAACGGATCACCGAATAATGTCACGCGCCACGCAGAATCGATCGGCCCATCGCACCATCGACTTGCAACAAGAAACGGAACCATGTTCGCCATGCGCGTTGCGACCATACTCGGCGGAACAAACGCAACCAAGTATGGTTCATACACACTGCCGGCATAGGCATAAATTCCATGTTCCAACCAACGCCCACCAACCGTGCCGCGACTCTCAGCGGCAGTGAGGCTCCACGAATGAATCAGATGCATCGCCATCGGATGTTCAAGCATCGGAACATCTTCTGGATAGCACTCAATCGTCTGCCACATCTTGAAGAAGTCCGAATTGCCCATCGTGTTCATAAAGAGCACATCGGGCTTGAAGCCACCCATCAACAAATTGAGCCACGAAACAGCGGACGCTTGTACGCCAGAAAACTCGGTGGTTTCATATCCCGCACTCTTGAGAACGGCGACACCTTCAGTCATTCCATAACGCGCAAATTCTCCATCGTTTCCATAGGTATTCATCATCCAAACAGACTTTGGCGAAAGATAGAGACTGCACATTGCGATGTATGCACAGCGCACCTCATCGCCAAAAATGTTTGAAGCAATCGCCCATCGATGACCATCTGAAATTCTGCAAAGTGCATCCGTCACCGCAACGGCTTCGCCAGGCTTTGGATTCGCACCGGCCGGTGGCGCCCATTGTGCTCCTGGCGGAACTTCCACTTTCCACGGCATCGATCTGCAAATCGTGACTGCATCAATTGAATCGCCAAGCGAGATGTATCCCAATCCCGTCGCTCGTGTCCCGTCTTCAATGCGCGCGGAAAGTTCTTGGAATTGCGAAGGACCCATCGTCGAACTTGGAGGATCGAATGGTCCTTCGAGCCAACTCAACACCTGTCCATGTCCGGCAGCCAGTGCGACTGCTGCGGTCCATGCAGGATCACTCATACTTGTGAAGACAATTCCAATTGGCTCGAAGCGCGCTGATGCGAATGCTTCCGCTGGAGTATGCGGATTCGCATCGCTTCCTGGAACAGTCCACGATTGTGTGATTGCATTGTTTGCAAGCGCATTCTTTTCTTCGATCGTTCCAGGCATTGCGCCAATCGAAGTGCGACGAATGACCTTGCTCGGTTTGAATGCGCGAACATACATCGGAGTAAAGAAGTCATCTTCGATCAGAACTGGCCAACGCCCACGCAGAGTCCATCTGGAAATTTCATCCAGATATGTTGCAGCGTCTGGAACGAGCACCACCTTATCGACAATGGCGATGCGTGCTCGCACTTGATAAGAACGCAGTCCCATTTGCATCTGCCACGAAACTGGCATTGGTTGTCGAACGACTTTCACGTGCTGGTCTGTCGGCGCAGGTTGGGATTGCTGCGCTTGTTGAGATGTGGGAGCAGGAGCAGATTGCGCAAAGACACGGACTGCTGCAAACAGAATCAGGCACAAACTGCACAAAGTCTTCATACTTAAAAGATACCGTTTGAATTGGCTAAACGAGTTGATATCCCTTGGCGATTTGGCGGAAAGCTTCGGCATCTTTCGCCGCCCATGCACTGTTGCGTCCAAGTTCCTTTGCCAATATTGCCGCAACGTTGTCGGCAGAATCGAACGCTGCTTTCGCATCGAGCAGCAGGCTGCGCGTTCGTCGTGCAAGCACATCATCAACTGATCGAGCCATTTCGTGGCGCGCCGCGTGTGCAACCACACCAAGCGGATATGGCAATCGTTCGTGCATCGGCTGACTCCAACTTGCGTGCTCCGCACAAACTGCGCGCACCATCGGTGCATCGCTGCCATAGACCCGCAACCAATCTTCACTTGGCATCGCAGCATCATCGCGTGCGATCCAACCTCGCACATGCAGCGATTCTGTGCAACAAGGTCGGCGATCAAGTTGGCCTACATCGATCACTCTTGCCATCGTGTCCTCAGCCATACGCCGATATGTCGTCCACTTGCCACCCATAATCGACACCATCCCGCTTGCACTGACAACAACTTTGTGAGAACGAGAAATGGACTTTGATGGCGAATCAATTCCACTTTCGTGAACAAGCGGACGCATCCCCGCATAGACCGTTCGCACATCTGCACGAGTTGGATCCCGTTCCAAATATCGCCCAGCATTACGAAGAATAAATTCGATTTCTTCTGGAAGCGCGCGAGGTTCGATCTCCGCTTTCTTCATCGGCGTATCCGTTGTTCCAACAACAATCCGATCATGCCACGGAATGACGAAAAGCACGCGTCCATCGTCGGTATGCGGCACCATAATCGCGCGCTGACTGGGCTGCAAAGTTTTATCAAAAACCAAATGCACTCCTTGCGCAGGTTCGATCATCCGCGGCGTTTTGCCATCATCCAAGACGCGCAATTCATCGGAGAAAATGCCGCAAGCGTTCACCACAACGGTCGCGCGAATTTCCATCATGCGTCCGCTCTCGCCATCCATTGCGCGCACACCATGAACCATTCCATGCGAATCTTTCAGCAATTCGCTGACGCGACATTGATTGAGAACCACCGCACCTAAATCTGCGGCAGTGCGCGCGAGAGTCAGCGCCATACGAGCATCGTCGAATTGACCATCGTGATATTCCACGCTGCCAAGCAAACCTTCACGGGCGACATTGGGAATCGCCTCGATCGTCTGCGCAGTTGAAAGAAACTTGCTCGGCGCCAAATTCCGTTTACCCGCGAGCAAGTCATACAGTTTCAGACCCGCGCCATAAAAAGGACCTTCCCACCAGGTGTATCGCGGCACAAGAAATGCAAGATCATGCACCAGATGCGGAGCATTCTGATGCATTAAGCCGCGTTCATGCAATGCTTCCATCACCAATGCGATATCGAGTTGTTCCAAATATCGCACGCCGCCGTGCACCAATTTGGTACTGCGACTGGAAGTCCCCTTCGCAAAGTCATGCGCTTCGACCAAACAAGTGGAGTATCCGCGCTGGGCAGCGTCAACTGCGACGCCAAGTCCCGTCGCGCCACCACCTACAACAAGCACATCGAAGGATTTTCCGTCAGCCCGATCCAACATTTGGTCACGCAAGAAATCACTCACGACTGCTCCTCCCATCCTCGAGATTTTTCGATTGCCTTGCGCCAACGCTCGCGCATTTCGACTCGTGTGCTTGGGCTCATCATTGGTGCGAAGATTCGATCCACACACCGTAACGATTCGATTTCTTTCGCTGAAGCCCAGACTCCAGTTGCAAGTCCAGCCAAATATGCCGCACCAAGCACGGTTGATTCCAATATTGCAGGTCGCTCGACATGAATTCCAAGCAAATCCGCTTGCATTTGCATCAATAAATCGCTTGCACAAGCGCCGCCATCCACGCGCATGATTCCAATTGATTGATGTTGATCAACCGAAGGAATATCGGAATTCATCGCTTCGAGAACTTCGACAACTTGCATCGCAATTGCTTCAAGTGTTGCTCGTGCGATGTGCGCGGCAGTCGTTCCGCGAGTCAATCCAAGTATCGCTCCGCGCGCTGTTGCATCCCAGTGCGGAGCGCCTAATCCCGTAAATGCTGGAACGACAACCACGCCACCAGAATCTGCGACGCTTGCGGCCAGTTCGTTCACTTCGGGTGCGCTGCGAATGATTCCAAGCCCATCACGTAGCCACTGAATTGATGCGCCTCCCATAAAGACACTTCCTTCGAGGGCATACATCACTGGCGCACCTTTCATGCGCCATGCAACCGTTGTCAAAAGTCGTGAGCGACTCTGAATCAACTCTGTGCCCGTGTTCGCCAATAAAAAACATCCAGTTCCAAATGTGGTCTTGGACATTCCTGCTTGCGTGCAACTTTGTCCAAAGAGCGCGCACTGTTGATCACCACCAATTCCCGCAATTGGAATTGCTCGACCAAAGATCGACGGATCGGTCTCGCCACACACTCCACTGCTATCAACAATTTTTGGCAGAATGCCTTGTGGGATATTGAACAATTTCATGAGCCACTCATCCCACTCAAGCGTCTTCAAGTCCATCAACATTGTTCGCGACGCATTCGAGACATCAGTCACGTGCAATTTTCCGCCGGTCAAGTTCCAAATGAGCCATGAATCGATTGTGCCCGCAGCGAGTTCGCCGCGCTGCGCACTCGCACGCGCACCATCAACATTGTTCAGAATCCACGCCAACTTGGACGCACTGAAATATGGATCAAGCAGCAAACCAGTCTTTTCAGTGACCTTTGCTTCGACTCCCTGAGCGCGCAAATGTTCCAAATCTCCCGCTGTTCTTCGATCCTGCCAGACAAGTGCGTGATGAATTGGCTTTCCACTCTTGCGATCCCAAACGACAATCGTCTCGCGTTGATTTGTGATGCCAATACCAGCAATTTGATTGTCAGAAATCCCGCCAAGTCGAAGCGCTTGCTGCGCGGTCTCCAACTGAGTCGTCCAGATCTCAGAAGCATCATGTTCGACCCAACCAGACTTTGGGAAAAATTGTTTGATCTCTTTCTGTGCAACACTAACCAATCGACCATGACGATCGACGATTGCGGTTCGCGAACTGCTCGTTCCCTGATCAAGCGCAAGTATGAGGGTTGGATTTGTCACAAAAATAATTCTACTTGATACCAGCCTTGAGTAATTGCTCTGCGTTCAACACATTCTTCAATCGAAGAATCAATTTGTCGCGCGCTGCGTCTCGGGCAAACGCATATTTCTGCATCAGTTCAATCTGAGCCTGCGCCTTCAATATCGATTGCAGTTGGACGTCGGTATTTGCCGCGGCACCTTGCGCAGCAGAATCACTCACCGGATCAGTCTTCATCTGTTGGATCATGGCCTCAACTGCGTTATCACGCTCCGCATGAAATTCATCTCGAGCAACAGACAATGCAGCGCGCTGCGATTCCGTGAGATCGGGCAGAGCGCATGCCTTTGCCAACCCCTCTGCAACGGATTCGGTCTCACCATATGCATGAAAATATGCATCACGCAAATACGCGCCCTGGACTGCTTTTCGAGCAGATTGCGGAACAACCTGAATAAGTGCCTCGAATGCGTCCCGCTGAAGCGCTGCCTTTATCTGCGCAGCTTTCATGCCGATTGATTTCGCTGATTCTTCACGCTTTTGCATCGAAAGATAAAAATCTCCCCATCGAGATTGATCGTTGGTCTTGCTAAAATTTGACCAACCAATTTCGTTGAGGCGCAAGATACGCCAGTACGCAACGACGGCCTGATGCATCCCTTGTGCGGACTTTTCCAGTTCATCAAATTTCGGAGCAAGAACCTCCGCAACTTTGGCACAGTCGATCGGTCCGAATCGAACACCAGTGACTGCAAGAATTGCGTTGGCATTTTCTTCGCCGCCCTCTACGCCATCAAATGCAGAATCCAATCCTGGCCAATGCGCACCACAGATTCGAGCGATATGCAGCATCTCGACAATCTTTGCCTGATTTGGTTCTGCGACGGCACCTGCAACATCGACAAAGAATCGGTCTTCGATTTCACGGCGAATCTTTTCTGTCGCAGCCGCACGTGCAACCCAACGATCAACTTCGGGTTCCTCGTTGATTGCAGTGATTGGAATTGAATCACCACCCGCGTCAGGCGGCGTCGTTTTCTTTGTCAACGCATCAAATTGATCTGACTCAGGCTTGATTCGAGCGTCCCATTCCTTCCAGTAATCATCCTTGAGAGTCTCCAAGATCTCCAACGCACTTGCACTACTCCCAAGTGACCCAGCAATACGCGACATCCAAGCGTCATCCATTCGCCGAGCATTCCACACTCTTAGATCAGCGTTCTGCGAATCCAACTGACCTTCACTCGAATCAGCCACGGCCATATCAAGCGCACCCGCCTTTGCACCATCGAGAGCTGTCGGGTCTTCTGGCAGGAAGAGCCCCGCTTCCTCAGGCGTTCCAAGTTTTGCCAGAATTTCTCCAGAATCAGGACCAACAATTGCAAAGATCGCAGCCTGCGCATTTCGAGCTGCATGCATTCGCTTATAGACATCCGCGGCAATTTCTGTCACCAAACCATCAAGCGCAGTGTGATCCTCGACGGAGTTCTCCTCGAACCATCTTCGATTTTCCTTGACGATAATTTGGTCCAGCATGCGATCATCCGCCACCTGCCACTGCGCAAAGATCAATCGAATCGCCTCGCGCTGATCGTCGGTGAGTCGCTTCACTCGAAGTGAAGAATTTGCTGATTGATCGACACCACTTCCAGAACCATCGTCAAACTGCGGATACGCAGCTGCGAGATATGCACTGCGAAATCGGCGTGCAAATTTCGAATCGTGATGTGCGAGAATATCCCACGCAGCGCGATACGCTCGGGCGCTGCTTTCACGAAGCGCTTTGCGTAATTCGACAACAGGCTTTCGAACTTTGTTGTATGCCGCTTCAGAAGCGTTCATCAAATCTTTCAAATGCTGTTCGTCCATCTCGCCGACATTCTGCACATTCACCCGCTCGGTTGCGGATAATGCCGCCGCCATTTCGACAGTCGCCTTCATCGAAGCCACAACCAGTTCCCGAAGAATTTTTCCTTGGCGGCTATCAAATTCACTCAGCGCACGATCGCATTCCGTTGAGACTTCTGCCGCAGATTCGACTTTGCTCCAATCCAAACTTCGTAACAAGACTGGAACATCAACATCTTCGCCATCTGCAGAATTCCACATCTGCCCAGTCCGCCACACCGCTCGCTCGCGTGTCGCACGCGCTTGTGCAAGACCAACGTGCATTGAGTCCGGCAATGCATCACGAACAGCATCAAAGAGAGTTTGATCGAGAGCCGTGCTGCGTTTGATCAGCGCGAGATATGTATCCATTATCTTTTGAGCTTCATCACGGCTCGGCATCGTCCCGCCGATCGAAAAATCTCGCATCTTTTCTTGGAATCGCTGAATCTGCTGATCGCGCAGTTCCAAGCAACTTTCAAGATATTTCACATGCGCCGCTTCAACAGCCGCATATTGATCGCGATATTCAACACCATTCTTTTTGAGCAAATCCGCAAACTCGATCAACCCGATCGGGTCTGCGAATGTTCCAGATGTGCCTTGGCTTCGCGCATTCGTGGAGAAAATAATTGTTAAAAAAATAAATACAAACGATGCACAACAAATTCGCTTCCAACACCTCACCACATGTGGTGCGGTGAGTGCAATCACATCGCGGACCCCAAGTTCATCACTCGACGCCACGCGCTGATTTGTCCCAAGTGCATTTGATTATGTGAAAGACACATGAATGCGACCATTGCCCCAACCGTTGGCAACTTCTCCGCCATTTGGGTCATCGGATTCGCTTGTGCGAAAACAGATTCATCGACTCCTGGAAGAATGTCAGCGACCTTCGTCCAACCCTTGGTGAATTCCGCGATGAGCGCATCCTTCGATGGATACAAGCCGGGGCGATCAACGCAAGGTGATCCGTGCTTGAAAAGCTCTTCATAACCTGCTGG
>Ga0114971_10003132_pt1 | contig 11258 bp, 5 predicted proteins | sample M_140625_MF_Meta_FD_87320 | JGI IMG/M metagenome (GOLD analysis project Ga0114971, IMG submission 87320) | Freshwater microbial communities from Lake Montjoie, Canada to study carbon cycling - M_140625_MF_MetaG | ecosystem: Environmental > Aquatic > Freshwater > Lake | place: Lake Montjoie... | reverse complement strand
CGATAGTAATACGTCATGCGGTCGTCGCTTCCAAGGTACGGATAGCCCATGAACTTTTTCCACTTAGCCTCATCTTCGGCTGTGCGCTCCAACGGCATATCGTGGGCGCTCATGTCCAGCGCGAGGAACCCTAAGGCCGCGTTGTTGATGACCCAGCGGGATTCTTTCAGGCCGTTCGGATGCACGCCCATGCCCGGCTGAGAAATCATGATTGGCAGGGAGGTCGCCCCCTTTGGCTTGGCGAGGTAGCCGTAGGAGCGTCGCCCGTTGATGTTGGCGAAACTCACCTCGAAGAGTTCGATGTCCGGGTTAGGCTGGTCAACCGCAGTGACTTTAGGGTCTAGGGGGATACGGGAGAGCTCAGAAGTCTGTGCGTCCCAGAATTCCTTAAAGTCCTTAGGGAGCTCCGCCGTAGGCGCGATGTTGTATGGCTCGACGGCCGCACCCGCCATGCCGATGCCGATGCCGAGCGTAGCGGCTTCCTTGGTCGAGGTGATCTGGAACCGCAGCACCCCGGGTTGTTCCAGGGTTCCCTCCACGGTCGCCTTGCCGTTCGTCAGCGAAACGGTGCCTTGCTTAAGGAGTTTCGCGCCATCGAGGGTCAGCGTCCATTCGAGTTCGGTCGGCACGCTGGGAGCTTCGGCAGCCAGACTTATGAGGAAGGAGACCTTTTCGCTGACTTTGTATTGGGCATCGGGACGATCGGTCGACGCCTTAATCCAAGTGTTCGGATTGACGGGCTTGGCTGGCTCGGCGGCCGATAGCGAGCAAACGCCGACGAACAGCAAGGACGACAGGAAAAGATAAGCGATGCGCATGGGTTGGTACTCAAGGTTCAAGATGAAGAAGGGCCTTGGCCCTCTGCATTTTTTCGAAGGGGATAGGCTCGAAGCCTGGAATTTCTGTAAAGATGCGGGAGTCGGGGCGGAGCGTGTAATCGCCAGAAGCTTCGTCGACGAAACCGGGGGCGGTGTCGATGGACACGTTATGGTGGCGGTAATTCTTATCTGGGTAGCGCGACGGGTCGATACCATCGTCGTTGCCGACGAGGGCGTTATTGAAGACCCAGTTGAAGAGGGGGGTACCTTCGTCTTTCTTCGTGACGATGTCGGCGTAGAGTTGTGCGAACTCGGGATACTTCACGGAGTAGGGAGGTCGGGTTACGTCCACATCTTGGGTGAGCATACCGAGGTTGGCGCGGAAGGTGGCGGCGGTTTTGGCGAAGTCGGCTCCGTCATTGGTTTTTACGCCTGGGTTGTCGATGAAAAGGTTGTTGGAGATCTTATGGAGGTGTCCCTCGGTGACGCCGATGGCTGAACGTGAGAAGGGCTTGAAGGTGCGCCCGATATTGCGGCGAAACACGTTGCCGTAGACTTCGACTCCATGCGTGCTGTTGTCGAGGTAGAGGGTGCAGTTTTGGGCATTGTGATCGGGGCTGCCCCGCTCGTTGTCATGGAGGTAATTATGCCGAAGTCGGTTACCGAGCATGCCGGGATTCTGGCGCGTTTCGACGACGCCACCGTCCTTCGAACCGGTCAGTCCGTAGGCGATTTCATTGAACTGCATCAGGTGGTCGTTTCCTAAAAAATAGAGAAGGCCTCCCTGGTTATGGTGTAGGTAATTCCCTTCGACGATGTTGCCACAACCGTCGACCATCACAGCTTCAGCGTACATATGGAGGCGGCGGTCGTTGTGGTGGATGTCGCAGTCGCGAACGAAGTTGCTTGCTGGCGTGAGGGTCTTGCGGTCGCCGCCGCCGAGAATCACGCCGCCGAGGCCGGTGTCGCGGATGACGCAGTTTTGGAGGCCGTTGCGTTTTCCGCCTTGGCGATCCATTGCCGTCGCCCCAGTGAAACGAACGGGGAGACGTTCCAGTCCGGTGCAGAGTAAATGTCGGAAGGCTCCAGGCAGGCGGGGCAGGGGCTTGCCAGGTCCGGCGGCTTTGATTTCCATAGGGACATTGGGTTCGCCGCGATGGGCGTCCTCCCATTCTCCGACTACGCCCGTGTCCCAGCCGAAGCCGACCTGTGCGCCCACGATGCCTGTGTTACGGATGAGGCATGCATCGAGCACGTTATCTTCGCCTCGTTCGATGTAGACGCCGCTGGTGCGACTGGCTTCGAGCGTCAGGCCGCGAATATGGACGTGAGAGCATCCTTCCATCGCGACGAGAACGTCACTGAGCATCGATACAACGATTTCGGACTTGGGGCCAAAGTCTGCGGGCGGGTAGAGCGTCAGGATGCCGGTGTTACGGTCCAAGTAATACTCGCCGGGGGCGTCGATCTCTTCTGGGAGATTGGAGAAATAGAACCATTTTGCCTCGTCTTTGTATGTGGGCCAGACACGCACCGGCGTGCTGAAACGGACCGTGCCTTGCTTCGCATCGAATCCATCGATGCGGCGGCTGGTGCTAGCGTAGGCGCGGACGAGTCCGCCGACGACATAGGCGTCGTCGAGTTTACCCCATTCGGCCATGTGGGCGAGCGCCTGTTGCGGAAAAATCGCGGGATAGTCGCCGTCTTTGCCGCTGCCCCACGAGTTTGCCGGGACGTTCTTGAGCGTGATGGTCGAATACTGCACGGCAGCGCCCTTCGCGTCGCGCTCCATCTCTTGGATGGCGTTCTCGATCATGCCGAGCATGGGGTTGGACTCGTGGCGATTGGGCCAGCGCGCGAGCGTAGCGGGGCGGCCATCGATAAAGAGCTCCAACGGGGCGGGGAGGTAGTGCGTGCGCGAACCAAAATCCACGGCATGCATCGTTTGTAGGGCGCCGTAGTCGGTGATGCCTAGAGCTTTTAAGTCGACCTGGAGCAGGTGCCGGCGGGCGGCATGAGAAACGACTCGACTCAGGAAAGTCTCATCATTTACCGGATGGAATGCGGAGTGGGGGATGACCTTGCCACCGATCAGGCGCGGGTGTTCGCCGGGGATCGCGGCATAAGTCACGGGAGCCTCGGCGGTGCCGGAGTCTTTTTCGTTCAGGTCGAAGGAGTGGTCGCGGAGATAGACACCTCCTGCTATTTGGACCGTGATGCCGTCGGCGGGATAGCGACCGGCAACCTTGAGTGCGCGGACCTCGTCACGGGCACGTTCCAGCGACGCGAAGGGAGCGGACTTCGAGCCGGCATTAGTGTCACTGCCATTGGGTGCGACGAAAAGTTCTGTGGCTCCCAGTTGAAGGGCGCAAAGGTATGTCAGGAGAAGTCGCATGGGGTGCTGTGTTTTTAGTGCAAGCCCTCGTGGCTTCTGAAAAAAATCCAATCATGAAGTAAGGCAGGCGCCTCATTTAATTACCACCCGTTTGCCTCGCATCTCCTCTGAGGCTTTCAGTGCGGCTAATAAGCTGTACCGCTTCAGATGACTGAGACGGTTCGCTGGGCGATACTTCGGCGCTGGCCTCTTTTTGAACTATTAGTCGTTTGAAGCTTACCCGGCTCCAGCGAGAATGCTCCAATCCAACTTACGCCCTGCCTGAGCCCAGCCTCTGCACCGAGACTACGCGAGAATGCCTGTCACTAAATTCCCGTGGACGTCCGTTAACCGGAAGTCCCTACCCTGATAACGGTAGGTAAGGCGCGTATGGTCCACGCCCATAAGATGCATGATCGTAGCGTTAAGATCGTGAACGTGGACGGGGTTTTCCGTGATATTATAACAAAACTCGTCGGTTGCACCGTAGGTGAGCCCCTTTTTTAGGCCCGCCCCAGCAAGCAGCATCGTGAAGCAGCGCGGATGGTGGTCCCGCCCATAACTTGTCTCGGTGATCGCACCTTGGGAGTAAATAGTGCGCCCGAATTCACCGCCCCAGACAATCAAAGTGTCGTCTAGGAGGCCGCGTTGTTTGAGGTCCTTAATCAGGGCCGCGGTGGGTTGGTCCGTGTCGCTACATTGCCCACGCACGGCTGGGGGCAGTCCGCCATGGTGGTCCCAGCCCATGTGAAAAAGCTGGATGAACCGCACATCGCGTTCGGCCAGACGCCGCGCCAACAAACAGTTTGCCGCGTAAGTTCCAGGAGTTCTCACCTCGGGACCGTAGCTTGCCAGAACGCTTCCCGATTCGTTGGAAAAATCGGTTAGCTCGGGCACGCTCGCCTGCATGCGAAAGGCCAGTTCGTATTGTGCAATACGGTTTTGGATCTCAGGATCACCTAGGTGACTGTGTTGGTGCTGGTTGAGTTCACCCAGTTCATCCAGGCTGTCCCGCCGGAGGGCTCGATCCATCCCCGCAGGATTGTTGAGGTAAAGGACGGGTTCACCCTTATTACGGAACTTCACGCCTTGATATTTAGCGGGAAGAAAACCAGCGCTCCAGAGTCGGTCATAAAGCGGTTGGTCGCCCTTGCGCCCAGTGCCGAAACTGGTAAGCACCACGTAAGAGGGCAAGTCCGAGTTTTCACTGCCTAGGCCGTACGCAGTCCAAGCGCCGATGCTGGGGCGGCCCGCCAACTGGGAGCCGGTCTGCATGAAGGTGATGGCGGGATCATGGTTAATGGCTTCTGTGTGCATGGAGCGCACGATGCACCACTCGTCTGCGATGCCCGACATGTGCGGCATCACCTCGCTAAACCAAGCGCCCGATTGCCCGTACTGCGCAAACTTGAAGATGCTGGGGGCAATGGGGAACGACTTCTGGCCGGAAGTCATCGTGGTGAGCCGCTGTCCCTTGCGGATCGACTCCGGCAAATCCTTGCCTCTTTGTGCGCTCATTTCCGGTTTCGGATCAAACAGATCCATCTGCGAGGGAGCACCACTTTGGAAGAGGTAGATGATGCGTTTTGCCTTTGGCGCGTAGTTGGGAAATCCGGGCAGCATCGCCGCGCGAGCGTGGGGGCCGGAACCTCCGGAAAGGAGGCCTCCCAGGGCCGCGAGCCCGATGCCCCCGCCGGATTGGTGGAGAAAGGTGCGGCGTGTGACGGCCCTGCGGGCTGCAGCATTCAGAGCAAAAAATTGAGCGTCGTTGCAGTTCATGGAATTAGGGACGGGAAAGCGTTTCGTCCAGGTTGAGGAGAACGTTGGCTGTGACAGTGTAGGCTGCGAGTTCGCCCGAAGGCAGCGTTGCGACGGGCTTTGAGTTGCCAATGGCGATCATCTGCCGAGCGGCGGTTTCATTAGCACCGAACTGCTCAAGACGCGCTTTGAGTCGGGAGGCGACTTTTTCGAGTTCAAAAGCGTCTGGCTTGCGCCCGAGCACCTTTTGGAACGCCCATTCGACTCGGGTGTCCGCGCTCGCCCCGCCCTCCAGAAGCATGCCCTCGGCCAGTTTGCGAGCCGCTTCAACGTAGGTGACTTCGTTGAGGAGGGCCAGCGCTTGGGTGGGCGTGTTGGAGCGCCCGCGCTTGACTGTGCAAATCTCGCGACTGGGGCTGTCAAAAAGCAACATCGAGGGCGGCGCGGAAGTCCGCTTCCAAATGGTGTACAGAGTTCGCCGGTACAGTCCCTCTCCGGTATCCGCCTGGTAGTTGCGGAGGTTGCCGTAGACGCTGGTTTCATCCCAAACAGCTTCGGGCATGTACGGGTGCACGCTGGGGCCCCCAATTTTACTGACTAGGAGTCCACTCACCGCGAGAGCCTGGTCGCGGAGGGTTTCGGCGGAAAGACGCAGCCGTGGCATCCGCGCGAGAAGGCGATTCTCTGGATCTTTGGCCATGTGTTCGGGGCTGATGATGGACGACTGGCGGTAAGCTTCGCTCGTGACCAAGAGACGCTGCATGGCTTTCATGTCCCACTTGAGGCGCACGAATTCAGTCGCGAGCCAGTCCAACAATTCGGGATGCGAGGGCCACTCGGCCTGCGAGCCAAAGTTCTCCGTCGTTTTGACGATGCCGGTGCCAAAAAGCCGCTCCCACGTACGGTTCACCCACACACGAGCCGTGAGGGGGTGTTCTCCGGAGACCAGCCACTTTGCAAGGCCCAGTCGATCGTTTGAAGCACCCTCGGGCAGGATCGGCAATATTGCGGGAAGGGCTCTGGGAACTTCCTCAGCAGGCTTGTCGTATTCCCCACGGACCAAAATAAATGCAGGTTTGGGCTTGGCCGCCTCCTTCATCACCATCGAGCTGTGCTGGGACTCCGTCGTTTCTTTAAGGTTTTTGCGTAAATCCGTAAGAAGCGTCTCGCCCTGGCGAACGAGGTTGCTCGTGTTGGCGATATAAAACTTCTCGATTTCCGCGCGTTGCATGGGCGAGCGTTTCGAGGCGTCGCATTGCAGCGCTGTTTTGAGGCTCTCGGAGAGGGCGGCCCCCTTCAAGGAAAGGGCCTCAGCGGGAAGAGCGCTGGTGCGGAGTCTGAAGCGGCCCAAGTTGTGGTCTCCAAAATTTGAAGCGTGGACAAGACGCACCGTGAGAGTCGTTCCCTCCGCGAGTTGGATGGGAGCGCAAATGAAAAGCGCTTTTCTGGGCACCTTTTTCGCCGGCTCAGCTCCGTCTATCGCCCATCCGACCTTGCCGGTCTTCTTGTCAGGAGCTCGCTTCCCGTTCACCGGCTTGGTCTGCCCGTCGGCAATTTTAGCCACTTCGTACCCCTTTTGTTCGTAATCGGCCTCCGCTCGGATCAATAGCGCCGCAGACGGTTCCCCGGCGCCTGGAGCATGGATATCGATCTCCACGCCTGTGAGCACAAAGTTACCGCCCCCGCTGCGGCCGAGGCTCTTCGAGGGAAGCGAGGCGTCGGGGAACACCTCCAACTGCAGTCCTGTGAACTGTCCACTCTTGGGTCTGAGGGTGATCTCGTAGGAGTCGTTGGCGGGGTTCTTGCCTCCCGCAAGATAGGATCCATCCGGCTGCGCGCTCAGAGTCGCACCACCCAGACTCCGCGCTTCGAGCACCGCTGGGTCCGTCCACATCGCTGACGCGTCCCCAAGGGCGGCCGTGAAGTCCTTTTCCCAGGCGGCGACAAGTGTGGGCAGCTCTTTGCGGGCAGTGGCCAACTGGCTCTCGGCCGCCTTGATATCGCGCTCAAGCGAGGCGAGTTTCGCGGCCTCCTCCTCGGTTGGGAGAAAAACCACAGGTTGCGTGTTGCCTCCTTTTTTTGAAGAACCGCTGCCGCCAAACTCGCCGAGGACGCCCGTTTCTTCTCCGGAGTTGAAGTAACTGAACAACTGATAGAACTCTTTTTGCGTGATTGGATCGTATTTGTGGTCGTGGCACCGACAGCAATTAAACGTCAGCGCCATCCAAGTGAGCCCCGTTGTTTCGACACGGTCGATGACCGTTTCCGCGAACCACTCCTCGACGATGCGCCCGCCTTCCCCATTCAGTCGGTGGTTGCGGTTAAAACCGGTGGCAAGAACCTGGTCTTTCGTGGAGTTGGGAAGCATATCCCCCGCAAGCTGCTCGATGGTGAATTGGTCAAACGGCAGGTTCCGGTTAAACGCCCCGATCAACCACTCCCGCCAATGCCACATTTCACGACTGGTGTCGCTTTGAAAGCCATTGCTGTCAGCGTAACGCGCCAGATCCAACCACGGCGAGGCCATGTGCTCACCATAGACGGGTGAGGCCAGAAGCCGGTCGACGACCCGCCCGTAGGCGTCCGGTTGAGTGTCTGAGACAAACGCGGATACCTCCGCAGGCGTCGGAGGGAGGCCCGTCAAATCCAAGGTGACTCTGCGGATCAACGTCTCCCGCGAGGCTTCCGGGGAGGGTGTCAGGCCGACTTCGCTGAGCTTCGCGCGCAAAAACCCATCTATCGGATTCGGCGTGCGCAATGGCGGGTCGATCCGCACGGGCTTGATAAACGCCCAGTGTCCCTCGTACTCCGCACCCTGAGCCACCCAGTTGCGCAGGATCTCCTTCTGAGCAGCAGTCAGGTTCTTGTGCAGTTTGTTGGGAGGCATCACCTCTTCGGAATCCTTGCTCAGGATCCGGGTAATGATCTCGCTCTTTTCAGGGTTGCCGGGCACAAGGGCGGTCGCTCCCGACTTTGCGGGCTTGAGCGCCTCAGCCCGCACATCCAGACGAAGCCCTCCCTTGCGTTCTTTTTCATCGGGACCATGGCAGTGAAAACAGGTGTCGGAGAGAATCGGCCGCACGTCTTTGTTGAATTGCACTCTTTCTGCGGCGAAGGAATGCGACGCAGCACAAAGCGAAACAATTGCTGTGAACCAGAGAAACGAGGGGGGCATATATATTCTGATCAACGGGGATTCATCAGGGTGTGAAATATTAGATTAAATCACATCCAGCGCCCAGACGGTAGCGGATGGAATGTCTCGGAGCCGATCATGGGATTCTCGCGTACGCTTGCCCTTCGGCGTCGAGAAATGCGCCTCGTCCGACTCTTTAGGCGCAAAGACAGTCTGCGTGTTGGCACTAAAGCCCATAATTCCAGCATGCCGGCTCCAGGTGACCATGGTCTGGAGGATCTTTTCGGGATTGTCGTAGGGCAAAGCACTCTCGATATCCCTCAGGATCTGGTCGGCCTCCACCTCGTCCTCGAGCTTTAAACACTCGATGAGGATGTGGAAAATACGCTGATTGTGAATCTGGTCGTTTAGAATCTACCGGCGACCAATGCGGTATTGTCTCTAATGGGTTTGGCTCTTTTTGGTTAGACTAAATAGCTTCCTTATGAACCACCCCATCGCTCGTGTTGTCTCTGCTTTCTCGTTACTTTCCATCGCCTGTGTCGCTGCAGAAACGACATCCTTTTTGCCAACGGATGGACGCCTTGCGATTGTTGGAGACTCCATCACCGAGCAGAAGCTGTATTCAAAATTCATCGAAACGTATCTTCTTACCGCGGGGGGACGTACGGACGTTCACGTGTTTCAATTCGGTTGGGGAGGGGAAACTGCGGGTGGGTTTGACACCCGCTTAAAGAACGATCTTGCGGCATTCAAGCCGAACGTTGTTACCCTTTGTTATGGTATGAACGATGGCACCTATCGGCCGTACGAAGAGTCCATAGGGCAACGTTATGAAGCCGCTATGCGTTCTGTGCTTAAGAAGCTCACAGAGGACAAAATCCATGTCGTGGTGGGGACTCCTGGGGCGGTGGATTCGAAGTATTTCTCCAAGCCATTTCCCGCCAACCTCAATGCGGCAGTCAGTTATAACGAAAGTCTCGCCAAACTTGGCGACACGGGGAAGAAGCTCGCCAGTGAATTTCACGAAGGCTTTTCAGACGTTCACGCTCCGATGATGGAGGCCATGGTGAAAGCGAAGGCAGCCTACGGAGAGGACTACGATGTGTGCGGCCGGGACGGCGTTCATCCTGGGGCCAACGGTCATCTCGCGATGGCGTACGCTTTTCTAAAAGGCCTCGGTTGCGATGGAAACGTTGGGGAAATAACGATGGATGCGGCAGGCAAAACGACGACGACCAAAGGACACAAAGTACTCACCTCTGAGCTTGGGAGTGTTGAAATTGAAAGCGAACGGTATCCATTTTGTTTTGATCCAGATCCAAAATCTTCGGGAAGCACACGCAGCATTTTGCCTTATCTCCCTTTCAATCAGGAGCTCAACCGTTTCACGCTCAAGGTGGCCCATTTAGCGTCGACAAAGGCAAAGGTTACGTGGGGGGAAGAAAGTCATGAGTTTACAAAAGCGCAGTTGGAAGCAGGGATTAATTTGGCCGCTGAGTTTACGACGACTCCCTTTGACAAGGCATTTGCTGGCGTGATGAACGCTGTGGCGACGAAACAAGCCTACGAAACCATGATGATCAAAGGAATGATCAGCCAATTCCGCGGCTTCAACGCGGAGGTGCAAAAAGATCCGGAACTCGGAGCAATTTTTGAAACGCTTCGCAAAAAGCTAACCTCCGCACAAGCGCGTCTCGATTCGGATACCCGTGCGAAATTAGTCCCTGTAAAACACAGCCTCACGGTGACTCCGCTGTAAGATGGGCCGCAGGGGACAGACACTCAAGCCAAGTGCCAAAACGGCCAAGTCTGACTGCTAGGGTTTTGCAGGCTTGCGCGTGGCGGGAGCAGGTGTTGAGTGGGTGTTGAGTGGGTGTTGAGTAAGGGACAGTGTCTGGGGAGAGTGAGGAGTAAGGGACAGTGTCTGTCCCCGTTCCCTCTCTTATCCATAATGTTTCACTTTGACACTGACACCTAATTGCTACCAGAAGGCGCGGTGCGCATCCGGTAACGCTTCCTGCGCGCGTAGGCAGTTGCCGAGGTAGTTGCCGAGGTAGTTAAGATGCGTTAAAAGCTTTGTGCAATCTACGGCCAAGTGTAGTGTAAGTGCTTTAAAAGCGCTCCCTGACTACTTCACTAGCTTACGCTGCAAACATCATTGCGTCCGCTAAACAGCATTCTGATGTGCTGTAATTGCTTGGAGGGGATTTGAGTGAATGAGATAAATGCTACTGTTTTATAATGAATTTTTAGATTTTTACTGCAATGATTTTCGCGAGAATGACCGATGCCGAAGGCTGGCTTTTAATAGCTATAATAATTTACTTCGTTCCGACGATCATTGCATTTAAGAGAGATCATCATTACAAGTGGCCGATATTTGGCCTGAATCTCGCTGGGTTCACTGGATTCGCATGGCTCGCAGCTTTTGTTTGGGCTGTATGGCCGAGAGAGACGACAGTTATTGATGTGATAGCCCAGCCACTCGTTGATCCAAAAGAATCGCCCAGAATTTACTCTTTAAATGCAAATGACTCTAAGTCTATTTCACGGCAAAATACAATCGATATCGGTTAGTCCATACTAACGCTCATAGGGTCAAAGCTGGGCAAAACGTCTGGCTTTAGACGCCGATGGTGGTTGTGCAAAATCCCAAAGCATTGCTCCCTGCGCTCGCGTGGAGTAATCCTTTGCTGCTCGCTGCTTCTGGAAATGTCCTAAAGCATATCTGACATTTCTTCTCGGCGTACCGCCCACGTTTTAACTTCTATACTGACAATTCGCTGCCAGTGCGAGACCCAAGTGTCGTTCCCTGTGCTCTCGCCCTGTGCTCTCGAACCGTGGCACCAGATAAACACCGGAAAAGGGCCGTCCCCGGACGGTGTGCACAAATCCCCGGAGAGCGTGACGCCTCCGTTTTGGAAAGTGACTTCTTCTTTTTTGATTTCTGCCTCTTTTGCTTGCGGTTTGCCCTCGCTGGATTGCGGCAGCGCTTGTTCCGCGCCGAATGCGAGGACGAAGATTATGGAATAAATAATTATCTTCATGGTTGAAGGAGTGTCTGTCCCTTGGGCAAGTCAGCGGGCAACATCGCGCGACGCTCAATCTTTCTTAACTCGGTCCGCATACGCTCCTTGCCCGTCTTGCCGATCAACACGCATTTCGAGGG
>Ga0114971_10003131_pt1 | contig 11258 bp, 8 predicted proteins | sample M_140625_MF_Meta_FD_87320 | JGI IMG/M metagenome (GOLD analysis project Ga0114971, IMG submission 87320) | Freshwater microbial communities from Lake Montjoie, Canada to study carbon cycling - M_140625_MF_MetaG | ecosystem: Environmental > Aquatic > Freshwater > Lake | place: Lake Montjoie... | reverse complement strand
GCAATCATGTCCGCGCATGCTTTGCTGGCATCGTATGGATTCACGCCCAACAACGGCGATGACTCCGTGTACGGCAACTCTTCCTGCTCTCCATACGCTTTGTCACTCGACGCAATGACAACAGAGCGCACAAGAGGACTCCGTCGGACTGCTTCGAGCAGCGCCCATGTGCCGCGCACGTTCGTATCGAACGTGGAAACAGCATTTCGATTTGCCACGCCGACCGTCGATTGCGCCGCTAAATGAAATACCGTGTCGACTTCATACTCGCCCATCGCGCGTTCGAGCACGCGTTGGTCACGCACGTCACCGTACACGAAGTTTACGGTGCTCATCGAGTCGCTTGTGAGCAACATGCTCTTCGGCACTCGATCACGAACGAGCGCTGTCACCGACGCACCGGATCGCGTCAGTGCATCGACCAGCCAACTTCCCAAAAATCCCGTCGCGCCGGTCACAAGGACAGGGCGGTCGCGCCAGTGTGAATGCTGCGTATGCTGCGTATGCGTAGTCATGGTGTCGTTAACCAGGGGGCATTGCCGCTCTGCCAGAGCGACTCGAGTAGTTGGAGTTCGCGAAGCGTATCCATGGGCTGCCAAAATCCTTCGTGGCGATAGGCATGCAAGTCGCCGCTCGCGGCGAGAGTTTCCATGGGTTCACGCTCCCACTGAGTATCGTCATCAGCAATCAGGTCCAGCACACTCGGCTCCAGCACGAAGAATCCACCATTAATCCACCCCTCGGCAGTTTGGTGCTGCTTCTCTGCGAATGCGTGGACGCGGGTTCCGTCGAGCGTCAGGCTGCCGAATCGTGCTGGCGGGCGAACCGCGGTCACGGTGGCTCGTGCGTGTTGGTGCCGGTGGAACGCGATGAGTGCCCCGATATCAATGTCGCCGATGCCGTCACCGTATGTCATGCAGAACGTCTCGTCTCCAATCCATGGGCGGAGCCGTCCAAGGCGACCCCCGGTGTGCGTCATCAGTCCAGTATCGACTAGATGCACCGTCCACGCGTCGCGGCTGGTCGCGGGAGGCCCGACCTCGCGAGTGCCGAGATGCACCGTGACATCGCCACCTGCATCCCGATAATCAAGGAACCAACGCTGCGCGACCTCCGCCTTGTAGCCCAACGCGACCACAAACTCGTTGATCCCAAACTCCGCGTACCGACGCATGATGTGCCAGAGCATCGGACGCCCCCCGATCTCCACCATCGGCTTGGGACGCCGTTCGGTCTCTTCGGAGAGGCGTGTGCCGAGTCCACCCGCGAGGATCACGGCCTTCATGACATGGCTCCCGCGCGCAGTGATTTCGGCATCTTCGAAGCTAGCTATGGGAGCACTCTCAGCACCAGATGATGCGCCACCAGCAAGTGTCCGTTTAGATGAATTCTGGCGATCCCCGCCTCACGGTAGTAGCGCCGTGTGAGCGACTCCAGCGCATGGTCGCCGTACTGGCGATTGCTAAACTCCAAAAAGACCACATCCGCGGGACGATTCGGGCTCGCCTGCAGGTCAATCTCATCGGTATAGCGTGGCACGATGACGTCCGTGCGTTGCAGCGTTCGGCGACGTGTGCGCGCGTCGAGCTGGCTCCACAAGTGCCAACGCACCGAACGTGGGATCGCAACCCAGGTGGAATCGCCAATCCGGAGCTCCCGGAAGAGGGCGTTCTGAAGGTGGTGGAAGCCCGTGAACTCCAAATTGTACACGAGCTCGTCGCGCCCGGGGCCGGAAAACTCTCCAGTAATAGAGGTCATTGTGTACATCTCGCGGTCACCAATCGAGAAGGTGCCGTACACCGCTTTCGAAACGGGGTCCGCCGACCGGACGGCACCGAGCCCGAACAGGCCAACGAGCACAAGACCTGCGGCGATTCGGCCCACGACACTCACCCGCAGCCGGACCAGCGCCACATAGGCCAGCAACAGAAACAGCGGATAGAGGACCGCGAAATAACGCACATTGCTCCATGTGCGGAACGCGGTGAGCACATAGGTGAGCACGAGCGTCAGCACCGCGAGTGACACCACCAGTGATGGGTCGGCCCCGGCGAGCACACGTGGCGCACGCCGCCGCAGGACTCTGTACCCGCCGACCAGTGCGTCGCTGGCGATGATCGCGCTCACAACCCAGGAAAACCCAAGGACGAAAATCCCTGCCGCGTAGCTGACGAATATCGGGTCCGCGAGATCGAAGAACCGCAACGAGGCAGGCGTCGATGTGTTCCAGTCGTGTTTCCAAATTGCAGGCTCCGCATTGGCGCCGGCGGTCCACCACACGAGATACAGGCCGAACAGCATCACCGGCAGGAATGCTGGCCAGATCGGTGCGATACGCGCCAGTCGAGCGCGGAGCGACATCCCACGAAACGTAGGAGCCAGCAACCGGCGCACGACTTCTACGGCGACGAGCGCACCGGCGGCGAACGCCCCCGGTTCCTTGCTGAAGGCAAGAAAGGTGCCGGCCACAGCCGCCCAGCCATAGCGGTCATGCACGAGCGCCGCATACATCGCTAGAAAAAATACGTACACCCCGAAATCGGGATTCACCTGCAGCAGCGTCGACAACAGCACTGGGTGCAATGCGCAGGCAACGGTCAGGACATTCAACGCACGCGCATGCCCGTCCCCGGGAAACAGCGCCGAGGCCAACGCGCGGAACGACACGAGGGCGAGCAACCCGAGCAGCACGTTCATGAGCAACAGCATCCCGGTGTCTCCGGGCGCCGACAGTTGTGAGAGCGTGAGAATCGCGGCCCACCCATAGGTTGGGTGACGCGCGCAACGCAGACTATTCAGATCGAATCCGTGCATCGTCGCGGCGTCTACAATGCAGTTGGCATACACGTTCCCATCCCAAATCGGTACGTACCCGCGCTCAGGCCAGAGTAACATGCCGAGCAGCGCGACAATCACGCCGAAGGTCAGAACCGTTTCACGCCGTTCAGCGGTCATCGCGCAATCTCCGAAAACGTCTGAGTAGATTCGTCGTACAGATACGCCGTACGATTTGGGGTAGCGAGTAGAAGTCGACGGTTCTCGTTGCCACGATCGTGCACAATCCACGAAGGAGAGGCGTCGAGCACCCCACCGTTCGCGACGAGTGAAATGTGCAGAGCACCTGCGCCTCGGTCCGAAGCGTAGCGTACAAATACGATATTGGGTCGCTTTGGCAGTGCCGCGACCGACGCGACGAACGTGCGAGGAACCACGGAAAGTCGCCTCATCAACTCGCGCGCATTCCCAATATCCCGAACCACGAGACCAGCGACCAGCACGGCCGCGAACGGTGCGACACGAAGCCCCGTCGAGGACAACGCCAGTACTCGCCGTGCGCCACAGGCCGTCGCGTAGGCCAGCGCTGGGAGCGCTTCCAAGTAATACAGCGTCCAGTCCGGCGAGTGTGCCTGCACACCGTACGACACGATCAACAGAAGCCCCGTTCCCAGCGCCAGCCATCCCGGTGCGCCTATCGCTGCGAGACCTATCAGGAAGCAGATCACCAACGAGAGTCGCCACGAGTCGAACGCATGGAGCGCGACGAAGAGCGTACGCCAGGCAATCGTTCGCACGAGGGGCTCGCGGACCTGCCGCTCCTTGGCGCCGCGGAGAAACGCCCGCACGTGCTCCATTTCTGCGGGAACTGCCCGTTCTGGCGGCGCCGGATCGACCCGAAATCCGGGAACATCAAAAGGGAGGTACTGACGCGTGTAGCTCGCGAGTGGTGTCTCTCTCCAGTTCCCCATCGTCCGCCAGCTCCAGAGCGGCAAGACCATCAGTACCATGGTGCCGGTTGCGATGCCGATGGCCAAGTTGCGCCATGTCCCGCGCCATGTCCCGCGCCGCACGAGATCCACCATCACGACTCCCGCAATCGGGATGGCCAGCGCGACGGCGGTATACGGACGGGTGACCGCGCACCACCCAATCGACAGAGCGAGCACCACCATCGGCGCGCGACGCTGACTCGCGCGCCACTCGAGTAGCGCCCACCACGCAACGAGCCAGCACAGCGAGCTCGTAACCTCAGAAAAATAGCTCGCCCGCCACCGGAGATTCCCGAATGTCCCTAACCAGAACAGCCAGGTCGCGAGCGCGACCCCACCTCCACGCACCCGACGGGCCAGCGCAAATACGAGTCCGCCAGTCAGGCCACTCAGCACGAGTGGCATCAGCATCGGCCATCCAAGCAGGAACCCGAGCGCGATGACAATCGCGTGGCCCGGCGGATACTTCGCCGCGAACACCGGTGTCACGAGCACATACATCTGCTCAAAGAACTCGGGGATCACCGGCGCCGGCTGAGACCAGACGCCATGCGCATACTGCCCCGCCTGCAGCCAGTAGGCCCACTCGTCGTGCATCACAGGAACCCCAGCGGTCGCCGCCCAGACCCACCACACAGCAAGCGCCGTGAACACACCAACGATCGCTGGCACCCGACGATCCGCGAGCCATAGGGTCGGCGTCGTTCGCCCCACGCTCACCCTTCCCCCTCGTGATACACCATCTCGAGGTTCACATCCCACAGTGCGGAATCGTCATCCTGGCCTGCGACGATTTGATCCACCGCCATCATTGCGGTGAGCATGGAATGGTCCTGATTGTTGTATCGATGCATCCCGTTCCGGCCAACGCAGTACAAGTTCGGGACACTCGTGACCCACTCCCGAACCTCGTGCAGCCGCACGTGGGTCCCGAAGTACGCGGGATAGGCTTTTGGCATCCGCAACACACAGCCGTCGAGCACGTCAGTGCCAAGCGCAAATCCAATCTGTTCGAGTTCTCGGGCCGCGAGCGCAAGCAACGCGGTATCGTCAGCGTCCCAGAGCGCGTCGTGTTCGTCTACGAAATACTCAAGGCCGATCCAGACCGTGTGTTCTGGGTCGGCGACGAGATATGGGCTCCAGTTATTGAACACTTGAATGCGCCCGACTTTCACGTCGCGATCCTGCACATAAATCCAGTTGTCGTCCACCCGCGCCTGCGGCGGACGCCCCTTCTCCAGCACATGCAACTTCCGCAGTAATACTCCGACCGTGAGGAAGTCGCGATACTTTAGTCCCAGTGCCACCTCACGCACATGCGCTGGCGGCGCCGGCGTCGTCATGGTGACCAGCTCACGGATCGGCATGGTCGAGAAGAAATAGTCGCACCGCACCTCTTCGCGTCGTCCACTGGTCTCGTCCAGCACGGTGACATGCGACACACGGCCCTCCGTCAGCCGCACACCGACAACACGCGCACCGAGCCGAATCTGCCCGCCCGCATCGCGCACCTGCTGGGCCACCGTCTCCCACATTTGTCCTGGACCGCGCTTCGGGTAGAAGAACCGCGTAATCAGTGACGTCTCACGGGCCTCTTGTTGCTTCCGAAAATCACTCGACAACAGATCGCGCACCGCATGCGACAGCGCACGCGTCAGCGAGAGTCCCTTGATACGCTGCGCACCCCAATCAGCGCGAATCTCACTACACGGCACCCCCCACACCTTCTCCGTGTAGTCCTTGAAGAATGTCTCGTACAGTCGCTTCCCGAATCGATTGACAAAAAACGCATCGAGAAATGTCTCGTCGCGCCGCGGGAACAACTGTGCCTTCAGGTAACTCAGCGTGATGAGCGCCGTGTTCACCAATCCAAGTCGCCACGCCACCAGAAGCGTGATGCTGAGTGGATACGGAAAAAACGCGCGCCCAAAATAGATCCGCGACAACCGCGGGCGCTGCAGCATCACCTGCTCTTCGCGCTCGGGGTCAGGTGCCGAGCGCCGTTCTTCGCGAACCCGCGTCCCGTCGACCGCCTCCGGGGCCAGCGTACGAACGAGCGCATCAGCTGCGTACTCCACGTCGAGTGAACGCCACGCCGAATCAGCGGCCGGCGCGCCCTGCCGCGGCAACTTCGAGAACCACCACTGCATCACGCGCTCGCTCTTGCTGAAAAAACGATGCCCGCCAATGTCTATCCGGTTTCCATGGTGCTCATACGTCTGCGCAATCCCGCCAATCGCCTGCGTGCGCTCGAAAACAACTGGGCGAATATCCGTGCGGGCCAGTAACTCCCACGCGGCCGTGAGTCCCGCAGGCCCGGCGCCCGCGATGATTGCGATTTTTGGCGCGACCGGCGTCATTCTTTTCCCTCCACTCGCCGCGTCAACTCAGCGAGCCGAAGCGTGACACCGCCCGAGGTCACCCCACCAGCGTCGCGCACCGTATAGCGGGCGCGTAGCGATTCACGCACCGACGCCGTGATGGGCCATTCCACCAGCCACGCATGCTCCACCGACTCCGCACCGCGCGCGAGCTCCTCTGTGTACACGAGGGGCACCGCAACCCCTCCGGTCATCACGCGCCGGGACGTCACCGCATCCACCGGCGTCACGGCATGCCACTGTCCATAGATCGACATCGCGACAACCGCACCGCGCCCGGCACCGATACGCACCATCGCCGAGTCCATCGCATGAGCAAAATCTGTGTATTGCAGATTGTACACGAGCTGATCCCGCCCTCGACCGCAACACTCCCGCGCGACATGCGTCATGTCGTACATCACACCGGAGCCGGTCGAGAATGTCCCTGCAACCCGCTCCATGACAGGATCCGCAGAACTCCAAGACGCTGATACTAAGAGCATCCCCCACCCGAAGACGAACCCGCGTGAAATCCAGCGCGGTACTGCCGCTGCGCGCGCCACCACCAGCATTGCCAACGGCACGAACGGCAGCGCGAAGACAAAGTACCGCACGTTTCCAAACGTGCGGTACGACGTCACGAGCACCAGCGCCACACCAAATGCCCAACCGACGCGCACGGTAGAGCTCGTGATATCTCGCCACGACGCCACTCGGACCGCAGCGACCGCGGCGACCACGGCCGCGATGAGGCCTACGACTGCAACCCACTGATAGTTCAGCACACCCATAAGCACGCCGTCGTTGAGCAGTTGCCTATTCCACAGATCAAACGGATGGAAGTTGCTCGACGTCGCAACCGTCGCGCCTGCGACATACATCGGCTCAGGCTGCGGCATCGCGAGAAATCCGGCGAACACCAGGAGCGGAACCGTCAGCACGATGCTCGTCCGTACTAACTCGCCACGGGTCATCGAACGCCACCACATCACGAGGGCGGCGGCCCCGTAGAGCATCAGCCCCGTTTCCTTGGAGAAACTCATCAATGTTCCAAAAATCACGACCTCGAGCAACTGCCCTCGCGCGACGCCGGCAAACATCCAGAACGCCCACGCTGTAAGCGCGAGATCGAGATTCGGCTGCAATACCGTGCTCAGGAACGAGGGATGCACCGCGAGTGCTAGAACAAGCAGCGCGCGCTCACGACGCGCGTCGCCGTCTAACACTGCGTGGGCCAGTCGGTCCAGTCCCGCCAGCGCGATCGCCCCAAACAGCAGACTGGGCAGGAACAGCGACGTGGCGCCTGGAATCGTCCACAGCGTTCCCAGCGCCATGATCATTCCCCATCCGCCCGATACGTGCCCCTCGCAGCGCACCGCGATCCTCGACGCATCGAGCGCACACCGTGCGAATGACCATCCATCAAAGAGTGGCACGACATCACGGGATGACCACAACAGGAGGGTCATCGCGAGCACAGCCGCTGCAACGTGCGGCCACGCGCTGCGCCACCAGCGGCCGCCTCGCCACTCGGACTCGTCAACTGACACGCGGTCCAGACCGCTCACGCCCGCGCCAGCCGTACGTTCGCTTTCGCCAGCACCGTCCCGAGCACCAGTGCTACGAGGTAGCCGTAGGGAAGCCCTGCGGCGACCACGCCCAGGAAGAGCGCCAACGACAACTCCCGCGCGTCGCCCCCGAGGTCACGGAGCAACGACAGAATCGCCACCCCCTCAAACAACAGCAGCACACCCAGCATCGGCTTCGGAAAGAAGAGCGCGATCTGCCCGATGCTCCCACCGAACAACAGACCGACCGTTGCGAGGGTCGCTCCAGCGATGATCACCGAGCCTCCCGTGCGTCCACCGAACGCGTAGTGCCCCGCCATTCCGCCCGACCCGTGACAGACGGGAATCCCACTCACCATCGGACTGAGCAGGTTCATCAACGAGTACGTGATTCCAATACGACGGATCGAAAGCGGCTCGCGCTCTGGGAAGAGATCCATCGCCACTTGCCGCGTCGCGAGCACCGAGTTGCCGAGCGAAAGCGGAATTTGCGGGAGCGCGAGCAACACAAACCCGGTCCACAGCTCGCCACCAGTCGGTACATGCACCACCGGCAGATGCAGCCCCACGGCGCCAAGCACACTGGGACTGGCCCCACCCATCGTGAGCGCAAACACCGCCCCCAGCGCTAGGACCAGCGGTGCCGGCGGCCAGCGGCGATTGCCCATCAAGAGCACCACCACCGCAAACGCGACCGCGGCCAGCACATACCCACCCACGCCGGCCGAGGGCACGTACTCCGCAACCGCGATTCGTCCGAGCTGCAATCCAAGCCCGCATTGCAAGCCGCGCACCACAACTCGCGGCACGATCCGCGCGAGCCAGTCGAGAGCCCCCGTGAGTGTCAGCACCAGCATCAACAGCCCGATCGAGACTCCGCCACCAAACACCACGCCACCGGCCACCTTCTGGGCAATCACAATCGCGGCCACGGCCTTCAACGGTTGCACGGGCATTGGGAGACGATACACCAGCCCCGTCAGCACCTGTAGCGCCCCAAACGCCACGAGCACACTGGTCGCGTCGAGCCCCGCGGCCGCAATCATACCCACCATCAACGGCAACGAGGTCCCCAGGTCGCCGAAGGCGCCAGAAACTTCATTGCGATCAAACCGTAAAGCGAGTGTGCGGCTAGGCATAGGGGATATATTCAGGTAGGACAGTTCCGACAACCAGGGATTCCATGACAGCGCTCGCGCTCGACATCAGAGGCATCTCCAAAAGATACGCGGAGCACACGGCAGTCCGCTCCCTGTCGCTGGCCGTCCCTACCGGGGCGGTGTACGGTCTGCTCGGCCCCAACGGCGCCGGCAAGACCACCAGCATTCGGATGATCCTCAATATCATCGCGCCGGACACCGGGACGGTCACCCTACTCGGGCGCCCCAATACCGACCCAGGCATTCTCGATCATATCGGCTACCTCCCCGAAGAGCGCGGACTCTACAAGAAGATGCAGGTGCACCGCGTCCTCCGCTTCCTCGCGGAACTCAAGGGTGTGGACGCCAAAGAGGCCGACCGCCGAATCCACCAGTGGATGGAGCGCTTCGACCTCACCACCGCCGGCAAGGATTGGGGGGTCGCCAAGCTCGAAGAGCTCTCGCGCGGCATGCAGCAAAAGGTTCAGTTCATTGGCACCCTTATCCACGATCCCGACCTCGTGATTCTCGACGAGCCCTTCAGCGGCCTCGACCCGATCAACGCGCAGGCGCTCAAGGATACCGTCGTTGAGCTCAAAAAACGCGGCAAAACCGTCATCTTCTCCACGCATCTCATGGACAATGCCGAACGCCTCTGCGACTCGGTGTGCATCATTGCTCGCGGCGAAAAGGTGCTCGACGGGACGGTGTCGGGGGTGAAAGCCGAGCATGGGGGGAACAACGTCGCCCTCGCCGTGGGAGCGGGAGGCACCGAGGTGCTGGCCAAGCTCCTCGCCGATCACACGATGATCGAGAAGGTCGACGACTCGAATCGGTTCTTTGAGATTCGTTTGCAGGCCGGGGCCGATCCTCAGGCACTTTTGCGTACGATTATCGCGGCCGGCGTCCCGGTGCAGCGGTTCGAACTCGTGCAGCCCTCGCTGCACCAGATCTTCCTCGAGAAAGTCGGCGCCACGGGTGTGGAGCCAGGGATGAGCGGACATGGCTAAGCTCTGGGTGGTGATCAAACGCGAGTATCTCGAACGCGTACGCACCAAGTGGTTTATCATCGCCACGATCTTTGGACCGCTCTTCTTCGGCTCTATCATGATCGTGCCGGGGTACATCTCAGCGCGCACCGTGCGCGATTCAAAGATTGGGAACCTCCGCATCCTCGACGCCACGGGAACAGGCCTCGGCGCACGCGTGGCCGCCAAGATGGCGGTCTCGAAACAGGCTATCGGGAGTTCCACGCAGGTCATTACGCTCTCCAGTGCCGCACTGACGGAGGCGGAGAGCACGGCGACGATTGCGGTGATGCAGAAGAAGGACCAAGGGTACCTCGTGCTCGACAGCACCACCCTCACGCGCCTCACCGCACGCTACGCAGGGAGCAATGCCTCCGCGTTCGGCGAAACCCAAGCCGTTGAGAACGCGGTACGCCAGGCGTTGCTCCAGACCCGCCTCGAGCAGGCCGGCCTCGACGCGCAGCGCGTCGACTCGCTGACCAAGGTGAAGGTGAACATGTCGGTCGAGAAGATCGACGAGAAGGGGCGTGGCGGCTCCGGGATGGCCAGCGCCCTCTTTGGCTTCGCGATCGCCTTTCTGCTGTACTTCTCGATCATTTTCTACGGCCAGAACATCATGAGTGGCGTGCTCGATGAGAAGACATCGCGCGTCAGCGAAGTGGTGCTCTCGAGTGTGGGCCCCGACACCCTCCTCGCTGGGAAGATCCTCGGCGTCGGTGCGGTCGGACTCACACAACAGATTGCTTGGATCGGCAGCACCGCGCTTGTCTGGAAGTTTCGCGCCGTCGTGATGGCCAAACTCGGCGTCCCGATGCCCGCGTTCACCCTCCCGCCGATCAGCATCGGGATGCTGTGCTTGCTGGTGGCCTACTTCGTGCTCGGTTTTCTGTTGTACGCCTCGCTTTTTGCGGCGGTCGGGGCGATATCCGGCGACCAGCAGGAGGCGCGTCAGGCCGCGGCGCCAGTCACGATGATGCTTGTGGCCGCCATGGTCTTCGCCCAGCCTGTGATGTTCGCGCCCACGAGCACGTTGGCCAAGGTCGTGAGCCTCATTCCGGTCACGGCCCCGGTCATCATGCCGCTCCGTATGAGTGCCACGCAGGTCCCGGCGCTCGAGATTGCGCTGTCATTGGCGGGGGTAGCCCTCGCCTGCGCGGCAGCCATCTGGGCTTCAGCGCGGATCTACCGTGTAGGACTCCTCATGACGGGCAAACGAATGAGCATTGCGAACATGTTACTAATCCTAAAGTTAGGACGCAGTTGACGAACGCGGCTCTACTTCCGGCCCGCGAGCCGCGTGCGTATCTCCGTGAACCACCCGTGCACAACCACGATCTTTGACGTCGTGGCGTTCTTCACCATGAGGAACTTCGATCCGTCCTGCGACACGTCG
>Ga0114971_10003130_pt1 | contig 11264 bp, 8 predicted proteins | sample M_140625_MF_Meta_FD_87320 | JGI IMG/M metagenome (GOLD analysis project Ga0114971, IMG submission 87320) | Freshwater microbial communities from Lake Montjoie, Canada to study carbon cycling - M_140625_MF_MetaG | ecosystem: Environmental > Aquatic > Freshwater > Lake | place: Lake Montjoie... | reverse complement strand
CCGGGGCTTGTGGTGAACTTCGTCACCGAGCGAGACGCCCCACTTGCGAGCCAACTTGAAAGCGTCCGCGCCCTGCCGACGCCACAACCTCCCCCGCCTCGCCACAGTCCAACCAAGAGCCAGTCGCTCCGAAAACGGATCCGTAGGCGTTTGTAATAGCCATAGAAAGCAGGTAGAAATTACTAATCCCGAAAACGGATTTTTAGACAGGATGACAGATTCGAAGCGGAGCGAGCAAAGACCGCTAAAGACAGCCAAAAGAGTGAACGCAGTGAATCAATTAAAAGGATTCACAGTGAGCTAAAAGGACATTAATTATTTTATTAAATGGAGTCAGTGTGGCGTGTAGTCTCAACATCTTAAACGTCGAAAGGAGTCCCCCTAGCCGAGTTTGAAGCGATTTAGTTGAGGTGCCGTGTGATATTCGCTACATGTTATATTTGTAATGAAAACAACGAAAAATCATATTCTCAACATCACTTGTGCACTCACAATTGGTAGTTCGCTTGTGTGTGCGGGTGAAGATACAGGTAAAACTCTAAACGATAGGCAAAAATCGTATAAAAACAACCGTGAGGTAAATCCCGATTTCGTCAGAGAAAGAGATGTCATAAATCCAGATCGGAAAGCGAATACGTTCGCATACACTAAGTGTGAGAATACATTGGCTGGTGGCATTACGGGACAAGTTATGCAATCAGCTGAGTTAGTTTTGGCAGCAGCAACTGGTGAGCCAAACAAGCTTTACAGAGGAGTGATTGACAATACAACAGGCACATTTTTATTTAAAGGGCTACCAGTTGGGCGTTATGATATTTTAGTGTTTGAAGGGAACTTTTGTTACGAGGGGATAACCTTATCAAGAGAGAATACTCTAACGGATTTAGATCGGGAACAAATTAGCCAGACTATCATGAAGTCCGAACCGTTCTATCCAAATAAAACACTCTGGCGCATTGAGGGACAAACTGGTCAAGGCAACGAAGCGCAAGTCATTGCTTCATTTTATCATCCGAAAGGTACAGCAATTGATCCATTTGCTGGAGACGTAATACAAGACTTGTGGAAACGTAACGTTAAGATCATTAGCTTGAATCACGTCGGAGCGGGATGGCAAATCACCAATTCGAGAGCATGTAATTCCGATTGGATCATGAAGGACAGCAGCGAGTTCATTCATCGCTTTGTACCGTCAGCGCTCTCGAAGATACGAGTAACAGACGAGATTAAAAACATCGGCAAGTTAGATCTCTCATCACTCACTCGCTAATCTTTCGGAATCGGGCGGGATTGACTGCGAACGTCATCAGAGATACTTTCCGACAAGTGAAAAAAAAACGGCAGAGCATGGAAAGACTTCTGAGAAAAGTCCCCGGACTCAGCGAACACGAAAGATTCCTGTTCGCCCGAAGTCTCTCCGCGACACCCGACGAAAGGTGGGAGATGCACCAGGCGCATCTGCGCTCGCTCGGCTTGTTGACGCGCTTGCAGCGGAAGGCATTCGGTTTCAATTTGTCGGCATGACGGCAGCCATTCTTCAAGGGGTTCCCGCGACCACCTTGGATACCGATATTTGGCTGGAACTGCCCGAGCGGCGTTACATTCAAGCCCTCGATATCGCAAAAAAACTCGGCGCTGAGATTCTTGCCCGCACCGTTGTAGCGCTAAAGGATGATACTTTGGTTAATTTTCTCTACCGCATTGATGGACTCAAACCCTTCAAGGACGAATATGAAAGCGCTGAAGTGCTGGAATGGTTTGGTCGCGAAATTCGCGTCCTTCCCCTCCGAAGCATCATCGCCAGTAAAAAACACATCCGCCGCCCTAAGGATCTCGCTCATTTACCGCTACTCAGGCAAACGCTGAAATTGTTAAAGCGGTCCACCGGTTAGCAATAGGAAACTAGGGGGCGGCAGTCAAATCTGACAATTTATGTGAAATGCTAAAGGCTACAAGCATGGCATGAAGCGTTCGAATCGAGTATGCTGGGGCTTATTACCACGTGATGACGCGCTGAAACGATTGCACTGATCCGATGCGAGTTCAATAGCGTCAGCCTCTCTGAGCTCGAGAAAAAGGACTGCATCACGTTTCTAAGGAGCGGATTTTTTTGTGGACTCTTGCTCCCATAGCGGCGGCAGCGAAGCCAAGGCCGAGGACGAGTCCGAACCAGATTCCTCGTGCACCATATCCCAATGGGAAAGCCGCTAACCATGAAGTTGGCAAGGCTAATGCCCAATACGATATCATCCCAATGAGGAATGGGACTTTGGTATCGGCAAACCCACGAAGGGCGCCGGAAGACACGATCTGGAGGCCATCGAATACCTGAAAAACTCCCGCGAGGACGAGGAGTTGAACAGTCAGGGCGCGGACGGCGGCATCATCAACAAAACAATCCGCAATTGAGTTGCCCAACGTGAGAAAAATCGCGGCGAAGATCGACATCACAAACACGGTCATCGCCAGCGCCCCTCGAATGATCGGGCGAATTTTTTCTGTTTCGCCCGAGCCTCTTGCTTGGCTGACTCGCACGCTGACGGCTTGGCCGATGCCAAGTGGGACCATGAATGTGGTTGCGGCGCAAGACAGAGCGATCTGGTGGGCGGCGAGAGGAACCAATCCCAGCCACCCCATCATCACTGACCCGATCGAAAAGCTCGTGACTTCTGAGAGGTTCAAGCCTGCGGAATGAATACCGATGCGGAAGAGGCGGCGGGACTCAGCGACTAAGCCGGGAGCCAACCAGCGTTTCGGCCAAATACCAGAGAGGGCCTGCGAGCAATAAAGAAGGACGCCGAGCATCGCGGCGATGCGGCTTAAAAGTGTGGCCAAACCTGCTCCGGTTAGGCCCATCGCGGGTGCCCCAAGATTTCCAAAAATGAAGATCCAATTCAAAAACACATTGAGAAAGACGGCCCCGATCATGATCCAAAAAGGCGGCCATGGTTTTGAGAGGGACTCGCAGACATTCTTGGCTGTTCCTGTGATGAAAATGGGAATGAACGACCATGCGCAGAGAAGAAAATAGTCGCCGACGGCTTGATTGACCTCGGGAGGTTGGCCGAGGAAATGGAGGAAAGGAAGGGAGGCATGGGCAGTCACGGCCAATGCGCCACCCATCAGTAGGGAGAGCAAACTGCCTCCGCGAAGGCATTCTCCAGCGAGCGCCGGATTCCCACTTCCGAAGGCATGCGACGCGCGGACGCTCACAGACGATAGTAAACCGAAGCCGATGATCAGCGGCACGGAGAGAATGGTATTCCCGAAAGCGCAAGCGGCGAGAGGGAGTACGCCGACCCATCCGACCATCACGGTGTCGACCAAACCAATGAGCATCTGGCCGAGAAATCCTGCCACGATGGGAAAGGCCAGCGCCAACGTTTTTCGGTTTTCTCCGCCGTGGTTCGAAATCAAGCTTCCTCCACAATACGGTGGAAGCGCTCGATGGATGCGGCCAGTCCGGTGACGGGATCAATGACCACCAGCGCTCCGCAAACTTTTGCCTGACCTCGACCGACAGGGAATTTCGAGGGCATGCAATCGAGAAACTTTTGAATCACGGCGGTGTGTTCTCGGCCGAGAATAGAGTTCACGGGCCCGCACATGCCCGCATCACATAAAAAAGCGGTCCCACCCGGGAGGATCTGTTCGTCAGCGGTCTGAACGTGCGTGTGCGTTCCCACCACGGCCGAAACTTTGCCGTCGAGGTAGCGCCCGACGGCGATCTTCTCGCTCGTCGTCTCTCCATGAACATCCACAAAAATGACTGGTGTCTCCTCGCGGAGGCGTTCGACTTCGGCCATCGCGGTGGTGAAGGGATTTTCGAGAATTGGTTGCATGAAGGTACGGCATTGCACGTTGAGCACGGCAATTTTTCCCTTGGCGGTATCCAGCACGACGCTGCCGCTGCCGGGGGTTCCAGCGGGGTAGTTGACCGGACGAAGAAGGCGGGGTTCGGTGGCGATGTAGGAGGTCGTTTCCTTTTGATCCCACACATGGTCACCGGTGGTGATGACGGCTACTCCCGTGCGCAGGAGATCGATCGCGATTTTAGCAGAAATCCCTCGCCCGTTGGCAGAGTTCTCGCCATTGACGACCACGAAGTCGGCAAAGCCTTCTTTCAATACCTGCGAAACAACATGTTTTACAGCAGTGCGACCACACTCACCCACAATATCACCAAGAAACAAAAGTCGAATCATGGATCCTTTTTATAGCAACTGGGCGCGAACGCATTTAAAAAATCCATGTGCGAACGTATCATTTTCTTCTGATCCTTTTTTTTGGTTCCCTTTCGGTGGCCACAGCGAAGCTCACGCCGCTCGCGCCGAAGCCTGATTGGCATGTTCTCGACAAGTATCAGCAAACAATCACACGCAAGGAGTTCAGCGATCTCCTGAACCGCATCTATGCACCTAGCGCAGCCGCCAAAGGCCTGATCGATGTCACTTCCCAAGAGGCAAAAATCCGAACCTCGGAAGGGCGGCCACCCTATGTTCTGAAATTTGCCACGACTACGGCGTCAGCGCGCCCGGTTCCCAAGTATTGGCGTCGGCGAAGCGAGATAAAGCCCGTGACATCTCGACCACTGAGCGGGGTTAAGATCGCGATCGATCCCGGGCATATCGGCGGCAAATGGGCAAAAATCGAGGAACGTTGGTTCCAAATCGGAAAATCCAAACCTGTTGTTGAGGGAGACATGACGTTGCAGGTCGCCAAGTTTCTGATTCCTCGCCTAGAGACCATGGGAGCAGAGGTGAGCCTCACGCGCTCCAATGCGGAACCGGTAACGGGGGTGCGTCCATCCCAACTTCGCAAGAACGCTGCCGCTTCACTTAGGGAAAAAGGCGAAAAAGCGACGCGGCAATCCCTCAAAATCGAGAGCGAGCGGCTTTTTTATCGTGCGAGCGAAATCCGCAAACGTGCAGAAATCGTGAATGGGAGGATCAAGCCCGATCTCGTATTGTGCCTGCATTTCAATGCCGAGGGATGGGGGAATCCCGCCAAGCCATCGCTTGTGGATAAAAACCACCTTCACTTTCTCCTCACCGGGGCTTGGAGTCGCAAGGAACTGGAATACGAAGATCAACGTTTCGAAATGCTCATCAAGTTGCTTAATCGGACCTATCTGGAGGAAAAATCGGCCACGAAAGCCCTCACCAAAAGCATGGTCGCAGCCACGAAGTTACCGCCATTCATTTACCATGGTCCCACGGCTGTTCGTGTCGGGAATAGTGATTACATATGGGCTCGCAACCTGCTTGCGAACCGATTGTTCGAGTGCCCCGTGATCTATGTCGAGCCCTACGTGATGAATAGCCGCAGCGTTTTTAAGCGTATCCAAGCGGGCGACTACGCTGGGCGCAAATCCTTCGGTGGTCAGTTGCAGCCTAGCATTTATCGGGAATATGCGGACTCCGTCGCGGCGGGGCTTTCGAAATACTACTCGGGCCGGTAGGAATGCCGACGCTGAGGAAGGTTACGAGAGGCGCATCCGGATTTGTCTGCGCAGGATCAAGTGGAGCGTGCCGAATAGGGCGAGGCTCGAGAAGATGAGAACGCTGACATTGAACCACAGGATGCCAACCCTCAGACCCAGATATTCTTTTACGGGTCCGAAGAAGACATTCAAGTGCTGGTCCTCGCGGTAGTCGCTTTGCTCCATCTCCGCCTTCGAGATGAGGTCGGTGACTTTCTGGTTCACATACAATTGTTCGGCAGTGAAGCCGGCACCGAGTTTTTTGAATTTCGAGCGGTCGAATGGATCACCGTTAATGACCCGATCGATCAACCCAAATGCGCGGTTCATTTTACCCGGAGACGAGGCTTCTAGACCGGACAGGAGAGCGAGTGCATCCTTGAGATCTTCCAAGCGTTCCTCTTGGGGGGCCGTGGGGTTTTTCTTGCGAACGATCTCGTGGATCATCGTTTGGATAGTTTCCTGACGGCGGGTGAGGGGGTTGAGTTTTGCCTGCGCAAAAACGAGAGCCTCATAGGACCAGCGGGTCGGCATGACTTCGCAAATGAGGGGGACATTGAGATTGCTATGCGCCGGCATGGCGGTATCTGGGTGCCGGTGCACCCACTGCTGGATCGTGTAGATGAAATCCAGGTTGCGGTTCATCTCCTCGTATTTGATCAAGGCTCCGCTGAGAATAATCTGCGGAATGAGAATGACAGGTATAATGAGAATGCCAGTCTTGCTTTCAGATACGAGAGCGGAGATGAGCAGGCCTATCGCCGCACCGCTTGCAGCAGTAAGGAACATCGCGATGAAAACAATCCAGAACCCATCCCGAAAAGAGAGGAAGGCATTCCCGATCCAAGTGAAAAGTGCGCACTGGATGAGTGCAAAGAAGGCGAGAGTCAGAACTTTGGCGAAAACATAGAAGCCCAAGTTCACATTGAGATTTCTCTCCCGCATGAGCACGGGTCTATCGTGAATGATGTCGTCCACGCTGTTCGTCAGTCCTAGAAACATGGCCACAACTAAAGTCAGAAAAAGGTAGGTAGGGATGTGGAAGGCGGATGCGAAATCGTAGACGTCCGTTTCGGAGTATCTCAATACCATCCCTGTGAGAACAGCCAGCAATGGGGCTTCGAGGATGGTTGTGAGAAGGTTTGCTCGGTTCCGGAGTTTGCTGAGAAAAGCGCGTTTCAGCAGGGTCAGGAACTGGCGCGCCTGTTCCTTGGGTCTGAGGTGGTCGCTTCCGGGTCTAGGCTTGGGAACGGACGGCGAAGGTTCACGGGGCGCAGAGGGATGCTGGACATCCTTAAGTAGACGGTGTGATTCGTATTTGTCGCGCCAGTAATCAGGGGAAAAACGGCGAGCGGGCACGAGTTGGCCTCGGTTGTTTTCCTCTAGAATAATGTCACCTCCGAGGTCGCGAAGCGGGGACTCTAGCACATCAAAGATGAACTCTGGGCGAGTGGTACCGCAGGACTCGCAGCCTCCAATGGCTTTTGCCGCGGTCTGTCGACTTTCCGCTTCGGCGAAGTATTTCAGTGTCTCCTGAGGCGTTCCAAAGAAGACCAACTTGCCGCCGCGATCAAGAACGATGGCCTTGTGAAACATCTGGAATATCCGCGATGTGGGCTGATGAATTGTGACGAGGACAATTTTGTTGTGAGCCATATCACGGATGATTTCCATGATGTGCTCGGAGTCTTTTGAGCTGAGCCCGCTTGTCGGCTCGTCGAAAAGAAAGATGTCGGCGGAGCTGACCATATCGAGACCGATATTAAGTCGCTTGCGCTCGCCGCCGCTGAGGGTTTTACGTCCGGTGTGTCCGACCACAAAGCCTCGGCGTTCATTGAGGCCGAGTTCCGCCAACTTGCCGTCGATGCGTCTCATCCGCTCGCGGCGACCGAGGTGTGGGGCCCGAATAGCGGCTGCAAAGTCGAGGTTTTCCTCAATGGTGAGGTGCTCGTCGAACGCGTCGTATTGGGGGATGTAGGTGACGTATTTCCGAAGTGGTTCGTAGTTTTTGTAGAGGGAACGGTTATTGAAAAGCACTTCGCCCTGAGTTGGGGAAAATTGACCCGAGAGCGCTCTCAAGAGGGTGCTTTTTCCGCACCCACTTGCGCCCATCACGCAAACCATTTCACCGCGTTCCACGGCGAAGGAAACGCCATCCATCGCCACGGATCCGTTACCGAAACGACAAACCAAATCGCGCACATCCAGTGTGCGAATCACATTCTTTTCCTCTTCAATGAGGCGTTCGGAAAAGTTGCACCGCAGGCTTTGTCCGACATCCACTCGGATCATGTCGCCATCGGCGAGTTGGGCGGTATTTCGCACGGGGGCGTTGCCAACGAGGATGGGGCGATCCGCTTGCAAAACTTCAAGTTGACCGGTCTTTTTGTCGTAGTCGCAGGAGATTTTTAGGAGGATGTCGCCGCCCGGGCCAGGCGCGAGAAGAATATCGTCTTCCTCCAGCAGTCCGGGGTTGTTGGACACAAGATACTCGCTTTTTGAAGGGCTGAGCTGAAATCGACCTCCGTAGGATCGAGCCCGTAAACGTAGGTAGTCCAGGTCGAGTTTACTATCATCGTGGAAAATGATTTTGTCTTCTAGGGTGGCGATGACTTCGCGTCCGGCATGAAGTCGAGTGCCATTCAGGACGGCGTCGACATCCTTGAGGGCCTTCACGCGCACACGAAGTCCGAAGGCCACTTGCAGGCAGGTATCACGCGTTTTACTTTTTTCCAATGTCACCTCGTCCTCGTCGTTCACAGCTACGAAAATCTCGGGTAGGGTGACGTTTTTCTTAGCGTTGAAATAAAAGATGAGGTCCGCGTAGGTGAGAACTAGGTCATCCACAAGGACGCGCTGACCCGCGTAAAGTCTCGCGAAGCCGCCTGATCCCAAAACGCGGCCCTGAACGATCAGATCACGGCCGCTGAGGTTTTTGATGATGACCAAGCTGCCAAAGCGGTAGGCATTGAGCCTCTCGTTCGGTTGCAGGTCTGCAAGGACTACGTCGGCATGGTCGGGGTGCCCGAGGCTGACCAATTCCAGTGGGGAAGTCCCAGCACTGAAAATGGCCGCATCCGTTTTGTCATCGGCATTAAGTTGGTAGACGATATCGATCGCCTGTGTGGCCATTCCCAGTCGAGACATGAAGGCGTAGTAGGCCACGACAGCATCATTTTTTAAGCCAGCTCTGGCGATGAGATCGTAGAGTTGAACGCCCAGTAGAATCTTACGTTCATCACTCAGTTGGCCAGCGAGTTTCTGAGCCATCGCGTCCAGATCCTGTCTCTGGTCGAGGGCATTTCGGAAATGTTCGCGCAGTTCGGAGTAAAGAGCGTCTGGGTAATCGTAGCGTAGGAATCCAAGGCTGGAATCGATCTCCTCCTCGACCAACTCGCCATCGACTCGCGAAAAAGCTGCCAGCACCTGGATCAATGTCGGCAGAAGGTTCGGGGCCTCCGTGACCGTTCGAGGCTTGCGCAGGATGCGTCGCAGCACGTGCTTGCCTCCCGCTTGAACGCGCGCAGCCAGTCGGGCGAGGCGTTCCAAGCGGTTCTGCATGCCTTGGGGCGCGGCAGGACTGTTGAGAGGTTCCACTACCACGAATGATAACTTTGGAGGCGCTCCAATGCAATGCGCTCCTTGTGGTGATCTTCGACAGGTGATCTTCGTGAAATTGACAGCGTTTGACAAACCCGCTTTGATCTGTGGCACATGAAATGTTTTTTTATGCCACTCTGTGTTCTTCTGATCGTTTTGCTTGCAGGGTGTGTCACGAGTGAAGAGGGGCCCGCTGCTCGCTTGGATAAAGCCGATGTTTTGCCTCTGGCTATCGATGACAATTACAAGATTGGAAAAATTCTTCTTTCGACGTTTGATCCAGCCGTGATTGAGCCGGCCACCGATAACCAATCGATCATGTTTGAGCGCCTCCGCCGCACTTGGGGTGCGATTGATCAACTTGAAGTTTCTAGGCGCCACGGCAACTACTACACGATTTACTGGAAAAGCGCGATCCTATCGGATGTCACGATGCGTTTGGAATACCGTCAAGCGGGTCTTGGGAACTTCGTGATGGCCCAAGAGCGCTCGTATTCCCAGGTCTGCGGAACCTATAAATCGACCTTTGAGGTGACTGGGGACGACTATCTAGAGGCGGGTTGCGTAACATCGTGGAGGATTGTCCTTATCAAGGATCGTCAGATTGTCGCGCTGGGCCAGTCGTTCCTATGGAAGTAGTGCGTTTGACAATTCCGCTATTCCGATCCTAACTATAAAACTGACATTGTGAGTAAAGTATCATCCATCCTCGTTGGTAGTTCAAAGGAAACTGTTTGGATAAAAGTGGAAGGACGGGGCACATTCGAGAACAGCCAGTGCGTGAAGGATTTCGTTGGCCGAATGATTGCGACGGGCCGTCAGGAATTTGTTTTGGATTTGGGTTCCTGCGAGTTAATGGATTCCACGTTTATGGGAATGCTGACCTCCGTGGCTTTCCAGTTACGCGAAGTGCAGAGTGGACAGCTGCGTGTGGTGAGGGCAAATGAACGAAATTTTTCGCTATTGGAGAGCCTCGGTTTGGATCACCTTTTTCAAGTCGAGCCCGAGCCCGCTGCGACTGCTCCTAGCGCATTGAAGGTCGAGAGTGCCCAGTCAACGTCGCCGGAGGAACAAAAAACAGCCATCCTCATCGCTCACGAAGCCCTTATTGAAGCCGACCCCCGCAATGCGGTGCGCTTTCAGGACGTGATTGAATACATGCGACAAGAGATCACCGATAACGCCACCTGAGGCGGCGAGCGGTCTTTGCTAGCTGACAAAAAGCCCCCCGTAACTCCCCTTCAAACCATTAATTAAATTCCGAATATAATGAAAACACAAACGCCGGCGGCTTGGGGTTGTATCCTTGTGCTGCTACTCATGCCGAATTTATTTGCAGGCCCTGCGGACACGGATGCAAGCCAGTCGCAGCCGAATGTTTTACTGATTTTAACCGATGACCAAGGTTTTGGAGACGCGGCTTTTCAAGGCAATCCCCATCTTAAAACTCCGAATCTCGACGCACTCGCAGCGGGTGGCGTGCGATTCACCGATTTTATTGCCAGTCCGACTTGCTCTCCGACCCGTGCGGCTATCCTGACCGGTCGACATGAGTTCCGTTCCTCTGTCACTCATACAATCGAAGGAAGGAATCTGCTACGGGCCGGGGTGCCAACGATGGCGGATGCTTTCAAGCAAGCTGGCTATCGGACCGGCATTTTCGGCAAGTGGCATCTAGGGGAGTCGAGTTTATTCCATCCCAACGACCGCGGATTTGACCATGCGTTGCTCATAGGTGGTGGAGGGGTCGGTCAAACGCCGGACTACTGGGGCAGCACGATGTTTGACCCCTACCTTCAGGAAAATGGGGAGTGGAAGCCGTTCAAAGGCTACATGACCGATGTTTTTGTGAGCGAAGCCCAGCGCTGGATCGAAAAAGGCATGAAGCCGTGGTTTTGTTACATACCTCTCAATGCGCCTCATGGCCCACACCAGATCTCAGAAGAGTGGGCCGCTCCCTATCGCGCCATGGGCTTGAAGGAAGAAGTCGCGAAATTCTACGGCATGATCGCTAATATCGATGCCCAAGTCGGGAAGCTCTTGGAATCCTTTGCGAAAAACGGTCTCGATCGCAATACGGTGGTCATTTTTATGGGGGACAATGGATCTTCCATGGCCGATTTCTCAGGAGGTTTGCGCGGTTCGAAAGCCTGCCCATATCAAGGCGGGGTGCGTGTGCCGG
>Ga0114971_10003126_pt1 | contig 11275 bp, 9 predicted proteins | sample M_140625_MF_Meta_FD_87320 | JGI IMG/M metagenome (GOLD analysis project Ga0114971, IMG submission 87320) | Freshwater microbial communities from Lake Montjoie, Canada to study carbon cycling - M_140625_MF_MetaG | ecosystem: Environmental > Aquatic > Freshwater > Lake | place: Lake Montjoie... | reverse complement strand
GGCTCCGCGACCACCCGCAGGGCCGCGCGGGCGTGTGCCGCCGGATTCGCCCACGCCAAGCAGGCGACCTCTGGACCGATGCCAGCGGGGTCGCCGCACGTGATGGCGATCACGGGAACCGCCGGGTCGGTCGTACTCGAAGGAGGGGTCATGGTGTCGCTCGTGCCCACAAGCCTATAACGCCATTGCCGGCGACGCAGGCGACCCGCTCCGGATCGCCTCCTGAAGCCGCCACTCGGAGTCGCTGCAGCCATGGAGCAGGTGTTTACACGGGCCGCCCTGTTCGCGCTGGTGCTCCTGGCCGCGACCGCCTGTCTCGGCCTCTGGCTGGGCGATCTCCACGGGGTGACCGACCCGGCCATCCTCCGCTGGGGCACCGTGCACCGCCTCACCGGCGTGCTCACGGCCCTGGTGGTGGTGCTCGTCAACAGCCTGACGGTCACCTACTTCATCGGCACGGGCCGCTGGTGCCGCGAGGTGGTCGAGGTGTACGGACTCGACCAGGCTTTCGTGACGCGAAGCGCGAAGCTCAAGCGGTCGGCCTTTCCGTTCGCGATGGCCGGGATGCTCGCGATCGTGGCCATCGTGGCGCTCGGCGGCGCCGCCGACCCCGCCGCCGGTCGAAAGGGGAGCCGTGATTGGGTCACATGGCATCTCGTCGGCGGCCTCGGCCTGGCCGGGGCGATCGCGGCCTGCTTCCAGGCGCAACTCCCGGCGATCCGCGGGCAGCACGCCCTCATCGATGACGTCATGGACGAGGTCCGGAGCGTGCGGCTCGCTCGAGGACTCGACGTCGACGGCTGACGCCATGCGCCGCGAGGCAGCGTCGCCCTTCCCGGATGGAATGCGAGCCGGGCGCACACAGGTTGAAAACCTGTGCTACGGGGAGAAGACGCAGCGAGGGGCTGCCCGTGCCCGAGAGCCGGCGTTGCTGACAAGCGAAGCCATGGATGGCGAAGCGCAGTCAGCATCGAGCGAGCGAAGGGCAGGATGCCCGCAGCGAGCGTCCGGCGACGGGCATGGGTAGCCCCGAGCCCTACGCAAACCGGGAAGACACACAGGTTGAAAACCTGTGCTACGGGAAGAGTGAGCCAGGGTCAGCGACTGCCCGACGTGTCTGAAACAACCGGCGCGTGCATCGCGTGGGCGTGCGATGACTTCTCCAGCACGGTGATGCCCCAGGCGAGGGCGAGGCCGAGGGCGAGCGCCGTGGTGAGCAGCACGCGGTCGTGGCTGTGGAACTGCACCTCGGGGAGCAGGTCGGCGGCCGCAATGCAGATGAAGGCTCCGGCCGCCACTGCCATGGCGATGCCAAGCACCGCATCCTGGCGGCCGGCCGCGAACGGCAGGCTGGCGAGAAACGCCGCCGCGCCGAGTGGCACGATGGCAGCGTAGAGCGCGTTGACGATCGTCCGCAGCCGGGGCGAGGCCCCCGACTCGATCATCAGCGTGGCGATGATCCCAGCGTCGAGCGGCTTGTGGAGCAGGATCGCCAGAAACGTCGCCAGGCCGGCGAACACGCCCACCCCGTGCGACGCATCTGCTCTCACGCTCGCGGCGAGGGCGGCGCCGTCGGCCAGGCTGTGGAGGGTCAGGCCGGCAAAGGCCCCGCACCAGGCCCATCGGTTGCCAGCCTGGTGATGAACGGGCCGATGGTGGTCGTGGCCGTGCGCATGGTCATCATCGTGGCCGTGGTCGCAGCAGCCGTCGTCGGGGGTGTGGTGGGCGTGGGCGTGAAATGCCCGCTCCAGAAGAAACATCAGAAAGAAGCCGCCAAGCGCCCAGGCCATGGTGGTGTCGAGATCGCGGCCCAACTGCATCCAGGCATGAGGCAGCAGGTGGAGCATGCCGACGCCGAGCAGCACGCCTCCGGTGAACGAGAGCAGCACCTGCATCGGCCGATGGCCGAGCGAAGCGAGAGCCACTGACGACCCACCGGCGAAGGCCGCCGCCGCGATCAGCGCGAGGGCCACCGTGAGCGTCACGGCCGAAGTCGCGTTCGGCAGGATCGTGGCGAACAAGGGAAGGCACATGGCGAGCGTCCGGGAAGGAGCCGGCCATGATCCCGCGGCCCGGCGCGGGAGGCAAGTGGCGGCCAACTACCGCCGGAACTGGTATGGCTGCTGGTATTGCTGCTGCTGAGGCGGCTGGTACTGCGGCTGATAGGTCTGCGGATAGACCCGGGCCGAGTATTCCATCTGCTGCCGGTAGCTCGCCATCCGTTCTGTGCTGTGGGCATCGCCCGCGGCGATCGCGCCGAGGGCGACGACGATCCCGTAGGCGACGAGATTCGGCCAGACGTCGGGCCCGGCGAACTTCAGCGCCGTGCCGAACGATTTCTTCACCTTCGGGCCAAACAGCCCCTGCCGCACGGCCCAGATCTCGTCGAGCACGAGATGCGAAAGAAACCCGAGCACCACGGCACCCGCGATGAAGTAACGGTGGAGTGGTTCGTTCGAGACGAATGCCAAGAACGTGATCTGTCCGGCGATCGCCGCCGCCGGCACGCTATGGAGCATGCCGCGATGTTTGGAGTAGTTCTCGAGCAGCCAGGTGAGCCCGAACCGCACGGCCGCGTAGATCGCGGCGGCCGCCAGGACCATGCCCTCGAGCGGCAGGCCCCACTGCTGAAACCGCTGAATCATCAGCATGGGGACGATCGCAGCCGCAACGCCCACCGTCTCCCGCAGCGGAACGCCCTCACCGCTGTCGAGGTCGGGCAGCAAGCCGGAGGCGGCACAGAGGCCCGCGCCGAGGGCAGCCGTCACCGGGGGCATGCCGCCGAGATACCAGGCGGCCGCGCCGTAGCCCGCACCAATGATGGACGAGCCGATGATGTGCGCTCGGAATCCGGGCACGACGCGATTCCCTGCTAAGGCCCCCTCGGCCCGGAATCCATTCCGGACCGCGCAAACTCTTGATCCGTATCGGCCGTCGCCCTGAAAACCGTCAGCCAACGACGCGGCGCATCCCCTGCACCGCCAAAAACATACGACCGGCCCTGTTCGCCATTCCCAACCAATACCGCACGGAAAACCTCAAAAATAGGCAATCCTGGAGATCCAGGAGGTCTGCGAAGCCAGCACCAAGCCGCAAAACGCGAGGACGACGGGTGCTCTAGGAGACATAGGTGCTATGCACCGCCTGCGTAGACTTTTTCGCCAGGCATGGCTTCTGGGCCACGAGGCTCTCAAACGTTTCGTTTCTGGCCTTCATGGCCCGACGGCATCGTCTCTACACTCCTCCGCCCTGAGTGCATGAACCCCCGGAGGCCGACCGGCGATGGCGATCGAAGGCTATGACCTGGTGATGCTGGGCATCCTCGCGGCAGCCGCGGTTCTTGGCTATTTCAAGGGCATGGTCTGGCAGATCGCCTGGATCGCGGGAATCGCCGCGAGCGGCTTCCTGGCCCTGCGGTTCAGTGGCCAGCTCGCCCCCATGTTTGGCGAGCAAGCCCCCTGGAACCGGCTGATTGCCATGCTGGCGATCTACGTCGGCACCTCCCTGGCCGTGTGGCTCGTGTTTCGCGTCATCTCAGGTGCCATCAACGCGATCCACCTGTCGGCATTCGACCACCAACTCGGCCTGCTGCTGGGGATCGCCAAAGGCGCACTCGTGTGCGTGGTGGTGACATTCTTCGCGGTCACCCTCGCCCCGGCCTATCGCAACCAGATCGTGGCCAGCCGCAGCGGTCGGCTCGTTGCCGAGATCATCATGCGGGCCGACGAGATCCTGCCCCCAAACATTGTCGAGCCGGTGCAGCCGTTCGTGAAGCAGTTCGAGGATCAGTTCCGCCAGCCGGCGGCCGGAGGAGCACCGCAACCCCCTGCCGGCCTCGCGCAGCCATCGGCCCTCAAGGCCATCTGGGAGAGCGTGACCTCGGCAACGGCCTGGACGAACTCCGGAGCCGTGCCTGCCGGGCCAACCGGGTTCCAAGGGCAGGGGGGCCAGGCCGCACCGGCCGGGTTCACGTCGCCAGCCGCATGGGGCGGACCGACCGCGGTTCAGGCCGCTCCGGTACAACCGGCACGACCGACGACAAGCGGCTTTCCAAACCGTCCTGCGATGCTGCCACCACAGCCGGCTCCGCCGGGCCAGTTCCCGACCGGCGCCCAATCGCCGCTTCCGATCCGCTGATGAGTCTGCTGCGTCGACCGAACGCTGAACGCTGCCACCGCGCGTCGGATCTGATCGGCGTGCGCCCGCCGTGGTGAGACGCGAACCAGACCAGCCGGCACCCGCGTTTGCGAACGGCATGTGTGCGGGAGCAGGGCAGGCGAGCGAAAAGCCTGAAAAACAGGGGCCAAACGCAAGCCCCAACCGGACATAAGAGACATTATCGGACGTTGGGGAGAGGGGCGGAATCGGGGCGGTCAGCTATCCTGCTTGGCGTTTTCGGATCCCCTGCTGGTGATGCCCATCAAACCCCACGACATCGATCACGACAACGAACCGCTTCTGCAGTCGCTCAAGGCCGATCTGCCCGCGCTGGAAACACTGCTGGACGAGTCGGATTCCCACTGGGGCTTTGAAGACCCCTTTTACCGCCTCTACCACCAGAGTTGGAAAGTCCTGGGCCTGCAGAACCTGACCCTGCGAATCGTCGAAGCGCTCCGCAAGCACGACCGAGGCCGAGGCCTCAACGACTGGTTCCTGGAGATCGTCGCGGCAGGAACCGGAAAGACATTCAGCCCGGAAATGAACCGTGACTGGCTCAACGAGACGCGCCCCATCCTCGAGGCGTTCTTCCATGCCAAAACGTTCCTTTCGCTGACGGTCCGCTATGCCAAGGCTCTCGACCGTGCGCCGCGACTGCTGCCGAGCGGCTGGGCTGCAGTGCTCTCCCTGTACAATGTCCGCTGACCCTGCATCCGTTGGCACCGTGGTTCGAAACACGGGATGATCGTCCGCCGTCCGATCGACACCCCTTCAGCGCGAGGGCTGAAATCATGACCCGAAATCTGACAGCCATCATTCACGCTGAAGACGGTGGCTTCGTGGCACTCTGCCCGCAACTCGACGTCTGCAGCCAAGGCGACACAGTCGAGGAGGCACGCGCCAACCTGCAGGAGGCACTCGAGCTTTTCTTCGAGACGGCTCCGGCGGATGAAGTCACCCGGCGGCTATCCAACGAGGTCTACGTGACCCAGCTGGAGGTCGCGGTTGGGTAAGCTCCGCGTTCTTTCTGGCGCCGAGGTCTGCCGGATACTCGCAGGCCATGGGTTCGCCGAGGTTCGGCAGCGCGGCAGCCACGTCATCATGCAGAAGGCTGATCCCGACGCCACGGTCACGGTGCCGGTTCCGAACCATGCCGAACTCAAACGCGGAACGCTCCGATCGATCATCCGACAGTCGGGTATCGACAGGTCCGAGTTTGAGAGCGATTGATCAAGCCGGCGCGTAGCCGGAGTCAGTGCGGCGGGCGTGGCCGAGGGCCACGAGCGTATCGAGAATCTCTTCGACCCGCGGCGTCTTGGCGTTTTTGAAGAACTTCGCCACCTCGGCCGCCGTCATCGCCCGGCCGACCGCGTTGAGCGCGCCGCGGACGGCCCTCGTCTGCTCGGCCAGATCCTTGGGCCACGCGTGCGTGATCGGCTTTGACGGCTGAGCCGGTTTCGCCCTCAACTTCTTTGCAGCCCCCCTGCCGCGTTTTGGTTTTTCGGCGACGGGCTCGTCGGAGTCGTCGTCCGCCGTGTCGAACTCCTGCTGCGCATGGGCCGCGCCGGCCTTGTTCTGAAACTCCGGCCGCAGCCAGCGGATGAGGCCGCGTTTCTCCTCGGCGGCCCGCTCGTGGTTTAAGGCCACCAGCCGCTCCAGGATCTCATCGTCGGTGAGCGACGCCGGCCAGCCGTAGGCATCGAACACGGCGGCATCGAGGTCGTCGTGAATCTTCTTGAGCACGCTCACGAGACCGTCGTCGTGAATCTTCTTGTCCTTGGCCGTAAGCGGCTCGCCACTGCGGAGCTTTTCGAGAACGTTGTACATCCCAGTGATCGTCAGCCCGGGATGCGCTATCTGCTGCGTCTTGCGATGCGCGTCGAGGGCTTCGCCGAGTTCGCGGATTTTATCTGCTTGCTTATCGGTTGCGACGGGGAATGGAAACGGGTCGAAGCAAGCGGTTTTGTTGTACCGTGGGTCATTGCCGACCCCAAGCCTTCCGCCAGCTGCGAGCGCCCAGACGACGTGAATCCGGCTCGACATGACGCCGAGGAAAAAAGGATCGTCCAGCCCAAACGAGATGGTGCCGTGTTCGCAAAGCGTGCCAATTGGCTGAACGAAGAAGGTGCGGTACTTCGCAGTCTCAACGGTGACAACGAACTGCGGCAACCCAGCAAGCATCAAGCGGAAATCAGCGTTGCTTCGTCGAAATCTCCACCAAAACGTCCGGAGCTTTTCATCATTGTTGTGCATGCGGTCCGGCAAAACCGTGTTGTGCAAGTGCTGGTACGTCGCCGGCAGCCGGCGACGCACTTCGTCGGCCGAGCCCATGTCCTGCAGGTCAATTGCATAGATACCCCGCGGCTCCCCTAATAGATCTTTTCCGTTCCGAAGCGGTAGGACTCGCGACGCAGCCTCAGCGCCGTCCTTTTCGATGAGCCGATTCCGCTCCTCGCTGCAAACCGCAAACCCTCGACTGCCAAGCATAGGCCCCATCGACGCAAGCAGCCGGTTGCTCGCCAGAGATACAACTGAAGTCACATCGACTCCGACAGAGAGATCCGCGTTAATCTCACCGCGGCGGGACGACAGCGAGGCATGGACGATGTCCTCGAGCGATTGCTCTTCGATAACGAAGTTTAGCGATCCGTTGCGAACATCCCTTGCGCCCACCGTCATCGCGATCCGTACCGCGGCGCCATCCTCGGTGGCGACCCAAGGATGATCTGGCACGGCGAAGGCAACTCGACACGGCACCGCTGCCCCGAGAGCGCTGGCGACTATTCGGCGGTTGAATGACTGCGTGATCGAGTTCGTCGTGATGAAGCCAAATCGGCGAATCGCACCGGCGGAAACCAGCCTCGCCCCCCTGTCCCACCAATACATCACGTAGTCGGCCGAATCCGGGACTTCGTCGGCATAAACAGTCCGCAACGCTTCGGCGTATCCCTCGCCGAGATCGGACTGGATCCGAAGTTTGCCCAGAAACGGCGGATTGCCCACGACAAAATCCGCCTTCGGCCACTCGGCTTTCCGTGGGTTCACAAACCGCTCGACTGCGACCCGGGCGGAATCGTCGGGCACGTCCTCGCCTGTCACCGGATGCTTTTTCGTCGTCACGCCGTCCCATCGCGTGACGGGTTTTCCTGCCTCGTCGCGGACGAGTTCCTTCTTGTCATATTCCAGCAGCGCGTCGCGGCATTCAATGTTGCCGTAGGCCTGCAGGATTGGCTCGGAGAAACTGTCGGGGCTCTTGCGGTCGCGCAAGTGCCACTGAAGCCAGCCGATCCAGAGCACCACCTCCGCAATCGCCACCGCCCGCGGGTTGATCTCGATCCCCAGAAACTGCTTTGGATCGACCGTCCGCTCCATGTGTTCGAGATCGGCCTGCGTCTCGCCGAGCTGCCCGAGCCAGTCGCGGGCCTCCGCCTCAATCTCCTTGAGCTTCACCATCGACACGTACAAAAAGTTTCCCGTGCCGCAGGCGGGATCGAGCACACGGATACCGGTAAGGTCATCGAGAAACTTTCTGGCCTCCACCTTCGCCTTGTCGAACCGGCCCGCGTTGGCCTCCGCGAGACTTGCCGCCCGGGCGGCTTCCCAGTCGTCGCGGACGGGCTCGATGATCGTGGGCACCACAAGCCGCTCCACATAGGCCCGCGGCGTGAAATGGGCCCCGAGCTTGTGCCGCTCGCGCGGGTCGAGCGCCCGCTCGAGGAGCGTGCCGAAGATCGCAGGCTCCACATCCTTCCAGTCGGATTTGCCGGCGTCGATCAGCAGGCCGATCTCATCCGCATCCAGCGGCAGGGGCTCGTTATCCCGAAAGATCGTCCCCTTGAACTGCTTGATCCGCGTGCGGAGCGCCGTCGAAAAGCCCCCCTGCCCCATCGTCTTCCAGACCTCGGAGACCAGCGGCACGAACTGCTCCGGCGAACCCTTCAGGCTCTCCAGCAGGCTCGTGAAGCCGCCCCGCGGCGTCAGGCAGACGTCCTCGGAGAAGAACGTGAACAGGCAGCGGATCAGGAACCAGGCCACCTGCTCCGGGTCGTAGTGCTTCGCCTCCAGCCGTCGTACCAGCACAGCGATCCGGGCCGCAATCTCGCGTGTCACCTTCGCCGAGTGGCGGGCCGGATCGAGCGAGAGCGGATCGAGCCACAGCGCCTGCAGCCGTTCGCGAATGGCGTCGTCGCGGAGATCGTCGAGCGAAAAACGATGGCTGCGGGCGTCGGGAAACGCGGCGTAAACCTTGCCGAGGCGCGAGAAGTCGGCGTAGAACTCGAACGAGTGGCCGATGTCGATCACCAGCAGGAACGGCGGGTTGTCGTCGGCCAGCGCCCTCACGTAGCCCTCGGCCTGGCCGCGGGCCGCGATCATCGAATCATCCCAGCCGGCCGTGCCGCGCACGCTTGTGCCGCTCTTGCGGCGGGCCCGCGGAGCGGCGGGATCGGCCATGGAGAGCGGATCCTTCTCCGGCCGGGCGACCGACTGCTTCGTCTCGCAGACAAACGCCCCCTTTCGGTAGAGGTCGATGAACCCCGTCGAAGTCTTGCCGTCGGGGTTCTGGAACGTGACTGCCTTGTCGAACACGTAGGTGTTGGTGGCCTCGTCCGCCACGCTCGGGTTCGGCCTGGGAACGCCGAGAAGGTCGCAGAGCTCAGCCAAAAAGAGCTGGTAGTTGGCCCGCTCCGCCCCGGAACTTGCCGACCAACGGGCGATGAACGTCTCGACCGGATCGCCGCTGGCCCCTGCCCTGCCGTCGTTCCCCTGAGCCGTTGGTGAATGACCTTCCATGGATGGCAAGCGTATCCGCCGACGGTGGGGATCGCCTACCAGGCTGGCGAGCGAATTTGAGAAAGCTTATCCGGCCTCATCAAAAAACGATAAGGTCGGATAAGGTCTGTCAATGTCATGAGTTCCGTCACCAATCCCCACGCCCCCGGGGCCGGTGGCTCGCCGCTAGAACTCGCAGGTGGTCCGCGGAATTCTGTGACGGGTGATGCCCGAGTCTCGCTGAGCGGTGCGGCGGCAGGACGCTCTACTCCGTGAACACGCCCATGCGGCGGAACTTCTCGTACCGCTCCGACACCAGCTGGTCGCGGGGCTTGGCCAGGAGTTCGCGGAGCGACCGCGTCAGGAACATCTTCAGCCGAGCCGCCATCCGTCGCGGGTGCCGGTGGGCGCCGCCCGCCGGCTCCTCGATCACGGCGTCGATCACGCCGAACTCCTTCAGGTCGGCCGACCGAAACCGCAGCGACCGCGCCGCCTGGGCCTTGAACTCGACGCTCTTCCAGAGAATGCCGGCGCATCCCTCGGGGCTGATCACGCTGTAGTAGGCATGCTCAAGGACTGCCACCCGGTCCCCGACGCCGATGCCAAGGGCCCCGCCGGACCCCCCCTCGCCGATCACCACGCAGACGATCGGCACAGGAAGCGTGGCCATCAGGAACATGCTTTCGGCAATCACCTGGGCCTGGCCGCGTTCCTCGGCACCCACGCCCGGATAGGCGCCCGGCGTGTCAATCAGGCAGATCACCGGCAGGCCATACTTCGCCGCCAGCCGCATCTTGCCCATCGCCTTGCGGTAGCCCTCCGGATGGGCGCAGCCGAAGTGACAGGCTTGCCGCTCGGCGAGGGTTTTGCCTTTTTGGTGCCCGATGACCAGAACCTTGTGCTGGTCGAGCTTCGCGAATCCGGTGAGCATCGCCCGGTCGTCGCCAAACGACTTGTCGCCGTGAAGTTCGACGAACTCGTCGAACACAAGATCCAGATAGTCGCTGGTCTTCGGACGATTGGGGTGCCGGGAGACCTCGACCGTCTGCCAGGGGTCGAGGCTGCCGAAGACCTTCTTTTGAATTTCCACGAGTTCCCGCTTGAGCCGCCGAAGCGCCTCCTGCTCTTGGCCCCCAAGGGGCGCGGCCTCCAGGGCGGCAATCCGGTCCTCGATCTCGTAGATCGGCTTCTCGAGCGGCAGGCGATGCAGTCCGGCGGCCATCGGCGTCAGGGCTCCGGGGAGGGTGATTCGGACCCCAGAGTGTCGCCGCCCGCGAAATACCGCGTCAACCGAGGAAATCCGGCGGCCGGCTGGCCAGCCGGCCGGGCGATCGGGCGGCCGGGCACGGCACAGGGTGCAAACCTCCCGTGCAACAAGGGGCCGCGAGGGGCTGCCCGTGCCCAGGAGTCGGCGTTGCTGACAAGCGCAGCCATGGATGGCGAAGCGCAGTCAGCATCGAGCGAGCGAAGGCCTGGAAGGCCGCAGCGAGCGTCCGGCGATGGGCATGGGCAGCCCCGAGCCCAGCGTGGGTCAGCGGTCAGTTCGGCACAGGTTGAAAACCTGTGCTACGGGAGGCCTGTGCTACGGGCAACCTGTGCTACGTGAACCGGAACTAAACGGCCACCCGCTCCACCAACCGGATGGAGCGGAGTTGCTGGAGCACATCCTTCATCGAGGCCGGCCGGTCAGACGGCTTCTTGGCGAGCATCTGGCGGAGGTACTTGGCCGCGGCGGTGGTAGCCAGCTTGTTGAAGGCGTCGACGGCGGGAACCGTGGCCGAGACGTGCTTGTTGAGCAGGTCGTTCGTGTCGGCTCCGGTGTAGGGCGGCCGGCCCGCGATCAGCTCGAAGATCACGCAGCCGAAGGAATAGATGTCGCTTCGCGCATCGAGGGCCTCGCCCCGAATCTGCTCGGGCGACATGTAACTTGGAGATCCCTGGGCGGGTGTCTTGCTTCCCAGGAGCTTGCCCAGGAAGCCCGACGACTTGGCCGCGATCGCAAGGTCGATCAGCTTCACCTGGCCATCGGCGGCCGCCAGCACGTTGTCGGGCTTCACGTCGCGATGCACCCACCCGCGGGCATGCATGTGGTCGAGGGCGAGCGCCGTCTCCGTCACGATCCGCTGGAGCTTGGGCACGAGGTCGTCGACACCAGCCGCGATCTGCTTCTTCAGGTTCAGCGCCGGAAACAACTCCATCACGAGGTGCGGCAGCCCCCCTTCCTCGGACAGCCGGTCGATCTTGATGATCGTGGGATGGTCGAGCGACGTGGCCACCTTGAGTTCGTGATCGAGCAGCTTTCGCTGGCCGACGTCTTTGGCCATCGACGGCACGATCACCTTGACGG
>Ga0114971_10003125_pt1 | contig 11277 bp, 7 predicted proteins | sample M_140625_MF_Meta_FD_87320 | JGI IMG/M metagenome (GOLD analysis project Ga0114971, IMG submission 87320) | Freshwater microbial communities from Lake Montjoie, Canada to study carbon cycling - M_140625_MF_MetaG | ecosystem: Environmental > Aquatic > Freshwater > Lake | place: Lake Montjoie... | reverse complement strand
TTTCTGGAACAGGTGCGCGACTGCGGCGATGACGATTTGGCCATCGTCGAGGCGGTGAAACGTTCCCGGGACGCTGCCACTCGCTGAGGACGCCAGAGAGGAGGCTGTTGAGTTTCTGGGCTCGGTAGTTTTCACACCGTCACTGACAGTTGTTTTCGGCCACCCGGAGGCCGCCCAAGGACCTTCCTAACACCCCCGGAGGCCCTACCCCCCGGATGCAGCCTGAGGGCTTCCGAGGTAGGGACCCGATCTCCGAGCGGTCCGGCGCTGCAGCACTGCCCGTCGTGATTGCCTGCCATGGAGAGTGCCAACGCCTTGTCTTGGAAAAGAAATTGGCACTGCAATCACCGCCGTGCCAACGGCATCCTTCCGGATTAGTTCAGCACGAACGAGGCGTCTTTGGTTTCCAGACGAATCTTGTCAGGGATGTGGTTGGGGTCGATGCGCACCAAGACGCGGTGTGTGCCGGCGGCTAGGGCTACTGAGCCGTTCACCTTCGATCCGTCCACCCAAAGCTCGGCGCCCTGAGCGGCGGTGAGTTGGAACCGGACGGTGCCTGGCTGGGCCAGCTGAATCTCGGTCACCGCCAGCACGGCGATTTTTGATGACCAAATGTTGGCCTTGGTTGCGCCCTCCATGAGGGTCCGCGTCAGATCTCCATTGACCCGGGAGAGGACCTCGGTCCAGCGCTTGTCCTCGAGGGGTTTTTTCCACATCCAGTCGGACTGGCCATTTTGCTGGTCGGTGTGGACGATATTGGCCAAGCGCCATTTGCGGGCCACGCCACCCTTGCTGGCATCGAATTCACCGGGTTTGCCCAGTTGTGAGAGGAACGCAACCAGATCGAGCTGCTCGGCTTCATTGAGCGAGTCGAGGAGGCCGGCCGGCATTAATGAGGCGGAGGCTTGAGTGCGAGATTCCAGGTTCGACTTGGCGAGGACGATTTCCTGGTTGGCCGTGCCGCGCAGGACCAGCTCGCTCGCGGACTCTCGGACCACGGTTCCGGACAGGGTCTGGCCATCCTTGGTCTCCACGACCACGCCATGGTAACCCTCTTTGATTTTGGCGTTGGGCATGAGCAGCGATTCCACCAAGTAATCGGGCTGCGCGCTGGCACCGATGGAAGTCATGTCCGGACCGACCCGTCCACCCGCTCCGCCAATGGCGTGGCAGGTGATGCAGGCTAGGTCGGATCGGCGGTAGACGAGCTCACCGCGTTGAGGATTGCCGCTGGCCGCCGCCCGGGTGGCCATTTCGCGGATAAGTTGGTCGGTGAAGGCCTGAGTGTCGGCAGACAAACCAGCCCCCTTGGCGAGAGTGAGCACCAATTCCATGTCATTGCGACCGCCTTCGCGTGCCACTCGCATGCCGGTACGGGCTGCCGCGGCTGGGATTCCCGAAGCGGGCAAGAGGGCTGCTAGGTGTTTTCCAGAACCCTTGATTGCCAGCAATGAACGCCAGAACTCCTGGGCGATTTGTTCTTGATCCAACCCTTGGATGGCGGACACCAGAGCAGGCCCGGCCCCACTGAGGTCTAGCGCTGCCCAAGTCAAAACCGCACGGCGTCGGGTCGCGGGATCTTTGTCTTCCGCCAGTTGCTTGAGGAGAGGCAGGCTTCCGGCCCCTTGGAGGCGAAGGACCTCGAAGACTGTGGTTCGGACTTGTTCGGACGGGTCATTGGCCAGGCGGGTCAAGGATTGGGCTGGAGGCGGAGTCTTCCAATCGCCGGTGAGGCGCAACGTGGCTGCACGGACGGAGTCGTTCGAGGATTCCAGCAATCCCAGAATGCCCGTGGCATCGCCCTCGGGCCGCACCTTGCGGGTTCTGGCCGCCTCGCCCAGCGAGGTCAGGGCGCGAGCCGTGGCAGCATCATCGAAACCACCCGAGACGGTCTGCCGCAGCAGCGCTCCCAATTCTTTGGGGCCACCGGCCTGACCGATGAGCTCGATCCAGGGGCCGGAGCCATCCCGCGGGAGACGGCGCTCTTGGATGACGCGCCCCAAAACTCGGCTGGCCTGTTCGGCTCGGATAGCCTTCAGGGCGAAGGCCAATTGTTTTTCGCGCCCCTCGGATTTCCAGGCACCCGATTCCAAGGCAGCGATCCACGGCTCGGACAGTTCGTTGATCGTCAACCAGAGCGCGTAGTCTAGGGTGGGATCCATCGGCTGCTCGAGGACGCTCAGAGCCAACTCGGCAGATCGGGCTCCCGGAATCTTGGCTAGAGCCCGAAGGGCCTCCAGACGAACCCTCGGGTGGGTGTCTTGGACCAGTTTCGAGAGGGTTTCAAGCCGTTGAGCCGCGTCGCTGGCGTTGTCGGCCTGAGAAGCGACCGGGACAAGCAGCAGCGCACCGGCGAGGACGAGTCTGCGGAACATGAGGGGACCATCGAACGGGAAGGGCCCCGCCTTCAAGTGTCCGATCATCAAAATTAGCGATCGTCCATTCTTCCTCCGAGCTCCACTTCCCGATTCGCTCGCCGGCTTTCAGTCCTGCTTAAGGCGTTTCCCGGATCAATGCTCTCAATTCGATGCCCATGCCATTGGCCGGGTTGAAGCCCCATACACGGATTGTGCGCAGCTCGGGAAACCGTGCGCTCAGGTGATCGAAGGACTCTCCGTCGGGCAAAACACAAAGTCGCGATCCGGGTCGGGCCAGAAATTCCCGCGCGGCCGCCTCGTCTTTCAGGTGCTGGATCCAGGGCCCACCCTTGGGTCGCAGGTACCAGTAGAGGCTGGGTTCCTGAAATTCGAGGGTTGCCAGTTCGGTCTTGGGGTTGATCCAGTGTCGACAGTCCTCGGCGAGGCGAGGCACTGGCAGCAGGCGGGCAAATAGCCCCAGGCCCGGCAAGGCAATCAGCAGCAGTATAGCCAAGGTCCCGATTGTCAGTTTCCCGAATAGTCGCCAAGCCGGTGGACCGCTCGCAATGGCCTTGCCCAACCAGAGCGCGATGAGAGGGAACGCCGGCAAAGTATAGTGCGGGAGTTTGGTTCGGATTAGGGTGAAGATGACAAACACTCCGGCGACACCCGCCAAAAGGTATCGGTCGATGGGGGAGAGGGCAGTGGCTGTTCGAGCGCGCCAGACCAAAGTAACTAGCCAAGGAGACCAGGGAAGAAATCCGACCAGCAGCGTTAGTCCGTAGAAGGGCAAACTGCTTAGATAGCCGCGCAATCCCTTTAGTCCGTGACCTTCCAATACCCCGACAGACCGAGCCACGACGTGCTTACCGATACCCACCTCGAAATATTCGCCCCGGGTCGCCAACAGGGATGGAATGCCCCAAATGGCCACAAGCCCCAGGGTGAGCACTCCGCCGAACCACCACAGTTTGGGTTGCCGCCAAGGACTGGGAGGATCGGACGGCGAAGATAGTCGTCCAAAGGCCAAGAAAATGGCCGGCATAGCCGCGAGCCAAGCCACGGGCCCCTTGGCGAGAAATCCTAAGGCCAATGAGGTGAAGAAAACCCAGAACCACCCGGCAATGGCTCGTCCGCGCCCGCGGGCCTGATGCAGTTCCCACCCGGACCAGCTCGACAGGGTGAAGAAAAACACCATAGCCATGTCAGCGACGGCGAGGTGGGCATGGACAAAGGCTTGGGGGCAGGTGACCCAAAGAATGCCGGCCATCATTCCGGCACCGTCTCCGGCGAGGCGTCTTCCCCAGAAGGCGAGCAAACCCGTGGTCAGTGTGGCGCAGAGAATGGAGGGCAGACGCACCGCCATTTCGGAGACACCAAAAAGGGAGATGCTCCCAGCCTGGAACCAGTAAATCAGGGGTGGTTTGTCGAAGCGGTACTCGCCATTCAAATGAGGCACCATCCAGTTGCCGGTTTCGAGCATCTCCCGGGAGGCCTCAGCAAAACGAGGTTCATCTCGGTCCATCAGAGGCAACGACCAAGACCCAGCGCCGAAACAGGCTAGGGCTACCGCGAGCAGCGCTACCCAGCTCCAAGCGGGCAAGTGACTGAGTTTTCTCGGGGACCCCATTGAGCCTTCCATGGTTGCCAAGGCTGGCAAATTTGAGGGTCAGCGGAAAGACGAAGGGTTGAGGCTGGGCTGGCTAAGAGTTGATCCACTGCTTCAAAGGGGTAGCGAGATGGGGCCGTTGGATATGTTTCAAGTTTGTTACGTTCCAGTCCGAGTCGTTTTTGTCAGTCTCGCCTCGTGCATTCAACGCACCCATTAAATCCGCGCCCGAGTGAAACAGCCAATTTCGGCTCAGGTGCCGCTGACCATCACCAGCATCCTGTCGGGTATTGGCTTTTGGGTTGGGCACTCATCGGTTTGCCGTTCTTGGGCCTGTTGTTTTGGACCGATGATTGGTTGCGCTCGCAACGCTCAGTCTTGAGCGGGAAGGGTTGGAATCTCTTGGCTATCACCATCAGCGCTTCGGCCAATGGATTTGTTTTAATCCCCGCGGTCGTGGGGTTGGGTGTGTGGTTCAAACGCAGCTCGCAACGTAGGGCCGCCAGGGTCCTGGGGGCGATGTTGCTGGCCGGCCTCGTATCGGGCGTCGCAGGCACGGGACTGCGGTCGATCATCGGCCGGACCCGACCGGAGGTGTCGGTGGAGCAGGGGTGGTTCGGTCCACGCAAGGATGGACGTTGGATTATCGGACGCCATGCCTACGCATCGTTTCCCTCCGGGCATGCCTCCATAGCAGCAGGTTTGGGTTTCATGGCCTTTGTCTGGGGTGCTCGGGCTGGAGGGTTGGGCCTGGCCTTCGCTCTCGCCGTGGCTTGGTCTCGGTTCCACCTAGGCGCCCATCGGGCTTCGGACGTATGGGCTGGCCTGCTCGTTGGAGCTCTGACGGTCGTCCTATTATGGCCTTCGTGCTGGGCTTGGGTCCATCGGGGGAAGCGCCCTAGTTGGTGGCCCTGGAGTGGGTGGCTGTCGGAAGAAACCTCTCACCATGGCTCGATTAGCTCTCTACAGAGCGAAGCTCGGTGTCCGTAGAGTCTTGGCCGGCCCACCCCTCGCTCACACCGGGTCTCGCGAAAGAATCTGCCAAGTCAGTATTTTCCTGCCCGTTGAAGGGTTCCGGCGTCGAGTGGGTAAGTGGTTTCTGGAGGGGTTTCTGGGGGGGTGGCCTCCTCGCTGAGGTCTTGTCTGAGAATCCCGCGTTCCCTCTCAAGTTGCATAAATCTAAAGTATTTCCGGCAACAGGCGATACCCAAGGATGGTCAGGTCCGAGAACTCCTTTTCAAAGGTTACTCGCGATCACGGCTTGTATGCGCCATGCAAATTCAAACCGTTCGTAATCGTATCCTGATACTGACCGTCTCCGCCGCAATCTCACCTGTTCTAATAGTCTCAGTTCGAGGGCTGTTGGGAGAGGGGATGGGTAAGTATTCTAGCTGGTGGATTGCGGCCGTTGCCGCAGCGTCGATGGGCGCTTTGGGTTCCTTGACCCGAACGGCCTTGGCCGACTTTGAGAAAATGCCCGCCCAAGAGTTCGAAGACACCCAAGGCAAGGCGCTGGCGGAGGCCTCTCGGGCCGTGGCGAATTCTGAGAAGAAGTGCAAGGGTCTCGAGTCCCAGAACGAACGCCTCCAAGATCGATCTGTTTTTCTCCAGGGAAAGATCCGCGATTTGGAAGAGGAGGCGATCGCTAAAAATGTCCCAAAACCGCTGGGGATTCTCGATGGATTGCGGTCGATGATCGACAAGGCGGGAGAGCGAGTGACCACCACACTCACGGGAGGGGCTCAGTTGGAGGTCGGTTTGGCACTATCCAAGGAAGAAGTCGATGGGGTGCAGATCATGCTCGATTCTTTGGGACGCAAACTGGCCCGTCCCCAGGTCGAAGAAATGATGGAGGCTCACACTGGCGAACATTCTACCCGAATGCTGTTGGTTGAGGATGACCAGACCAGCCGGCGTTTCATACGGGCCCTGCTGCCCAAAGAACTTAAAGTGTCCATCACCGAGGCCGAAGACGGTCAGGCGGCCTTGAGCATGATGGAGAAGCCCCCGTACCCGGACATCATTGTCTGTGACGTGTTGATGCCTAACATGGATGGTTTGGAGTTTATTGCCCGCCTTCGCGCCCTTCCGCGATTCTCCAATATCCCGGTGGTCATGATCTCGGCCAATGCGTTCAAGGACAACGTTGCCAAGGCTGCCGCGCTCAAGGTTACTCGTTTTTTACGCAAACCCTTGGAGCGGAAAGACCTGAGCGACGCCATCGAGGCCGCCCTGAAGGAGGTCAGTAGCAAGGGGTCGGCCCTCTTCGAGGCTCAGCAACGCCTGTGCCTCGATGACAAGGCCTACTTCGAGTTGTCGACGGGTTTCTCGCGTGCCATCGGCGAGTCCATCACCTTTGTGCGTTCTTCGATTAGCCGGGATCGATGGCAGGCTGCGGCCCTCCGCGTCAACGCCCTCAGAGGATCTATCCAGATGGTGGGCGACGAGCGTCTCTCGGTGGTCATTACGCGGCTTGAAGCTCAGTTGAGGCTGGCTGACATCACTGGCGTTACCATTGAACTCGAGATGCTCGAGCAGGAAAACGAGCGCTTTATGCGCACTTTGGTCCACCTCTACACTGCAGAACTAAAACCCGCTTCCGAGGGAGCCAATTCTGACATGGCTGTAAAAACCACGAACTGATGACCACTCAGCGCGAGCCTTTGGGTTCTGGCGCCGTAGGTCAGGTATTCGCCGTGTGGAATTCAAGGATCTCAAGAGGTGTGCTTTGAATCAGCAGCGTCACGATCGGGCTGAGCGGAATCCGGCGCGCTCGCTGCGCAATGCCTTCTTCCTCAAACGCAGCACTCGCCGTAGCCTCCGCGAGTGATTTCGTTGGCCGACACCTCCGCGGGACAGGAGCCTACCAATTGGGTGGAGCCTGTTCGGGAGATCTTCTCCCCAAGCGGACTGCTTTCCCGGGCCAGCAACTTTGAGTACCGCCCTGAGCAACAGCAGATGGCCATGGCCGTGGCCTCGGCACTTCAGGACCGGCGGCATTTACTCGTAGAAGCTGGTACTGGTGTCGGTAAAAGTTTTGCGTACCTGATTCCTGCCATTCTTTTCGCCGTCGGGCAGAAGAAGAAGGCGGTGATCTCCACCCACACGATTAATTTGCAGGAGCAGTTGGTGGAAAAAGACCTGCCTGTTCTGAAGCAGGTGCTCCCGGTGGACTTTAGTTTTGCGATGCTGAAGGGGCGCTCGAATTACCTGTGCACCCGTCGCCTTCGCAAGGCCATGCAGCAATGTGATTCGCTCTTCACCTCTCCGGAAGCGGCGGAGTTGCGTCGGATCGAAGAGTGGAGTCGCAACACCCAGGATGGTTCGCTGAGTGATTTCTCGATCGAACCGGATCCCAAGGTCTGGGAGCACGTCTGCTCTGAGCGCGGGTTGTGCACACCCAAGAAATGCGGTTTCCAGAGTGATCAGGCCAAGCTGGGGCCCGTTTGTTTCTTCCAGCGCGCCCGCCAGAAGATTCTCGGAGCCGATGTGTTGGTGCTCAACCACACCCTGTTTTTTACATTGCTCAACGGAGTCGAGGCCGATCCCGAGGGCGGGGTCCTCTTTAAGAACGACTTCGTGATCTTCGACGAGGCTCACACGGTCGAATCGGTCGCTGCGCGGCATATCGGGGTCCGGGTGAGCAGTGGTCAGGTCCGCTATGCGCTCCAGCGTCTCTGGAACCCACGGACCGAGAAGGGCCTTTTGTCCACCTTGCGTTCGGCATCCAACGTTCGATTGGTGTCGGATGTGCTGAAGGAGACCGACGACTTCTTTGTGCGGGTGGAGGATTCCTGTCAGGAATTAGCCCGATCGGCCACTTCGTCGGAGACGGATCGGACGACGCCCACTGAACAGCCCTCCCGGGTTTGGAAAGAGTTGCGGATCCGCCGGCCGGACCTTGTCCAAGACAGTCTGACCCTGCCGCTGCAGCGCTTGCGCGAGCAAATCCACGAACTCATCCAGACCTCCGAAGACAAGGAGACCGGCGAGGAGTTGATGGAATGCAACCGTCGCTTGGCGGACCTCAAGGTGGCCGTCTCCACTTTTCTGAGTCAGACGGCCGAGGATCATGTCTATTGGGTGGAGCGTTCTGGGAAGACTCAGAAGAATCTTTCGTTGAATGCGGCTCCAGTCCAGGTGGCCGACTTTTTGCGTCAGCGCCTCTTTGAATCGGGCACTTCCGTGATCCTGACGAGTGCGACCCTGGGGACAACCGGTCCTTCTAATCTGGCGGCCACTCCTTCGATTTCGGTCCCACGGTCTCCGATGTCTGGGGCGTACCCCATTGGCTCTGCGCTTCCCAGAGCGGGCTCGATTGCGGCGCTCCGCTATGTGGCTGGAAGGGTGGGAGGTGAAGAGGCTCAGGGACTTCAGGTGGGTTCCCCCTTTGATTATCCCCGGCAGATGACTCTTTTTGTTGCCGGCAAGATGCCCGATCCCCGAGATGCCGGTTACGAGGATGCGTTGGTTCATTGGATCGAGCACTTTATTACTCGAACCCATGGCAAGGCGTTCGTGTTGTTCACGAGTCACCGATTGATGCTCCAGGTTGCGGGGCGGATGGAGTCGTTCTTTGGCCGACTCGGGGTCGAGTGTTACGTGCAGAATACGGGGACGCCTCGATCAACCATGTTGGAGAAATTCCGAGAAAACCGAGATTCGGTCCTCTTCGGAACCGACAGCTTTTGGCAGGGGGTGGACGTGCCGGGTGATGCCCTGAGCAATGTCATCATCACTCGGTTGCCCTTTGCCGTGCCGGACCACCCATTGGTGGAAGCCCGGATCGAGCAAATCGAAGCCGAGGGTGGTAACGCCTTCAGCGCCTTCAGCCTTCCGGAGGCCATTCTCAAGTTTCGGCAAGGCGTCGGACGGCTCATCCGAACCAAGACCGACACCGGAATCGTAGTGATTTTGGACAATCGCGTGCTGACCAAACGCTACGGCAAGGCGTTTCTGGAATCGATCCCCTCGTGCCCGATGGAGATAGTTTAACAGCTTCGCCCCGGATCCAGTGTTGGTTTCTTCCCGTGACTCCACGGTTCAATGCTTCCCTCACGCCTCTCGGCTTCGGTAGGTTGGGGCCGTGCATTTCCGCAAGGTGACGTTGGTGGGCGTGGGCCTGCTGGGCGGTTCGCTCGGTATGGCGCTGCGGCGCCGTGGCTTGGCGGATGAGGTCCAGGGCTTCGTCCGGCGGGCTTCGTCGGTGGCCGAGTGTCTGGCTCTGGGCGTGGTAGACCGCTGTTCGCGCAATCTAGCCGAAGCTGTGGTGGACGCCGACCTGGTGGTCTTGTGTTCCCCGGTCGGGCAGATACCCGGGTTGTTCCGAGAGATGTCTCGGCACTTGTCTCCCGATTGCCTCGTGACGGATGTGGGCAGCGTGAAATCCGACCTGGTGGCCGAGGTTGAGCCGTTGGCCCTGGGGGCTGGGGTTCGATTCGTCGGCAGTCATCCAATGGCCGGGGCCGAGAAGAGTGGTCCGGCCCATGCCCGGGCTGACCTCTTCGAGGGAGCGGTCTGCGTGGTGACGCCTACGTCGGCGAGCGATCCCTCCGCCGTGCTCGCTATCCGCTCCTTGTGGGAGGCGGTCGGCTCGCGGGTGTTACAAATGAATCCGGTGCTCCATGACGATTTAGTGGCCCGCTCGAGTCACCTGCCGCATGTGGTGGCCGCTGAGTTGGCCAACTACGTCCTGAGCCCGGTTCATCCGAAGGAACAATCCGATCTCTGTGCGGGTGGATTTCGCGACACGACCCGCATTGCCTCCGGTTCCCCGGAAATGTGGAAAGACATCGCCTTGGCCAACCGGCGTCATCTCTCCCGGGTGCTGGGAGTCTTCATCGAAGATTTGTCTGAATTTCGACTGGCTCTGGACGCGGGCGATGAGAAATCCATCGAAGATTTCTTCCGCCAGGCCAAATCTCGAAGAGATCTCCGTTTTCCCGATCCCGAGCCCAAGAAAACCGCCTGAGCCGATGCCGCTGCCTGACCTCATTGAGATCGTTCCTCCGCCCTCTCCCGCCTTCGTGTCCATCACGGTGCCGGGATCCAAGAGCATCACCAATCGTGCCCTGATCCTGGCGGCCTTGTCGTCTGGCACGGTCACGCTGACCGGGGCACTGTGGAGCGAAGACACTCAAGTCATGACCGAGTGCCTGCGTCAGTTGGGGTTTGCCGTGGGTGTGGCCCAGGACTTGGCCGAGGAGGCCAATCGCGTCATTCAGGTGGAAGGGTTGGGGGGGCGGATTCCCAAGGCCGGCACGGAGTCTTCACCCCTGGAATTGTATGTGGGAAATGCTGGGACGGCGGCCCGTTTTCTGGCGGCCATGGTGTGCTTGGGAGAGGGGTGCTACCGGTTGTCGGGTGTGCCACGAATGCATGAGCGCCCCCAGGCGGCCTTGCTTCAGGCCCTCCGCTCGTTGGGATATCGGGTAGACGCACCTGGAGACCGTTTGCCTGCTGTGATCCACGGAACTGGTCCTCGGACTGGGGCATGCCGGGTCAGCGTGGCGGAGAGTTCGCAATTTGCTTCGGCCCTCCTGCTTCCGGGCAAGGTGGCGGGTTGGGAAGTGCAAATCGCCGATGCCAATCCAGATGAGTTGCCGTATGTCGAGATGACCCGTCGACTGGTCGAGTCCTTCCCGCACTCCGGTGGCAATTTTCAGGTGGAGCCCGACGCCTCCAGCGGCAGTTACTTTTGGGGTGCTGCCCGCCTAATGGGCAAAAACCGGGTCGAAGTGGCCCGTTGGCCCAGTTCTGGATGGCAAGTTGATGCCCGGTATCCGGACTTCCTTGATCTTCCGGGCGAGGTTTCCCGCGAGAGCGACTTGGGAGACAGCATCATGACGGCCATCACGCTGGCTTCCTTGGAAAATCATCCGGTCCGCTTCATCGACTTGGGACGTCTGCGGCTGCAGGAATGCGAGCGGGTCCAGGCGCTGCGCACCGAATTGACCAAGTGCGGTGCTAGCGTGACCGAGTCTGGTGATAGCCTGCTCATCCGTCCCTCGATCTTGCACGGGGCTGAGATCGAAACCTACGACGACCACCGCATGGCCATGTGCTTCGCCATGCTGGGCTTGAGGATTCCTGGTATGCGATTGCGCAACCCTCGCTGCGTCCGCAAGACCTTCCCCAATTTCTTCCGCAAACTGGCCGGGTCGCCCCCCTTTGGTCTTGGGGCGATCATTCTCGATGCCACCACCGGTCGAGTGCTTCCACTGAACGAACTCAACGCTGAATGAAGACCAAGACACTCAAGCTCCCCCAAGTCATTGCGGTCGACGGTCCCAGCGCGTCGGGCAAGGGGAC
>Ga0114971_10003124_pt1 | contig 11277 bp, 5 predicted proteins | sample M_140625_MF_Meta_FD_87320 | JGI IMG/M metagenome (GOLD analysis project Ga0114971, IMG submission 87320) | Freshwater microbial communities from Lake Montjoie, Canada to study carbon cycling - M_140625_MF_MetaG | ecosystem: Environmental > Aquatic > Freshwater > Lake | place: Lake Montjoie... | reverse complement strand
GGAGAACTTATTTCGGTTACTGTCGTTGCAAATGGCAGTGGTACGTTGGTCTGGAACAGAGATAATGGTGCAAGTATTGGAAGTGGCGCTATTTTAGAATCGATTGAAAATAAAACCAGTCAGTCCAGGATTGTAAATTATTCGCTTTCGGTGGAAGGGGGTAGTTGTAAAAATGTGCCAGGAAAAACGCTTTCGCTGACAATTCTTCCCTCTCTTGTATTAAATATAAATGGTATTCCGGCACTTTGCGATGCTTTTACTAATATTACTTCGAATCAAATAACAACTGGATCTACACCCAATCTTACCTTAAGTTATTTTCAGGATGCTCAGCTTTCTATACCTTTGGTTAATCCGGATAAAGTTAGTCAGGGTACTTATTTTATAAAAGGTCAAATTGGTTCGTGCTTGGTTTCTGCCCCTATTTCTATCAAATCTCAATTAAAATTAAAAGTAAATGATCCCGAAACAGCGTGTCCAGGCCAGAAAATTGACTTAACACAAGCTGCTGTAACGGAGGGTTCATCAGCCAGTTTAAATTTCAGCTATTGGGGAAATGCAGCGGCAACACAACCTATATCTTTGCCCAATGCGGTAGATGAAGGTACCTACTATATTAAGGGGGAAGCGGTAACTTCAGCAGGAAATTGTGCCGTCGTTAAGCCAGTCATTGCAAAAACGTTTAATCCTGTTTTGTTAAATCCACCTGCCAATCTCTCTGTTTGCAGTGGAAGTGTTTTTTCTTATATTCCTCAGTTAAAAGATGCTACTTTCAGTTGGTTTAGAAATGCAAATGGTGCTCTTGGATTAACCAATAGCTCAGGTTCAAGTCAAATTAACGAGATGCTAAATATAAAATCACAGGATGCATCGGTTACTTTGACCTATGGTTATTCAATAGCTGCCCCCGGGTGTTCTCCAAAAGTAGCTACTTTTGATGTTGTGGTTACGAGTGGACCTACTTTTACCCTGGTTGATTCTGCTCAAATATGTGATTCTTATGCTGATCTTACCAAATTAGTAAAGTCAACTTCAGGAAATATTTCTTTTAATTATTTTCTAAATGATTCGCCAGTTGCTGATGTTACAAAAGGTATTCAAGGGGTTTATCGGGTGGAAGGGTTATCTGCTGGTGGATGTAAAACATCGAAATCGATAGAGGTTAAACATAAACTGACGGTACCAACACTCTCTCCGTTTAATGTTTGCCCACCTCAAACTTTTGATCTCAAAGCAAAGGCAACGGATTTATTTGCTACGAGTTATAACGTTTCTTTTGAGGCTATTTCTACACCGGAAAAGATATCTGAAGGAAACTATGCTATTGGTTTAACTGAATTGGCGGGGAATTGTAAAATTATTTTACCAGTTTCTGTTGTTTCAGCACAGCCTAAATGGCTAAATGCTATTTCCTCAGCCATTGTTTGTAGTAGTGAAAAGTTAATTTTAGAACCATTATTTGCTTCTTCAAATGTTACTTATTCCTGGACTTATGCCAAAGTAAAGAGTACAGGTAAACTGGAAGCCGTTTGGACAAATTCATCTTCCACTTCTATCATTGACTCAATCAAGATGGAAGCAACAAGTGCTTTGTGCAATCAATCAGCTACGTCCTTTGTAAAAGTGGAGGTTTTGCCCGGACCGCCTTCCTTGCAACTCACCGTAAATGAAGTTTGTGCCGATAAATTACTGACTATCGGCGTTGCTGGCATTCCAGCTAATCCGCTGGCTCGATTTAAGTGGTCTGCTGATTATGGCTTAGCCAAAGGGGGCATTGGGGGTAAAGAGTTAAATACATTTGGTGCAACGGCAATTCAGGAAACCCTTTTTCACGAGGAAGATTCCATCGTAAAAGTTAAATATCTATTACAATCTTTTCTTTCTGGAGCAAAATCCTGTTTTGGTCCAGTTGAATCCATTCAGGTTTCTATTCTACCCATCGGGTTTGGGGCCTGTTCAGCTAATATTGCCGGAATTATACAAACTATAAACAAACAATATGTTGAAGGAGTAAAAGTACAAATTTCAGGATATCAAGGGGACAAATTAGTGCTGACCCGAAAGGATGGTTTGTATAAAATGTCCGGATTAGAAATAGGAATAGATTATACCATTTATCCAGAATTAAATAAATTGCCGCTAAATGGGGTATCAACGTATGATATTTTATTGATTCAAAAACATTTATTGAACACCAGGAAAATAACAAATCCTTATGAACTTATTGCCGCCGATGTTAATAAATCGGGATCTGTTTCTATAACAGATGTATTACAAATGCGCAAATTAATATTAGGGGTCGATCGTGAATTTCCGCAAAATAAAAGCTGGCGTTTTGTAGAGGCTCTTCATAAGTTTCAAGATGAATCAAAACCATTTACCTTTCCTGAAATTCGGAATATCAATGACTTAGCCGGACCTACGGAAGTGAATTTTATTGGCATTAAAATAGGGGATTTAAATGGTTCTGTCGTAGCCAATTCAAGTGGCTTGGGAGATACCAGGGAAAGTAATTATTATACTTTTCAAGCAGAAAATAAAAAGGTTAATTCCGGAGATTTAGTAACATTAAAACTCCGTGCCGATGAAAAGTTGACTGCGGAAGGTCTTCAATTTACGCTTCAATATGATAAGGACAAACTATCTTTTGTTTCTTCCATGCTCGATGCTTCCCTACTGCAATCTATGGGTATTTTTGAAGACGAAGGCTTAGTTACGTTGAGTTGGGCTAATCCAGTTAACATAAATGAAATGTTCCTTTCTTTTCCATTTAAGGTTATAAAATCGGGAGAATTAGCTAATATGTTTTCAGTAAGTGATAGAATAACCAGAGCGGAAGCTTATGTGGGAGGTAAGATTTTACCCATGTCCATTTCCTTCCTTTCAAAAGAAGAAACCTCGTCCGTCCTATATCATCCTTATCCAAATCCATTTATTGAACAGGTTACTATTCCTTATTTTTTAACAACAAATAAAATGGTTTCCCTTAAAATAATGGATAATTCAGGACGGTTAGTCAGATCAATGATGCAAGAAGGTCGTGCAGGCAGGAATCATTTTATCATTACTAATTTAGTTTCAGGCTCAGAATGGACCTTTGAAATAAGTACGGATGACTGGAAGTCAACAGGAAAATTAATTTCTGTTTATTGAAATAAGCCAATACGCCATGGCTTCCATAACACATCAATGACAGAAAGAGTGTGTCTTTCTCCATACGGGGCCTTTCGGGGTATAAGTATGCCAAAGTGTAATAAATCAATTACGTGAAAATGGGGGTATTTTTCTTTAATAAACTGCCAGGTTTGTTCCATATCTTCAGACCAGTAAATATCTGAAAGAATAATTATTCCATTGGCTGAAAGATAAGGGGCGCAAATATTAAGGTAGTGAAGTAAGGGCTGCCCCCTGTGATTTCCATCAATAAAAAGTAAATCTATTGGATGACATTGAGGTAAAAAAGAAGGAAGCAGCTCGTCAAAAGAACCAATTTGCTGGTGAACCCGATCTGTAAGTCCTAATACTTCAAAGGTTTCAGTAGCAATTGCCGCCGTTTGCGGACATCCTTCTATAGTAAATAAGCGCGCATTTTTATTGAGAGAAATAAGATAAGCTCCTGAAAGACCAAAATGGGTTCCTAACTCCAATACGGTTTTTACATTTTGTGTATCGGCAAGAAGGGCAAGCCAGGAACCTTCTTTGTTGGAAACAGGACTATTGGCAGCCATTTTATGGACAAAAAGCCTTTTTCCTTTATGAAAAGAGGAACCAGCTCCATATTCTGTTTTAATGATCTGTCTTTTGTCCTGACATAACGATTTTCTTCGTTGTTCGATAGTTCCCAGTTTGGGTTGTTTCCCATAGAACAATGGGAGTAAAATAGCGGATAAAAAAGGAGAGTGTACGTCATAAATGGTCAGTGCACGGCGATAAAAGGACAAGAAATAAGTTAATTTTTGTAGTAAATGCATAAGGACAAAATTACCTAATTAAGGTAATAGTTCCGCTTTTTGTTTCAACATACGTTTTTCCATTCCTCCGATACCCCTCCAAGGTGGCCATCCATACGTAAACTCCCGGATCGGAATCGACTCCTTTAAACTGACCATTCCAGCCCATTTCAATATCATTGGATTTAAAAACAATATTTCCCCAGCGATCTGCAATGGTTAAATCGAAAGAAATGATGTCTTTCCCGTACAATAAAAATTGGTCATTAAAACCATCTTTATTTGGACTAAATGCGGTGGGTGCATACACTTTAGTTGGACACTTTCTGGACAAAACAATGGAGTCTGTTCCTGTACAACCCCATTCATCCCAAACCCGAACGGTGTATGTTGACTCCTCCTCGACATCAAAATAGGGGAGGGTACTTTTATCTTGCCATTGATATTTTGAGAAAAATCCACTCTGAAGTCGAAGGGAAAAAGTGGGTTCGTCAGGGCAAATAAAGGCATCGACACCTAAAGACGGCTTTGGATTAACTTTTACACTCACTTTTGTTGAGGCGGGTTGCGTATTACAGCCATCTAAAAAACCAATAACGGAATAATTTCCAGACATGGTCTTATTTACATTCGATATCATTGGATTTTTATCGGCACTGACAAAGCCATTTGGACCATTCCATTGATACCATTCTGACAATTTATCGTTAACCGTTAACTTTAAAGTGTCTTTTTCACAAGTAATTAATGCACTAGGCGCTGAAAGTATTTCAGGAATGGTAATATTAAGGACGCCGTTAATGGTGTCCAGTTTTTTTAAACACTGATCATTAATAACTAATTTGACATACTGCGGTCCAACCTGATTATAGGAGCGTTTTAATACATTTAATCGTGAAGTATCCTTATTGCCAAAATCCCAAAAAAGAGAAAACCTTGGCGCTGCCAGACCAACGTCAAAGAGAATGGAATCATTTAAGCAACCACCTTCTGGTAAAGGATTGGCATTAATGGGTTTAAAACTTGCTCCGCCATTATAGGCGTACGATTCTGCATTTCCATATCCATAAGCAGTTACTGATATGCCACACCCATTGGAAATGAGGGTATGAGAACCTGCATTTACTTTAATCCTGGCAAAAGAATATTTTGTATTTCCAGCAACAGTACCTATAACTCCTGGTATATTTCCTAAAGGAGTTCCATCGAGGGTAACTTTTGCGATATCAGCGGAGAGAGCCACCACATTTAAATAATTTTCAACGATTTGCTGAAAACTGGAATTATAGAGAGTAACGGTATCTCTAATTTGCTCGATACTGTTTAACAGCACCATGGAAGGATCACCCAACTTCGATGGATTTCCGCTACAAGTTCCCCCAACGTTATATTGGGCAACAGCAATAGGTTTATTAGCCGAAATATAGGTAGATTCCCCTTTTTGATATTCTACAAATTGACCCAGATTGAGTTTAAAGGTATCTGTTTTTGACCCTTGGACTAAAACGGTTGTATTATTTTCGGAAGCCATAATTCGAAAAACATCGAGGGTAACCTGAGCACTTAAAACCGAAATAAATTCTTTGCCCCAGGTTGAAATTGGATACATTTGTTCCAATAAATTATCTCTGGTATCACATATCATGGGTGTCCAGGAATTTCCTGCAAATAATGCAAAAGGTTTATTTCCCGAAACACGGGTTCCTGTAATATCACTGCTCCCTAAGGATGTTTGAACCTGATAGGTCTGGCCAGGAGATAAGGTAATCTTAATGGATTCATCTTTTTTTCTGCCTCCCTTCGTTTGGTCACTTAAAATAATTTCAATCTCCGTGTCATCCTTAACGGCAACAATCAGGAGTTCACTAGGATAAACAATATTACCTTGCTGAAAAGCTTTATAGGCTATCGCATAATAATCGGTTCCCAGGGCGTCATCAGGCAGTACTAATGATGCTTCAGATCTGTTGTTATAATATTGATGTATATAAACACTTACATTTTTATCGCTCGTAATTAAAATACCATTATAGGAGATATTCTCAGAGCCAACTGTTTCTGCCGTCTTTGGCAATGTTATAAGGGTAACTTGATTTGGTGCTACAGAAAAGGATTGTTTCCAGCCAAGTAAAGGCATTTCAATAACTCCAGTTGTAGCAAATTTTGAGGTAATCATAGCTACCATATTATTTCGCCCAACATCAATATGCTCCAAAAAGGCAAAATGAAATCTGGTTCCCTCATTGGACTGAGCCAGACTGAAAGAATATAAAAAAAGAAAAAAAAGAAATAGATATAGTTTCTGCAAAGTTAATTTTTAAGAAATTAGATAGATAAAGTTAACAAAAGTTTAAAAAAATTAATTTTTTTATTCGTCTTTCATCATACTTTTAAAAATAATCGCGTTATTTCTTCTAAACTATTATCTTGTTAAACTTTTCAAATAAAACAATTAAAATATGTTAAATCGTTTTTTTCTAATTCTTTTAGGCCTTGGTTTTACCCTTCTGTCCGCACAGGATCAGGCTCCTAAAAATTGGTTTAATCTTGATCCTAAACAAGATGGTTTCCCAGGCTTAAGCACGGAGTCATTATATAATAGATTACGCAATATGACTGGGAAAAAAGGGGAAACGGTGGTCGTGGCTGTAATAGATTCTGGGGTTGATTATGAACATGAAGATTTAAAGTCTGTCATGTGGATTAATCCAGGTGAAATTGCCGGAGATGGAATTGATAATGATAAAAATGGATATATAGACGATGTTCATGGCTGGAATTTTATAGGCAATGCCAAAGGGGAAAATGTATTTCATGATAATTTAGAAATTACCCGATTATATGCTGCTTATAAAAAAGAATTCGAAAAAGCTAATCCTAATACTTTATCGGCAAAAGATAAAAAAAGATATACTGAGTATAAAGAGATGGAGGAAAAAGTGCTTGGGGAAAGAAAATCCTTGAGTGAAACCTGGCCTACTTACAAAGCTTTAAAAGAATCGGTCGCTAAAGTGACTAAACAATTAGGTAAAGAAACAGGCATTACCCTCGACGATTTGGACAAAGTTCAACCAGGTCCTGATCAAATGCTGGCCAGACTTGTTCAGATTTTGAAAGCTCAAATGGGTCAGGGTGCAACCTTTGAAGGATTTTTAGATCAATTAAATGAAGCTTATGACTATTTTGATGGTCGTTTAAATTACAACTATAATCCCGATTATGATCCGCGCATTTTAGTTGGTGATAATTATGCCGATGTGACAGAAAAATACTACGGAAATAGTGATGTTAGAGGCCCCGATGCGAACCACGGTACCCATGTCGCTGGTATTATTGGAGCTGTGAGAGGAAATGATATTGGGATGGATGGCATAGCGGATAATGTTCGTATCATGGCTGTTAGAACAGTTCCCGATGGGGATGAAAGAGACAAAGATGTCGCAAATGCCATAAGATATGCAGTCGATAATGGGGCTAAGGTCATCAATATGAGTTTTGGTAAGGGGTATTCTCCGTCTAAAAAAGCCGTTGACGAAGCCATTCGATATGCGGCAAAAAACGATGTTTTGTTGGTACATGCAGCAGGAAACGATGGGAGTGAAAATGATGGAAAGAATAATTTCCCCAATGATGAATTTTCGAAAAGAGGTTTTTTCGGACCTAAATATGCTCCTAACTGGCTGGAAGTGGGTGCTTTAAATTGGGAGGGTGATGAAAAGCTGGCCGCCGATTTTTCTAATTACAGTGGAAATAGAGTCGATTTATTTTCTCCAGGCGTCGATATTTATTCAACCGTCGTTGGATCTAAATATGACAGCTATCCGGGAACCAGTATGGCAGCTCCTATGGTAGCCGGGGCAGCAGCATTGTTACGTTCCTATTTTCCAGATTTATCAGTGGTTCAGATTAAAAACATCCTGATGGAATCATCGATTAAACAAACCCAGCAAGTGGTGAAACCTGGCACGGAGGACGAAAAAGTTCCTTTTGCTTCTCTTTCTGTTTCTGGGGGTATTTTAAATGTTGAAAAGGCTTTCGAGAAAGCGCTTATCACTCCGGGTAAAAAGACAACTTCAAAAAGAACGATTATGGTTAAGGATTTGCCTGCAAAAACAGTGGTGGTGCCTTAATATTTAAATCATTATTTTATAGCAGTAAAAATAAAATGGTCGCCTCTTCCGGGTGACCATTCTGCTTTCTATGCTACCCACGCCGTTAGAAGAATCATTTATTTTAATTCTGAAAGGGTGGAATTTTAATAGGTGATGCCTTTTGTCTCCAAGAGTTCAAATGCCTCGCCCCAGGAAGGAATTTTATCAGATTCAAAGCCAAACGTTTTTCCAGTGGCTATTTTATGAAATGATTTCATGGCTGTGAGGTGAGTTCCATTTCTCATAAAATTTAACATCAAATCCCTGTTTTCCCATGCTGTAATCGTACATTGATAACCTTCTATACGTTTTACGGCACAATACCTATTTCCTTTTGCTACCTGAGCCTCACGAAAAGTTGGGATGGCTAAAGTCCAGAATTTTATAAGTCCCCAAAATCCCTTGGGTTTTAGTCCGGTTATTGAGATATACATAGCTTTTTCCAAATATATTAATTTGAGATGACATCCAACTTTCCTTTTCCTGTCTTATCACCCGACCGCCAATGGTAAAAATAAACACCAGGCGTTAGGTTTGGCGAAATAAGCGGCACCTGTTGCTGATCACTTTTTGAAATAACCTGATCCATTACTTTATTTCCTATGGAAGAATAAAGACTTAGGAAGATTTCTTGTTCGAAACTTCCTTTTAACTGAAAGGTAAAATTTCCGTTTCCTGGATTGGGAAACACTTTAATTTCCTTCGGACCCGTTTCTTCCTCCGAGGTTGGTTTGTTGGTTAAAGCAGCAGGGCAATTGCCCTGATGAATGCGAACATTTCTGTAAAGGGCTTCTCCAGGAGGATTAAATTTGTCCTCATCACAAATAAAGATAAATCTGGAAAAGGTTCCTGTATAAAATTTCCCAACAGGGATGGATATTTTTTGCCATGTAGAAAGGGAATTGAAAGTTCTATAATTTTGAATTCCCCACCGCTGATAACCGCCTACTTGAAAACTAAAATTTGCACTTATTTCCTCATCGTTATCAAAGCCAATACCTATTATTTCAGGAGCGAGATTACTTCTAAATTCAAACTCAACAACCGTATTTGCCGTAACGACATAATTTCCTATTATTTTTTTCCATGCATTGGCTTTTAAATGAACCCCTTTCCCATTTTCAATGACTTCTACCGTACCTAAATCTTGGGTGCCTGCAAAGGTTAGTACCTTGTTTTTTATCAAATCTAAGAAAAGACAGGTGGAATCGGGAGTACCCGAACCACTTCCCGAACCTGAACCGCTTCCTGAACCCGAACCACTTCCCGAACCCGAGCCGCTTCCTGAACCGGATCCACTTCCTGAACCTCCACCTGGTGTGACTGTTCTGGGGATACAAAAATTCAATTGGGTATTGTTGGTAAAAGTCCCGGTTCTGGTTAGGATGGAATCTTTATGATTTGAAACAATAAAAGCACCATTACCATATCCGCAACAAAGACCGTCACCGCCACTATCAGCGATGCGCAGGTAATAACAACCTGGTGGGAGGCAAAGCTGGACATTTATTTTTTGTCCATTTTTTTTATTTAAATAGGGGCCACCTGATAATTTGACCACACTGGCACTGTCCACTAGCCGCCAAGTTGTCTCCGTACCAAATAAATCGAGCGTTAGTTCAAACTTAACCGTTTGGCAAGAATCTACGGTACCTGCTCCTGTTCCACTTCCACTTCCAGTGCCAGTTCCTGTTCCCGTGCCTGTACCACTTCCAGACGAACCGCTTCCAGTTCCACTTCCTGAACCAGAATTATCTATGGGGGGGCAAGTCTGGAGGCATGTGGCAGAGGCAATTCTGTTTCTAATGACGTTTCCAGGTTGTTGACCAAAACCATTGACAAATTTAGTGCCTATCGAGGTGTTATGACAATAGGACATGATTGTTCCGCCATTAGGTGGAAGCGGCGGAAGTTCGCATCCACCTTCAGTAACACCGGCACATCCATCCAATGCTGTACTATTGCCATTCCATACACAGGCATGGGTATGTTGAGAACCTAAAATATGACCTAGTTCGTGTGCCATGACCATCACATTCCAGGAGAAGGCAGGTATGTTCTGGTACGATTTCAACGCACTTCCAAAGCTTAATTTATAGCGGGTGGAAGAGGAGCAAACCCCGTTTAACCAAGCTATTCCTCCTTTGCCTTTATAAGATACCAACTGCCCAATATCTCCTTTTATCGTTTGTCTTTGAGCCCCAAATTGAGTAAGCATGTTGTAATCACTGCCTGAATAAGGGCTTGGAACATCCCAAAGAAATAATCCACTCAGCCTTAAATTTATATTTTCATTGGCATATAACGTAGCGACCTGATTAAACCATCCAGTCATAAATGCAGTGGTATTGGCAGATCCCCCTTTGTCGGTAAATATATCGTTATCAACTTCTAAATAAACATTGACACATTTAGGGTCTGCCCTTAAAGTTGCATTAGTACTCAGCTCATTGGCACTATAGGCCCTTCCGTCATCTGTGGTCAGACAAGTTAGCTTTTCTTTATTGGGAAATGCATCAGCTGGATATAAAATATGCGGAAGATTCTGACTACCTTCTGTTTCTTCCATCGGGCCAAATACCCGAATACCAGTTTCTTTGGTGTAAAAAGATCCTTGAATTCCATATTCGCTTACCGTCACTGCTGCAAATGATCCATCCTTACCTTCTAAGATTCCTCGATAATGTTGAATGGATGATTGATCTTCCTGAATAACGCCTGAGGCATGCATCATTTGAAAATCAAAGCTTAACAAATCAATAGCAACCAAAGAAATAGATATATTTTCTTTAATGCCGGGGACGGATAAGATAAATTGTTTTGGCGCATCGTCTAATAATCGCCTTAACCGGACGGTGGTGGTAGAGAAAAATTTTTTCTCCGAAATGGCGCTGTTTGCCTCTGTATATTGTCTTAAATTTCCATTTTCTTCAACAAATATAGAATATGCAGGAAAATTTCTCCCTTCTTTTTTGGCGAAATCCACTAATTTTTCAGGACTAATTTCTTGTCCAATCGCTACACCTGCTAAAAATAAAGTAAAAAGAGTGATAAAAATTCTCATATCTCCAACACGGTTATTAACAGCGTATTTTGGTATACACTAGGGTGATTTGGAGAGATTACCTGATTAAAATGATGGTAAATATAAAAATATATTTATATAAGTTTAATTT
>Ga0114971_10003123_pt1 | contig 11282 bp, 10 predicted proteins | sample M_140625_MF_Meta_FD_87320 | JGI IMG/M metagenome (GOLD analysis project Ga0114971, IMG submission 87320) | Freshwater microbial communities from Lake Montjoie, Canada to study carbon cycling - M_140625_MF_MetaG | ecosystem: Environmental > Aquatic > Freshwater > Lake | place: Lake Montjoie... | reverse complement strand
CGACACCGCACCATCGCGGTGAATCATGATGTGCTGATGGCAAACAACTTGTTGAGCCAAAACGCCATGAACATCGATGGTATGGGCGTCAATACTTCCTGACACACTGCCTTGGGCGCCGATATGTAAATCGTGAACAGTGATTTCGCCAGAAACAATCCCGTTGACCGTGGCCCGCCCAGGTGCGGTGATGGTGCCAACAAAGGTTACACCTTCTCCAATGATCAAACTGCTTGCATTTGGGGTAGCTTCAGCCATGTCATACCTTTGGATTAATTGATGAGAACTTGTTTATGCAGTTAAAAGTATTTTAATAACAAAAACCCTCTCTACAACCCATAGCCTTTTTAAAAAATAGCTTTATTTTGTTTTTTTTGAATGCTAAATAATACACTTCAAATTTCTCAGGCAATACTTGCGGTACTGTGGACTCAAGTCGATGATCTTCAAACCGATTAAAGTGGAACAAGTTTTGCTAACAACCTACTGTAACTATTGGATTTTTTGACAAATGAACACCAAAGGAATGACCAAATACCTGATCATGGTGATGTTGATGGCCTCCATCAATATCCCCTTGTTCATCTATTCCCGTTCCTTTTTGAAGTCTGAGCAGCCTGGTATGGAGACACTTGATATGCATGGCGCCCCCGTTCATGAGCAGGCAGGCGCAGATGGACAAACCAAGGAAGATGAGATTTCCTCGGCTCAAGATGAACCGCCCAGCAATAAATCTAACGCATCAGATGAAAAACCCCCGGTCAAAGCCGATCCCCCGCCTCTGGCGAATTTGTACCGTCCGCCACTTCTAGGAAAATGCAAAAAACTGTTTGAACGCTTCATGCGAGAAAACGACCCAGACAAGCCTTACCGCGCCTTTGTTTACAGTTTTGATGGCGAAACCGCTTACTGTGCAGGCGCTGTCACTGACAAAAGCAAAAAAAAGGCTGAAGAAATTGCAAGAAAAGATTGTGAAGAAAACCAAGCCAGCACCGGCAAGTACTCTCCTTGCCGTATTTACACATCAGAAGAAACTAACTAGGTAAAGCTATGGATTGCGTTGCATGTGGAAAACCTATTTCAATTACCGCCAAGTTTTGTGGTAAGTGCGGCGCGCCCTTCAAGCGCAGCGCAAAGCCTGCTGAGGTAACTCTCACCAATGAAAGCTCTAGCGAGCCAACTCTAGCGCCTGCTGAAGTCAAACCTGTTGATGAAATGAGTTTCACGCTCAGTCCGCCTGAACATATGGCTGAAATGAGTGAAATTGATCTCGAATTGGTCCCAACACCCAACCAAACAGTGGCACCGTTCTCGGCTGTGCCGACAGCCAGCCTCGAACCCGATAGGCTCAAAATTGTTGAACAAACGCAGCAAGAAATCAAAAAGACGCTTGAAAAACACTCACTGTTGCTGGACTTCATTTCGCTCACCTCGCAACAGCAAAACCATCAGCAAACCCAACCTGACCCGCTGGAGCCTTTAGTGAGCCAAGTTGCTGAGCAACAAACCAGCTTACAAAGTCAACTTACTCAATTGGCAGCGCTGTTTTCTCAAAATGAAGCGCAACAGTATTCGCAACGTATGCCAGACGAATTCAAGCTCCAACTTGAAAAACAAAAAATTGAGATCCATAAATTGTTAGCGCAAAGCATGGCGCAAAACAATGAAAGCCTCAGAGACGACCAGCATGAGGTCATAGAGCACCTTGAGAAACGTGTTGATGCTTACCACCAAGCTGCGCAGCAAAGTTTGGAAAAAAACATGGGCGCCTTGGCCTCTGGCATGAGCGAGCTTAAGGCGCAGTTACAAGCTGTACAGAAAAAAACAGCCGAGAAATCCCCCCCGAAATCCATGTCGTCCTCGGACAGCGACAGCGATGGCGGCAGCTTCATGATTTTTGTCATAGGACTTTTGTGCGGTTTGACAGTGGTGCTGAGCTCTTTGGCTATTTACAACTTCTTGTCGCACGAACCTGCCAAAACTGACGCCCAAGCCAAACATGACAGCGCAGGGCATGGAGATGCCACGGATACGCATACGGCTAGCCCCTCTGAAAAGCATGGCGAGCCTGCAGACAAGAACGCTCCAGCGGATAAGCATGAAGCTCCTGCCAAAGCCAAATCACATTGATGCACGCAAATTCTGAAAGCACCCCATGATTTGCACCAGTTGCTACTTCATCAACCCTAGCGAAAATGTTTTTTGCCAAAATTGCGGCTCGCAACTGCCACATGTGCAAAACGAAAAACCCAATATTTCGCCACTCATTTTGGCCAACACGCTTGACAACAGTTCGCTGCTGATCTCGCGTGGACCTTGGGAGATGCGGCTGGATTTATCCATTCCATTTTTGCTCGTGGCTTTGGCTATCTTCCTCTTCTCTGGCAATGCAATTTACGCATGGGTAGCGGTTGGACTCGGCTCAGCCTTTGCCTTTTATAAAACCCACGATACGCAGCAGATTATTCGGCAAAGTATTCCAGTTGAACTCATCAACAAAACCATCATTGCCTATGGTCCCGCCAACACGTCTAATCGCTTCACACTGCCCACAGGTGTTTTGTATTTGCTGTCAGACGGCTTGTATTTCAAATCTTTTGACAGCAATGAAGACATCTCTTTTATCCATATCGAGATTTCTTTCACCGAGAGCGCTAAGCGTATCAAGGGTTTGACATTGTTTGCCAACTGGCATGAAATTCAAATGAACAATGGCATGAACGAAAAATTCACTTTCACGGTTCAAAACGGCGGCGAATGGATGTTGCTGATGAAGGTGCTGCGTTCTGAGATGAAGAAAAAATCTTCCTAAGGTCGGCTTAGGCAGCAAACATTTCTTGCATTTCCATTCTGATGCGATAGGCGGGTAAGGTGGTGTCCATGGCCACATCGTCCCAGCAAAGAGATTGGCCTTTTTTCACCGCACGGAGCAATTTCACTTGGTGCGCCAAGCCCAGCGGCAGCCCACCCATGCGAGCCGAGGTACTGGCAGGCAATAACTTTCCCCACACGGTGTAACCACCCTCGCCGTCCAATGTTTCTCCTACCTGCAGATCTCGTTTGGCCGTCGCCACGACGTCGGCTCGCCAGCTTTGCGCCACACCTGTGGGCTCTCCACGCAATGCCACGCTGGCCACTGACATGCCAACCTCTAGGCCGATCAAATGCCAGCGCTTGTACAAAGTGAAATAGCGCCCTGTTGGGTCGGTATGCGCGTTGTACTCTTCAAAACAGTGCTTGATGTAATCGGTCTCAGCCTCCACCGTCACCCAAACACCCATGCGAATGTCATAAGGAATGACACGGCCATTGGCTTCTAGGGAGGAGATGACTTCCACCATGCCTTTTTGCTCAAGCACACCACCCTCGCTGATGGGGCGGGTCACGAAGGGAATGTCTTCCACACTGGCAGGCGGGTAAAGCAGTCCGTTGCTGGGCACACTTAAACCGGTGGCATTGGCAACAGCCGTGCTTTCGATGGAGGGCTTGGAGCCATCCAAAAAACTGTTGAACATTTTGGGGTTCAAACCGCCACGACTGGCTTGCTCTGGGGTGAGCCCGTAATTGCCCCAAACAGTGTCAGGTGTGGACTCACAAAAATGCGGCAACCATTTGTGACCCCGACCCGCTGCCACCACAGGGAAACCGCAGGTACGCGCCCAATCGACCAAATCACAAATCAAGGCGGGTTGATCGCCAAAAGCCAAGGAATACACCACACCAGCAAGGGCTGCTTTTCGCGCAAGCAAAGGGCCACAAAACGCATCCGCTTCCACCGTGACATTGACCACGTGCTTGCCATGCTCGAACGCAGCAAGGCAATGCTCGACAGCAGCGATGGGGTTGCCGGTGCATTCCACCACCACATCGATGCGTGGATCGCTGACCAAGGCACGCCAATCTTCTGTGAGGAAAGTCTGTCTTTGCTTGAATGCATCGTCCATTGACTTTGACTGCGATTGATGCTCGGGCCAACCCACACGGGCCAAATTGGTTTTGGCGCTCGCAAGGGATAAATCTGCAATGCCTACCAAATGCACACCAGGCGTTCGTGGAACTTGGGCCAAGTACATGGCGCCAAACTTTCCCGCGCCAATCAGCGCAACGCGTATGGGATTGTTGTCTCGTTCACGCTTCTGCAGTTGATGGTGCAAACTCATGCAGCTTCTTTGGTTTGGTCAAAAGGAACGTCGGTGGTCACCAAAGCACTGGCGGGCAAGCCATTGGCCCATGGCAAATCCACAGGGTAAGACTTGGACAAGCAGTCATCGGGCAAGCACTCAATCGGGGCGAAGTCGCGGTGAGCGATGAATTCAGGGCGCTTATGACGGCGAATATGGTTGCTGACCGTGCACAAACTCAGGTAAACACTGACACGGTTCCAAGGGGACAAGTTGCTGGCAGAAGCGTGGACCAAGCAACTGTGAAACAAAATCATGGAGCCTGCTGGACCCGTGGGACTGACAATGCCGCCACGCTTTCCACCAGCACGATCGACCAACTGGCTGATGAGGTCGTTGTCGACGGTCCACAAGGGGTAGCTGGTGGTGGTCAAGTCATGCTTGGCATCAATCACGCCTTTTTTATGGCTGCCTGGAATGAACATCAAGGGGCCGTTGAATTCATTCACATCATCCAAAAAAATCGCCACGTTCATGGCCCGTTCGGTGGGCATCATGTCATCGTTGAGCCAAGTGCCATAGTCTTGGTGCCATTGCCACACATCACCTTCAAAAGCCATCTTGCCGTTGATCTTGAACTGGTGCATGTACAGCTTCTCGCCAAACAAGTCCTCAACAGGCGCAATCATTCGAGGGTGTCTGGCCAATTTTGCAAAAGGCTCGCTGTACATATGCGCAGCAAAGTTGGTGCGCACCGCGTCCTTGCCCTTTTCGCGCACATTGAAAGCTTCGCGACGGCTGTAGAGGCGAGGAACTTCTTCCACCATGACGCGGGTCTCTTCTGGGCTGAACAAACCAGGGAAAAACAAATAGCCTTGTTCGTCAAATTGCTCGTGCTGCGCTTGCGTCAATTTCATGGGGTGCTCCTCAAGTCCTGAATTCAGAATTCCTTGAATTATCGCTATTTCCATTGGTATTCGTTGACGAAGGCAGGCTTTGTATAGACATAATCAGTACATTCTTGTCACCTATGCGCCTGGAGCGACTCAGATGAAAACCTTTCTTGCCCTTTTTTGTAGCTTGCTTATGTGTTTGAGCGCGGCATTTGCCGCCGATGTTTCTGATGGCACTGCCCCACCAGACCTAGAGTCGGCAAAAGCCTTGATCGCTAAAAAGGATTGGGGTTCTGCCGTTACAAGTTTGGAAAAGTTTGTCAAAGCCAATCCCAACAACGCTGATGGATTTAACTTGCTGGGTTTTAGCTTACGAAACAGCAAACGCTACCCTGAGGCCATCTTCAACTACAAAGAAGCCTTGCGCATTGACCCGAACCACCGCGGGGCACATGAGTACCTGGGCCAAACCTATTTGCAAACCAAGCAAATCGACAAAGCCAAAGAATTGCTTGCATCATTAGAGAAGATATGCGGCTTGCAATGCGAGGAATACCTCGATTTGAAAAAAGCTATCGACAAATTTAAGAAGTAATGACTGTAGGCTTGAGTGGCAAAGCGGTTTTGTAGCGAACCTGTTTCAAAGCAAAGCTGCTGCGGATTTTTTCGACGCCTGGGATGGGCGAGAGTTGCTCCAAAATAAATTTTTCCAAAGCCTCCATATCGGCGATGGCCACACGGATCAAGTAATCTGAATCACCTGTCATGAGGTAGCACTCCATCACCTCGTCATGCTCGGCAATGCTTCTCTCAAATTCGGCCAAGATCTGTTTGGACTGCTCTTTCAAGCTGATGGAGATGAAAACATTCAAGCCCAGACCTAAAGCCTTAGGTTCGGTCAGCGCCACATATTTTTGAATCACCCCCGAAGCTTCTAGCGCCTTGACCCTGTTTAAACATGGCGACGGCGACAGGTGAACCCGTTTGGCTAACTCGACATTGGTGATGGCGCTGTTTTGCTGCAACTGATCTAATATTTTGTAATCCATCGAATCCAAAGACATAAAATATCTCCAAAACTTGTTTTTTATTTATTTTATGCTTCTAAATGCAAAAAAATAACTATATATAAGATATTAATTTGGCTGTGTTCTCGCTACATTGGCAGACATGAATAACCGCCTTTTCAACCCCTCCCTCCCGCCTGCCAACTCGGATGAAGATCCACAAGAGACCGCTGAGTGGCGAGAAGCTTTCAACGCGGTTGTGCTGCAACATGGGGCTGAGCGCGCAGGTTTTTTGCTAGACCAGTTGGTGGCGCTTGCCCACCAAAACCAATTGGACTGGTCCCCCGAATTGGTCACGCCCTATGTCAACACCATAGCCGTGGATGTTCAAGCGCCCTTTCCTGGCGATTTGGCCATCGAAGAAAAAATTGCCTCACTGATGCGCTGGAACGCCTTGGCGATGGTGGCACGGGCCAACGCCGCCTACGGAGAGCTAGGCGGCCATATCGCCAGCTACGCCAGTGCGGCCGATTTATTTGAGGTGGGGTTTAACCATTTCTTTCATGGTCGCAATCAAGAACACGGCGGCGACTTGGTTTTTTTCCAGCCGCACAGTGCGCCTGGCGTGTATGCCCGTGCCTTTTTAGAGGGGCGACTCAGCGAGCAAGACTTGGCACATTACCGTCAAGAGTTGAGCGCACCCAAAGCGGGTGCTCGGGGCTTGTCCAGCTACCCTCACCCATGGTTGATGCCCGATTTTTGGCAGTTCCCAACAGGCTCAATGGGGCTGGGGCCCATCAGCTCCATCTACCATGCCCGCTTCATGCGCTACCTGTCGCACCGGCAACTGCTGGACTGCAGTCAGCGCAAAGTTTGGGGCGTGTTTGGCGATGGCGAAATGGATGAGCCCGAGAGCATGAGCGCATTGACGCTTGCCTCACGCGAAAAATTGGACAACTTGGTATGGGTGGTCAATTGCAATTTGCAGCGCTTGGATGGGCCGGTTCGCGGTAACGGACGCATCATTGACGAACTGGAAAAACTCTTTCGCGGTGCGGGATGGAATGTGGTCAAACTCATTTGGGGCAGCGACTGGGACGGCTTGTTTGCGCGGGACACTCAACAAGCGCTGGTGCGCGCCTTTGCCAACACAGTGGACGGGCAAATGCAAACCTTCGCCGCCAAGGATGGACGGTTTAACCGCGATAACTTCTTTGGCCAAAACCCCGAGCTTGCCCAGCTCGCTCAAGGTCTGAGCGATGAGCAAATTGACCGCTTAAAGCGTGGCGGTCATGACTTGGTAAAAATCCACGCGGCTTATGCGGCAGCAGCGGTTCATCAAGGCCAGCCCACCGTCATCTTGGCGCACACCAAAAAAGGCTATGGCATGGGGCAAGCAGGTCAAGGCAAGATGACCACCCACAGCCAGAAAAAACTCGACGACACGGCGCTCCTAGCGTTTCGCAACCGCTTCAACCTCCCTTTAAGTGACGAACAAGCCAAAGAGCTGGCGTTTTTCAAACCGCAAGACGACAGCGCCGAGATGCAATACCTTCATGCTCGGCGGCAACAATTGGGCGGCTACTTGCCCCAGCGTGAAACCGCTTGCGACACCATTGCTGTTCCAACTTTAAGCAGCTACGCGAACTTTGCAGCGCAAGCCGATGGCAAAGAGATGTCGACCACCATGGCCTTTGTGCGCTTGCTGGGCAATCTCATGAAAGACCCGCAGCTTGGCTCACGCATCGTGCCTATCGTGGCTGACGAAGCCCGTACCTTTGGCATGGCGAATCTGTTCAAACAAGTGGGGATTTATTCCAGTGTGGGGCAAAAGTATGAGCCTGAAGACATTGGCTCGGTGCTGAGTTACCGCGAAGCCATGGACGGCCAAATTTTGGAAGAAGGCATCAGCGAAGCCGGCGCCATCGCGAGCTGGACAGCTGCCGCCACCAGTTACAGCGTTCATGGCTTGGCCATGTTGCCCTTCTACATTTACTACTCCATGTTTGGTTTCCAGCGGGTGGGCGACGCGATATGGGCCGCTGCAGACCAACGCGCCAGAGGCTTTTTGCTGGGCGCCACCTCGGGGCGTACCACCTTGGGAGGCGAGGGCTTGCAGCACCAAGACGGCACCAGCCATTTGGTGGCGGCCACCATTCCCAATTGCAAAGCCTATGACCCAGCCTTCGCTTGCGAAATGGTGGTCATCGTCGACCAAGGTATGCGAGAGATGATGGTCGAACAAAAAGATGTGTTTTATTACATCACCCTGATGAACGAAAACTATGCCCAGCCGGATCTGAAAGCCGGCACTGAGGCCGCCATTTTGCAAGGTATGTACCTGCTATCCGATAACCGCTCAGCGCTGCCCAAAGCCACGGCGGAAGTGACGCTTTTGGGCTCTGGTGCTATTTTGCGAGAGGTGATGCAAGCCGCTGATTTGTTGGCAAAGGAAGGCATCGCGTCTCAGGTGTTCAGCGTGACGAGTTGGAGTGAACTGTCCAGAAATGGGCAGGCTTGTGAGCTGGCGGCCTTGAATGACGGCAAAAACCTCACACCGTTTGTTGCCGCACAACTTGGTAACACGCATGGGCCTGTGATTGCCGCTACCGACTATGTCAGGGCTGTCGCAGAAAGTGTGCGAGCGTATTTGCCCCCGAACAGGCGCTACATGGCATTGGGCACCGATGGTTTTGGTCGCAGCGATACCCGCGCTGAGTTAAGACATTTTTTCCAAGTGGACGCGCATCACATCGCCAAAGCGGCGCGTATAGCGCTGGCTCAAGCGTGAAGTTTTTCAAACGCGAACATAAAGTCGCGCAGCTTTTGCACTGCTGAAAGCGGCATGGCGTTGTAAATGGATGCCCGCATGCCGCCAGCGATGCGGTGGCCACGCAGTTGCACCATGCCCTGCGCTTGAGCGCTCTCTAAAAAATGCGAATTCAAAGACTCGTTGCGTAAAAAAAACGTGACATTCATGCGAGAGCGGTCTGCATGGCGCACTCGGTTGCTGAAGAAGCGGCTGTGATCTAAAAAGTCATAGAGCAGCTGTGACTTGGCAAGATTGCGCTCTTGCATCGCAGGCAAACCACCTTCGTCATGAATATGCTGCAACACCAAGCCCATGATGTAGATGGCATAGGTGGGCGGCGTGTTGTACATGGACTCGTTATCCGATTGCAATTGGTAGTTGAAGGCTGAGGGTGTTGACGCCAGCGCATGGCCCATCAAGTCACGCCGAACAATCACCAAGGTCACGCCAGAGGGCCCCATGTTTTTTTGTGCGCCTGCGTAGATCAACCCATAGCGAGAGACGTCTATGGGTCGGGACATGATGTTGGAGGACATGTCGGCAACGAGGGGTAAATCGCCTGTGTTTGGCGTCCAATGGCATTCCACGCCACCAATCGTTTCATTGCTGCAAAAATGGACATAGGCAGGCTTTTCTGACAACTGCCATGCGGCCTGATCAGGCATACAGGTGAAGCCTTGCGCCTCGGAACTGGCGGCGAGATGGACGCGGCCGTAACGCGCGGCTTCTTGCATGGACTTGTGCGACCAATTGCCACTGACCACGTAGTCGGCTTGACCGGTTGAACCGATCAGGTTCATAGGCACAATCGCGTTTTCCGCAATGGCCCCACCTTGTAACAACAACACACTGTAGTTGTCAGGAATGGCCAACAAGGTTTTCAAGAGGGACTGTGTTTGGGCCAAGATTTGGGTGAACTCAGGTCCACGGTGACTCATCTCCATAACGGACATGCCACTTCCCTGCCAATCGAGCATATCGGTGGCAGCTTGTCGCAAAACGGCCTCTGGCAGAGTGGCGGGGCCGGAACTGAAATTGAGAACGCGGGTCATAGGGGCTATTCAGACAAGTCTATACCCTCTTGCAGCGCCACCCGTTGCAAAGCCTCCTCAAACAAAGCCCGAGCCGTGCCAGAGACAGCAGACAGATAGGCGTGCAACTTGGCATCATTGACCGAGCTATTCAAACATTCGTTGCTGTATTTTTCAAAGCTGCTGAGTTGTGAAATTAGCTCGGCAACATGGCGAGGGCATTCGCACAGCACTTGGGTTGAAATGGCAGCGACTCGCTGCAGCACCTTATCGGAATACCGGCGTGCAGGAATGGTCTTGGCCGACAGTTGCGAAACATGCCGAGGCGGGTCTACAAAAAGTACCGATTGCATGATGTCACTTAAATCAGTATCTGACACCGGCTCACGCCGCAAAAGTAGTCCAGCATCCCTTAAGTCTTGTAAAACCTGTTCCGAGGCATAACGGTAAATCAGCAATGCTTTGCTGACCTTCAAACGCTCTTGCAGCCGCAAGATATCGTCGGCATAGTTGGAGAGCACCGAAGACTGGCTCAATACCAGCATGGTGGACGCGTCGTCCACAGCAGGTATTTCGGCTGAGGACAAGGCGTCTTGCAAATCGGCGAACACCTGAACCACCTTCAAACTGGCATGGCCAAAAGTCAGGGTGAACTTTTGTGTTTCTATGCGCGAGGCCAAGTTGTAGCCAACCACTACCAAAGAAATAACCGCTGGCAGCACTTGACGAGCAGCGTGCACCTGCCCAGCTTGGCGCGACTCATTCAACAAGCTCTGCAAAGATGAAATGTCCAAACCAGACAAAGTGCTGATGGCGTGACCTTGTTGCGTCAAGCTTTTGAGCAAGGTGACCTTGAGCACATCTTGGTCGCTGTACAGCCTGTGCCCACCATCGGTTTTCGGTGGGGTAACCACAGAGTAACGGCGCTCCCAGACACGCAATGTCGCAACAGGTAAGCCTGCCAGCTTGGCAACCGCACCGATTCTGTACCGGCCTTGCATTTGATCGGGCGAAGAATTCAGGGACATAATTTCATCTTTCAGGTAAATTTGAATAGGTTTTGACGCAATAATAACCCAATAACGATTCAAATTTGATTTTTTTTATTGAAATTGTCTATTTTGAATCTATATTACACCTACTAAACCGATTCACCTACCTTCATGTGGTGATCGCCCTGAGACTAAGTCTGGAGATTAATATGTTTTCTAAACTGACACAAAATGCGGTTAACACCATGCTGTGGGTATGCAAACACCAAGACAGTGGGCCAGTAACCACCGACATCGTGAGCAAGCGGCTTGGCTTGTCAGTGTCCTATTTAGAGTCGGTTTTTTCCCAGCTCAAAAAATACGGTTTCGTGGTGTCTTACCGTGGCCCAGGCGGTGGTTATTGCACGCAAAGCAAACCCTCTGACT
>Ga0114971_10003122_pt1 | contig 11283 bp, 13 predicted proteins | sample M_140625_MF_Meta_FD_87320 | JGI IMG/M metagenome (GOLD analysis project Ga0114971, IMG submission 87320) | Freshwater microbial communities from Lake Montjoie, Canada to study carbon cycling - M_140625_MF_MetaG | ecosystem: Environmental > Aquatic > Freshwater > Lake | place: Lake Montjoie... | reverse complement strand
CCACAAGGTATGCCACCAAGCAATCTTGGTGCTATGGCTCCAGCCCCTGACATGAGTCAGGTCGATCCTGCGGTCATCCAAGCGTTGATTTCTCGTATGGGTATGCAACTACCTAATACTTGATGTAACGATCATTACATATATGTAGAGCAACCTTTAGGACTCTAGAAGGAGATCAGCAATGTCTGATTTTGATATAGACTCAGGATTCGAATCCGAAGACGGACAAATCGAAGAGTTGGGTGAAGTTGAAGATAGTGAAATTTCTCGTTTAGACGTCAATGAGTTAGGTGATCATTACATCACCGTACGTGTTGATGGCGAAGATGTGGACGTTTTGTTGTCTGAGGCTGTAGCAGGTTATTCGCGTCAATCGGATTATACTCGAAAGACACAAGAACTTGCAACGCAAAAGAATGAACTTCAATGGGCAACTGCTATTAAGCAAGCATTGGATAACGACCCAGCAGGAACTTTAAGGTTACTGTCGTCGCATTACGGTGTTTCCAATAAGGAGGCACAGCAAATGGTGAACGATGATGATTTTTTTGGGGATGGCTTTGATGAGGTTGATCCAATGGCTAAGCGTCTACAAGAGTTCGAAAAGCGCGTAAGCGTGTTCGAACAGGCGCAAGCACAGCAGGAACTTCAAGTGGAGATCAGTCGGTTGCAAACCAAGTATGGTGAAGATTTTGATGCTAGGGAAGTGGTGGCGTTTGCTGTTGCAAACAACAACTCTGACCTAGAAGGCGTTTTTAAGCAACTTGCTTTTGACAGGGTCAATACTCGTGGAAAACAAAATTCTGCAGAGTCGAAAACTGTTGAGAACAAGCGCGCTGCATCTGTTGTTTCAGGTGCTTCGTCTGCTAAAGGCGGCAAAAACGAAGTCGGCACCATTCGCACAATCTCTGATGCTTGGAACTCTGCGAAGAGAACTCACGGCGTCTCCTAACCCTAAAAGGAACTATTATGTCTAACCCAAACTTTAACGAAATTTTGACCACAACGCTTGCGAACTATCGCAAGACGTTAGCAGACAACGTGTTCACCGCACGTCCATTAACCTATTGGCTGATGAATAAGGGCCGTATTCGTATGGTCAATGGTGGCACGAAAATTGTTGAGCCGCTAATCTACGGTCAGAACAGCACTGTTGCCCCATACTCGGGCTACGACAGTATCTCGCTAACTGCTCAGACTGGCATCACTGCTGCTGAATATGATTGGAAGCAGTACGCTGTTTCTATCGCTATCAGCGGTATTGAAGAGGCTAAGAACAATGGCGAACAGCAGATCATTAACCTGTTGGAAGCAAAGATCATGCAAGCAGAAGAGTCAATGAAGGAAGGTTTCAACACCATGTTCTTCGCTGATGGATCTGCGACTAACGCATGGAATGGTCTTGGTAACATTGTTGAGGCTTCTGGAACTGTTGGTGGAATCAACCGTGCTACTGCAGGTAACGAGTACTGGCGTTCATATGAAGAGAACACTGCTTTAACTTTGACTCTCGCTCAGATGACTACCGCCTACAATACGGTATCTGTTGGTAGCGATTTGCCTGACACTGTTCTTACTACTCAGGCTCTGTACGAGAAGTATGAGTCGTTGCTAGTACCGCAACTCCGCTATACGGACACGGATACTGCTAATGCAGGATTCCAAAACTTGTTGTTCAAGTCTGCTCCAGTTATGTATGACACTGCTTGCACTGCTGGCAACGTCTACTTCCTGAATAGCAAGTATTTGACTCTTGTTGGTCATAGTGACAAGTGGTTTGCTCACACGGACTTCGTTCGTCCTACCGCACAGGATGCTCGCTTTGCGCTCATCTTGTGCTACGGAAACTTGACGTGCCGTAACGCAAAGAAGCAAGGCAAACTTACCGCTAAGACTGCCTAATTGTTACAAGTGATTGTGCCCGGGGGAAACCCCGGGCCAATCGTCCAATCCGAAAGGAACTCTGATGAGTAAATGTTTTGAATCAACTGATAAATATCCTAAGTTTCATGGAGGAAGTGTTTCTCCTCTGCGTGTTCTTAAGGCTTCTTTTAAGGCTGTCAAGAAAGATTTAGATAAGCAAACTCAGTCATATGTTACCTCTAAGGGACAACGCTAATTATGGCTACTCCACCTAAGGGCAGGGGCGGCAAGCCCAAATTGCCAGGAATGCCAAAAGACCCTCGCAAGATAATGCCTGGGAAACCAGCATATGGTAAAGCATCTAATTTTCTACCTAAACAAACAATCAAGACTCGAAAGAAGGCTTACTAATGGCAACAAGAAAAACTCCACCATCAAGCAATGGCAAAAGTTCAAAAGAAAAGTTTGGCGATTACATGAACGCTCGTGATGTCACGGGAAAGAACCGTGGCGATAATCGTGCCGCGACTATTAAGAAGCGTGCAAATGATTTGATGTCAGCGCGTGGTTTGACTGGTGCGCGCACTGCGAGCCCTGCTGCTAAAAAGTCTGCTGGTTCTGAAGGACCGAAGAAGTCAGGTCCAGTACCTAAAAAGCGTCCAGTACGCGGTGGTGGTTCTTTGCAAGGTGATCTCAAGAAGTTTGGTGATGCTTTGAAACGGAATGCGGTAACCACAAAGCGCGCTAAATCTGCTACCTCTTCCAAGGCTAAGCAGATAACAAAGCGCGTCTCTAAAGGTTATTAATGATTAAGGGTTCCGTACCAGCATATTCACTCTACGGTGAATCTGCAACACGGGGACAACGACAGTACGGGCTGGAAAGCGCGCAACCTGCTGGTCCTGGTGGTATGCCGTACCTAGGTCATACTTCGTGTATGGCTAATGAAGAAACATGTAGAGGTGCTCGAGCGAAGGGAACAGACTTCTGTATAGGGCATCTTCGCTCAATGGCAAAGGACTCCTTAATTGAACCTTCTTGATATAAGAACTAAAATTCGCGAGATAGTTGACCTTGACGCAACCGATCTTTCGGATACTTTAATACAACTGTATATAAAGGATGGCTTTGACCGTATCGTTTCTTTGGAGCGACGTTGGCCCTTCTACCAAATGTCAACTACTCTCAGCACTGTCGTTGATCAACGCGCATATGCTGTCTCTGCTATCGGTGCAGGTGACATCCGTGAGATAACATCAATAGTTGATAATTCAACTATTGGTAATCGTTTAGAGTGGATTAGTTACGACGATGCAGAGAAGATTTGGATGGGCGACAGCGATTCGGCATCAAGACCGATGTATTTTACTTTGTGGCAGGAACAAATTCACCTATGGCCGAAACCTGAACAGGTTTATCCACTGATCATCAGAGGGTACAGAAAGTCGTCTAACTGGCATCTGTCTGACTCTATCGAAGTAGATATCGACGAGCGTTTTCATAACGCTCTCGTATATTACGGCGTTTCGCAAGTATACCAATTGCAAGAAGATGTCGAGTTGGCTGGTTATTATCGTAAAAGTTTTGACGAAGCAGTAATGCTTGCGCATTCAGATATCATGAAGCCTTCTTCTCATCGTCCATTGGCATTGTCTGATGGTGTCCCAGGTTTGAACCATTCCTATTGGATGGAGACACTTGGAAGGAATCTTGGTCAATGAGTGGACTTAGGCAGAGTAGCGTATCAGATTTTACTGGTGGGCTTAATTTGCGTACGGACGCTTTTCAGTTGGGCAAGAACGAATCACCAAGCCTATTGAATGTCGATGTAGACCCACGTGGCGGTATGACTGTTCGTGGTGGTATGACAAAGTTTAATACTGCAGCGATAGGGGCAATTGCTAATGGCAGTGCTGTAGCGAAGAATGTTGTCTATTGGGAGGGTTCTACCCCCCGTGTTGTCGTCGGTATAAACAATGGGATATATTATTCTTCGGGTAGTGCATTCAGTTCGTTTGCTATAACCACGGATGCGCCCGATGGACCATCGTTCGCATCGTGGACTGCATCTAGTGTTAACAGTCTTTATGTTGCAATAGGTAGCCTTGAGTCAAAGAAGATTGTTGGAACGACAGTCACGGCATTGACAGATCCTACTGGATCGTACAACGAAGACTTTGCTAGTCCTACTACTGGCGAGATGCCTCGAGCAAAGTTTTGTGCCATTTATGCAAACATGTTGTGGTGTGCAAACACTACAGAGACTGCAACATCGATGCCAAACAGATTGCGTTTTTCGCATCCACTAAACATTGAGAGTTGGCGTGCGCTTGACTTCATTGACATCCCCGATGGTGGCGATGGTATTACAGCAATGTGTGTTTTTAATGGCTCGCTGATTATATTCAAGAAGCATTCCATATGGTCAATCACTGGCGATACTGCAGAGACTTTTATTCTCACAAATTTAACCAACATGATTGGTGCCGTAAACTCTCTATCTGTCGCCGTAACCGAAAGTGCCATCTATTTCTTTTCATGGTCTCAAGGATTGTATAAGTTTAATGGACAAACCTTTGAAGACATTTTTGGTAGCATACGTCCCATCTTGCAGGATAAGACCGTAAACGAACTTGCGCAAAGCGCAATTCGTGTCACGGTACTTAATGGCAGAATATGGGTTGGGCTACCTAGAAACAACGACACAACAATTACCGAAAACTATATTTACGACGAGTCTATTGGTAATGGTGCTTGGACGAGATATCAAACTTCTGATGGTCGTGGTGTGGGTTCGGGATGTCAGTTTGTTTCTTCGAGTGGTCAAACTTTTCTTTTTGCAGCGCATGCCTCCAACGCATACGTGTTGAAGGTTGATCAGTTGGCTGTAACACAGGATGATGTTGGTGCTGGTTTAAGCAATTTTGATTCGCATTACACCACAAAATGGTATGACGCAGATAATATTTCTGCTAAAAAAATGTGGCGTAGACCTGATCTTATTATGAAACGTGTTGCTGTCGACTCATCAACTTTGATTGAAGTTTACCATGATTGGACTGAAGGTTTGATTAAAAGAACTTTCACTATTGAAGTAGTTGGAATTGGTGACACTTTAATGTGGCGTACTGTTGGTGTTGAGCCCGACGCTTATGATGGTTGGAATGAAGCGGATTGGGGAGCAAGTCCCGATGGTTCTATCTTTGTTCAAGGCAAAAACTTGGGTTTATCTAGGTCTTTGCAAATGGTGTTCCGTGGTGTAGAAGGAAAACCTTGGGGTTTGAACTCTATCACCTACAAATTCAACCCTAGGAAGGTGCGTGCATAATGGCAACCGCAGCAGTCTCTAATACTTTTACTAATGGATCTAATGCTGATGCCGTACAGGTGAATTCAAACTTCACTTCGTTAGTTAACTTTCTTAATACCGAAGTTATCACTAGGGATGCGGCTATCGCGTTTACTGCTATCCCTTCGGGACCAGCAACTAACCCCACTTTAGATAATCAGTTCACACGCAAATATTATGTTGACAATCTAGAACCTGCAGGCGTTATCTCTGCGTATGGTGGTGCGACTGCGCCAACTGGGTATGTAGTTTGTGATGGTACCGCTATTTCTAGAACGAACCCTCTATATGTTCGTCTATTTGCAGCCATCGCTACACGCTATGGCGTTGGCGATGGTTCTACAACATTTAATGTTCCTAACCTTGTTGGAAAATTTCCTTACGGTCATGCCGCTAGTGCTACTGTTGTTACGGCAGGTGCGGCGACAGTCACGTTGACTACAGCAAACTTGGCGGCTCACGTCCACAACATTTCCGCGTATACCCACACGGCTCCTACGGTTACACAGCCTGTTCTTAGTAATCATGCAGATCATAATCATGCACTTTACCTTATTGCTACAAGTGCTGCTGGTTCACACAGTCACACATATGATTCAACAAGTGTTCTTCGAGGAACTGGTTCCAGCGCTACTTATACTTCTATTTCTGGGAGTACGGAAACTACCAGCACTGTTGCTGCTCACACCCACACCGTGACGGGTAACTCATTAGACGCATCATTGTCTGCCCACTCATTTTCCACTGCCGTTGCTGTCGCCGCGACTGCATCTCATGCCGCTAAGGATACTGCTAGTGCAGGTTCTGCTACACCATTTGATATTCTCCCATCCTACCAATCTGTATTGTACATTATTAAATTATGACAGTTTGGACCGCGCCTAGCATTGCGTCCCTTAAGGGCGACAATACTTTACCTCTGCAAAAGATTTTTAAATCTTTGACAGAGGAACTTCAACGTCGCAGTGTCATTTTGGTTGATGGTTTAGGTTTGAAAGCAAACATTGCTTCACCTACTTTTACTGGCACTGTTGGTGGTATCACTAAAGCGATGGTTGGTTTGGGGAATGTGGACAACACTGCTGATACGGCTAAGCCTGTTTCTACTGCACAGCAGACAGCACTTAACTTGAAAGCAGATTTGGTGTCACCTACTTTCAGCGGTACTGTAAACTCACCTAACTTTAAAACGAGTGGTGCATCAAAAAGTCTTATCAACATCGGGGTAAGCGATGGTGCAGGTAATGGTTCATCCATAAACATAAGGGCAGTGGACGGTGTCGCATCTTCTAGGGCTGTTTATTTGCAGGACGCGTCAGGAACAATTGCTTTGTCCGCAGATGTAACAGCATCAACGGCTACAAGCCGTGCGCTTATTGGTAGCGGAACAGTGAGTATCACCCCTGTTGCCAACGTAATGACAAGTGGAACTATTTCTTGGGGCAGAACCCTATCGGCACAACCAAAAGTAACTGCAACAGCAAACTCATCTGCGGCTGCTGTAACCAACGTAACATTCACTAACGCATCCGTAACGGGATGTACTGTATGGATTTTGCGATCTTCAACTACAGCAACAAACGTTGACGCACTTGGGATTGTATCATGATACATAACTACATTGTGACTTGTCGAACACCTGGATGTTCAGCAGAAGGCGTGGCACTTCCGCAATACCTGACACCTTATTCTGTTTGGTATGAAGGTGATGAAACTTATACTCCCATCCTTGATGAGGATGGGCAGGAACAATATTCGTGTACTTGTGGTCCATGTGGGCAAGTAATTATTGATATACAAGGATGTGACTAATATGGCTGCGGCAATTGTGACACAAGAAGATCCATACGCAATCAGGGACGCTACGGCTTACGCTACTCAGCAGAGTGCTCTTCAAACTTTGCTCGATACATACAACATGAATCGTCTTGCAGGGGAAGCAAATTTGTTGAATACGACTCGCGGTTTGGATACGGGGCTTGGTGCTTTGGCTTCTCTTGTCGCTCGTAGTGGTCTGCGTGAAAGCGGTGTGGCGCAGAGACAGTTCTCGAAGTATGGGCAGGATTGGCTTAACACGACTAATCCCATGAGTCAAGGATTAACAGATCTTTACACAAAACTTGGACTTGATCAGGGTATTGTAAATAAGACTTACAATGACTCTGTTACTCAGACTGCGATAGATAAACAGAACGACATTTTGGCTACTGCCAATTCTATTAAGACGAATACTTAAGGAGAATATTATGCCTATTGATAATCAAGGAAATTTTTATATTGGTTCGCCAGGTAGTGCAATAAGAATTGATCCCGCTACTGGAAAAGCAACCTACAATGTTGGTGGAACATCAACGCCTATTGTCGGGAATAATCGGCGTAGTGGTACTGCTGACAGTATGGCTCGTGATGCTAGCGCCACAACTGGCGCTGGCACCCCAGGATTAGACCTTAGTGGTTTAGATCTTGGAGATATGGGTCAGTTTGGTAATCCGCTTTATAGTCCCGAATTAACAGACGCGTTTAAAGCGGCAGGTCGTGCTGCTGGGATAACAGATCTTAATACTTATGTTCAACAAAGATATGCGGCTATGGCAGGCAACCAGCCACAATCATCCCCTAAAGGTTCGGGTAAAAAGAAAAAGAATCCCTTGCAAGATTCTTTGATGGCGTACGCTAAAACATTGTTGAGTTCTGCTGACGCAGGTAACGCTACAGTCAATTCGCAATATGATGCGGTACTAGCAGAACTGCTTGCACAAAAAGGTTCTGCGGATACCGCGGTGAATACTGGAACTACCTCTGCTGTCGATGCCTTAAAGGCTTTGGTTAATCCTTACGCCAATATGCAACTTGCGTCTACTCAGAATGCTGTGAACCCATTAGCCGCATATCAAGCGGCTTTGGGTTACGGTCCCGATAATCAGACTAATGCTTTGGCTGATCTTTTAACTTCACAGAATCAACAGGCAAACAACGCTAACTTTAACACTGGCACACTTGCTTCTTCGGGTTGGGATACAATCAATCAGGCACAGCAGATACAGGCTGGCGCCCGTGGTTCTGATGCTCTCACCGCCAATGAATCTGCTCGACGTCTTGCCGCTTTGGGAGCAATGGGTACTCGAGATACAGCATTGAATGCTAATGCGACGACAAGGCAGACGGGTATTGATACGTTGATGACTCAGTTGTTGACGCTTGCGGCTAGTGGTAAAATTAACGTAAGTTCAATTATTGAATTATTGGGAGGCGACAAGAAGAAAGACGGCAAGAAAGAAAGTGGTAAAAAGAAAGGTGGTAAAAAATGAGCAACTATCAAGGTGACCCTTTTGCGTTGATGCAATATATGACACCCATGACGAAGGGTGGAGTGCAAGGCAGAACTGACGACATGCAGAATCTTTTGTCTTTAATAATGAATCCACAATATGGTGTGGCTCAAGGTTCATACGACTATATGCAAAGTGTGCCTCCTCAAGGCGAACAGTATTCGACTCCTACTCTTTCAAGTTTCCTTAATAGTGCTTCACCCGTTTGGCGACTTGTGGCTGAAAAAATTATGAATGGAACTATCGATCCCATTAACGCTATGGGTGAAATTCAAAATGTACTCAAATACAGTGATGTCCCTGATGACGCTACAGGTATAGATATAACTACTGCTCGTGCCTACGTCGATAAAATGTTTGCCGAAGTAGACGGGATGAAGAAGACAGACGACAGTAACGCTAAAGCACAGAAGGCTTGGTTGGAGAGCACGCCGTATGGCAAGGCTGGCTTGCCACAACCAACCGAGGACTATAATTTAAATACTGTCCCTCAACAGGAGAATACGAGACAAGCATACTTTGATTATCTGAAGTCGGAAGAGCCTACTCGACGACCTAATGCGCTATGGGGTAATGTTCTTAAGAGTGTTGGGGCTGAATTTGTTCCACAATCCAAGAATGACCCTATGCTTTCTGATGTGGCTCGAAGTAAATTGAAAGATGATTCTTGGCAACGAGATCGTTATTTGGCGCTTCTTCAGGCAGATCTTGACTCGATATTAGCAAGTGGACGTAACCCACTTAGTGATGCTCTCAATGCCCGCAATAGCGGACTTTTTTAGGTAACAGTTGGGACTATAAGTAATGGCTGTATATGATCCAAGGCTCGATAACGCAAAAAAGGCTATAGCAAATGGCGGTCTGTCACCTTCGGTGCAGACTCTTGCGAGCATCCTTAAACCTCAGAGTACTCCTTCTCCTGCACCTCCGAATACGCCTCAAGTTGACTTCACGGCAAAGGCTGCTGCAAAGAACGCTCCTGAGCCTTCGGGCTGGAAAGGGTTCGCATATGACGTCCTAAAGAACCCTATAGTCAAAGCAGGTTTGACAGGCTTGTCTGCGGCTGCTCTACCAATGAGAGTTATTCTTTCAGGCATCAACGAAACAGCAGATTTGTTAGATCGCAACCCTGAAACTTCTGCTAATTGGAATGATTTTGTTAGTCAGGCAAAAGACCCCGCATTTGGTTTTGGTAAAGTATGGGTTGACCCATTTGGATCAGGTAACTCTTTGTGGCAGAGATGGCTTAACCGTACGGTAGGTCTTGCGGGAGAAGTTGCTTTTGACCCTATAACGTGGGTGACTTTTGGTACTGATAAAGCGGCTCTTCTTATAGGTGAAGAGTTGACACTTAAAACAGCCGAACTTGAATCTGCACGTGCCGCAGGTACTATATCTGAAAAAGCATTTTTAAAAGCAACAAAAAAATTGACTACAGATGGCGTTCGAGTTAGTGGTCGTTCAGGTAGACAAGAGTTGGCTTCAAGGTTGGCAAAATTAGGTGCACCTGATGAAGTGCTTCGAGATGCTCTTCATTTTGGTCGTTCACGTGTACCTAAAGAACTCTTAGAATCTGCTGGCGTACAGCAAGCAGGTTTATACTTTATGGGCAAGCGTCTTGGTGGTACTGTTGCATCAAGGACTGGTCAAAAGTTTGAACGCACTATCCAAACAATGTCGACGTGGGTTGGTGACCATGCTTTTGGTAAGTTTGCTGAAGGTTTTGCTGATCTAACTGCAAAGGAAACTTCTAGAGCATTGGCTCGTGGTACTGCACCTTTGAATCAGGTCAAGGCTTATCTTGATGCGGTGTTGGCTGTGTCAGCCGAACGCGCTCAAGGCGCTGCGGCTTCACGTGCTGCAGAACAGTTGTTCATTCAAACAAAACAATTGATTCCCAACTTTGATGAACTTATCGCTCTGCATGGTTCTACTGTCTATAAGTTTTTAGATACTGAGGCTGGCAAGTTGGCTCTTGATGGTGCTTCTGATGGTGAAAAAACTTTGGTTGGATCATTTGAAAGATTTTTAAAAACTTTGAATGATACTGGCGAGGCTGCTGCAAAAAGAGTCGACAAGGATGCGCCGTGGGGTCGAGTACAAAACTATATACCTCACATGCTTTCAGATAAGGCAGAGACATTTATTAAGGATTCTGCTGATGTGAATGTACAGAGGTTGCGTAATGCCGTGTTTGATCCTGGCGAAAAGACTGGGGCCTTTAAGTCGCGTATGAAAGAAGGCGACACATTCTTCGGCGTAGAGGTTAGTAAGGATACTATTGATGCTGGCATTGATGGTTTAAATGCTCATGCTAGGTTGCATGGCAAAATTGATTTTGATTTCTTTGAAACTGACGTCACAAAAATTATGCCTAAATATATTTCTCAACATGGCACAGAGATGGGCAAGATTGCTCGTAGAGCATTCTTGGTGGAGAAAGGCGTCTTTGAGGCTATAGGGGAAAAGGTTGTTGAAGACCCTGTGTTCATGAAGAACATGGAGAAAAGACTGAACGATCAGTTGGCTAATCGTGCAAAATCGTTGAAGAAGATAAACAAGACTTTAGATGATGTAAGCAAGAAGATTGAAGAAGGTTTGCAACGTACGGCAGATGATATCGCTAGAGATTTGGAATCTTTAAAGTTGCGTCCGTGGGCTGATTCTGAAGCAAAACTAAAATTGAATACTGAACGTGTACAGATTCAGGCTCGTCTAAAAGAAGTTTTGGATGAAATGGAT
>Ga0114971_10003120_pt1 | contig 11284 bp, 9 predicted proteins | sample M_140625_MF_Meta_FD_87320 | JGI IMG/M metagenome (GOLD analysis project Ga0114971, IMG submission 87320) | Freshwater microbial communities from Lake Montjoie, Canada to study carbon cycling - M_140625_MF_MetaG | ecosystem: Environmental > Aquatic > Freshwater > Lake | place: Lake Montjoie... | reverse complement strand
ATCTATAACACCATCTGCACAAAATATTCCTCCATCTATACAAAATATTCCACCATCTATAACACCATCTATACAAAATATTCCACCATTTATACAAAATATTCCTCCATCTATAACACCATCAATACAAAATATTCCTCCATCCATAACACCATCTATACAAAATATTCCTCCATCTATAATACCATCTAAACAAAATATTCCTCCATCTATAACACCATCTATACAAAATATTCCTCCATATATAACACCATCAGTATCAACTATTCCTCCATCTATAACACCATCTATACAAAATATTCCACCATCTATACAAAATATTCCACCATCTATAACACCATCTATACAAAATACTCTACCATCTATAACACCATCTATACAAAATATTCCACCATCTATAACACCATCAATACAAAATATTCCTCCATCTATAACACCATCAATTAATCAAACATCAATATTATCACAATATATAAAATTATTAACACCTGAAGAATCTCCATCAGTATCAACAACTATTCCTCCATCTATAACACCATCTGCACAAAATATTCCTCCATCTATAACACCATCTATACAAAATATTCCACCATCTGCACAAAATATAGTTCCATCTATAATACCATCAATATTATCACAATATATAAAATTATTAACTCCAGCAGAATCTCCTTCAATATCAAATCAAACAATATCAAAGCTAATTTTAGATTTAACTGATTATAATGCTATAAAAAATAATTCATTAATTACATTAAATCAAATACAACCTAGAAATTTTAATAAAATAAATGGTGTAAATTTTACAAATATGGAAAATAGATTTATTTTAATTCCACTAACATCAATTATATCATTAAGAAACCCATATACAATATCATTTTCTATTTATGCTTTGTCATATGATAAAACATCAACAAATTATATTTTTAATCAAGGTATGATATATAATAAAGATAATAGATATATGGGAACTGGGTTAGGTATTACTTTTAAACTAGTATCAGAAACTGATATGGAAGTTAATATTCATGAAGATTCAATTGGATTTCCAAAGAAAATAAATATTCCTGTATTGACATATATAAATGTATGGACAAAAATAGTAATACAAGTAACACCAACATCAAGAGGTAATTCATATATTATATCTGTAAATGGTATTAATTATAGTATTAATAGCAAATATGTAGATATAGATCTAGCATTGACACAAATTACTAATATTATTTTAGGTGATCAATTAGGTAATGGTCCATCATTTAATGGATATATAAAAGATTTTGTAATATCTCAATAAATTAAAACATAGATTTAGTAAAATTTACTTTTTCTGATTTAACTTTAGATTTAGGTTTTATTTTCACTATATTTTCTTCTTCTTTTTCTACTACTGATTCTTGACCATTAATAACATAATTTCTACTTTTATATAATTTCATTCGAATAAATGCAAGTCTTTTTACACTTTCTATTTCATCTACAATATCTATAATTAATGGTGGATATTCATATTCATCAAATTGTTTTCGTAAAATTCTTCCTACCGATTGATTTACATCACCTTTAGGAGTTAACATAAATAATGTATCTAATGCTAAAATATCTAATCCTTCACTAGCCATTTCAAATGTAGCAAAAATTAAGCTTTTTTCAGACGCTTCTTTTAAATTATCTTTTTTCATCCCACCAAGGTAAAATCCAATTTCATTTTCTAATGATGGATGTTTTTCTTTTAATAAATTAGATAATACATTTAAATGATCACGACGACCACTTAAAATTAAAAATTTTCGCTCTGGTTCTTTTAATTTTAAATCTAATATTTCTTTTACAATTAATTCATTTCTTTCCGAGATTTCAGTTAAATTAGTTACTATTATCGGTAATAATACTTGTCCTTTTTTATTTACAATATTCTTAAAATTACGATGTTTAATATTAAAATTTATAGTCTTTACATGAACAACATGTTTCATAGGTGAAAGTTCTTGATATAACATTGGACCAGCATACCAATGAAATACTTTTTCTAATCCATCTTTCCGTTTAGGTGTAGCCGATAAACCTACCGTATAAACAGGACGAATTTTTGTTAATGCTTTAGAAAATTCTCTAGATGACATGTGATGGCATTCATCAAAAATAACCAAATCAAATTGCCCCATAATATCTTCACCGTAATCTCTACTACAAATAGATTGTAACATACCAATAACTACATCTTTATTTTCTATGTCTATTTGATTTTGTTGTAAGATTCCAATTTTTGCATCAGAAAATAGCTCAAATTTTTCTTTAGTTTGTTCTAAAAAGAATGTTTTATGAACAACAAATAATGTTTTTAATTTTAATTCACATGCTAATTTAACTGCTAAAATTGTTTTACCTCTACCAGTAGGAATAGATAATAATCCACCTCCTATTTCTTTAATTTTTGGTATTATTTCATCTATAATTTTTTGTTGATAATCTCTTAAAGTTCCTTTAAATATAAATTCTTTAGTATTATTAATTTTAATTTGATTATCATATTTTTCTTTTTTAAATTCAGTATGTGCAAAGAATCTTGGTAAAATTAAATGTGTATTATTTTCGTGAAAAACATTAAATGATACAGGACCATCAGAAAAATCAAAGGCTGCATTTACATTAGGTGTTACCGATAATTTAGATTTAATTATATCACATAATTGTGATGATTTTGGAAGGAAAAATCCACGGCGTGATAAATACATAATTTAATTATATCTAGTTAATATATATAATTAAAAATATTTATATTCAAATTTTTATAAACATAATATATGGAATATTTAAATTCATTAGATAACAATATTAATAATGTTTTAGAGAATAATATATTTTATACTATTTTAATTGTAACCTTAATTATATATTGTACATTTGTATCTGGATCTGCAAATCCAATAATAAGTGCAAAAATGGATAATCCTTATTTAAGAATATTATTAATTTTATTTATTGTATATTTTGCTACAAAAGATATTAGACTTTCATTATTATTATTAATATTATTTTTAATTGAATTAGATAAGTTAAATACTGATGAAGTTAATGCAAATTTAGTGGCATTAATGGTAAAAGACTCTTTGTTAGAACAACGATTATTAAATTTAGAAAAAAAATAAATATAATAGTATGAGAAAAATAGTTTATAATGATGAATGTAATAATTTTCCAGATTTACCAACAATTTTACCTCCTGCAAATAGAATTATTGCAATAGGTGATGTTCACGGTGATATGAAATTAGTTGTAGATAGTTTAATAATTTCAAAGGTTATTATTCTTACTAAATCTAGAATTGATTCTGTACCTGTAAAATTAGGTAGTAAAACATATAATTATGAATGGATCGGTGGTGATACAATTGTAGTTCAAATTGGTGATCAAAATGATAGTTGTAGAGGTGACTGTGATAATTTAGAAAATGATACACCTGATGATGTAAAAATATTTAAATTTTATAATGATCTTAATAAATTAGCAATTAAATCTAAAGGTGCTGTTTATTCATTATTAGGTAATCATGAAATTATGAATGTTCAAGGTGATTTTAAATATGTATCTAAGGCAAATATAGATATGTTTAAAAAATATTATGATCCTATTGATAAAAAAAGATTAAGAGGTGATGCAGTTGAAAATAGAACAGATGCTTTTAATAATGGTAAAGAATATGCAAATTTATTAGCATGTACAAGACAAAGTGTATTAATTATTGGAGAATTTTTATTTGTGCATGCAGGAATTACTAAATTTTTATTAAATAATAAGAATTTTCCAGGGAGAGAAGATTTACCTAAATTAAATGAATTAGTTAAAAATTGGTTATTACATAAATTAAAAAATGTAAATGACAGTAACATGAGTGAATTATTAGATAACGTATTAAATAATGCTGAAAATAGCCCATTTTGGACTAGAATATTTGGTCAATTACCACCTAAATTAAGTTATGATAGTAATGAATGTAGAGATTATTTAGCACCAGTATTAGAAGCATATGGTATTAAAGGTATGATTATTGGTCATACACCACAAATAAAAGATGGTATTAATTCAACATGTGGTAATAGATTATTTAGAATAGATGTTGGGGCATCAAAAGCGTTTGAGCAAAAAAGAGCACCACAAGTCTTAGAAATAGAAAAATTATCAGATGATAGTTATAAATATACTGTTATATTTCAAAAAGATGAAATATATAATGCGATAGTACAAAATGATGTAAAATCATTTGAAAGATTAGAGACTAGATTGCCTAATTAAATAATAATATATTATTATTTAATTATTTTTTCCATTGTGGTGTTCTGGTATCAGATTAAGAGAATAGGATTAATAAAAATTAAACAATTAAATTACAAGGTTTAAAAATTATTAATCCTGATACTATCCATTCATCATCCCCATTGTTATTCATTTGAAAATATAGCCGTGTACCTCCTTTAATTGTCGCAATTGCTGAACTTCGTGGAACACCCGCACCTCCACCTAAATCAATAACATTACTAATAAAACCTGCAGCAAATGGCAGACCAATTTTCATTCCGTCTTCATAACAAAAATATCCTGTAATACCATCATTATACATACCATGACGAACAAAATATATATGTGCTTCTGCTAAATAATCTACATCTGATACTAAAGGATTTCCACTCCACACATTTGTTGTAGTACGTATTCTAGCTGGTGTTGGTGTAATAGTAGCAACATATGTATGACCATTTAATATAGTACCAGTAACCTTTAAATTACCCACACCATTTAGTTCCATTAAATCTGTATCAGCACTAGATCTCCAGATATATTTATCACCTGTTCCAAAATGAGTATGTGAATTATTACCAAAATGTAGTCTATTTTTTCCATCAGAAGATTGATGCCAAACACTATGTGGAATAGTTAATCTTCCACCTACAGTAGTATTACCATGTACATTTACATTTTTATTATCAACTATGTCCATTATGGGATTTGCATCATCTTTCTGAAAACGTAGTCTCCATCCAGATCCATCACCAAATTGTATTTTAGTATTATCTGGACTTGCAGTACCTTTTTTAACTAATAATGAAGTTGCTAGACCACTTAACTCAGTATTACCACCAACTGTAGTATTACCAACAACCACCATTGAACCACCAACTGCTAAATCAGGATAATCAGCAACAGGAAGAGTTGAAGGAATACCAGCAGGCTTAATTTCAGTCTTACCACTAATTGTTGTATCATTACTAACCCCTAATGTCCCCGTTACATTTAAAGTCTTATCACCCATGGTAGTAGACCCAATTGCCGTTTTACCAGTCACCGTTAAACTACCTGATGTAGCACCACTATCTTTACCAATCTGTAAATTCCCAGGGTTAGTTAATGTACCATTACCATTAACTAATTTTTGAGCAACTTTAGCCAAGGTAACAATAGAAGAAACAGGAACTAAAGAAGGATCAAAATTTTCTTGTTCAACTAAATAGTTTTCTAATATATGTAAATAAAAAATAGAAAAATACTCCTAACAACAAGTAAAAATATATATTATTTATATCCATAATATATATTTATAAAAAATTTATTTTTTAATCATACCTGCGTATTTTTGTAAATTATCAGCAAGTAATTTCATTGCTGTTTTTTGTACCGCATTCCAATGTGCCGCACTCTTTTTGTCGGCTTCACTCATCGGGTGATCTTTCATGGCTTCAGTCATTACCATTTGTACGATTTTTGCAGGTACACCAATAAAGTGCATGCCTTTATCCGCAGCTACTTTTTTTACATCTAAATGATTCCATACATATTTTACTAATGCACCACGGACAGTAATTTGAGGATTTGCTTCACGTCTGGATTTCTTGGATTTCTTAGATTTTTTGCTGGCGGATCTGCGGGATTTCTTGGATTTCTTAGATTTTTTGCTGGCAGATCTGCGGGATTTTTTGCTGGATTTCTTAGATTTTTTGCTGGCTGATCTGCGAGATTTTTTAGATTTTTTAGATCTACGTTTGCCGCCTTCTTGTGCTACAACGCTAGTTGCATCACCACCTTTCATGGATTTTTTAGATTTGCGGGATTTTCTGCGTTTGCCACCTTCTTGTACTACAACGCTAGTTGTGGAACCACCTTTCATGGATTTTTTAGATTTGCGAGATTTTCTGCGTTTGCCGCCTTCTTGGGCTACAACGCTAGTTGCGTCACCACCTTTCATGGATTTTTTAGATTTGCGGGATTTTCTGCGTTTGCCGCCTTCTTGTGCTACACTAGTTGCATCACCACCTTTCATGGATTTTTTAGATTTGCGGGATTTTCTGCGTTTACCGCCTTCTTGTACTGACGCTACTACTACCGCAGGTGTTACATCACCACCTTTCATTGATTTTCTGGATCTAGATTTCTTAGATCTACGTTTACCTCCTTCTTGAATCATTCTTATATATATTATGAGTATATATTTTTTTGTATTTTTAATAAATAAAAACTGAAAAAAATATAAATAAAAAACAATACATTAATATATTAAATTAATATGGGTGTTCCAAGATTTTTTTCTTGGGTCAATAATAATTACAATGTTATTATTGATTCAATTATAAAACCAAATGAATTTTATTTTGACTTGAATTGTCTATTACACCCCAAATGTTTTGAAGTAGCGGGTGAAGTATTAAAAGAAAATCCTAATTATGATTTAGATAAAAATCAAGATAAATTAGAAGCTAAAATGTATGCTAAAATTATTGAATATATGGAAGAAATATTAGATTTTATTCAACCGAAAGATTTAATCTATATTGCAATTGATGGAGTAGCCCCAATGGCTAAAATGAAACATCAACGGCTAAGAAGATTTAAATCTGTTAAAGAACAAGAAATTAGAAATGAAATAATAACAATGCATAATAATCCAATAATAAAAAAATGGAGTAATTCAGTAATTACACCTGGAACTAATTTTATGAAAAAATTAGCAATTCTATTATTAAAATTTTCAAAAGAATATCAACCTAAATATCAATCAAAGAATGTAAACATAATTTTATCTACATCTAATACACATGGTGAAGGAGAACATAAAATTCATCAATATCTAAAAGAACAACCAAAACAAGATAATATTCCAACACGTGTAGTGTATGGATTAGATGCTGATTTATTATTTTTAACTTTGGCTACCCATTTACCTAAATTATATATATTGCGTGAAGCAATACATATAGATGACAAATCAACCAAAAAGTTTTTAATGGTTGATATGGATTTATTAAAAACTGGAATTTTTGAAGAAATTCAATCAAAAACAAAAAAAGAATTAAATATTAAAGATGTAATTAATGATTATATAATTATGGGATTTTTATTAGGTAATGATTTTTTACCTAATATTCCATCATTATCATTATCTCCAATTCATCCTAAATTAGAAAATGGATTAGATATATTATTAAAAATTTATTCAGAATATATTGAAAATAATGATTACATTAACTCTGGAAATTTAATTAAATTTATGGAAATATTGGCAAATTTAGAAGAAAATCATTTTAAAACAATTTATCAAAGGGGTCGTATTACACAAAAAACCAATGAAACAGATCCATGTAAATTAGCACTGTTCCAACTAGATAATTTAACATTAAGTAATGTAAACTTTTTAAATATAGGAAAAGATGATCCACAAATGTATAAAAAAAGGTATTATAATTACTTTTTTCCTAAAATGAAAATTAATGATATTTGTAAAGAATATTTAGAAGGTATTTCATGGGTAAAACATTATTATTTAACTGATTGTCCTGATTGGTTATGGTTATATAAACATCATCAAGCACCTTTTATTTCTGATATTTATCAATATTTAATTAAAAATCCAGTACCTGAAATTAAAATTATAGATAATAAAAACTCTATAAAACCTTTAGAACAATTAATTATGGTAATTCCTCCCGAATTTGCAAATATATTACCTGTTGAATGCAGAATTATATTTAAAAATTCTAATTTACAAAAATATTTTCCTCAAGATTATGATTTTGATATTTTTATGAAAACTAAATTTTGGATGGTATATCCTGATATTCCAAATCCAAATTATGATGATTTTATAAAAGAAATTAAAAAAATTAAATTATCAGATGAATCAGAAAAATTAAATAAAAATTTTAAACCAATTGAAATATCTGATTAAATATTTATGTTTATTTACTAAATTTATATAATTTATTAAATAATAATGGAAAATAATATAAATAAAAAAGATAATACAAAGAATATGGATAATAAACCAAAATTTGATCATATTTCAAATAGAGTTGATTTTATTCACAATTTATTAAAGGATAAAAAATTAGATCCATTAATAGACATAAAATTTCCTTTACCCGACATAAAAGGTGGTTCTGAAAATGCAAGAAAAGAACAACAAACAAAAGATATGAGAGAATTACTTCATAAAAAAGCATTTGATTTTAATCAAATTATAAATGAGATTGGTGGTAAATTACAATATGTTAAAAGTGGTACTACAGGTCATACATTTAAAGGTATATCTTATAATGATACTGAAAAAACAATAAATTATGGTGTAAAAATAGTAGCATATTCAAAAAAAGATTCATATGGTGATGTAAATTATTCTACTAGACCTGAAAATGCTGAATTATTAATGTTAAAATTACTTAGTGAGTTTGTACTAACAGGACAAACACCGCATATTGTATTACCAATTGGTAGTTTTAATACAAATATATCACCATTTGTAAAATTAGCAAAGACATTTAGTGGATCAAAAAAATTTGATCAGTTTTTAGAAAAATATGAAAAAAAAGAATATTATGATGAAGTTAGTGTATTAATTTCTGAATGGGCAAATGGTGGTGATTTATTAGATTATATTAGAGAAAATTATAAAACGATGAAAGTAAAAGAGTGGAGAGTAATATTTTTTCAGATATTAAGTGTATTAGCTGTAATACAAAAAAAATATCCAGCATTTAGACATAATGATTTAAAACCAAATAATATATTAGTACAAGTAAGTGAAATAAATAATAAAACATTAAAATTTAGATATGTTATTAATGGTAATGAATATTATGTACCAAATATAGGCGTTCAAATTAAATTATGGGATTTTGATTTTGCATGTATTCCAGGAATTATCGAAAATTCTAAAGTAGATGCAGAATGGACAAATAAAATAAATATTAAAGCAGAGCAAAATAAATATTATGATGTTCATTATTTTTTTAATACTTTTACTAGAAAAGGATTTTTTAATGAATTTTGGACATTACCTGAAATACCAACCGAAGTACAAGAATTTGTAAGACGTGTAGTACCACTAAAATATTCAGAAGGAAAATTAGTATCAGAACGTGGTAGGATATTGCATAATAAAGAATATGTTACAGCAGATATATTATTAGAGAATGATCCATTTTTTGAAAAGATGCGGCCTAAAAAAGAGTAAAAAAAATATATATTAATATTATAATGAAATATATCATAATATTAATAATTATAGTTGTTTTATTTTTTGTAATAACACATGAAAATTTTGATGTATCTGCTAATTTAAATTTATTAACAAATTCAGAAATAAGATTTAATAATGCTTTAAGAATGCCAATATCTCCAGATCCAGTTGAAGATAATGAAACACCAAACTTAGTTTTATTTGATAAAAAAATTAATTTACCTATATTACAAAAATTAAAAGCAATAAATAATATTCTAGAAAGAATTAAAGATATATCTATTACAGAATCTAGTTCAAAAAAATTAGATAGCAATATATTTTCAAATGTTGTTACATTTAATCCAGCATTATTACCAGTAAAACAATTTACTCCAGATGATGATAAATTATATATGATTAATTCAATTATAATAGATTTATTACAATTTTATTCAGGTGGTCAATATATATTAAATGTAATAAATATTGATAATGAATATGGTGCTGAAACAGATGATCAATTTAAAATAAAATATTTGTTGTATGGTGAAATAGATAATATAAACATGAGAATAATTGTAGAATTATTAATAATAAAATCTAGTACGTCACAAACTGACTTAAATATTGTATTTACTGAATTACGTATTGATAATCCAAATATATATATTACTCCAAATAATAATTTAGATAATTATGAATCAATTAATGATTATAATAAATCTCTAAAATAAATTAAAAATATATTTTAACTATATGAAAGATTCAGTATATAATGCACTTATATTTTATTTAATTGTAGTAGTAGGATTAATATTTATTAAACATCCATTCTTTTTTAATAATGGTTATGATTTAAAAGTAAATAAAACATTAATTTTGCCTAATTTTGTCATATTTGTTATATTATTAGCCTTTTGTAGTTTATATATAGGTCGCAAATATAGTTAAATCCAAAAAATTGAAATTTTAATTATTTGAAAGATGTATAAAGAAAAGTAATATAGCCTAAACATTAAAATGACTGAATCAACTGATATGTCTTTTGCTACTATTATTGTTAACAATTTGATTGCTAAGTATTTTCCAAATGATGAAACTGGCAAACAATCAGGATCATGGTTTAAGGAGTTTCTAACTGCACATGAAAATACTATTCTAAGCATGAGCCTTGAACACATTATTAAACTATTAGCACTTAAGGATATTAAAAACAATGAAGAAAAAATGGAAAATATTAAAAATGTATCATCTAAATTAATTACAAATTTTCCTGAGATTATAACAAAACTAAAGAATGAGTTGCCATCTAAGCTTGCAGAACTAAATTGGCAACTAGTAAATGATCCGTATCCTGCATTCTGGAATCCTCGACAAATTTCTGGTAAGACACCTGAGGGAAAACCTATTTATGGTGGATCTGCATGTATGATCTGTATTAATATTAAGCATATTAACGGGCATGTTGGAGTTAGTAAAAAAATAACAACTTCTGAGACTAAAACTGCTGTACGTCATAGTGGCGGTGGCGGTGGCGGTGGCGGTGGCGGCGGTGGCGGCGGCGGTGGCGGCGGTGGCAAGGTCAGCAATCCTCAGGGTGGCATGACTCAGGGTGGCTTCCAGACATTTAGCATACTTCAAGGTGGTGTCGGCATGCAGTCTGGTGGCTTTATTCCAAGTGGTGGTGGCTTCCTTCCAAGTGGTGGTGGCGGCATGCAGTCTGGTGGCTTCCTTCCAAGTGGTGGCGGCATGCAGTCTGGTGGCTTCCTTCCAAGTGGTGGTGGCGGTTGCGGT
>Ga0114971_10003117_pt1 | contig 11290 bp, 5 predicted proteins | sample M_140625_MF_Meta_FD_87320 | JGI IMG/M metagenome (GOLD analysis project Ga0114971, IMG submission 87320) | Freshwater microbial communities from Lake Montjoie, Canada to study carbon cycling - M_140625_MF_MetaG | ecosystem: Environmental > Aquatic > Freshwater > Lake | place: Lake Montjoie... | reverse complement strand
GGACCGCTTCGACAACCATGTCGCCGACACGCTCACCGCGGGCTGCGGTCTGTGCCACGAGGACGTGGTTGATGCCGTCATCCGCGAGGCCCCCGGACGCATCGCCGAACTGATCGCCTGGGGCACGCGGTTCGACGAACGGGATGGCTCGCTCTCGCTCGGCCGTGAGGGAGGCCACAGCCACCACCGGATCGTGCATGCCCTCGGTGACGCCACCGGCCGCGAGGTGATGCGGGCCGTGATCGAGCAGACGCGAAAACTCGACAACCTCGCTGTCTGGCCCGAGACCTTCACGATCGACCTGGTGACGCACGAGGGTGTCTGCCGAGGGGCGATCGTCTGGAATCCACGGCACGGCAAGACGTTCGTCTGGGCACGGCGGACAATTCTGGCGACCGGCGGCGCGGGGCAGCTCTACCGCGAGTCCACGAATCCGCCGGGGGCCAGCGGCGACGGCATGGCGCTGGCCTGGCGAGCAGGGGCCGAACTCCGCGACATGGAGTTCATGCAGTTCCATCCGACGGTGCTCTACATCGCAGGCGGCTCGCGAAGCCTGATCACCGAGGCGGTGCGCGGTGCAGGGGCGCATCTCGTCGACAAGGACGGCCGGCGGTTCATGCCGGAGTTCGATGCCCGCGCCGAACTGGCGCCCCGCGACGTGGTGTCGCGGGCGATTACGGTGGTGATGCACCGCACCCACCACGCCAACGTCTACCTCGATCTCTCGCACCTCGACCCGACGATGGTGCGCGAGCGGTTTCCGGGGATGGCCGCGATCTGCGGCCAGTTCGGCCTCGACCTGGTCCGCGACCGGATTCCAGTGCGGCCTGGCGCCCACTACATGATCGGCGGCGTGAAGGTTGACGAGATGGGGCGGACTGACATTCCGGGCCTGTTCGCGGCGGGCGAGGTGACATCGAGCGGCCTGCATGGCGCCAACCGGCTGGCAAGCAACAGTCTCCTGGAGGGGCTTGTCTACGGCGCGAGGGCCGGTGAAGCCGCCGCTGCGGAGGTGCTCGCGGAGGGCTCGCGGGGCGACGACGAGTTTCGCGTCCCGCCGATCGCTCAACCGAAGGTATCTGCCGACGGCGGCGACGCCGGACTCGATCTGGCCGACATCCGCAACTCGCTCCGCTCGCTCATGTGGCGGCACGTCGGCGTCGAGCGGAGCGGTGACTCGCTGGCCGAGGCGCTGGCGACGGTGGAAGGCTGGTGCCGCTACGTGCTGCCGCAGCAGTTCGCCGACCCGCAGGGCTGGCAACTCCAGAACATGCTCGAGGTGGCGAGGCTCATGATCCGCGGCGCGATTCGCCGCGAGGAGACCCGCGGCGTCCACTTCCGCGCCGACCTCCCCGGCACGAGCGAGGCCTGGCGGGCGCACATCGCCTGGCACCGCGGCGCGGTCGAGCCCCGCCTCGAGCCGGTGCCCTCGCCGGGAACGTAGCGAGGGGCTGCCAGTGCCCCGGGGGCCGGGCTATGGGAGCAAGCGCAGCCAGGATGGCGAAGCGCGGCGGACATGCAGTGAGCGTCGGGCAGGATGCCCGACGCGAACGTCCGGCGACGGGGCATTGGCGGCCCCTCGCGGCGCACCACGCACAGGCCCCACGGCTTACACCGTTGGCTTCCTGATGGAGCGGTCGTTTGGCGAGAGGGCGTGGGGAGCCCCGAGCCGGGCCAGACGCGGGTCGACACGCCCTGCTTCTGCCGTGTCGAACGGGATCGGGGCGTTGCCCCGGAAACCGCCGACTTGCCGTGCGGCGGCGACCCGGAAACAATGTGGCAAGAACCACGATTCCCGCATCGGACGCCCATGACTGCACGCGACACCGTCTCCTCCGCCGAGGCCATGATCGAGGCCGACGGCCTCACCAAGTACTACGGCGACTTCATCGCCATTGAGAACGTCTCATTCCGCGTTCCCCGCGGTGAGATCGTCGCATTCCTCGGGCCCAACGGGGCCGGGAAGAGCACCACGATGAAGATCCTCACCGGCTACCTGGCCCCGACCTCCGGCTCGGCCCGGATCGCCGGCCATGACATGTCGACCGATCGGCTCGCCGGCGCCGAGCGGCTCGGCTACCTCCCCGAGAACGGCCCGCTCTATCCCGACATGACGCCCCGCAGCCTGCTGGAGTTCTTCGCCGACGCGCGCGGGCTCTCGGGGGAGCGAAAAAAGTCGCGGATCGAGGCGGTGGTCAAGCAGTGTGAGCTTGGCAGCGTGATCGGCAAGGCGATCGGCAAGCTCTCCAAGGGCTACCGGCAGCGGGTCGGCATGGCCCAGGTGCTGCTGCACGAGCCTGATGTGTTGATTCTCGACGAGCCAACGAGCGGCCTCGACCCCAACCAGATCCGCGAGGTTCGCGAGACCATCCGCCGGCTCGGCCAGAGCAAGACAATCCTGCTTTCGACCCATATCCTCCAAGAGGTCGAGGCCCTCGCCGACCGAGTGATCCTGATCGCCGAGGGCCGCGTGCGGTTCGACGGCCCGCCGGCGGACCTGCGGCGGGACGGACGGTCGCTCGACGAGCGCTTTCAGGAACTGACCCGCTCGGCCTGACCTTGGCTGCGGCGGATCACCGCCGGCCGTCATGCCGAGGCGCCCATCCCCTTGCCCCACCGAATGACCACCCGAACCAAACACAACCTCCACGAGGGACCGACGACATGAAGTGGCACGTGCTCGACGCCGTCTTCAAACGGAATTTCGTCGCTTATTTCTCGAACCCCACGGGCTACGTCTTTATCTGCGTGTTCGTGCTGCTGGGGTCGCTGGCCGCCTTCTGGCCGCCTGAGTTCTTCAACTCGAACCTCGCCAACCTCGACCAGCTCAACCGCTACCTGCCCTACATCCTGCTGGTGTTCGTACCGGCGATCACGATGAGCGTCTGGGCCGACGAACGGCGTCAGGGCACCGACGAGCTTCTGCTCACGATTCCCGCGAGCGACTGGGAGGTCGTGTTCGGCAAGTACCTGGCGGCGGTTGGCATCTTCACCGTCGCCCTGATCTTCTCCTGCATCTGCAACCTGATCATCCTCCTCAGCTGGGGCACGCCCGACGCCGGGCTGTTCCTGGCCAACTACCTCGGCTACTGGTTCGTCGGTCTCGCGATGGTGGCGATCGGCATGATTGCGAGCTTCCTGACGAGCAACCTCACAGTCAGCTTCATTCTCGGGCTGCTGTTCAACGCGCCCCTGGCGGTTGCCGAGCAGGCCGGGGCAGTGATGGGCCCCGCGGCTGCCTCGCGGGTGAAGGCGTGGAGCCTGGCGGAGAACTTCTCCGACTTCGGCCGCGGCGTGGTGAGCCTCTCGTCGATTGCCTACTTTCTCGGCATCGTGGCCGTCTGCCTCTACATCGCGATGGTGCTGATCGGTCGCCGGCACTGGACCGGCCGCCGTGACTCCAGCCCGATGGGCCTCCACTATCTTGCCCGTACCGCGGGCCTGCTGGCGGCGGCGATCGGCGCCGTGCTGATCTTCCGCTCGGCCGACGGGCGGGCCGACCTGTCGCAGGAGCAGATCAGTTCGCTGTCGCCCGACACGCGGAAGCTTCTCCGGACGCTGGAGACGAGCCGGCCCATCGACATCAAGGCTTACGTCAGCCCGATCGTCCCGGAGGACTACACCCAAACCCGGATCAACCTCCTCAACTCGCTCAAGCAAGTGGAGCGGCTCGGCCGCGGCAAGGTGAACGTCGAGGTGATCCCCACTGAACCCAAGACCGAGGAGGCGGCACTCGCCCTTCAGCAGTTCGGTATCGAGCCGCAGCGAGTCGTGTCGCGAATCCGCGGCACCTACCGCAACGATCAGGAGATCTTTCTGGGGTGTGCCTTCACCAGCGGCCTGGAGAAGGTGGTGGTGCCGTTCTTCGACCGCGGCACGCCGGTGGAGTACGAACTCGTCCGCTCGATCTGCACGGCGGCCCAGCAGAAGCGGAAGCGGCTCGGTGTCCTCGCCACCGACGCCGACCTGTATGGCGGGTTTGACATGATGAGCGGCCAGCAGCGACCGCGGCAGCCGATCGTCGAGGAGTTGGAGAAGCAATACGACGTCATTCAGGTCGATGCCACGGCGCCGATCGCGGAGACCTTCGACGTGCTGCTGGCGGTGCAACCGTCGTCGCTCGGTCCGGAGCAGATGGCACACTTCGTCGCGGCCGTGAAGGCCGGGCAGGCGGTGGCAGTTTTCGAGGATCCGCTCCCGGTGATGATGCAGGGTGTGCCCGGGACGGCGCAGCCACGGCGGAGCCCGATGGGGCCCATGGCCATGTTCGGGGGGCCGCAGGGGCAGCCGAAGGGCGACCTCGGCATGCTCTGGGATGCGCTCGGCGTGAAACTCTCCGCCGGCGTCGACCGCCCGGCGATGGGGGCGATGGGCTCGGCCCCGTTTCTCGTCTGGCAGAGTTACAACCCGCACCCCAAACTCGCACTCGAGGACGAGTTTGTGTTCATCGACGCTGCTCTCGGCGCCGAGGGGGGCGATAAGGGGGCCGGCTTCGGTGCCGACCAGCCGATCACCCGCGGCCTGCAGGAGGTGCTCTTTCCGTTCCCGGGCGGCATTGAGAAGACCGGTGGCGGCGAACTGTCACTCACGCCCCTCGCCCGGACGGGCAAGCGTTCGGGGACGATCGAGGTGGCCCGCGTCGAGCAGGCGATGCAGGGGGGCGACACGCGGATGCTTCGGGCCTTTGAGAAGCCAGGCGACGAGACGATGACGCTCGCCGTGGCGGTCGAGCGGAAGCAGACGCCAGCGAAGGAGGGAGATCCCGAGCCCAAGGCGATCCGGGCGGTCGTCGTCTCCGATATCGACCTCCTGTCGGGCGTGTTCTTCGGTCTGAGAAATCGCCGCGACGAGACGTTCAATTTCGATTTTGACAACGTGACCTTCGCTCTCAACGTGCTCGACTGGCTCTCGGGCGATGATCGATTCATCGAGGTGCGCAAGCGGAAGCCAAAGCACCGCACGCTCGAGCGGATCGAAGAGGCCGTCGCCAGTGCCCGCGAAGACGCCGAGACGCAGCGAGCGACCTTCATCGGGGAGTTTGACAAGGCCGAGCGCGAGGCCAGCGACGCGATGCAGAAGGAGGTGGGCGCCTTCGAAAAGAAGATCAAGGAGATGGAAGAGCAGGGCGATTCCAATCCGCAGGCCGCGATGCAGGCCATCCAGCAGCTCGCCAGCAGTCAGCGGCTCGCGCAGCGGAAGCTCGACACGAAGATCGAGCAGCTCCGCCGGAAGCGGGACGCCGAGGTCGAATCAGTCGAGCGAAAGCTCGAGTCGACGATCCGCCGCGAACAGGATTGGCAGAAGTGGCTGGCGGTGATCTTGCCGCCGATCCCGCCGCTGATCGTGGCGTTCTTCGTCTTCTTCCGCCGCCGCGCGCTTGAGCGTGAGGGCGTGGCAAAGTCACGGCTCAGATAAGGGAGGGTTCGAGCGATGCACGCACGTCATGACACCACCGGGTCCGCTGCGGGAGGTCCGTCGCCGGCCTTTCGCCGCACCACCACCTTCCTCGCGGCAGGAGCCGGGCTCTTGCTCCTCGGCGGCTGGTTGAACGTCAGGCCCACGCTGCGGCAGCGGGCCGTCGTTGGCGACGAGCAGCAGGCCAAGGTGCTCTTTCCCGATCTGGCCGACGCCTCCAAGGCGGCGAGCCTCGAGATCGTGTCGTTCAACGACGAGACCGCCACGCTCAAGCCTTTCAAGGTGGTGCGAACCGAGGGCGTCTGGGTGCTTCCCTCCCACGAGAACTACCCGGCCGACGCGAAGGACCAGCTTGCCGCTGCGGCGACAGAGTTGATCGACCGGCCTGTCCTCGACGTCGTCAGTGATTCTCCCGGCGACCACGAGACCTACGGCGTGATTGAGCCGGATCCGGAAAAGGTGAAGGTGGGCATGACCGGTGTCGGTCAGCTCGTCGAGATCCGCGACGCCTCGGGCAACAAGCTGGCGCGGCTGATCGTTGGCAAGGAAGACAAGCGTCCGGCGGGCGCTGGGGCATCGTCTGGTCGGACGCTCCGCTTCGTCCGCCGCGCCGGTCAGGATCGGGTCTATCGTGTTGAACTCGACACCACGAAGTTCACCACGAAGTTCGATGACTGGATCGAGAAAGATCTACTGAAGATATCGCCGTGGGACGTCCGCCGACTCACCCTCGATGACTCGGCTTGCACATTTGGCATCGACGAGGCGTCGGGACGGCCGACGATCTCGCTCGATCGCAAGAGCCGGGCGGAGTTCGGCTACGACGACAAAGACGCCGCCTGGTCGCTCATCAAGCTCACGGGCTTCGACGACAAGAACCAGCCCCGTGACGAGAAACTTGCCGAGGGTGAGGAGCTCGCCAGCGGCAGGCTCAACGACCTGCGAAACGCCCTCGGCGATCTCAAAATCGTGGATGTTGTCCGGAAGCCGTCGGGACTGAGCGCCGATCTCAAGGCCGAGGAGGCGTTCGCGGGTGATCGCGAGGCGGTGATGTCGCTCGCCCAGCGGGGCTTCTTCGCGATCCAGAAGGGCGACCTCGTCTCGAGCAACGGTGAGACGATCGTGGGGATGAAGGATGGCGTGGAGTACCTGCTGCGGTTTGGCAATGCCGCCACTGTCGCCGGTGCTGATGATCCGGCCGGTGGCGACGCGGCCCCGGCGGAGGGGGCAGATCCGGTGTCTTCCTCCGGCCGCTACCTGTTTGTCTCAGCGAGGCTCAACGAGGACCTGCTCGAGAAGCCACAACTGGATCCCGTGCCCGACGCGCCTGCCGAAGGTGATGCGAAGGAGGCCGGCTCCACGAAGGATGGCGGTGAGAAAAAGGATAACGCTGCCGACGAACTCAAGAAGGCGGAAGAGGCCGAGGCCAAGGCCCAGGCGGCGCTCGAGGAGCGGCGGAGGGTTGAGGCCGAAAATCGCCGCAAGCAGGAGCAGTACGACGAACAGGTGAAGGCCGCACAGAAGCGGGTTCGCGACCTCAATAACCGCTTCGCCGACTGGTATTACGTCGTCTCCGACAAGGAGTACGACAAGATCCATCTCGACCGCGCAGGGATGATCCAGAAAAAGTCCACGGACGAGAAGAAGGACTGATGCGGGGTACGTGAGAGCCCGGCACGGGCAGCCCCTCGCGGCCTTCTCGTCGCGCAGGTTTTGAACCTGTGTGAGCATCGCGAAGTTGTTCGCCTGCCGATGCCCCACGGCTGTGGGCTTGGATAACGCCATCCCTGCTTCGGTGGCTTTGCAGGTGTGCGGGTGAGCCGTACGATACCGTGCTTCCGAACCTCACCCGCGGTCACCGATGTCCGACATTCTCACCTCGCCGCGGTTGTCCCGTTTCGGCCGGGCCGTCGGGTTTCGGCTGGCTGGGATCGGGGCGGCCGTGCCGCCGCGGGTCGTGACCAACGCCGACCTGGCCCGACTCGGCTGTGACCCGGAGTGGATCCTCGCCCGGTCCGGCATCCGCGAGCGCCGGCACGTCGACGACGGCGTGGCGACGAGCGATCTCGCCGCGGCTGCGGGCGAGGCGGCGATCGCAAACGCCGGCCGCCTGCGCGGCGATGTCGATCTGCTGGTTCTCGGCACATTCACACCCGACATGTGTATTCCATCGACGGCTTGCATCGTCCAGGAAAAGCTCGGGCTCGACTCGCCCGCGATGGACGTGACCGCCGCCTGTGCCGGATTCGCCTATGCCATGATCACGGCATCGCAGTTCGTGGCGGCGGGCACGAGCCGGCTGCCGCTCGTGATTGGAGCCGACGCCAACTCACGGCTGGTGGATCCTGAGGACATCAAGACCTGGCCGCTGTTCGGCGACGGCGCGGGGGCTGTGCTGCTCGAACCCTGCGCGCCAGACGCCTCCGGCCGCGAGCACGGGCTCCTGGCATTCGCCCTCGGCTCTGATGGCCGCGGTGCGGGACTGCTGGCCTGCCCGATGAGCGGTTCGCGTCAGCCGCCCACGGTCGAGGGGATCGCCCGCCGAGAGCAGTTCATGAAGATGGACGGCCGGGCGGTGTTCAAGTGGGCGATTCGGCTCGCCGAGGAGAGCATCCGCACGGTGACCGAACGGGCGGGCGTGCCCTTTGACCATGTCGATCTCTTCGTGCTCCATCAGGCCAACGCCCGAATCATTGAGGGTGTCCGCGACTCGCTCGGGCTGCCGGCCGAGAAGGTGTTCATGAACCTCGACCGCTACGGCAACACGTCCAGCGGCTCCATCCCGCTGGCGCTCGAGGAGGCCTGGCGGACGGGTCGCGTCGGTCCCGGCAGCACGGTGGTTATCTGTGGTTTTGGTGGTGGCCTCGCCTGGGGCACCGCTGTGTGGAGACTGTGACCGATGAATGAGGGCGAGGTGAAGACTCTTCCGGCGCGGAAGGACGTGCCGATCGGGGATACCTGGGATCTTGCGAGCCTCTACCGCTCCGACGCCGACTGGGACGAGGCGCTCAAGGACTGGGAGAAGCGGATTCCGGAGTTCGCCCCCTATGCCGGCACCCTTGGGTCGTCGGCCGAGCGGCTTGCGGAGTGCCTCGCGCACGACCTCGCCTTCGACCGTGAGGGAGACCGGATCGGCACCTACGCCCAGCTGCGGGCCAGCGAAGACCTCGCCTCGGCCGATGCTCAGCGGATGGTCGGCCGCTTCCAGCACGTGGCGACTCGGGCCGGTGAGGCGGCAAGTTTCCTCCGGCCCGAGATCATGGCGATCCCCACCGCGACCCTCACGGCCTGGATGGAACTGCCGGTACTCGCTCCGTACCGTCTCCTGCTCGAAAGGCTCGTTCGTACCCGGGCCCACACGCTCTCCGAACCCGAGGAGAAGCTGCTGGCGATGCAGGGAACATTTGCTGGCACAGCTGGCAAAGTGTTCCGGCAGCTCACCGACGCCGACCTGAAGTTCGGCAGTGTGGCGACCCACACCGGCGAGCGGATCGAACTCTCGAACGCGACGTTCACGACGCTCCTCCACGACCCGGCACCCGAGGTCCGCCGCACCGCGTTCCACCAGTACTACGCTCAGTATGAGGCCCACGCCAACACGCTCGCCGCCACGCTCTCAGGCTCCAACGAGCGCGACGTCTACGCGGCCCGCGTCCGGAGGTATCCGAGTGCCGTCGAGGCCGCGCTCTATGCCGACAACGTGCCGCTGGCCGTCTACGACCAACTGATCGCGGCGGTGCGGGCGAACCTGCCGGCGGTCCACCGCTACTACGACCTGCGGAAGCGGGTGCTCGGCCTCGACGAGATCCACCACTACGATTGCTACGTGCCGCTGGTGCCGGAACTTGAGCAGCGGCACACCTGGGATCAGGCCGTCGCCGTGATCCTCGAGTCGCTCGCGCCGCTCGGCACCGACTACGGCACGAGGCTCGAGCGGGGGCTTCGCGGCCGCTGGTGCGACCGCTACCCCAACGCCGGCAAGCGGTCCGGCGCCTTCAGCTCCGGCACCTACGATTCCGACCCCTATATCCTCATGAACTTCCAGGAGGATGTGATCGAGCATGTCTTCACGCTCACGCACGAGGCCGGCCACTCGATGCACACGCGGTTTTCTGCGGAGGCTCAGCCCTACCAGTATTCCGGGTACACGATCTTCGTGGCCGAGGTGGCGAGCACGTTCAACGAGCAGCTGCTCACGAGGCTTCTCCTGAAGCGGGCGACGTCGGCGAAGGAGCGGGCTGCGATCATCGCCCGCGAAATAGACTCGATCCGAGCCACGATCGTCCGCCAGACGATGTTCGCGGAGTTCGAACGAAAGAGCCACGCATCGGCCGAGGCGGGTGAGCCCCTCACGCTGGAGCGGATCCGCGGCCTCTACCGCGAACTTCTCGACGCCTACTTCGGGCCGGGCTTCGCGATCGATCCGTCGCTCGAGCTCGAGTGCCTCCGCATCCCGCACTTCTACAACGCTTTTTACGTCTACAAATACGCCACGGGCCTCGCCGCTGCGATTACGTTGGCCAAGAAGGTGGCCGAGGGGGAGCCCGGCGCGCTCGACCGCTACCTCGGGTTTCTCCGGGGAGGCTCCTCGAAGTGGCCGCTCGATCTGCTCCGCGACGCGGGCGTGGACCTCGAGAAGCCTGAGCCGGTCGCCATCGCCCTGGCCCGCTTCTCGGAACTCGTGGACGAGCTCGCCACGCTGGTGTGACGTCGATCATCGCGATCCAGCCCGCGGCCTTACGGCCGGTCGGCTTTCTTGGATGAGGTCCAAGCCCAACGCCGTGAGGCGTGGGGCGAACGACTACCAGGCACTGCGTTTAGCGTGATTCGTCCGCGGAGTTGCGGCACAGGTTGAGAACCTGTGCTACGTCACAGATCAGCCCCGAGCGGTCGTGCGTCAAAGATTCCTACCCGCCGGCGCGGGCGAGTTCGACGAGCGGCCTCACCATTGAGCCCGTCGCACCGCCGTCGGTCCACGGCCGGGTCTTTTCCGAGAACGCCGGGCCGGCGATGTCGACATGAGTCCAGGGGATGCCACCCACGAAGCGCTCGAGGAACTTGGCGGCCGTGATGGCGCCCCCCCAGCGGCCGTCGCCCACGTTCTTGATGTCGGCGACCTCGCTCTTGATCTGCTCGTCGTAGTCGGGATACATCGGCAGTTGCCAGACCTGCTCGCCCACCTCGCGAGCGGCGGCGGCCACGGCGTCGCAGCAGGCCTGGTCGTTCGCGAACAGGCCGGCGACGTCCTGGCCGAGCGCCACCACGCAGGCGCCAGTGAGCGTTGCCAGATCGACGATCCGCTTTGGCTTCTCACCACGGATCACGTCGAGCACGTCGGCCAGCACCACTCGCCCCTCGGCGTCGGTGTTGTGGATCTCGATCGTCGTCCCGTTTCGGGCCGTGATCACGTCGCCGAGTTTGTAGGCGGCGGGGCCCGTCATGTTCTCGACGAGGCCGATGCCCACCACCACATCGATCGGCAGCTTGAGGGCGGCGATCGTTGCGGCAGCCGAGAGCACCGCGGCGGCTCCTGACATATCGCACTTCATCGTCAGCATGCCCTCCGACGGCTTGAGCGACAGCCCGCCGGAGTCAAAGGTCACGCCCTTGCCGACAAGCGCAAGCTGGGGTAAGGCTTCGGCCGCCGCGCGGCCCTGACCAGTGCGGCCGGCGCCGCGGTAACGGAGAATCACGAGCCGCGGCGGCCGTGAGCTGCCGCGACCCACGGCGAGGATCGCGTTGCACCGTTCACGGACGAGACGGTCTTCGTCCCAGATCTCGATGTCGAGCCCCGTGCGGCCGGCGATCGTGGCGCACTCGTCGGCGAACGACTGCGGATAGATGTCGTCCGGGGCCATGTTGACGAGCCGTCGGG
>Ga0114971_10003115_pt1 | contig 11293 bp, 10 predicted proteins | sample M_140625_MF_Meta_FD_87320 | JGI IMG/M metagenome (GOLD analysis project Ga0114971, IMG submission 87320) | Freshwater microbial communities from Lake Montjoie, Canada to study carbon cycling - M_140625_MF_MetaG | ecosystem: Environmental > Aquatic > Freshwater > Lake | place: Lake Montjoie... | reverse complement strand
CTTTCAATGCGTGATGATCATTTACGTTCTGCTGATTTTTTCGATGTTGAAAAACACCCAACAATCACTTTCAAAAGTACATCTGTGAAAAAAGCAAAAGGAAATAACTATGTCATCAAAGGGGATTTCACCATGCACGGAGTTACAAAAACAGTTGTTTTAGCAGGTGTTCATAATGGGACAACTAAAAACAGAGCTGGAGCAGATTTAGCAGGATTGAAAATTTCAGGAATGATTAAAAGATCAGAATACGGAGTGGGTGTAACTATGCCAAACACAGTGGTTGCTGACGAAATTTACTTAAATGCTGATTTAGAGGTATCTAAAAACTAATAGAAAGAATCACGAAAGATGAAAGCATCGAAAATAGCTACTTTGTTAGTTCTTTTTTTAACTCTTGCAACCGTACAAGCACAAAACTGGAAGATTTCTGAGAATCACAATATTGCCTTTTCAAACAAAGATGTAAGTGGTGTATTTAAAGAAATGTCTGGAAGTATTATTTTTGATGCGACTAAACTTTCAAGTTCAAAATTTGATTTAAAAATCAAGGTTGAATCTATCAACACAGGAAATGGTATTCAGAACAAACATGCGAAAGGTGAAGAATGGTTTGACGCAGATAAATATCCGAATATTGAATTTGTATCTTCAAAAATTGAAAAAACTGATACTGGTTATAAAGCAATTGGAAAATTAGCAATTCACGGCGTTAAAAAAGATTGCTCTGTTCTTTTTACATTTGTTAAAAAAGGAAATAAAGCTACATTTATTGGTAAATTCAGTGTGGATAGAACGGATTTTGGAGTTGGTAAAAAAGGAGATGAAGTATCCGAAACGTTAAAAATAATGGCAACAATTCCAGTAACATTAAATAAATAAAAAATTGATGATAAAATACACCTTACTTGCACTTATTTCCGGAGTGTTATCTGGATTTGGCTCTTATTTATATGCTTCTGTTTATCAAGAATTAACGGTGATAGATTATAGCGCATTTATTCCCTCAAGCTCCATTTTTATTTCATGCTTCGTAGGCTGTATTTTAGCATCTGCTGGTCATGCACTTTTTGTAAAATTCTTACCAAAAATCGGTGACATTATCTTTGGTTTCTTATTTGCCATCATTAGTTTTACAAGTATCTTGGGGGTTTTTAAAGCAACTTTGCCAGAAAATGATGATGAAAGTTTTTACTATTTGATTTATGGTTTTGCCATCCCAATGCATTTATTCCCCATCGTAGTTTGGAATACTATTAAACCGATATTTATTAGAAAATAATTTTCCGAAATATCTTTAATTCCAGAATTTTAATTACGAAGAAATTGTAAATCAAGATGGCAAAAGTTACAAATTTTGGCGACAAATTTATGTTCTTTGCATCTTAGAAATTGTAATTCTTATATTATATTATATACTACATACAATGAAAATTGGTTTTAAAATCGCCAACTTCTTTTAGCTGCAAACAGTCAGGCTGTGAAAAAACACATTTTTTCACAGCCTGACGTTAGCGGTCAGCGAAGCGAACCTCACATCATTTATCACTTTTTTCCTAGTATACCTTCATGGAAATTGCCAAAGGCTACACGTTTAATCAATAGTATAGTTTTAAGTTATAACATGCCAAAAAGAACACTGACAGAAGTTTTAGTAGGTTATTATTTTAAAGGAAAGCCCTATAGAGAATTATGGAGAGATAAAATGTAACTTTTTATCTTTTCTGGAAGCGCTTTTTCCGCAGCGCTTTTAGCTGTAATTTTCCATAAATTAAACAAATTTGCTGGAATTTCATAACAAGTCAACGATTTTGCTGTCCCATCTTTTAGGCGTTCTTCAAAATAGGGAATAGATTTTATTAAAAATTCCGATATTATTTTCTCTTCATTTAATGGCCTTACTTTTTGCCAATATATTGACAAGCCCATCATTGATGGATTAGGAGCCACAATACAATTGTTCATTAAGCATTTCATTTCCGCTAAATATTTATTTAAATCCGCAAGAGAAATCGTGTACCAACCAAAAGAAATTTCATTGTTCTTTCGACTTATAAAATGTATTTCAGGACTGTTTTCATAAAATCCTGTGCATTTTACATAATCACCAATTCGGTATCTTAACATGCCTATAAAATTTGTTACTAGTAACTCATACTCTTTACCTATTGTTAATTGCCAGGGAAAATATGTAATACCCGAATTTACATCAAGAAACTCCAGAATAATACCCTTTGGTAATACCGGGCCACCAATTTTATTTGGCCAAGGGATATTAAAAGCACCTTCTGTTGAATTGTAAACTTGATCAATTATTTCGGTCTCTTCATCAATAATATGTGGTATTGTTAGAAGTTGAGACTCTCCTGCGCCAGCCTTCCAGAAACTAAGAAATTTTATTTTGGGCCAAAGCTCATTTAATCTCAGTTTGTCTTTTGATAAGACATTTTCAACATAGTGTATTCTACTTTTTGTTATTTTTTTGTTTGACGAAATATATTTCGCCATTACAGTATCTGGGTTTTTAATTTGTTTTATAATTTCTAATTTATTTTGAACAATTCGTTCATAAAAAGCATTTAATCCTCCAGGTATAGTTCCTGATAGTGCATCTAAATCTCTTAAAACAACAAGTGTATCGCCATACTTTTGATAAAGTGAAACATTATTCGCTATTTCAATTGGTAAAGCCCACTTAGATCTAAAAAAGGAAGGCACTTTATTATATAAATATAAGCCCATATGACCACTGGGAAGACCATTTATAAGTTCCACACCAGGAATAAAAAAGGCATGTTGATGCTGCATTTTAAAAATATTGAAGGTTTTTTGCAATACGGCGCCTCTTGGAATTAATGACGATAAATAATTTTTGGAATAACTTTTAGTTAGTGGGATGTATTTTTGTTTACCTGTAGAGCCGGTGCTTTTTAAAAAAAATAAAACTTTTTCTCCTGTAAGCGGATTTATCTTAGTCTGCAGAGCTTTTTCAAATAAACTTTCGTAATCAGAATAGGCTGTGAAAGGAAGTTCTTTTAACGATTCAATGTTCGTGTCGCTAAACTTGTGCCACTTTACAATTTTCAGGATATTAGCGAAGGTGTGCCTATAATTTTTCTCTATGTCAATGCAGTCTTTCCGAAACTTCTTTAAGATTCTACTAGAAATTAAGGTATAAATATTCAATTTAAATAGTTTATTTTATCTTAAAACTACTCAAAAATAGTGGAATTGCTGTGGATAAGAACCTCGAAAAAGATTTAAATTAAAAAAAACTACAGCTAATAGTACCTCCAAGAAATTAGCGGTTCAGTGGAATGCATGAAATTTTATCTTATATTTGAAATGTAGGTTTCAAATGGGAATTGGCATTAAATTTGCCAACTTCTTTAAGCTACCAAACGTTATAATCACTTTACTTAAAGTCAAAATAAAGACTTAATTTACTTGCCTTTTATTGGTTTGTAAGCTCAATTGGTTCGTTGACGTTCCAGCGAAATAGATCATTTTTTTTCTATTTGTTCTTCGAGAAATACGATTAATCGTTAAAATAACAAGAAATTAACCCAATCAAACATAAAAATGAGTTACTTGCGCCCTGAAATAACTAACGCTTACCAGTAAACATGCATCAAATTTTGAGTAACAGCCATAATACCAAGCAACTATGTTAAGACAACCAAAAATTTCGGTGCTAATGGCAATCTACAATACCGATTTTTCATATATCAAAAGAGCAATTGATTCAGTATTAAATCAGGATTTTCAAGATTTCGAGCTCATTATTATCGACGATGGTAGTACTGTTACGAATCGTGAGTCTTTGTTGCAATATGCTGAAAAACACGAAAATAAAATAATCTATATCCGACATAGTAACCGGGGTCAATCAGAATCTATCAATCGCGGTATTTTAATCAGTGTAGGTGAATTTATAACCATAATCGATGGTGACGACGAATATAAATCACATCATTTAAGCTCTTGTCTTCGAGAGATAAAAGAGAAAGATTTGATTTGTTCTACAACTGAAACAATCGTGGATACTAACGACGATTATTTTGTTCCAGATAAAAATGATCTAACAAAACTCATTCATTTAGATGAAACGATCCTCTTTGGAACATTATTCGGACGTAAAAAAGTATTTTCAAGCTTTTCCTTTAAAAGTGGCTTCGCTGCCGATGCTGATTTTTACGAAAGAGCAAAAACTCAGTTTCGCGTAAAAAAAGTAGACCTGAGAACGTATATTTATCACAGAAATATTCCAAATAGTATTTGTTCAACCATTAAAAAAGAGAACCTGATCAATTCTTGACCTATGGCTTCCGGAATTCGCCGTTTTCGTCCAAACACTAATGTTATTATGGCATGCCATATTACTGGTGTGTTTGATGTAAATCGCACTACAACACTTGATAATGATAATTATGAATTGGTGCGTGATTGGGCTAAATCTGTTGCGGAACAAAATTTACAAGGCATAATTTTTCATAATAATTTCACTTTAGAAACCTGTGAAAAATTCAAAAATGACTATATTTCTTTCATCAAAATAGATTACAACAATCAATTTAATCCCAATGTCTATCGGTATTTTGTGTACAATGATTTTCTACAACAGCATGTTCAATTCTTCAAAAATATTTTTGTTACTGATATAACAGATGTTACGCTGCTTAATAATCCATTTATTGATTCCTATTTTATTGAAAATCCGACAGCTATTTTTTGTGGTGACGAGCCAAAAACACTCAATAATGATTGGATGAGAGATCATTCTACCAATCTGCGTAAAAACATAAGCGATTATGCCGAATATGAAAGTAAGTTTGGATCTGAAACTCTTTTAAATTGCGGCGTAATAGGAAGTAAAGCTCCGATAATTTTTGATTTCATTAAAAAGTTATGCGCTATCCACGAATATGCCAATAGCACAAACCAAACGGCGTTTACAGGTGATATGGGAGCGTTTAATTATTTAGCAAGAACACAATTTAATAGCCATTTGATACACGGTGCGCCCGTTAATACCGTATTTAAAATGTATGAAAACGAACGCCAAGATTGCTGGTTTAGACATAAGTGATTTTTTTAGGGCCTCTACAAAACAGTTTATTTTGAATCTAAAAATGGTTTAATAGACGAACTGACGTTATGAGCAAGTTTAAGAAGTGAAAAAAAAATCATATAATAAATTTAAATAATTACATTTATAAATAAAAAGTGGAGTCCAGATCCCACTTCTCCGCCGCGGCGGAGCGAAAAAAAAAAACGGCGCAAAACCTGAAAAGCGATAATAGTAAGGATTAAAAAAAATACAAATGACATCAAGCGAATTATTTCAATTTCTATCTGAAAAATTACCTACTGTTGAATTTCTATTTTTCAAATGGTCTGGTGGAGGCGATGACTGGACCGGCTACGAATTCATAAAAGGGAAAAACGAAACAGGAGAAATTACAGAATTCCCACTATCCACTGATACGGATATTCAAAATGAAATGAAAAGCTTCGTTCTATTCGAGGAATTGGCTTTGGACATCAATTGTACAGATCAAGGTTGGAGCGAAGGGGTCCTCTTAATTGCACTAAAACCTTTGACAGATTCTTTCGAGGATGATAGCGTTACATACTTATACCAGGACTCAAGTTTTAAAGGTTTCGCAATAGCGGGAAAAAACCATAATGAGATAAGCGGTTCTTTAGAGGTTTAATTTATAAAGTTATCATATGTCCAAATCAGACGTTCACGCAAACAGTTCAATGAAAAAATTCGGAGGCAAAGCTAACGATTACATAGAAATACACGAAATGATTGACAGCTCTAAAGCATTTTGTGCAGATAATAGACACCGCTCCTTGTTCCATCACACCGCAGGAGTTTATTACATGCAAAAAATGTTCGGGGTTGATTTTGACGAGATTGAAAAGCTAAAAAAAAAATACAATCTCGGTGAAGAATTTGTTTCAGATATACTCACTCTTCTTAAAATGAATCGACTTCTGGGTGTTCACATTTTAAATTCAGACAATAAAAAAATTCATGTAAGAGATATTGCTGAACAGCACATCCTCGAAGATTTCAGAGGGAAATTTATTCCTACAATGAATGACTACATCAACAATATGAATCTAAAAGGATGGATGAATAATGCTCTCGGAGATATTAACAAAACCAATGACTCTAATGAACAGAAGGATTTAAAAGCCGTTATAAATATCGATTAAAGTGGAGACCAGAAAACCACTCCGCCTCCGCCAACCGTTATAGGGCATTTTAAAAAGAAAATAAATGACAGAAGATTTGATTATAAATAAACTTATTGATCGTATTAAAACTGCGATTACATTTCGTGATAACCCAAATCAAATTTGTATTGAATCTAGAATTAGTTGCGAAGCAATTTTAAAACTAACATATAAGAGAGAATACGGTCAAGTTCCTCCATTAATAACGTTCGAAAAATTAAAAGAAGGTGTTGTCAAAAAAGGAATATTACCATCTCATATTGTTTCTTTGTTTGAAGCAATACAGCGGCTTGGCAATAAAACAGCGCATATCGATGAACATTTAACAGATAGAACGGTCTCTGAAGCTTTAGTGGTAGAAAACAGTTTGGGTAACATCTGTAATTGGTTTTTTAATGAATACCTCAAAATCGAATTGTCCTTGGACAATTTGTATAATAATTTAAATGAGAGTCAAAATTCAATTTTAATTAACTATGAGCATTTAATAAGATCGGCATTGGCAGATAAAAAGTTAGAAATAGATGAATATGAGGAAATATTGAAAGCTAGAGATGATTTAAAAATTGATTTAAAGGATGCAATCAATATTGATCGTAAAATTTGTTTGGAGTTGCTCCAGGTTAATATAAATGACATCAGTGAAATACTAAGTGGTACTGATTTAAAAGCATTTCAGAAATTTGATAAATCGCATGCTACTAAACCAGATTGGGTATTGAAAATTCTCCAAAATGAAACTTCAATAGACATTTCTATTAAAACATATCTCTCGTTTTATTTTGAAGAGATAACGGAATTGAACGATTTAGAACAAAACCAATTATTATCAATTTTAGGTTGTTGGCAAGGTTGGTATTTTCAAAATTCATCAAAAACTTATTTTGATCTTTTCTTCCTTGCCAAAGGCGATAATGACTTTATTGGCCTTTCAATAGAGCCCATTAATCCTCATTGGATGAATAAAGGATATCAGGATCCTTATTTACTTGCATGGATTGAAGGCTCATTGGTAGATGAAATTCTTTTTTCCTATACAAAAAATTACTTATTGGAAAGATCATGGTCTATTCAATATGTTGGTGTACTAATGGAAATGGGTCACGTTTTTGAAGGTGAATGGACAATAAATGACCTAAATGGCACATTTAATGCAATCAGATCTAAATCATTGTTACCTATTAGAATTTTTGATACTGATAATCTATTGCCAATCATTCCATCTACTTATTTAAATCGCAGGAAAGATTTAACATCATCTTGGTTGATACAGATAATAGGTAAAAAAATAATCGTTGGAATAATGCACATTATAGAATTACGAGGTTCAATTTATGCAAATATGGTAATTCCTGACAACGATTCTATAATTATATCATACATTGAAGGAGAATATGAAGAAAATTCTAAAGTATCTTTAAGCGAGATAAATACAGTTTTGGGTAATTGCAATAATCTAAAATTTAATTTTAGTATAGATTGGTCGCTCCATACTTTCAATGGAATTATAAAGGATGATATAAATAAAATGAGAGTTATAAAAGGATATAAAATATGAGAATATTAGTAACTTCTTTCGGGCCTTTTAATAATTTTAAAGCTAATCCTAGTAATCAAATTATGGAAAGGCTAAAACAAAGAATTAATCTTTCTTCTCACCACTTTACATATTATGAATTTGAAACCATAGAAGTATCATGGAGCGGTGTGTCAAAATTTATAGAAGCTAAAAAAAATGAAAAATTTGATTTTATAATTCATTTAGGAGTTGCCTCAAATGAAAGCAATATGCGAATTGAAACTTCTGGACAAAATATTCAATCTGGGACAGATATTGAAAATATTAGACCTAATGAATATCAAATCATTAAAAATGAACCAAATTTAAACACTAATATTTCAATTGAAATTCTAAATAATTTTGTTTCTCAAAACGACTTTATATCAATGTCCACAGATGCAGGCTCTTATTTATGTAATTACTTGTATTATAAATCTCTTTATTTTCTTGGAAAAAAAAGTTTAGTTTTATTTATTCATACAGCAGACCCACAAAATCAATCTGCAGCTCCGAACATAGATTGTCAATCTGAAATAATCTTTAAACTTTTTGATATCCTTACAAATAAAATGCCCTATAACAGCGTGCAAGTGCCATAGCCCTACCCCAGGCGTAACTTGCAAAAGATTGTGATGAATATGAGTCAAATTTATCATAGCAAGAAAAAGTTTTTGCTTTAGGTCCTGTTATCTATAATCTAAAGCCAGCACTCTGTGTGGTGATCAGGAAATTGGCTTAATCGCTGAGGAGGTGGCTGAAGTGATGCCTGAGCTTGTTATTTTAGGACCAGAAAGACAATGGGTTTGAAATACCGGTGTTCCACAAACCGATGCCAATAGCGTAGAGATCAATGACCCATCTAAAATGGTCCCTTATTCAGTCTATTACGACCGTCTGCCTGTTTATTTGTTATCCATAATAAAAGAACAAGAAGAGCGAATTAACGCTTTAGAAAAAAGATTAAATGCCTTAGAAAAAGAATAGATTATTCAGCCTCCTCTGGTTTCTGGGCTAATCCAAAATTATTACTGATGTTATTTATAAAATCAGAAAAGGTATTACGCACCATAATGCGATAACCTTCACTCATATCAGCAATACCTCGAATGTTATCTCCAGGGCTACCTTTGTACTTAAATTGATACGATTTATTTATATTCCTAATGTTAAAGTCAAAGTTGAAATTTGCATCTATCCCAATAAGCCAGTCTATAAAAATATTATTTCTTGAATGTTCCCATAGGCTTGGGTATTTCGTTCCTTGATAATTATTTTCTTCATTTTCTATATTATACGATATTGAAATAACTAGGTCATTTGGACCAAGTTTGGTATTCTCGTTCACCATTTCAATTCCAAAAAAATCATTGCTAAAAATCCCAAACAAAACTGACTTCATCTCTTGCACTACTTCTTCTTCCAATAAGTTTAAATTACCCTCTGAAAAATTACTTTTCAAACTGACAAGGTTACTCTCTAAAGAGTGTTGTTCGCCGTATGCCAACATCGCTATTTCTTTTGCCTTAGCAGAGTATTCATAGTAATCTTTCAACTCGATTTTACGATCAAAATCTATATAAATAGTCGATAAATCTTTTGAACGCATGTAGTTTAACAAGTCACGAAAAAAAACGACCGATTTTCTATCTACTTTTTGACCCGCATTTTTAACTGAAGCCTCATAAATAGTAAATTCTGCTGTCCACAAATCATTTAGCTTTTGTTTTGATTGAGCTAAGTATTTTGAAGTTGGATATTCCTTTATAAAGGAGCGGACAATAGCTACATTCAATGATTGTTTTACTTCCTCAAACCTAACATATTCCATTCTTCTTCCTCCGTTGCATAAATTATAATATTGCCGAAAATTGAACGCCGTAGGGTTCTTCCTAACATTATCAAATGCCATTTTTTCTTCAATTACTTCTAATTCTTTAACGTAAAGACCACTTGGATAGTCAAGAAAATATGATTGCATACTTGTTAAAGTTTTTGACTCCTTTGCTTTATTAAATGCCAGTCTTTCCTTTAGATAAAAAAAGTAAAAAAAGATACTTCCAATTACAATTACAATAACCACATTACGACGCTTATTCTGCATAATTATTTATTTTAGGATTTCTTATAATTTTAAATTAATTGAGTCTTAAATTAGTATTAAGACAATCAAATGTAATCAATTTAATTATCAAACACTTATTATTATTTTAATAGAGCCCCCCGGTATTGTTTTTGGTGATACAAAACGCTCTTTGGCTATCTTAATGAAAGCGCTAGTGATGGATTTATTTGTTCATGAATTCACAGATTAGTCTGTGAAAGTGGTTTATTCCGGTTTCATGAGACGGCGAATATCTACCTAGATTGCTGGTTTAGACATAAGTGATATTTTTAGGCCCTCCAAAAAACAATTATTTGAAGGTCAATTCAGCTTCCAAGATTCGTTATTTTATTTTGAATCAAATCTAAATTCAGGCTTCTACTTATTTAGCTTACAAACGAATGAATCGATTATTTCGAGGAAAGTAATTGTGAGGTAAGTGTAATTCAAAGATTAATCTAGCGAACATTAGAATTATTAATATTATAATAAAATAATAAGTAACTTCGATTCAGTAATTCATTGAAGAGTTGAACCCAGCGATAGGCGGCAAGAATTTATTTTAATTACATTATCATGAAAAATAAAGTTGGGTCAGAGATTGTTGCAATCTTTATTTATGTGTTGCTATTTGTTTTAACATTAGTTGGAATTCAACAAATTTGGAGTAGTGAGTTATTTGACACGATACATTTTCTAAATTGGGATGCCGATCATTATAACTTCATAAAGGAAAAAGGATATAAAGATTTTAGATTAGCATTTTTCCCTCTTTTTCCAATTATATGGAGATTTCTTGATGTTGGAGTTTATGCGATTATACTAATAAACAGTTTAATTTTTTTTACCTCTTTTTATTTACTAATAAAGAACTTGGAAATAAAAGGTGTAAAAGAAATACTTATGTATTTGAGTATACCAAGTTTTATTTTCTTTTATTTGCCTTACTCAGAGTCAATATTTTTTTTGTGCTCCTTAATAATTATATTGGGGCTTAAAAATAATAAGAACTATTTAGTTTATATTGGATTGTTTCTCTCCATTTTGTCTCGACCTGCATTTACTGTTTTTATTCCAGCATTAATAATTACTCAGTTGTTAAATAAAAATAAAGAAAAGATATCATTAACAATTGGATTTTATCTTCTAGTTTCTATTTTAGGTATCATTTCAGTTGGAATAATCCAATTTTACGATTCAGGAGAGTGGTTTAAATTTTTTAGCGAACAAAAAAACTGGGGTAATCAGCTACAAATACCAAAACTACCTTTAACATCTTGGGCAGGAGGATTTATTGTCAGAACAGATGGATTTGCATTTTTAATAGGAGTATTGTCCGGTAGTTTTTTGACTGCATTAATTCTGAAATTAAAATGGGT
>Ga0114971_10003114_pt1 | contig 11294 bp, 8 predicted proteins | sample M_140625_MF_Meta_FD_87320 | JGI IMG/M metagenome (GOLD analysis project Ga0114971, IMG submission 87320) | Freshwater microbial communities from Lake Montjoie, Canada to study carbon cycling - M_140625_MF_MetaG | ecosystem: Environmental > Aquatic > Freshwater > Lake | place: Lake Montjoie... | reverse complement strand
TCGTCCATCGAGAAGACGTTTGTTTTCAACCTCGACGATATATATAGCGGTATCAATAAGGATTTGAATATCAATATTCGCAAGTATTGCCTGAAATGTAATAAGAAATGTAGTAAATGCGACGGACGCGGTATCATACAGCAGATACGAAGTCTAGGGATCATGCAACAGATCTTTCAGGGGTCTTGCGATAGTTGCGAGGGTTCCGGAATAACGATTGAAGGAAAGTCGGGATGTAAGTCGTGTAATGGCAAAGGGTTTTACAACGAAGATAAAAAGGCGACGCTAATTATCCCGAAGGGAATAGACGAGAATTATAAAACCGCATTTCCGGAATTAGGAGAGCAACCGCGGATACCCAATGTTAAACCGGGCGATTTGATCATCCATATTAAAATAGAGGAACACAAGCACTTCATACGCAAAGGCAATGATTTATATTATAAAACGGACATATCCTTTGTAGATTCTGTGGTGGGGAAAGAGATTGTGATACCCTATTTCAAAGAAAAAATAACCATAAACACGAATATATTTGGCGTCATCTCAAATGGCAAGAACTATCTTTTAGAAGGTAAAGGGATGCCTGTATTAAACACTACGAATAAGGGGAATATGTTCCTGGAGTTCGCGATCCAATACCCGAAGATCAAAAATGCGGACAAGATTGGAGAACTGCGGACATTGCTGAACGACACCTTTTATACTTAAGAATAAGAATTAATATTCCATATTTTTTTTACTTTCAATCGCATATAATATATTGTATAAAGGGTCTATATTAATGTTGTCGTCGTATGCGTATTTTTTTATGAAGTTTGCTAAGCGTATTGAATGCTCGTCGTTTAGTTTTTCGTCGGTATTCGCGGTAATATAGTATTTATACTTTTTAGTCGCCATTTTCTTCTTGTCAAAAAAGAATACTTCGCGACTATCCTTATCATAGTAATCTACGAATTTTTTTTTCTTTTCTTGTAAATCAAATATATAGAAAGCTTTGTTCATTTTAATAATGTTATCCGAAGGCGAAAATAACAAAGGTGAGATAATCTTATGATCACCTGTTATTATTCGCGTTTCCTCGGTTAGAAAGTTATATTCAAATTTCATAATAAAATCTTTTATGATATTATTGCTATTATTCACATGCACAATATAGATGTTATAGATATATGAATTGTCATTATCGTTAATATTTAAATTGATAATCTCTGTTATATCGGTGCATCGCGTCATTTTACTCGCGATACGATAGATATAATCGCGGTATAAAACATACAATACGCCAAAAATTATAAATAAAAAAAGTATGTTTATAAAAACTTGGTATTTATATTCGAATATAATTTTAATATCATTTACGTCTTCTACGAGTGCTGAGATATCCTCTATATATTGATTGGATGCATCCTCAATGCTATCAAATATCTTTACGATATCGTTAATAGGATATTTTGTTTCGGTTTCGGTATTGTTATCCCCCATATTAATATAGAATGTCTTAATACTATATAATATTTTATATATTTATATTTTTATCTCTTTGTATTTTTGAAAAAATAATGTAATCTATGATGGACATAGGATAGTTTATATTTTGCGAATATCCCTTTGTAAATTTAATAAGTTCACTTGTCGTATAGGAATGTATCATTTTAAAATCCTTATCCACTGCGTAATACTTGTAGTTATTGCCATTAATTCGCGTGCTAATGTCTTCAATGATATCCGGTTTCATTGTCGTCAAATTTAAATAGTTATAATTAAAACTATCGTGGAATGTTTGTTTATCTTTATCTAGATTTTTCAAAGGCAACAAACTATATGCTTTCTTCCCTTCGTCTGTATTCTTTATGTCAATTAATTTAAGTTTAATATCTCTCAATTCAGTTTCTTGATCAACTGTTTTTTGAGATATGAGGTTTAACTTATCTTTTTGGTCTTCAAGAGTTTTTATTTCTTCAAAGATTGCTTTGTAATCGTTGATACGGTATTGAAAGATTGTATCTTCACCTTCCGTATTGCCGTATTCGATGTTTGTGTCCATCTTGTTAAAATCGTATGTGATTTTGATAATATACTCGGATAGTTTTTTGATCCTCTTCGTGTTGATGATGACGATCGTATAAACATAGGGTGTTTCTGTGTAAACGCTTTCGTCAATAATTTTATAGATATTATTACACTTGGAATATTTCTTTGCGTTTTTATAGATTGTATCCCAGTATAAAAAGATACCGATCATTACAATAATACATAGATATAACACCGAATAAACGAATATCGCGATGTCGAATGGTTGTGTTATTGTGTTGATCAGTTGGCACGGGAACGTGTCGATGACAGTTAAATAAATCTGTTTGTACAGGAACGTGTCGGTAAAAGTTAAATAAATCTGTTTGTACTGGAACGTGTCGGTAAAAGTTAAATAAATCTGTTGGCACAGGATGAAGATCTGTTGGCACAGGATGAAGAAGTTCTGTTGCATTGTTTTGCTGAAGTAGTTAAAGATAATGATAATGATAATAATAATAACAATAACAAAGGTATATAACCATTTAATCGGTTGGGCGTCTTCAGAATTTTCATCCAATTTAATCTGTTGGGCGTCTTCAGAATTTTCATCCATACTATTCTTAGTATATTAAAATAAATTAAATCGCATCTATCTTTCCTATTCTACCCAATTACTGAAACTATCCGAGGCGAATATTCAATTTATTCGCACTGCTTTTAATCATATTTAGGGTATCGGGCATATCAGGCAACATCGCCACAATATCAGGACGGGCAATCGTCATATTACGATACGCATTTGCATCCTCGCGTTGTTTAATGGACAGGTACGATCCCCTGTAAAAGCGGTCTTCCTTTCGGTCGTCGTCCTTATATACTTTTTCAAAATCATAATCGATATACTCGCTATTTGGTTTGGGTATATTGAATGTAGGGAGACCGCCGCGCCCGCCGATAAACTTTTCCTTACATCTTTGTTGTGCTGCTTCAAATTCCTCGGGGGACATAATAGCTTTTAATAAATTAAGAATATATCTTGAACTGTCATTTAATTTTTTATCTGCACCCGTTTTTTTAAAGAACCATTCGAACGCCCCGTCATCATTCAATTCTTTAAATGGTGGCATAAATGCGAAGGGATTATGAAAGATGATTGGTTGTACTATCAATCCAATCATCCACCCAAGTAATATTAAAATTTCAATTAGTAATATAGCGCCTATAATAATCAAATATACAAGATGTAGAGGGCGAATATTGATGAGATTATATATTACGATAGGTAAGATCATTACAGGTTGCAACATACCGAATGTGTATCTTACAAAAGGTTTAAATATTATTGTGACTTCAACAAGAACGTCAATGATCGCGATTAACCCATAAATAATAAAGTTGGTTATTAATGCCAATTGAATATAAAAAAGTATATATATCCAACTTGTTTTAATCATTCTACTATGTACTTATCTATTTACATAAGTCAAATTTATTCTTTTTGTAAATGTCGCTGTAATAATCGTCAAGATCCGTTACGCTATTATAGTAGATGAATATAATATGATTACATATCTCGTCATATACGTCAGTGTCAGTGCCAATGTCCATCGTAACAGATTCGTTAAAGCGTGTCATCACCTTATCTTCAAAGTATTCGTTGGGACCCCCCATTCTTTCCTTGTAATCTTTTATAATTCTGGAATGTAGAATATTAATACACGGTTCTTTGATATTGTTTTTGACATCTTGGTCTTTTTCAAAAAAGTCGTTTATTTTGTCGTAGAATGTTGTCATTCCGGTTTGCGAGTTTATACAAAACACTCGCGTATCAATTTTCAATACGACGATAAAGAATACTGGACAAATTGAATATATAATATTGAATATATAAAAAATGATTATAGAAGTATTTATATATATTCAATACTAATCATCGAATGTCTGCTAGAAAGATTTGCTTGAATTGCCCTACGTCTTATTATACTGGAAAGGAACAATCACCTTTACATTTTGGATTATCAGCGGAAGGTTATGAGATTAACTCAATTATGGAAGGATTTGATAAAGATTTGTGGATTGTGGAAGTTCGCAATAACAAGAAGGTATGGACGAAAAAGGAGCATATTAATAAGATGACCTATGAGATACCTTTAATCAATGAGACGACACATGAAGTTATGCGAGCTACGCAAGTTACGCAAGTTACGCAAGTTACGCAAGGTACTACAGAAGAACCCGAAGTGACATCGCAACCCGAACCGATTGTAGAATCTCAACTTGCGACTGTTGTACACGCGCCAGCGAGCGATATAGACACAGAGTCTGTGGTGACTACCAAAGAGAAGATTAGTAAAACAATTAAACCTACAGATTATACACTGTTTATAACCTATCGTATTAATCAAATGAAGGAGGTTTCAGGAGATAATAAGAAGAACTATGATTGCGCGAGGTATGAGTGGAAGGAATACAAGAATAAACCTGATGAATTACGGAAGATAATGGCGGAAGCAATTGAATATCATAAAAAATGATAAATAGTATTTAAATATATGAAACCTATTAAATATATTAATGAATACTATTTATTTCAACAAGAATAATATTGTTTTAATAGATAGCAGTTATTATGTTTTTCATCGCTATTTCGCGACGTATCGTTGGTTTTCGTTTCAAAAGATAGACGTATCTACAGATGATATCATAAATAATGAGGTGTTTATCAATGCTTTTTATAAGCATATCAATAACGATATCAAGAAGATCTGTAAAAAATGGAATACGAACAAGGATAATATTGTGTTTTGCGTGGATTGCCAGAGAACCGAAATATGGAGGAATGACATTTACGATACCTACAAGGCGACGCGGGTTCAAAAGAATAATTTCAACAAGAAGATTTTTAGCATATTTAACGATTACATTAATTCCCTTGGATTTAAATATCTGTCACAAAGCAGATTGGAAGGCGATGATGTGATTTATTTGTCCCAAAAGATGATTAAAACCCAGTTGGAATTATTAAAAAATATTGATATTAATGTTGTCATTATCACGAACGACAATGACTTTCTACAATTGGTAGATGCGCGAGTTCTTGTGTATAACATGCAGTTTAAAGAGTTGCTGAAGCGCGGTTATAATAATCCGAAGACGGACCTACTATTTAAGGCGATCTACGGTGATAAGAGCGATAATATATCTAAGATTGGCGCGGGAATAACAAAAGAAAAGGCGTTGATGATTTCGAATATGACAGATGACGAAAGAGAAAAGTATATAAAGGAAAGCGGTTATGAAGACAAGTTCCAGTTGAATATGAAACTGATATCGTTTGAAAACATACCTACAGAATATACAGAAATATTCAGTAATAATGTAAAAATAATATTAGAGGATTAGAATACATTGTTTGTTATATATATTTTTTATATTATATATTAATAAATATTAATAATATAATATTATTATGGAAACATATAATACAAAATATGGTTTAATTACTCTCTATAAAAATGATGTTATTATTGGACAAGACTTTAAAAATGGAGGATATTGGGATATTGATACGTTATTTAAATTGCGTGAATATATAGACCCTCGTCGTAATATTTTAGAAATAGGAGGACATTGTGGAACATCATCTATTATATATGCTTCTTTTCTAAATTATTTTGATTCATATAATTTATTAGAAAATATAAATCAAAATAATTTAGAAATAGAAGCATATAGTAAAACTTCATCTATATATGCTTCTATTTTAAATGAAAAAAAAATATATGTCTATGAACCACAACGTAATATGTATAATTTATTAGTTAAAAATATAAATCAAAATAACTTACAAAATAAAATTATACCACATAATTTAGGTGTATTTTGTTTTGAAGGAAAAGGAAAAATGAATAATATTGATTTAGATGGTGGCGGTGGTGTAGTAATAAAAAGATATAATGAAGAAAATAATTTAGATTGTAATTTTGGTGGAATTACATTAGGAGATGATGGTGAAAATATTAATTTAACAACTATAGATAATATGAAATTAGATGATATCGGATATATACATTGTGACGCACAAGGTTCTGAAAATTTTATATTCTCAAAAGGAATAGAAACCATAAAAAAATATAGACCAGTTATATTATATGAAAATAATGAGTTATATGGCTCTTATTTGTATGATAACGTATGTAAATCATATCCTAATTACAAAGATGAAAGTAAATTTGATATAAAGAAATATTGTATGGAACAATTAAATTATTCAAAATTTATTGATAGATTTAATAATGGAATTGATACACTTTTAATTCCATAATTTAGCAATCGCGATTACAACGACAATGCTTCTAATTTTTTAATACCCTCTATCTTTTTTTTGTCGTGATTGGACATATAATACCACAATTTCTTTTCGGGATCAAAACGACACCCCAACTTCTTCAATTCATCATTTTTACAAAATGGCACCTTCTTCACATATACCTTCGTATGGACTTCAACATCACTTTCAGATTTCTTTTCAATTTCCAAAATCGCGTTTTTATTTGTTTCGGTTATATTATCCTCGTAATACCACTTTTTACAACTCGTATCCCATTTTGCCCCCAACTTCTTCACAGAATCCTTGTAATCAAATCCAATATTAATATAATTTTTATTACTGACATGTATCTCCTTGATATTTGAAATTAAAGTATTGTCCAACCTATCCGTATGATAGTCTTGTGGTGAAGCGAGGGATACAATCACTCCAACCGCCAAATTCGCCAAACGATCCGCTTCCGCATTTCCTACCGAATGCTCGTCACTCAATCCCGTATGCGCTTTCACGTGATGTAAAGCAATCTGCTTTTTATATGGTCTGTATATTTCGCGGATTCTTTGAATCAAATTGAGATTCGGGGGAACTTTTCCAGCAGTTGTTTTCCAATCATTCTTGAATAACTTATCCCCATACGCCCCAGCACATTTCATCACATACTCAGAATCCGTATATATATTGATCCTTGTCTTTGACTTTGTCGTATTTGCAACGAGTTCGTCTTGCATCTTCTCTACCGCCCGAATAAACGCAGTCAATTCTCCTGTATTATTCGTTTGTTTCCCTACAACCCTAGCATACTCGTTGCGTTCGTCGTCTGTCCCGAAATACACACCATACCCTGCGATTGCGTGCGGACTTCCGTTGTGAATACAGGATCCATCAATGTAAATATTCACGGATCCGGAAGATTCACTGATTACTGAGATTTCATTCATATTGGTATCTGTATTCTTGCTATAACTATCGTTATTATCAATTTTTATTATATATATATATTAAATATTATACCTATAACAAAATGATTAAGTGTATTAATAGTAATATTCAAATATATAGTGATGGTGATTACAACTATAATAATTGGAATCTTATTAACAACAACGGCATCTTTAATATACTTAATAATACCTCGAATCGCGTTGATTTCTGTATATTACAAAGCGGAAATATAGGTATTGGTAGCACCTCTCCAACATCAAAACTTGACATCGTAGGCAACGTTTCTATACTGGGGCGAACCACCCTAACCTCTAATCTTATTCTCAACAATACGCGATCAACCGCGCCTATCGCGCAATTCGGTACAAACTCAGACGAGTTCAACAACGTCTATATCGTAGGTGGTCCTAGTGCGCGCATCGGTATCGGCACTTCATCCCCGTCCGTTCCACTTGACGTAGTCGGTAGAGCGAATATTTCAGGGTTAATTACAGCAAATGGTGGTTTAATCGTTCCCACCGGACAAACACTGAATATTGTCGACGGGTTATCCACAATATCCGTCAGTACAACAACATTGAATACAAATGTATTAACTGCATATGGAATAACTAATGCTCTTGGCGGTATTGTAGTTCCGCAAACAGCCGAGATTGTCGCAGACGGAGGCATTCGCGCAACATCTATCTACGCATCCAATTTAATTCTTGCCACGAAAGGAATCGTTGTATCCGCTGGAAGTTTGCTAACTGCGAATGGAGGAATATCCGCAACAACTATTACCGCTTCAGGGTTAATCACCGCGAATAACGGGATCACAATTCCGACCGGCAAATCAGTTGTAGCAAATGGCGGAATCACGACAACAACCTTGGGAACGGATACTTTGGAAGTTCGTTCAATTACCGGAACCGCCCCTATTGTTCAATATGGGACAAACGCATCCGCTACAAAAAATATATATTTTACTGGCGGAGGACAGGCTAGAATTGGTATCGGTAGTTCTGTGCCCTCAGTATCTCTTGATGTCGTAGGGGGGGCAAACATATCTGGAGCAATTGCTGTTGCTACAATAGGGGCATCGGGAGCAATATCAGCAAATAGCATTGTATCTTCTACAACCATATTCGCGGGTGAATTAATCACAGCAAACGGAGGCGTTACTGTACCTATAGGAAAACAAATTGTCGCAAATGGTGGTATATCAGCGACTAGCATCACTGCTTCAGGATTAGTAACCGCAAATGCTGGAATACAAGCGACCACCATAAATACGTCAGGTTTAGTGAATACAAATGGTGGTGTTATATCGGGTTCAACAATCACATCATATGGGTTAGTTACAGCGAACGCAGGTTTATTAGCATCTACAATAACCTCGCTAGGAATTATAAATGCCGACGCGGGAATATCAGTAACCACAATTAACGCAACATCCGCGATAAAAGGCACAACACTTGAAATGTCAGGTTTAGTAAAAACAAATGGCGGTATAGATACGACGACTATTGTTGCGTCCGGACAACTTACGGCAAGCAATGTTATATTGGCGAATGGCGGGATTATCGCAAACGCCCCTATTGTCGCGAACATGGGTATAAACTCATTTGGCGTAATCCGTGCAGGCACGGCAACCACAAAGACACCAATCGCACAATTTGGCACAAATACAATTGAAACGAGTAATATATATTTTATTGGGGGAGGTAATGCGCGTATTGGAATTGGTAGTTCCGTACCGACAGTTTCTCTTGATATCGTTGGTGACGCAAATATTACAGGGGATTTAAGAACAGGTCAAGGAATATATGCGACAAATGTTGATATTTCAGATATACTTACAATAAATTCGGAAATCGCCACAACGCCAAATGCACAGATTGGAAATAACGCAAACGTAACAAGTAATCTTTATTTTATTGGCGGTGGAACTGCGCGCATCGGGATTGGAAGCAGTTCGCCGATAAACGCACTTGATATCCGTGGTGATATGAATATTACAGGAATTTATAAAAAAAGCAATCGTGATATTATTCTGGATACAAGCAACTATATTCTGGCAACATCAAATAATATTATAAACCGTCTAGACAACTATACTCCCTATACATGGATCATTAATCGTCAAACTTCAAACTTATATTACACAATAGGGAATGTAGGGATTGGAACAACAGAACCTGTGAAAAAATTACATATCCAGCATCCCACCAGCGAACTCGTGAGAATTGAAACAAACGCAGGCGGATTAAACCAAGTATCAGGGATAGAGTTTGGTATACCTTCCTATAATACAACAACACGCAGTAAAATAACTTCCACAACTTACGCTGGTGACGCGAGCGACCTACAATTTAGCACCGCATCCGGAGTAAATGCTTCAATATCGAGACTCACCATTTCACCGATTGGCAACGTAGGTATAGGATCACAGAATCCTCAGCAGATTTTACAAGTCGGAAATGCGGGAAGACTGCGAATTGCGAATTCAAGTGGCGATTATACAGTTATCGGTACAGCCAACTCAGACGATTCCACGAATACTAAAATAGAATTATCCGGTTATTCACGTAGCGGAAACATCTCATATGTTGCGACAAACATGGACGGTTCACATCGGTTTATTACAAAAACTGCGAATGAAAGGATGCGTATCACAAGCATTGGTAATGTAGGGATAGGCACAACGAACCCTGATGAATTATTAACATTATATAGTTCGAATACAGTTCTGAAGATAAGGAATAGCGTAGAAGGCAATGGATCTGTAGCGATTAACTTGGAGAATGGGGAATATAGCAAGTGGGTCATACGCAATTCCAATAATCACCTCGCATTTGACTATGAATCTTCAAATCGCCTTATTATGGATGGTGTGAGAGGCGATATTGGTATCGGGACAAACCCTTCTAGTAATTATAGATTAAATATTTTGGGTAATATTAAAATCGCAGGCGACATCATTCCAGATACAAGCGTTGTGTATAATCTAGGTTCGCTTACGAAAAAATGGAAGGACTTGTATTTATCGGGTAATAGTATCTACTTGGATGATTTGATTGTCTCGCGAGATTCAAATATAAATTTAAACATTAAAGATTTGCGAGGAAATTATAGAGATGTTAATATAAGTAATATTAATTTACATAGCGTCGGTAGAAATCGCGACAATAAGCTCACAATTGGCATAGACGCTGAAGGAAATATTGTGTATTATAATCATACTTCTAATAAAATATATTATCCTGTCACAACCCCAAATATTAATAATACAGAGATCTTAAACAACGTTAATAATATCATTTTAAGCACTTCAAATTATGCGATAGAGACAAGCAATAAACTTACGAATCATATAACAGTGGTTGACAGACATCAAAGCAACTATGTATTTGCAACAGACAATCGTATATCAACGCGGATCACAAATTTAACTACAGATATGATAAATGAGGATTTGGCGGGTTCGAAGAAGTTTATTATTAACCATGCGTACAACAATAACTTACTTATTAACGGGAATTTGACGATTAACTCTAATTTAATTGTGTATGGTGAAAGCACGACGCTTGAGACGACTGTATATACTACAGAGCGACTTGAAATCGCGAATAAGAATAACTTATTTCCGTCATTAATGATACAGCAACACGATCAGTTACAGGATATATTTAGGGCATCAAATCTGGATAGCAGGGTATTTACGATTGCGAATAACGGAGATGTTAATATTTCAGGAATTTATAAAAGAAATAATAGGGATGTGTTTTGGGATACTAGCAATTATATTTTAACAACGAGCAATATCTTAATTGAATATACAAATATGAAATTTAATTATTTGGATAGTAAATTACAAATATTAAATTTGAAAGTAAATCTCAATGATAATAACTCTAGTAATTATATTCTAACCTCAAGTAATAATTTAATAAATAAGATCAAAGAGAATGATAATAACTCTAGTAATTATATTCTAACCTCAAGTAATAATTTAATAAATAAG
>Ga0114971_10003112_pt1 | contig 11295 bp, 11 predicted proteins | sample M_140625_MF_Meta_FD_87320 | JGI IMG/M metagenome (GOLD analysis project Ga0114971, IMG submission 87320) | Freshwater microbial communities from Lake Montjoie, Canada to study carbon cycling - M_140625_MF_MetaG | ecosystem: Environmental > Aquatic > Freshwater > Lake | place: Lake Montjoie... | reverse complement strand
TATAAATTAATGAAGTATAAATTAATGAAGTATAAATTAATGAAGTATAAATTAATGAAGTATAAATTAATGAAGTATAAATTAATGAAGTATAAATTAATGAAGTATAAATTAATGAAGTTATAATATACAATTAAAGTTTATATATTATATAACGTATGAATAATATTATACCAAACGATATACAAAACGCCAAAAATAAAACAAGTAATAACAGAAATTATGTTACAGGCCCCCCTTCCGGAGACGAATCATCGGGTATGTTTTCCAACGGGGTTACTCAATCTTTCAATTCTTCATACATAAATCCTATTAATATCAAGACGGTAAAACAGTATATCAGCATTGATAGTAGATTTAGACCCAATTATTATAACAGCAAATCAACAAATTTTGAGCTTAATCTACCTAACTCGTATTCTAATATATTATCTATGACTCTGTCGCAAGTTTCGCTCCCGGCTTCATATTATAGCATTTCAAAGGAGTTGGGCAACTCGACGTTTATAATTACTGTGGGCGTAGTTGACACACTCATATCTGTACGAGATGGCAATTATGCGCCTTTTAGCACTACTAATCCATCCTTTAGCCCAGCCCTTCCCGGGGGGGTAACATTTGCAATAGATGCTGTGTCTGGTAGGGCGACTTTTACTAGTGCAACAAACGCGTTTATAATCACATTTAATGTTGATTCTAATTTTAATATTGACCCGAATACTCCATTGCCGCTGCGATGTGGATGGCAGCTCGGATTTAGATGTGGTTCATATACAGTTCCTATAAATGGGCTGTGTATATCAGAAGGTATATGTATGATAACCGGTCCTCGATATGCGTTTTTATCCATAAATGATTACCAAATGAACGAATATCAATCCTATTCCGCAATGTATAGTAGTTCTGTCTTGCAAAAAAACATTTTAGATAGACTCGAGCTATCTTCGAGCACTCAACAAATTATGAATGGCGAGTTATTTTGTGTTATAAATCCGATTAAAACATCGTCGGTTCGTACTTATTTCGGACCAGTTAATATAAACCGACTAAAAATCGGGTTATACGACGAATATGGGAGAGTACTAGATTTAAATAATATGGACTGGTCTTTTGTTCTCGAATTAGAGACATTGTATAAATAATATTCACTTAGATGAATGGAATGAGCTACAACTAACCTTAACATCATTAGAAACATTAGTATTACAATACTTATTTCAGACTATTGTAAAACAGTTGAACCTTTTTATTCACTTTTATCTTATACGGATCAAATGCGGTCAGAAACAATCCGTCTAAACTTTTCACTCTCGACAATGCGACATATGTCTGTCCGCATTCAAAAATGCCCGATCCTACATCGATTTGCGCCATATCCAAAGTACATCCCTGTGATTTATGTATAGTAATTGCCCAGGCAAGAACTAGCGGAATTTGCATAACTGCTATACACGCATTATTTTCGCTAATCCATGTATGATATCCAATGATTCTTGGGCAACTGCCGTTATTAAACTTAATCATCGGCAACCCGTCGACAAAGTCGATTACAATTCCTTGGCTGCCATTTACGATTGGATGCTGGCTCTCCATATCAATATTGGAGATACACATTACTTGTGCGCCCTTCTTTAAAACAATCTCGTTGTCCGCAATAATATTGTTTATAAGCGATTTATGATCCATTTCATCTTGTTTTTCTGTGCTTTTTTTAGCCCATCTATCTAATACCGTCTTTTTTAATGTATATACAACCTTGGTTTCATCTCCCAATTTATCCATCTCAGTGCAATTTATAGCGTCCACATCTTTCCTACGCGACATTAGAATCGTTGGTTTGAATGCTGCATCTGACGGAAGAACTTTATTAAGGTGCTCGTTCAGTTTATCAACGCCCGATTTATACAATACACCCTCTCTGATCTGGTTTAGAATAGTTGAATACGTTTGATCCTTTTGTCTAAAAATAGTCTTCAGTTGGACTGTAGAATGAAATGTACTATTCCAATCATCGCTTTCGAAACAAAATGATGAGCTTGCATCGTCGGACCCGATTGGCGGCAATTGGTAAAAGTCTCCTGAAAATACAAGTTGTATTCCTCCAAATGGTTTGTTATTTTTTCTCATTTTCTTTCCTATCAAGTTTAATATATCAAATATTTTTTTAGACATCATACTCACTTCATCTATTATCAGAACCTCCGTTTTAATCCATTGCATCATTTTAAACTTGTTTGAAGTACACCGACTTACTACCTCTTCAACTGTTCCCACGGCGAGTCCTATACCAGCCCAAGAATGGATTGTTTTTGCTTTACACTCCAATAGAACCGCGGCACATCCGGTTAAAGCACATACCTGAATTATTTTTTTAGTTGTTTTGACCATCTGTCGGATAAGTTCCGTTTTACCCGAACCTCCGGGGCCAGTTATAAACACATTCTCTCCGGAACAGAACTTATCAAATGCGAGTTGCTGTGAAGTAGATAAATCCATATTATGATGAATGGATAATGTATATTATACAATCAATTTTTAATTAATACAATTAATAATTAAAAATACAAGGTGTAACAGTAATTGATTTAATTGCTTAAGTACAATACTGCTTGAAAAAAATAGAACGAGGTACAGTAGAATTGTTAAATAGTTGTTTTTGGTTTACACTTTTTATATAATTTTGTACGGCCGGAATCACGGTTGGCACAATTTTGACACCACTCATAAACGGCGGAACATGCCCTTCTTCAGATTTGAAAAAACAATTATCGTATGGAACATCTTCTACAGTTCTATTATACACGTTTCCGCTGGGTATAGTATAAAATGGTGCATTGTATACATCATAACTTTGATTTATTTCATTCAGTGTAATTGTTTTTCCTTTATTAACATCTGTTAAAGATTCATAACTATCTGCCCATATAAGACGGCCGAATGTATTATTCGGAGCTGCTGCAATTTTAAATTGGGTTTGTTTATACCCATCGAATGTATTAGTAAGTACCGAATTATTGGTTATAGTAAAAATCGTAGTTTGTTTTATCTGATTTGAATAATCGCTAGAGGTTTGAGAAGGTTGTATAGTATTAAAACATTTTGATGCCGCCATATTAATATAATATACAAGTATTTTAATGGAATATTCTATCTAAATTCAATTAGGTGTAAAACACTTCTGCGTTTGCGCCGAATTCGATAAAGGGTTCCATCGAGTTTGATAGACTCTCCATATAGGCAATGCTTCTGATATAGCAACCATATTATCCAATCTATTAATTCCATCTTGCATTCTGTCGTTAAAATCGCTAAATGTATGTAATTTTGCATTTATAAAGTTTGTAATAAGATTATTTATAACTGGATTTTGCAGTACTGTACCATAATGCGTGTCGACATATAACGCAAACTGGTTTAATGTTGAAATTACGTCATTAGTTGCATTAGTCACGTCAATATATATAATTCGTAGAACGGCTGTGCTTTGATGTGCAGCGTCGAATAAAGTTTTAATATAATTCTGTAACTGCATAACTTTGGTATTTATACTATCCAAAAAAGGAATGAATCCGTTCATATCATTTTTACCGACGTATTTATATCCAGCCAAATAACTGGTTAATTCAGCACGAAAATAAATATATTCTTCCCTCAACGCATGGTTTAATTCACTCCATTTAGCAACTAGTATATCATTCCCTCTAGGTTCGATTATACGAACAAGACGACTAGATAGTCTAAACTTAGCGTTTGTGTTATTTATAGACACAGATGTGGACGATGAGTTCGATATAGGCAACTGCACCATGACTGCGTCATATACATTACATGCTATTTTTGCCAAAATAGTAGCAATTTGACTCATAGCATTATTTAAACCAATGTTGCTTGACAGATTTACTGGGGTTTTCAATAAATCAATTTCATCAGACGATTCTGTGTTTACCTCAGTTGTCGAATTGTTTATTATACGCATTATATATTTACTCAAGAAAAATATCATTTACATAATATCATTTAAAATATTATTTAAAATAGTATTATGTTCACACCATCAATGGTGTATTTGCGTTAACAAATATATCCCATTACTAATATATTTGCGTTAACAAATATATCCCATTGCTGATATTCATTCTATAGTTTAACATTTACAGTCATATCTGCTATATTAGAAGTTATTGACGTCGGTGCGACGATTTCTGCCTCTTCAGGCATTTCCGGATTGGATTTGTAACAAAAAAACCCTCTATGTGATCTCTTTTTTTTATTATCTTTTTTATTATCTTTTTTAGTTTGTTCAGGTTTATTTTCTATTTTAATGTCGCCTCTGATATGCCTGCCCTTTCTGGCAATTGTAGGGTTCATCGAGCTAATCATATTTAAATACTCCTTAATATTTGCATCTTTTGTTAAATTGTCGATTTTAATCGACTCAATTAATCCATCTTTAGTAGCAATATCCGAAGTAGCAGAGGCAACAAGGGTTACGTATTCTTTAATTACCTTATCCTTTAAACGAACTTGATTATTAAGCGTATCGACCGTAGATGAAAAATTCTTAAGTTGTTCGTCTCTTTTAACAATTCCAGATTGAAGTGATTCAACCGCAGCCGTTTGTATAGCAATTTGTTCGTCTCTTTTAACAATTCCGGATTGAAGTGATTCAACAGCAGCCGTTTGTATAGCAATTTGTTCGTCTCTTTTAACAATTCCAAATTGAAGTGATTCAACAGCAGCCGTTTGTATAGCAATTTGTTCGTCTCTTTTAACAATTCCAAATTGAAGTGATTCAACCGCAGCCGCTTGACTAGCAATTTGTTCGTCTCTTTTAACAATTCCAGATTGAAGTGATTCAACCGCACCCGCGTGGATAGCGAGTTGATCACCTTTTGACCGAAGTTCCGTAGTTAAATTGTTCACAACCGTCTTAAACTTTATATTATTTTCATTTAACGAGTTTTTTAATTGGGTTATTTGGTTTGCGTAAGTATTTAATATTTCTTGCGAATTGGAGTTGGTGCTATTTGTCTGAAACATATATTATAAAAGAAGAAAATAATTATACTCAATATTTTAATTCGCCTAAAATGAATACAATACGCCAATTTAATAATCATCGTTATTTAACTAATACAATAGTGCAATTATACGGTTATTGGATTAATAGTGTGTATATTTGTATTTGGACTTTTGAAACTGAACGCGCCTTCTAAATTAAAAACGTCATTCCCGATATAAGGGATATAATATCGATTGAGTTATTATAAAGGTGAATACGATAAAATAACGACAGATATAATGTACAATTAATATAATGGAATATCCAGAAATGTCTAAAAAGGACGCTCGTTGTAAAAATCCTAATCCTTATTTATGTGGAACTCAAACAGTTGCTAGAGGGTTGTGTGTAAATAACGCATACAAGTGCAATACTCGAACTCGTCGAAATAGGAAATTCGTTCTAAATAAAAGCGACGCAGACAATGATTTCGGATATAATACGAAAAATATAGGTAGGGGTGTTATCCACGCAGACTAAGAATGGACTATGAAAAAATAAATAAAGTGTATGATATTGTCCCGAGCAGTTTCGGTATTATGACATATAATATATGGGGATTAGATAATACATCTAAATTAAAACATCTTATTGATTTGAGAAGTAAAATACTAGTTAAAACTATTTTAGACCAAAATGCAGACATTCTTTGTTTTCAGGAAATGACCGAAAGCATGTTTGATAAGTTAAAACGCCCTATACTAGATAAATTCAAATTTACGTCTGAGCCTGTATATGCGTTCGATGCTACACGAAACAGAGACGTCGACGCATACATCGCATCGAAGTATACACCTAGACGTGTAGCAGTGTATGGTTTGCCTGGCGTATTAGAATACAAAAATTCAATGTGCGTGATTGAATATCCAAATCTGACTATTTTTAATTTATATTTACAATCTGGCAGTAAATCGTCTATAGGACAGGAGATGAATTGGATTCATTATAGTAGATGTAGATTCGATTTGTTAAATTATGTATACGATATGATTGAGCGGAAATATAAAAATATAAATATTATCATATGCGGTGATTTAAATTTCCATCTGGACGGGACTGTTGTCGATTGGCCGGAAGTAGCGATGTTAGATAAATTGAAGGAAACTGGATTTATAGATACCTTTCGCTATCTCCATCCAATGAAGACAGGGTTTACCGAAGACACTGATTTAAATTTGATGCGGTACAATCACAAACTGCTGAATAAGTTTTATCGGTATGACGGAATATTTATTAAACCATCGGAAGGAGATGTATCAAGTTTCACTCCTACAAAAAGCAGAGTGTTCGGACAAGAACTAATGAATTTAAATATGAAAGAATCTGAATGGTTCTATAAGAATATGTCTCAGGCGGTAAAACTTGGTATAGACGTTTCTCAGCTAAAAGGTGTTAAAGTGATGGACAGTGGATACAATTTACCTATAAACGCATCAGACCATTTTGGTTTAGTTTCACACTTTAAACAGATTGGTAAATATAAAGTAAACTAAACGTACAATGAATTATCTATATTGTCGTGTACAACGGACCAATGCATTTACTACTAATAATATTAGGTATTATTTCAGTGACAAATAAATCACATAATGTTTATCTGTACATTTATGTTATTTTATAGCAAGTCGTAAACCAAATTATTACCATCATTTCTATGATTCAATCGTGTATTACCCTTTGGCAATGCGATTCATTGCGCAGCTATTCTATAAGTCATTTAGCAGTAGGTAGCGCAAGTGGATTAATAACTAGAACTGACATTTATAAAATTATGCAGCATATCATCGAATATGTAAATATTAAATGGAAAATGTAAATATTAAATGGAAAATGTAAATATTAAATGGAAAATGTAAATATTAAATGGAAAATGTAAATATTAAATGGAAAATGTAAATATTACACCTTTTCACATTTAAAACGCCGATTTTATAATATCATAATAAATTATAAATGTCTATTGAAAGTCTTTTACCAGGACAAGAAATAACTGCGTTAAATTTATTAGAGCAAGCAGAACCATATTATGACGAAGGAGGAATTATACCAAAACAACTAAGAAAAGAGTATTATGTTGAGTTGTATGATACGAAGAATAATTTAATGGGACGATTTATTGGGCAATATATGGGGATAATGGAAAATGAACTTACTCCTAGTAAATTTCAAGCATTATTATTAAAATCAAACCAAATCATAGATTTTAAAAAGTATGCAAATAAAGAACACAATAAGATTATAACACTATTGTTTACAAATATTAGAAACGCAGGAAAGATTGGTACTGGTATACAGGCATTTAAACCCATAGATTACGAAGAAGGCGAATTTAATAATAAAGTTAAAGAGAATTTTTATAGAGAGAGATTAATATTAAAAAACAAGGTAGGTGTAGAGTTTCCATTGGCGGTTGCACAAAAACATATGAAGTTTTATGATTATAAAACCGGCAAACAAGATATAAATAGAGGAATAGCCAATATTGTTTCTTCTATTATAAGTATAAAAACTGGAAAAGATGTTAGAGGTATAGTTGACCCTAATATTTTAAACGGCGGTAAAACAAAACGCTATTTCCGTAAAAAAAGAAAATGTTTAACAAGAAAATATAAGAGGAAAGGAGTAAAAAGTCGGCGTTTTAAATGTGAAAAGGTGTAAATGGAAAATGTAATTATAACATTATTTTATTATAATAGTATAATATAATGTTAACGTCACAACCTACTGAAGCCATACACGCCATCGAAGAATGGACCGAAAAAACATGTGCTGCTGAAAAACTTAAAATGGGAGATTATTTAACAGAAGAAATAAACGGTAGAGTGGCCAGATTTATTAATTATATGTTAGAAGCACCAAATGCGATTGATGATATTCGGCGTAGAATTCCGAATGGATTATCTTGTGCGTCTAAAACCGACAATGCTTTAACTCAATCCGAATTTAATACGATGGTGTCATATGAAACATATGATGCCAAAATCGATGATTCGATTCTCTCATTGCTTCACAATACAATGGAATGTTATATATATAAACTTATTAGCGAGGGAGCTCAACTAGCAAAGAAACGTGGTTCTGAAGAATTAAATGTCGGCGATGTAAATACGATTCGTTTAAAATATTTTCCGGTTAAAGATGACCCCACTGAACCCGAAATTGATACATTTTTAAATTTATTAAAGTCTAAGAAATCCAAGTCTAAGAAATCCAAGTCTAAGAAATCCAAGTCTAAGAAATCCAAGTCTAAAAGATGCCCGAAAGGCAAACGGAAAAGTAAAAAAACTCGTAGGTGCGTAAAAAAATAAACTGTATAAACTAGCGAGCTCTCTCAAGCAGTTAAATATTAGGTTTTACAACATACATATTTACTTTATTTATTATTTATTCATTTTTTTTTCTAAATCTACAATTGTATTTTCCATTTTGGACATTTTTAAAAATGTCCAAAATCATATAGTGACATCCTAATTTGAAAAAAAAGTGAAAAAGTGACGTTTGCTTGATTATGCTCTTAAAACCGATTATTTTTCAAACAAAAACCACACCATAACTTTTTTATTAAACAATTTAAGTATTTTATATATTATAATACAATTATAAAATGGTAACACAATTTTCCGCAAATTCCGCACAAGAAAAATTATGTGCGGATTGTGACGTGGTATGCTCTAGAAAAAATGATTGGGACCGACATATTTTAACCCATAAACATTTTGGTAACACTTTGGTAACACCATTTTCCGCAACAATAAAAACATATTGTTGCGATAAATGTAAAAAAGTATATAAATCGCGCAAAGGCTTATGGGGTCATTCTAAAAAATGCTCGGTGCCTGTAAAAGCAGCCGATACCGATATTATTTCGGAATTGAGGAGAGAAAATCAAGAGTTTAAAACAATATTATTAGATTTGGTTAAAAATAACAATGAATTACAGAAACAGATGGTAGATGTTTCAAAAAATATACACATAACTGCGACTAATGCACACAATGTAAATAATACAATCAACAATACATTCAACCTTAACTTCTTTCTCAATGAGCAGTGTAAAGACGCGATGAATATAAACGAGTTTGTAAATACATTTGAACTAAAATTTTCCGATTTAGAAAATATCGGACAGCTGGGATATGTCGACGGATTGTCTAAGCTGATAATAGGCAAACTTGAAAAAATGGATGTCTGTAAACGCCCTTTGCATTGCAGCGATATAAAGCGAGAAACAATATACGTCAAAGACGAAAATATATGGGAAAAGGAAACCGACCTAAATCCTAAACTCCGCAAAACAATACAGCAGTTGTCGTTTAAAAATATACAACTCGCGTCTAAATGGAGCGAAGAATATCCAGAATGTAAAAATACGGATTCTAAAATGAATGATATATACATGTCCATAATAAAACAAACCACCGGTGGCTATGGAAATCTGTCTATGAACGAAGATAAGATTATAAAACGAATATCAAAAGAAATAGCGATTGGAAAATAGTGAATCGAAATAAATACATTAGTGATCTATTTGAACGTCGTAACCTTTTCTTATAGTGAGTATTTGTCCCTCGCTATATTTATATGTGTCATCTTTAGAACCGATAGGTACATATTTATATGGATAATAATTATATGGATCATATTTGGTATTTTTATTCGCCTGTATAATATCGCCAATCGCTTCTACTGCGTCGCTGACGTTGTATATTTTTCCTTTTAATTTGCCGCTTTCTTTTTTTTCTACGTTTCGGGTGTCGTCTGAATATACCACAGATGATATCAAATTTTTAACTGGAAGAGACATATTTATATTTTTTTCACCCAAATAATAAAACATCAGGGACAACGACCATAAATCACGACTTACATTTTTAATGCGTTTTTTCTTATAAAACCCCGATTCATAACCGCATTTGGCGCAGTTTTTGCACGCACTGGCGTATATAGCGTCTGACGAAATTTCAGGAAAGTCGTTAAAATACGCCCGCCCTAAATCGATTATTTTTGCAACATATCTTGTTTTGAACGAGAACAGTTGGTCGTTTATATAATAGTTGTACGTAATATATGAACTAGATAAAGGTTCTAATACCATTATATTGTGGCAATGCAGGTCGCCGTGCGTAAAAACATTACGCAATTCGGATAAAGCGTGATATACTTGAAATAAAATGCACCAAAGATCGTAGTTAATAAACTGCTCGTCGTTTTTTTTAAGTTCTATCAACGCAGATAAAGTTATTCCATTGACGTATTGAACAAGCATACATAATAAATATGAATATTTACATCCGAGTTTTATAAAACTGTTTAAACTATTAGAAGATTCTATCTGCAATTGTAATTCCTTCAATGTTTGAATTGATACCTGGGTTGAAGCAAACTCTGCATGATGTTCTTTATTCGTATATTTGAATAACCCGTATGTTTTCAAAAAACAAGTAAATTTTGAGCAAAACTTATTTATAAACATCCCCACAAACCACTCGTACATTAAATTATCCGAAATGTGTGTATGCGTGTTTTCGTTTGCCGATTTTAAAATACAAGAGGCACTGTACCCATTCTTTAAATAATCTAATTTTAATATAAATCCGTTTTTAGATTTTTCTCCGACCCTTTCCGCACGTTCGGCTAAATTGAAATTTGTAAAATAATCAAAATATTTGTCTATCAATAGCGTTTCTTTTCCAAATCCAATACAATCGGTTGCGTTCGGGCATACTAGTTTTAAGTAAACGTCCTTAGACGACGGCCGCGCCTTAGACCGTCTTCTACTTTTTACTGTTACCGAATATTCGCTTTTTCTAGGACGTAATAATTTTTTAAATGTTTTTATATATGAACTCATTACACTATAGATATATTATTTATATGACTTATTCGATATAAATTATCTCTCGTTCTTTCACGCCTTCTATTTTGTAGCAAACAAATATACAATCGAACCAACACCGTGATAATGGCACGTTATTCTTTTCAAACTGGATTCTGGTGGTTGGTATAATCAATCCACACTTATTTGAAAAGTAATGGTAAAATTGTTTTGTTATTACGGATACTGGTAGGAGTAAAATAAACGGTTTATCTAATCTTTCCAGTTCTTTAAATATCCGCTGTTTATGGCTAAATGGCGGATTGCTAACAATAACGTCGTATTCGTAAGTGTTTGTAAAAAAATCCACGTTGTCGTGGATGACATTGGTACATCCGAGTTCTCTCAGATATCTGCC
>Ga0114971_10003111_pt1 | contig 11298 bp, 7 predicted proteins | sample M_140625_MF_Meta_FD_87320 | JGI IMG/M metagenome (GOLD analysis project Ga0114971, IMG submission 87320) | Freshwater microbial communities from Lake Montjoie, Canada to study carbon cycling - M_140625_MF_MetaG | ecosystem: Environmental > Aquatic > Freshwater > Lake | place: Lake Montjoie... | reverse complement strand
GCCCTGTGTCACCGGACAATCTGGTGAATGAAAATTTCCGTGCGTGAACTCATGGACCGCAGCGGGGTCGCTTTCGGCACCAGCGGCGCCCGCGGCCTGGCGACCGCTATGACCGATCAGGTCTGTTACGCCTACACCCAAGGCTTTCTCCAATACCTGGTGTCCGTGGGGGAATTGAAGCCGACGGGGGATGCGGTCGCGGTGGCTGGCGATTTCCGGCCCAGCACCGACCGCGTGATGGAAGCCGTCTGCCGCGCGGCCGAGGACATGGGGCATCGCGCCCTCCTTTGCGGTAAAATCCCTTCGCCCGCCGTCGCCTTGCTGGGATTGGAACAGAAAATTCCCGCCATCATGGTCACCGGCAGCCACATCCCCGATGATCGCAACGGGATCAAGTTTAATAAGCCCTCAGGCGAAATGCTTAAGGAGGACGAGCGTGGCATGACGGGTCAAACAGTAGCGTGGCCCGATTCCCTCTTCGATGTCACCGGCCGGTTTGTTCCGTCTTTGTCATCGCCCCGAATCGTCCTCGACGATGCCCGAAAGAATTATATCGCCCGTTACCTGAATGTTTTTGACGGCAACTCGCTGGCTGGGCTGCGCGTCGGGGTCTATCAGCATTCCTCCGTGGGGCGCGACGTGCTGGTAGAAATTCTTTCACGCCTTGGCGCCGACGTCACGCCCCTGGGCCGTTCGGAGAAATTTCTCCCCGTGGACACCGAAGCCATCCGTCCGGAAGACGTGCAGCTGGCGCGTGATTGGGCGGCGACGGGCCGTTTTGATGCGCTGGTTTCCGCCGACGGCGACAGCGATCGGCCTCTGATTAGCGATGAGCGGGGCGAATGGTTGCGGGGCGATGTGGCGGGGATTTTGTGCGCGAGGTTTCTTGGAGCCGACTCCATCAGCACGCCGGTGAGCTGCAACACCGCCGTGGAAAAATGCGGCTGGTTTCCATCCGTCCGCCGCACCCGCATCGGCTCGCCCTACGTCATCGCCTCCATGCAGGAAGCCTGCCGCGCCGGCGCGACGAGAGTGGTCGGCTATGAAGCCAATGGGGGTTTTCTGCTCAACACCGGTGTAACCCTGGAAGGCAAACTGCTGCGCGCCTTGCCCACCCGCGACGCCGTCATCGTCCTGCTCAGCATTCTCCTGACCGCGAAACGGCGCGGAAAGACGGTGTCCCAACTCGTTGCCGAATTGCCCGCCCGCTTTACTGCCAGCGCCCGCTTGGAAAATTTTCCGACGGAAAGCAGCCGCGCCCTTCTTGCGTACTTCTCCTGCGGAAACGAGGCCGCCGACCGGGCGGCTCTGGAGCGGGTGTTCGGCACGCTGTGCGGGACGGTGTCTGGGATCGACCGCACGGACGGCCTGCGCGCGACCTTTGTCAGCGGGGAGGTCTTGCATCTGCGCCCGTCCGGCAACGCGCCGGAGTTCCGTTGTTACACGGAAGCGGCAACCCAGGAGCGCTCGGCAGCGCTGAACGCATCGGCCCTGAATTTGTTGAAGCGCCTTCCTGCGGAAATGGGATTGGGCTTGATTAAATAATCCTGCGGGTTATTTGATGACTCGCTTTGCACCCGATGGCAGCCGTCAGCAGGGGCGATACCTAATTCCAAAACGCCGGAAAACATTTTAATGCGGTCTGAGCCTATGAAATTACAATGAAACCATCCCCTTTGAATTCAACTCTGGAACGCACGTTGGGCTGGGCGGTCCTGCTGCTGCTGCTGGCGGGCTGCCTGCTGGTGCTGCGCCCGTTCCTCTCCGCGCTGCTCTGGGCGGTGGTGTTGTGTTCCTCGGGCTGGCCGCTGTACCGACGCCTGCTGGGCTGGCTCGGCAACCGGCGCACGCTGGCGGCATTGGTCATGTCCTTGGCCATGATCCTGGTCCTGCTCCTGCCATTTCTGGTCGTGGGGGCAACGCTGGCCGACAATGTGCAAGAACTGACGTCGGCGGCCCGGCGCCTGATTCAGGACGGTCCCCCTGACCCGCCTGCGTGGCTGGCCCGCCTGCCGGTTGTCGGCGCATCGGCATCCGATTATTGGCAAAGCCTGTCGACGGATTCCTCCAAGCTCTGGTCGGAAGCCCAGCGCCTGATCGAGCCGGGCGGGGCATGGCTGCTCAAGGGGGGGATCGCCTTGGGCGGCGGGGTGGTGCAGATGGCGCTCAGTATTTTCATCGCGTTTTTTCTATTTCGGGATGGCGTGGCAGCGGCCGGACGCCTGGTGATCGCCGTGGAGCGCATCGGCGGCGAGCGGGGGAGGCATCTGCTTCTGGTGGCGGGCAACACGGTTCGCGGCGTGGTCTACGGAATTCTCGGCACGGCGCTGGCGCAGGCGGCTGCGGCGGCAATCGGCTTTTTGATCGCCGGGGTGCCGGGCGTGGCGCTCCTGGCGTTGCTCACTTTTTTCTCGTCTGTCGTCCCCATCGTCGGCACGGCGCTGACCTGGGTTCCGGCTTCTCTCTGGCTTTTTCATCAGGGCTCCACGGGTTGGGCCATCTTCATGCTGGTCTGGGGCGTGGGGGTTGCCAACATCGATAACGTCGTCAAGCCGTGGCTCATCAGCCAGGGCAGCAACCTGCCGTTCATCCTCATTTTTTTCGGCGTGCTGGGCGGGGCTCTGACGTTCGGATTCATCGGCGTCTTCCTGGGACCCACGCTGCTGGCCGTCGTCTACCGATTGGTGGACCAATGGGCGGTCATCCGTCAAACTCCCCCGCCGTCATTGGAACCCTGAAATCCGTTCGGCACGGGAGGGTGAATCCCTGACGCGATGGCGCGAAAACTTGATTCCCGGTCGGCGCCCCCTTTTAATCAGCGGACGGATACTGTAATATCAGAACTATCAATCCCATGAGCACCCGAACCCTCTCACTCACCCGACGTCCGGCCTGGAAGGCGCTGGCGGCGCATCACAAAAAAATCCAGGGCCGGACTCTGCGGCAACTTTTCGCGGAGGATTCGCAGCGCGCCAAACGCCTGTCGCTGGAGGCCGTCGGACTTTTCCTGGACTACTCCAAGAACCGCATTGCCTCCGGAACGATGCCGCTGCTGCTGAAACTGGCGCGCGAATCCGGCCTGCGGGGGCGGATCGACGCTATGTTTGCGGGGGAGAAAATTAATTTGACCGAGAATCGCGCTGTCCTGCACGTCGCATTACGCGCGCCGCGGGGGGCTGTCCTCCGGGTGGACGGCAAAAATGTGGTGCCGGATGTCCACGCCGTCCTTGCCAAGATGGAAGCGTTTGCGCAGCGCATCCGGAGGGGAACGTGGAAGGGGCACACCGGGAAGCGGATTCGCCACATTGTAAACATTGGCATTGGGGGTTCCGATCTGGGGCCGGTGATGGCCTATGAGGCGCTCAAGCACTACAGCCAGCGCGGATTGAACTTCCGCTTCGTGTCCAACGTGGACGGGGCGGATTTTGTCGAGGCTGTGCGCGACCTCGATCCCGCCGAGACCCTGTTCATCGTCTCCTCCAAGACGTTCACCACTCAGGAGACGATGACCAATGCGCAAAGCGCGCGACGCTGGCTGCTGCGCGGGCTGGGCGGAAATCCCCGGGCGGTGGCAAAGCATTTCGTGGCGGTCTCGACCAATGCCGCCAAGGTGGAAGCCTTTGGCATTGATCCGGCGAACATGTTCGGTTTCTGGGACTGGGTGGGCGGGCGCTACTCGATGGATTCGGCCATTGGCCTGTCCACGATGCTGGCGATTGGCCCGAAACAGTATCGGGCGATGCTGGCCGGCTTTCACGAGATGGACGAGCATTTCCGGACCGCGCCGTTTGAGCGGAACCTGCCGGTGCTGATGGCGCTGCTCTCGGTATGGAATACAAATTTTCTCGGCGCTGAGACGGTGGCGGTGCTGCCCTACGAAAATTATCTGAAACGGTTTCCCGCCTACCTCCAGCAGCTGACGATGGAGAGCAACGGCAAGCATGTGACGCTGGAGGGGCGGCCGGTGGATTATCAGACCAGCCCGGTTTACTGGGGCGAACCCGGGACCAACGGCCAGCATTCCTTTTATCAATTGATTCATCAGGGCACGCGCCTCATCCCTTGCGATTTTATCGCCTTCGCCCATGCCCTGACGCCGCTGGGCGGGCATCATGACCTCTTGCTGGCCAATGTTTTTGCCCAGGCCGAGGCGCTGGCATTCGGCAAGACTGCCGCGGAAGTCAGAGCCGAGGGCGTGGCGGAGTCGCTCGTGCCGCATCGGGTGTTCGAGGGCAACCGCCCGTCCAACACCCTGCTGGCCGCGCGCCTGACGCCCGCGGTCCTGGGCCGCTTGGTGGCGCTTTATGAGCACATCGTCTTCACACAGGGCGCCATCTGGAGCGTGAATCCCTTCGACCAGTGGGGCGTGGAATTGGGCAAGGCATTGGCGCAGCGCATTGTTCCTGAATTGGAAAGCCGGAAGCTGCCTCGCCTGCAACACGACAGTTCCACCAATCAGCTGATCCGCCGTTACCGCGCCCTGAGAGCTCGTCCATGAACCCGAGCCCCACGCGTTGCGGACGGGATCACTCCCCATTAAAATAAAAAATCGTATGGAAATTAACATTCTAGCCGACGCGGAGGCCGTGGCCCGGGCGGCCGCCCAAATCATCGCCGCGGAGGCCCGGGCGGCGGTGGCGGCGCGCGGACGGTTTGTTCTGGCCGTCAGCGGCGGGCGCACGCCCTGGCAGATGCTGCGCGCGCTGGCGGGGGAAAAGGTGCCCTGGGCGGGGGTGTTCGTCGTGCAGGTGGACGAGCGCATCGCGCCTGCGGGGGACCCGGACCGGAACCTCACGCAACTGCGCGACAGCCTGTTGTCGCACGCGCCATTGCGGCCTGAACAGATTTGCCCCATGCCGGTGGAGGAAAAAGATCTGGTTGCGGCCGCCGCAAGCTATGCGGCCCAGCTCCGCGAGCTGGCGGGTTCGCCGGCGGAGCTGGACCTCGTCCACCTGGGACTCGGTGCGGATGGCCATACGGCGTCGCTCATTCCGGGAGATCCTGTCCTAGAAGTAGCGGATGCGGACGTGGGATTGACCGGCCTCTATCAGAACCGGCGGCGCATGACGCTTACCTATCCGCTGCTGAACGGGTCGCGGCGGGTACTCTGGGTGGTGACTGGCTCTGAAAAAGCCGGGATGCTGGCGCGCCTGCGCAGCGGCGACCCGTCGATTCCCGCCGGTCGAATCCGTTGCTCCAGCTCCCTGATTTTAGCCGATCGCGCCGCCGTCGGACATTCCGAAGTCCGCTAAGCCAAGAAGGGGGCAGGGGATGAAACCGGCATTGCCTCGCTGTGGTTGCAAGGATACTTCTTGCCCCAAGGGCGCTTCCAAAACAAGATACGGATGACATGACTCGTGGATATATTCATAAAATGGGCTGGCCGGTTTTGCTTCTGATGGGACTCGCCGTCAGCGGGATCGGCTGCAAGAAAGCTTCTCTACCCGAAGCCCTGCCGCCCGACGTGCGGGTGGTGGCTGTGGAACAGCGGGATGTGCCGATCTACCGCGACTGGGTGGGCACGCTGGAGGGCGAGGTCAATGCGACGATTTCGGCCCAGGTGAGCGGGTATCTGATGAGCCGGGACTATGAGGAGGGAGGGCTGGTAACTAATGGGCAGGTGCTGTTCCAGTTGGACGACCGCACCTACAAAGCCGCGCTGGATCAGGCGCTGGCCAAGCTGGGGAAATCCGAGCTCGACGTGAAGCGGTACACGCCGCTGGCCAAGACGCAGGCGATCAGCCAGCAGGAACTCGATGACGCCATCCAGGCGAATCTGGAGAATCAAGCCGCCGCCGATGCCGCGCGTCTTAACTTTCAGTTCTGTAAAATACTTTCCCCGGTGGATGGCGTGGCCGGCCTGGCGCAGGCGCAGGTGGGCGACCTGATTGGGCCCGGATCTGGGGCGTTGACCACCGTGGTGAAGATCCACCCCATCCGGGCCTATTTTTCCGTGTCCCAGCAGTTGATGACCGAGATTCAGGAGGAAATGCTGGCGGCGGGGCAGAAATTACGGGGCTCCGGGAGTGATTATCAGGGGCCGGAACTGGAATTGACGCTGGCTTCGGGCGCAGTCTATTCGCTCAAAGGTCGGGTGCGCTTTGCGAACAATCAGGTGGATGTGAAGACTGGCACCGTCCGCGTGGTGGGGGAATTTGAAAACCCGCAGGGATTGCTGTCGCCGGGAATGTTCGTTCGCGTGCGGGCGCTGCTAAACACGCTCAAAGGCTCCCTGCTTGTGCCGCAGTCGGCTGTGATGGATATGCAGGGACATGCCCTTATCGCTGTCGTGGGCGATGACAACAAGGTGAGTCTCCGGCCTGTGGTTACGGGGGAGAGAGTGGGGACGCAATGGGTCGTCCAAGGCAAGATCCAAGCCGGTGAACGGGTGGTGGCTGAGGGCGTTCAGAAAGTGCGTGACGGGTCGGTGGTTCATCCTACGCCGCTGGGGGAAACGCCGGCCGCCGCATCCGGTACCCACCCTTGATCAGTGACCGCCGCCTGACTCCTCTGACGCATGTCAAAATTCTTCATCAATCGTCCGATCGTTGCGATGGTGATCTCCATCCTGATGGTGATCCTCGGCTTGGTGGCTCTCTCCGGCCTGCCCATCGCCCAGTTTCCTAATATTGCCGATCCGCAGATCCAGATAAACGCCACCTACCCGGGCGCCGATGCCATCACCATGCAGCAGTCGGTGGCCACGCCCATTGAGCAGCAGATGTCCGGGGTGGACAACATGGAATACATGTATTCCCTGAATGCCAACAACGGCACGACCAAGCTGACGGTGGATTTCAACATCAAGACCGATCCCAACACCGATCAGATTCTGGCGCAGATGCGGCAGAGCCAGGCCGCCTCGCAGCTGCCGGCCGCAGTCACCAGCCAGGGGGTGACGGTGCAGAAATCCACCGCGGCGCCGCTGATCATGTTCGCGCTATTCTCTCCGAAGAACACCTACGATGGCGTCTTTCTGGCCAACTACGCCGTCATTAATATCAACGATCTTATGACGCGGGTGCCGGGAATCGCCAGCGTGTCGGTGTTCGGTGCCGGCAATTATGCCATGCGGCTGTGGGTGCGGCCGGACCGGCTGGCCCAGATGGGCGTGACCGTGCCCGAGATCATTAACGCCATCCAGGCTCAAAACACCGTGAACCCGGCCGGCCAGATCGGCGGCGAACCCATCCCTCAGGGCCAGCAAAACACTTATGCCGTGCGGGCACAGGGCCGGCTGGAGACCGAGGCGCAGTTTGAGGAGATCGTCCTGCGCGCGGCGCCCGGCGGCGCGGTGCTGAGGGTGAAGGACGTGGCCCGCGTGGAGCTCGGCGCCCAGAACTACAACATGAAAGCCCGTCTGAACGGCAAGCCTTCCGCCCTGGTGGCCCTCTATCAGCTGCCGGATTCCAACGCGGTGGAAGCGGCCAACGGCGCAAAAAAAATAATGGCCCAGCTCAAAGAGAGCTTTCCGCCGGATCTGGATTACGTGGTCGCCTTGGACACGACCCTGGCCGTGACGGAGGGCATGAAGGAAATCATACACACCCTCTTTGAGGCCATCGTGCTGGTCATCCTGGTCGTCTTTATTTTCCTGCAGGGCTGGCGCGCCACACTCATTCCGCTCCTGGCCGTGCCCGTGTCCTTGGTGGCCACCTTCGCCTTGTTTCCTCTCTTCGGCTTTTCCATCAACACCCTCTCGCTGTTTGGACTGGTCCTCGCCATCGGCCTGGTGGTGGACGACGCCATCGTGGTGGTCGAGGCGGTGGAACATCACATTGAAAAAGGCCTGTCGCCCAAGGAAGCCGCGCTCAAGGCCATGTCGGAGGTGGCCGGACCCGTTCTGGCCATCGCCATCATACTCACGGCCGTATTTTTGCCGACGGCGTTCATCCCCGGAATCACCGGCCGCCTGTACCAGCAGTTTGCGGTGACGGTGTCGGTATCGGTGGCCATTTCCGCGTTCAATGCGCTCACGCTGTCGCCGGCGCTGGCGGCCCTTCTGCTGCGGCCCAAAAAGCGCGGGACCGGGCCGCTGCAGGCTTTTTACGACGGGTTTAATCGCTGGTTTGGCCGCGCCACCGACGGGTATGTGGGCGTGTGCCGTCTGCTGATCCGGAAAAGTTCCGTGGCCCTTCTGCTGCTGGCCGGGTTCGCGGTGCTGGCCGGGGTGCTGGGCGGATTCACCCGTTCCGGGTTTTTACCGGACGAGGATCAGGGCTATATCTTCGCCGGTGTGCAGCTGCCTAACGCCTCCTCCGCGCAGCGGACCAGCGAGGTGATGCGCGAGGCGGAGGAGATTCTTCAGGCCACGCCGGGCATCAAGTATTATTCCACAGTGGTCGGCTACAGCATGCTGAGCGGCGTGCAGAACACCTACAGCGGATTCTTCTTCATCACGCTGGAGGATTGGGCTCTCCGCCAGAAACCGGAGGAACACTATCGGGCGATCATGGCACACCTGAACGCCAAGCTGAGCCGCATTCCCGGCGCCATGGGATTCGCCTTTTCCCCGCCCGCCATCCCCGGGGTCGGCGCCTCCGGCGGCGTCACCTTCATTCTCGAAGACCGCACAGGGCAGGGCGGCAACTTCCTCGCCGCCAACCTGCAAACTTTTATTGCGGCGGCGAAAAAACGGCCGGAGCTGGCAGGCGTTTTCACCACCGCGCTCCCCTCCGTCCCGCAGGTGCAGGTGAATGTCGATCGCGACCAGGTGCTCCAGCAGGGCGTCCGGCTTCAGGACGTGTACCAGACGATGCAATGCTTCATGGGCGGGGCCTTTGTGAACTACTTCAACCGCTTCGGCCGCCAATGGCAGGTCTATGTGCAAGCCGAAGGCGACTACCGCACGGAAGCCCAGAACCTCGGCCAGTTTTACGTGCTGAACCAGTCCAGCAATCCGGTGCCTCTGGCGGCGGTGACCCAGATCAAGGAGACGCAGGGGCCCGAGTTCACCATGCGTTACAACCTTTACGACAGCGCCCAGATCAACGCTTCTGCACGGCCCGGCTACAGCTCGGCCCAGGCCATGAAAGCGCTGGAGGAGGTCTTTGCGGAGACCATGCCGGCGGGCATGGGATTTGATTATATGGGCATGAGCTATCAGGAGAAAAAAGCGCAGCAAGGCGTTTCCCCGATGGTCATCTTCGGTTTTTCTCTGGTGTGCGTGTTCCTTATCCTCGCCGCCCAATACGAAAGCTGGAGCCTCCCGTTCAGCGTGCTGCTGGGCACCCCCGTGGCCGTGTTCGGGGCGTTCGCGGGCCTGATGGTCGGGCATTATGAGAACAATGTTTATGCCCAGATTGGACTGGTGATGCTTATCGGATTATCCGCCAAAAACGCCATCCTCATTGTCGAGTTTGCGAAGATGGGGTATGAGCGGGGCCAGTCGCTCCAGGAGGCCGCCCTCGAAGGCGCGCGCCTGCGCCTGCGTCCGATTCTGATGACCAGCTTCGCGTTCATCCTCGGATGCGTGCCGCTGGCCAAGGCCAGCGGCGCCGGGGCTCTCTCCCGCCAAGTCATGGGCTTCACCGTCATCGGCGGCATGCTGGCGGCCAGCTTCCTCGCCATCTTTCTGATCCCGGTTATTTTTTATCTCATCGGCAAATGGGGCGCCGGAAGGGGCGCCGGAAAACAGCCGGCCCACGCCGCGGCCCATTCCCCTGACAGAGCAGGGCACTCAGCGGAACAGCCCTGAAACCCAGACTGGCATGAAAATAAAGTCCCTCTCTCATTTGATTCTGGCTGCCGGCGCGGTCCTTTGGGGCGGCTGCGCGGTGGGCCCGAATTATCATCGGCCCGCCGTAGCGCATACGGATAACTTCCGCTTTGCGCAGAGTTCCCCGGCGGCGTCCCTGGGGGATTTGCCGTGGTGGCAGGTGTTCCAAGATCCGGTTTTGCAGGGGTGGATCGGCACCGCTCTGACGAATAACTACGATCTTCAGGTAGCCGTGGCGCGGGTGGAGCAGGCGCGCAACCAAGCAGTGGCGGCGAACGCCGCCTTTTTCCCACAGATCGGCTATGGCGGCGACGTCGGCCATGGCGGCAATGCCCTCTACAACGCCCCGGCGCCGTCCCTGGGCAGCTCCACGGCCAGCTCGGCGCAACTCACCCTGGGCGCCGCCTGGGAGGTGGATCTCTGGGGTCGAATCCGTCGGTCAAGCGAAGCCGCCCGCGCCCAGTATCTTGCCACAGACTCCGCCCGTCGCGGCGTGACCCTCACGCTGGTCAGTGCGGTTGCCTCCACCTATTTCCAATTGCTGGAGCTGGATCAGGAGATGGAAATCGTCCGCGCCGCCACCAATGACTACGCCGGCAGCTACCGCATCTTCAACGATCGCTTGATCAATGGCGTGGCGTCTAAGCTGGAGACGGACCGCGCCTCTGCCGCGCTGGCCAACGCCACCGCCCTAGTCCCCCAGCTGGAACTCCAGATCGGGCAGACGGAGAACCAGTTTAATCTGCTGCTGGGCCGCGCTCCGGGGCCCGTGGCGCGCCGCTCGCTTCTTGACCAGCCAGCCCTGTCGCCGGATGTGCCCGCCGGTCTGCCGAGCGATCTGCTGCGGCGCCGGCCCGACGTGATGTCTGCCGAGCAGCAGCTGATGGCCGCCACGGCAAACGTGGGCGTGAGCGTGGCGAATTTCTTTCCGCAAATCGGGCTCACCACCTTTCTCGGGCGCGCCAGCCCGGAGCTGTCGTCCTTCACCGGAGGGGCGGGCAATCTGTGGGATGTGGGCGGCACGCTGTCCGGTCCGGTGTTCCAGGGCGGCCGTCTGCGCGCCGGCTACCGCGCGGCGCGGGCGAAGGCGGAGGAGGCGCGCGCGGCTTATCGCCAGAGCGTGCTGCGGGCGATGGCGGAAGTTTCCGATGCGCTCCTGGCCCGTCAGAAGGTGGCCGAGGTCCGCGTTCATACCGGCCAAGCAGCGGTGGCGCTGGCCTCCTCGGTGGATCTGGCCACGCAGCGCTATTTAAATGGTAAATCCAGCTATTTTGAGGTGTTGCAGGCCCAGCAGGATCTCTATCCCACCCAGCGCGCGCAGGTCCAGGCGCAGGTGGGCGAGTGGCTGGCCGTGATCCAACTCTATAAAGCGCTCGGCGGCGGCTGGCAGGATGAACGGATATTAAAAATCGTTAAACCTCAAACCCGGGAAGGTTTTTGAAATGACCGTTAAGCTCTATTTTTTCCTTCAAGGATTCCATTTCGGCCACCACGGGCAGTGACAGCTCCAGCTGGCGTTTCAAATAGTTCAGACGCTCCCCTTCGGTAAATAATCCGAGCAATTCATACTCCTGTGCCAG
>Ga0114971_10003105_pt1 | contig 11314 bp, 8 predicted proteins | sample M_140625_MF_Meta_FD_87320 | JGI IMG/M metagenome (GOLD analysis project Ga0114971, IMG submission 87320) | Freshwater microbial communities from Lake Montjoie, Canada to study carbon cycling - M_140625_MF_MetaG | ecosystem: Environmental > Aquatic > Freshwater > Lake | place: Lake Montjoie... | reverse complement strand
TGCCCGTCGAAACCATCCGCAACATCCGTCATCGCCGTCTCCTTCTGATGAATCAGAACGAGACTCGTTCCTCGGCAGTAGCGGCGGAAGAGGGATATCCAATGGGGCGTAGACGGCGCTTACCGTGATCTCATTCATGACATGTGGCGGCGAGTGATCCAAGCGATCTTCGCTCAGCCGCCTGATGCCAAGTTTCGATAAACTAAATCTGTTCATCACAAACATGGACTGACTTTCGATGTCGATAGGACTGATACTCCTGATCATTTTAGTCATATTCCTCTTTGGTGGCTTCAGCGGATTTGGCGGTGGCCCAGGCTATGGCTATGGCCATGGCGTCAACGGCGGACTTGGTCTTGTCCTTCTTATCATCGTCATTCTCATGCTGCTCGGAAGGCTCTGATCAGGGTCTTTCCGGCTTCGCGACGGATACGACTGTGATCGCCTAGCGCAGCTCTGCCGTATTCGCGCGGATCGCGGCGCAACGCTTCCGCATTGGGGGCCAGCCGACACTTCGCGGTCGTGCCCGATGAACAACCAAGAAATCACTGGCGCCTGGGTTCGGCGTCGATCCAGGACGCAATCAACGACGTCATTCATGGAGATGAATCTGGACTGGAATCGTGTGGAAGGAAGCTGGAAACAGGTCAAGGGCGCTGTCAAGGAGAAGTGGGGAAAACTCACGGATGACGACCTTGACGTGATCAACGGACGCCGCGAACAGCTCGAAGGCAAGATCCAGGAGCGTTATGGTTTCGCAAAGGATCAAGTCCGTAACGATGTCGACACGTGGTACAATTCCCAGACTTGGTGATACAGCGACTGTGACGCTGGCTCTTCCAAGACAGTTCATGAGAGTGAACGAGCGTGGAGAAACTGGCGTCACGCCCCCTGCTCGCATGCGAGATCAAAGCGCCGAGTTGCGCCGCAGAGAGTTTTCCGCGCGGCAGGCAGCAGTCTTCACGTAGAAGCGCATCGGTCGCCCGATATTGACGCCTACAGCTTATTCGAATTTCCCATTCACGCTCACGCTTCTCGAGCGTGCGTCGCGCTTCGTACTCGCTGATCGATACTAACTCAGCGAGCAGTGATGCGAATGAAGATTGAACGGCAGCGCCATTGCTGAGCAATGCGATACAGGCGGAACGTCCCAACTCAGCCAGTATCTGGCCATCCGAGCTTGCATCACTTCACGCCACGTCTCTTGAGAGTTGCCAGCCAAATGTGCAGCGCTCGCAGTGTAAAGCATACCCATCATGCAGATCACTCCCCACGGCTCAGCACCGGTCCCAGTGTCGTCGCAAGGCAGTCTCCCTTTCGCCATCATGGAACGTGCGTTCGTAGAACCAGAATGGGCATTTGGCGCCACTCCGGCGATCGGCCCTGTCAAGAGCGTGCAGATCGCCCCGGTCGCACGTCAGGTGGTCGGGGGTGAGAACCTCTTCTCGGCGCAACTGCTTGCCTACGTTCCGCGTCTGCGTGCTTACGCGCTTTCACTCTCTCACCACCACGACAGAGCGGACGACCTCATCCAGGAGACATTGTTCAAGGCCCTTCGCTATCAGGAGCAATTTGTGCCTGGAAGCAATCTGATCGGCTGGCTCACAGTCATCCCTCAAAACGAACACTACACGATGCTGCGAAAGCGGCGCGAGGTTGAGGATGTGGACAACATGTTCTCCGCGAGGCTCAGCGTGCCCGGAGGCCAGCTCGAAAACATTGAACTCACCGAGACGATGTCCGTCATCCGCACCCTTCCGAAGGGGCAGCGCTCGGCTGTTCTTCTGGTCGCCGCACTTGGCTACACCTGCCAGGAGGCGGCAGACCATTGCGCGACCAAGATTGGCACGATCAAGAGCCGCCTGAACAGGGGTCGCGCAACGCTCAGGCGCAGGGCGGAAGTTGACACAGGTCAGAAGTGGAACGGACGGAACAAATGTCTGTCAGGTCCGTTATCAACCATCGCGACTGATCGCGGTATTTGATTGGAACGATCATGACACAGACCCACAACACGAAAGCCGCTGAACTTCATGAGGCGACCGCCAAGTCGCACCGCGTCGCGGCAGAGCATTACGGCAAGTCGCAGCCCGATACTGCAAAGACGCATGCCTCCAAGGCCTTGATGCAGTCCACAGACGCTCACGAAGCCTCCGTGAAGGCACAGTCTGCGGATCCGTCCACAGCAGCGAAGACCGCGTAAAGGGATTTGCCGGGGATTGCCTTCATCTGAAGTGGCAAAACCACACATGTAGCAAAGGCGACTCCCGGCAGCCTCCCATCAACTGTTGCAGGGCCGCCGCGCCATGGCACCCACTTTCGGCAATCGTGGCGCTGAAGGAATTCGTCGAGCTAGACCAAATCCTCTTCGGAAGCGATCTTTCCTCATTACCCGCAAGCCTGACAGGCATGGAGACGGAAGCAATCGACAAACTTCCAATGCTGACAGAGGTCGAGAGGCCGGGAATAATCCGCGACAATAGCTTGGCACTCTTTCCAAGATTTCCACAAGCAATCCTGCCCGAGGCACACCGTCCGGAGCGCCTAAAGCGGGCCGCGCAAGCCAGGAGCGAAGTGGCAGCCGACGATGCAAGGAACCGATGAAGGGGGTGCCGAGTTGACAGAATGCAGTTAGCGAACGAATTCATCTCGGAAGCTAGATCAAACAATATCAAATACTAAAAGAACCACCCAGTTCTCATCTTCATCTTGTCCGGTGCGCCACTTCCGAACAAGCTACTCGCCGTTATCCCGCCACTTGCGGTCATCCTGGCGAATATTCGCGAGAGGATTCCGGGTCGTCGGCTGTTGCAGGCAGGGCAAGCAATTCGCTCCATACCTGATCGCTGATGGGCCAATTTGCCCATTGCAGCGTTTCGGCGATGCGCTCCGGGCGGCTGACGCCACAAATGGTCGACAGAACACGCGGATCGCGCAGCGAAAACTGCAGCGCGGCGGCGCCCAGCGGAATGCCATGGCGCGCGCAGACTTCTTCGACCCGGCGAATGGGGCGCAGCACGTCCTCAGTGGCGACCTGGTACACGTAGCGCTGCTGGCTGGCTGCACCCTTGGCAAGCGCACCGCTGGCATAGGGGGCTGCGTTGAAGACGGCAATGCCGCGCGCGGCGGCAAGCTCAAGCATCGGTTCGGCGTTGCGATTGACCAGCGTGTAGCGGTTATGCGTGATCAGGGCATCGAAATCCCAGTCGCGCAGCAATGGCATCATGATGTCGACGCGGCCCGCCGCCAGACCAACAGCGCGCGCTAGGCCCTCCTCCTTCATGCGCATCAGCGCATCCAGGGCGCCGCCGCGGCCGGTGACGTCCGAGAGGTCGGAGGCATATTCCGGATCATGAAGGTGCAGGATGTCGACGTGGTCAACCCTCAGAACGGACAGGCTTTCCTCCAGCGAGCGGCGCGCCTGAGCAGCGTCGAACCGCAAGGTGTCCATGTCACGGTCGAGCTTGGTGGACAGGATGCGGCCTGAGGGCCAGCCACCAAGCTCGCGCACCACCTTTCCGATGAGCGCTTCGCTGCGGCCCAGCCCGTAATTGCGGGAGGTGTCGATGAAGCCATCAGGCTGGTCGAAGATGGCCCGGATCGTTGCCAGGGCGCGCTCTTCGCCAACACTGTAACCATAGGTATCCGGCATGTCGGACAGGGCCGTTGCACCGTAGCCGATGCGCGGAACGGCTACACCTGACTTTCCAACTTGCCTGAGCGTGTTCACTGTCATCATCAACTCCTGTCTCCATCACCACGAAAGCACAATCACCGAGGCGGGAGAAGCCGCTTTGCGGCGACCTCACACGAAGACATCGACCTTCTGGAAGGTTGTGACGTCGATCAGGCCCTCGTCCGAGATGCGCAGTTCGGGAATGACGACGAGCGCCAGCAATGAATGCTGCATGTTGGCGTTGTTGAGGTTGCAGCCGCAGGCCTTCATCGCGGCCACCAGCTTTCCGGCCTTGGCGGCGACGATCTCGGCACGCTCAGCCGACATCAGTCCGGCGATCGGCATCTCGACACGCGCCAGCTCCCTGCCCTCGGATACCAGCACCAGGCCGCCGCCGTTGTCCTTGAGGATATTGGCTGCCTGCGCCATGTCTTCCTTGTTGGTGCCGACCACGATCATGTGGTGGCTGTCATGCGCCACTGTCGAGGCCAGGGCGCAATCCTTCGTGTAGCCGAAGCCCGAGACGAAGGCGTTGACCACCTTGCCCGTCGCCTTGTGACGCTCGACCAGTGCGATCTGGCAGACGTCGCCCGCCCGGTCCATCTCGACAAGGCCCGATTCGACCTTCAGAGTCTTCTGCAGCGCCTTGGTGGGCGCCTGGTTCTCGATGACGCCGATGACGCGCACATCCACTTGGTTGCGGCCCTTGGGCGCCACGACGTCGAAATCCTTCGCGGTGAGCGGGCGCTTCATGTTCATCGTATGACGCGCCGCCTCGGGATAGGCGAAGGCCGGGATCTCTGCCGTAAGTCGACCGTTCTCCGCCAGCACCACGCCGCGGGCGATCACCAGTTCGATGGGCAGTGTCGTGATGTCGGAGGTGAGGATCAGGTCGGCACGGCGGCCTGGCGTGATCGAGCCCAGCTCACGCTCAAGGCCAAAATGCTGTGCGGCGTTGATGGTTGCCATCTGGATGGCGGTGATGGGCTTCAACCCCTGCGCGATGGCATGGCGGACCACGCGGTTCATGTGGCCTTCGTTCACCAGCGTGCCCGAGTGGCTGTCATCCGTGCACAGCACGAAGTTGCGTGAATCGAGCCCCGCCTCGGTGACGGCCTTGATCTGTGCTGCGACATCATACCAGGCGGAGCCCAGCCGCAGCATGGCGCGCATGCCCTGGCGCACCCGGGCGATGGCATCTTCCGCACGCGTGCCTTCATGATCATCGGCGGGGCCGCCTGCCACATAGGCGTGGAAGGGATTGCCGAGGTCCGGCGAGGCATAATGCCCGCCCACCGTCTTGCCGGCATTCTGCGTGGCGGCGATCTCTGCCAGCATCTTCTCGTCACCGGCGATCACACCGGGAAAATTCATCATCTCGCCCAGCCCGATGATGTTGGGCCACTGCATCGCCTCGCGCACATCGTCCGGGCCTAGCGTGGCGCCGGGGTTTTCGAGGCCCGGCGCACTGGGAACACAGGAGGGCATCTGCACGAAGACGCTGACTGGCATGGCCATCGCCTCGTCATGCATCAGCCGCACGCCGGGAAGGCCCAGAACATTGGCAATCTCATGTGGATCGATGAACATCGACGTGGTGCCGTGAGGGATCACGGCGCGCACGAATTCGGTGACTGTCACCATGCCGCTTTCCACATGCATGTGCGCGTCGCACAGTCCCGGCACCATGTAGCGGCCCTCGGCTTCAATCACCTTCGTGTCCTTGCCAATGCAATGTGCGGCATCGGGGCCCACATAGGCGAAGCGGCCGTCGGCGATGGCAATGTCGGTTGCGGGAATGATTTCGCCGGAATGGACGTTCACCCACTTGCCGTTCCGGATCACCATGTCCGCCTTGTCACGCCCCATGGCGACGGCGATGAGGCGGGAAGCCGTTTCTGGCCAGGATTTGAGCATGGGTGTCTCCATCAGGTCTGGAACGTCAGCACGCGAGCGTCGTCGATGCACGAGATCGGAAGCCCTGTCTAGCATGGCCCAGCCATTCAGGCTGCTCCGACCTTGCCTGCGCCCTAATGCCTGCCGCGCAGGAAGCTGTCACCGGTGGACACGAGGCCTTCCGCAAAGCGGCTGAGACGGAGGGGGTTATCGGTGGGCTGCATCTCACCCGTCAGCAGGCGCGCAACGCGCCGCCCGGCCTCCGGTGACAGCATGACGCCCGCCCAGTAGCCACAGTTGAGATGAAGCCCTTTCACCTCCGGCACCGGGCCGATCAGCGGCTGGTCGTCCGGTGTGTACATGTAATAGCCCGCCGTGGTGGTGAGATCGCTGCTGCTGAGCGTCTCCGCCACCCCGGCCCAGAAGGGCGAGAGAGCGGTGATCTTGTCGAGCAGCACGGCCGCAAAGTCCCAGTCCGTCGGCACGTCCTCCACCGGGTTGGCGGTCACCGGCTCGTCGGGGTCGACCCAGGCCATCAGCGCGCCACCATGCTCGGGGCGCCAGTAGGTTTCCTGGCCGACGTCGATGCACAAGGGCGCAGCCCTCGGGATTTGCGGCTTCGGTGCCACATGCACCTTCTGGCGGCGCACCGCTTCGATGGGAAGCGTCACGCCCACCATCGCGGCGATGGATTGTGCGAAGGGGCCAGCTGCATTGACAACCTGGCGCGTGGCAATGCTGCCGCGTGTAGTGCGAACGGCGCAGATGCCTTCGGCATCGGTGTCGATGCCGGACACCTTCGTCTGCAGCAGGAACTTCGCGGTCGAGCCCTTGGCAAAGCCCTGCGTTGCCTCATGGCTGGAGAGCCAGCCGTCATTCTGGTGAAAGGTGCCGCAGACCATGCGCTCCGAGATGTAGGGAAAGCGCTGGCGAATGTCATCGGCAGCGAGAAACTCCGAGCCGGCAACACCATAGCCGTGATGCACGGCCACTGCCTGCTTCAGTCTCTCGGCATTCACCACATCGTCCGAGACGAAGAGATAGCCCTGATGCTTCAGCGCGATGTCATGGCCCGGGATGCCGACCGTATCGGCAAAGTTCTCATACATGCGGATCGACGGCAGCACGAGGTCTGCCATTGCCTTCTCTGTCATCTGGGCGCGGAAGCTTTCGATGGAGAGAGGCGTGGTGAGGGTGGAGAGGCCCTCGCGCATCTCGATCAGCACCGTGTCGAGGCCTGCCCTCGAGAGCCAGAAGGCAGTGGCCACCCCCACGATGCCACCGCCGATGACGACGACCTCCGCCGTCTTCGGCATGGTGGCGGCATCAGGCACGAAGATCTTGCGCATGCGCAGCCGCCTATTCCGCGAACTCGAGCAGCAGGTCCTTCGCCTCGACCTGCGAACCGGGATTCACGTGAATGGCCTTGATGGTGGCGGCGCGTTCGGCGCGAAGTCCCATTTCCATCTTCATTGCCTCGATGGTGAACAGCAGGTCACCGGGCCCGACCTTCTGGCCAACGCTGACTGCAACGGCGGCGATGGCGCCCGGCATGGGCGCGCCAAGCTGGGTGATATTGCCATCCTGTGCCTTGGCACGCACCGGCGCCTTGGCCTTGACGGCGCGATTGGGCACGCGGATGACGCGGGGCTGGCCGTTCAACTCGAAGAATACCTTGGCTTCGCCCTCCTCCGTCGTCTCGCCCACGGCCTGCAGACGAACCTCCAGCGTCTTGCCAGGGTCGATCTCGACCGAGATCTCCTCGCCGGGCTGCATGCCGTAGAAGAACACCGGCGTCGGCAGCACGCGCACCGGACCATAGAGGCGATGGCGACCCATGTAGTCGAGGAAGACCTTGGGATACATGAGGTAGCCGTTGAGGTCTTCGTCATCGACGTGGCGGCCGTTGAGGTCCTTCGACAGCTTGAGGCGGGTTTCATCGAGATCGACGGAAGGAACCAGCGAGCCCGGTCTGACGGTGATGGGCGCCTCGCCCTTCAAGGCCTTCTTCTGCAATGCCTTGGGCCAGCCGCCCGGCGGCTGCCCAAGATTGCCCTTCAGCATATCGACCACCGAGTCCGGGAAAGCGACCTCGACTTTGGGGTCCTCGACATCGGCACGCGTGAGGCCTTGCGCCACCATCATCAGGGCCATGTCGCCCACCACCTTCGACGATGGGGTGACCTTCACGATATCGCCGAACATCAGGTTGGCCTGGGCATAGGCTTGCGCCACCTCGTGCCAGCGCGGTTCCAGCCCCATGCTGCGCGCCTGGGCCTTGAGGTTGGTGAACTGCCCGCCGGGCATTTCATGGAGATAAACCTCGGAGGCAGGCGCTTCGATGCCGCTCTCGAAGGCCGCATATTGGTGGCGAACGGCCTCCCAGTAGTTCGAGATGGCGCGGATGGCGGAGGCATCGAGCCCGGTGTCGCGGTCGGTATGCGCGAGCGCTTCCACAATGGAGCCGAGGCAGGGCTGCGATGTGCCGCCCGAAAAGGCATCCATCGCCGCGTCGACGGCATCGGCACCAGCCTCTGCCGCGGCCAGCACGCTGGCCCCCGCGATGCCGCTTGTATCATGCGTGTGGAAGTGGATGGGCAGGCCCACCTCATCCTTGAGGGTCTTCACCAGCTTGCGCGCAGCAGCGGGCTTTAGCAGCCCCGCCATGTCCTTGAGACCCAGCACATGGGCCCCGGCGGCCTTCAGTTCTTTCGCCATGCCGATATAGTATTTGAGGTCATACTTGGCGCGGTTCGGATCAAGAATATCGCCCGTGTAGCAAATGGCCGCCTCGCACACGCGGTTCGACTCCAGCACGGCATCCATGGCGACGCGCATGTTGTCGACCCAGTTGAGGCTGTCGAAGACGCGGAACACGTCGATGCCCGTGCTGGCCGCCTGCTTCACGAAGGTCTTCACCACATTGTCGGGATAGGTGGTGTAGCCGACGCCATTGGCGCCGCGCAGCAGCATCTGCAGCATCAGGCTCGGCATGCGTTCGCGCAGGTCACGCAGGCGCTGCCACGGGCACTCCTGCAGGAAGCGGTAGGCAACGTCGAAGGTGGCGCCACCCCAGCATTCGACGCTGAACAGGCCGGAGAGATTGGCGGCATAGGCCGGCGCCACGCGGATCATGTCGATCGAGCGCATGCGGGTTGCCAGCAGCGACTGATGGCCGTCGCGCATCGTCGTGTCGGTGACGAGCAGGTGCTTCTGCGCGAGCATCCAGTCGGCCACCGCCTGAGGCCCCTTCTCCAGCAGCAGGTCACGCGTGCCCGGCTGCGGAAGACCACTCAGCTTTGGCACCGTCAGCTCGCGGCCTGTCACCTTCGGCTTGGGACGGCCGGCTGTCTCGGGGTGGCCGTTCACTGCAATGTCGGCGATGTAGGTGAGGATCTTGGTTGCACGGTCGCGCCGCTTCTTGAACTCGAAGAGGGCGGGCGTCGTGTCGATGAATTTCGTGGTGCAGCTGTTGTCGAGGAATTTCGGGTGCTTCAGCAGGTTCTCGACGAAGGCGATGTTGGTGGCCACACCACGCACGCGGAATTCCGACAATGCGCGGCTCATGCGGGCAATCGCCTGGTCCGGCGTCTGCGCCCAGGCCGTTACCTTGACGAGCAACGAGTCGTAGAAGCGGGTGATCACCGCACCCGCATAGGCCGTGCCGCCATCGAGCCTGATGCCCATGCCGGTGGCCGAGCGATAGGCAGTGATGCGGCCATAGTCGGGAATGAAGTTATTCTGGGGGTCTTCCGTCGTCACGCGGCACTGCAGCGCATGGCCATAGAGCCGCACATCCTCCTGCCGTGCAACGCCTGTTGCCTCGGCCAGCGTCTTTCCTTCCGCGATCAGGATCTGCGCACGCACGATGTCGATGCCGGTGACCTGTTCGGTGACCGTATGCTCGACCTGGACACGCGGGTTTACTTCGATGAAGTAGAAGCGGCCGGTGTCCATGTCCATGAGGAACTCGACCGTGCCGGCGCAGTCATAGCCCACATGCGCGCAGATGCGGCGGCCCAGCTCGCAGATCTCGGCGCGCTGAGCGGCATCGAGGTAGGGCGCAGGCGCCCGCTCGACGACTTTCTGGTTGCGCCGCTGCACGGTGCAGTCACGCTCATAGAGGTGATAGATCGCGCCATATTTGTCGCCAAGGATCTGCACCTCGACGTGGCGTGCCCGCTCGATCATCTTCTCGAGATAGCCCTCGCCATTGCCGAAGGCCGATTGCGCCTCGCGGCGGCCTTCCAGCACCTTGGCCTCGAGTTCGTCCGGCCCGGTGATCGGCCGCATGCCGCGCCCGCCGCCGCCCCAGCTGGCCTTCAGCATCAGCGGATAGCCGATGACTTGTGCTTCTTTGGCGATGGTGGCCATGTCATCGCCCAGGACCTCGGTCGCGGGGATCACCGGAACGCCGGCGGCCATGGCCACACGCCGGGCACTCGCCTTGTCGCCCAGCGCGCGCATCGTTTCCGCCTTGGGGCCGATGAAGGTGATGCCTGCCACGACGCAGGCCTCGACGAAGTCCGGATTCTCGGACAGCAGCCCATAGCCCGGGTGGATCGCATCCGCACCACAGGCCTTGGCCACCCGGATGATCTCGGGGATCGAGAGATAGGCCGCAACCGGCCCCATCCCCTCGCCGATGCGATAGGCCTCATCCGCCTTGAAGCGGTGCAGCGAGAGCTTGTCCTCCTCGGCATAGACGGCCACCGTCTTCTTGCCGAGCTCGGTTGCCGCCCGCATGACGCGAATGGCGATCTCGCCGCGGTTGGCGATCAGGATCTTTCGAAACGACGGCAATTTCACCCCCAGCTGCGAATTGGCGCTTACTGTTTTGTTATCCTAGTCCGCAGTGATGGAGGAAGAAACCGGCGTCATCAACTCTGGCCGAATGGCTATCGCAGCCGCGATCCTGGCATCGTCACGCTGGCCGACTAGGCGAAAAGGCCTCCGCCGAACCGGCAGAGGCCCTTGTCTTGCAGTCATCGAAGAGTGTCTGCGGGCCTTGCCGGTCCGTCAGGGGGCCTCCACGACCAGAGTGACCTTGTTGATCGTGCAGCTCGAGGCGCTGGTCTTGTATTGCAGCTGGAAAGTCGTCGGCCCCACCGGCAGGTTCGTGACCGGGAAGACCTGAGTGGCGATAATGGGGTTGGTCGAGTTTGCCGATTTCACACCCATGAAGAATGTACCCGCCGCCAGCACACTCGTGCCGCCCGAATTCTTCGCGTCGAATGTCAGCGTACAGGTGACGTTGCTCGTGACCGTCATGTCCGCCGAAATGGTCACGAGCGCGCTGAGGGCGCCAGTGCCCGTGGTCTGGATGTTGCGGGCCACCGACACGGCGGTGGTGGTTGTTAGGTAGGTCGTGCTCGTGCCCGCCGTGAGCACGGCTGTGGCATAGGTCGCTCCCACCGGGACGGAGCCCGTGGCACCCGTCAGGCCAGTAGCGCCAGTCGCTCCTGTGGCACCCGTCAGGCCAGTGGCACCCGTCGCGCCCGTCAGGCCAGTGGCTCCCGTGGCACCCGTCAGGCCGGTGGCGCCCGTCGCGCCCGTCAGGCCAGTGGCGCCCGTCGCGCCCGTCAGGCCAGTGGCGCCCGTCGCACCCGTCAAGCCAGTGGCGCCCGTCGCGCCCGTCAAGCCAGTGGCGCCCGTCGCACCCGTCAGGCCAGTGGCGCCCGTCGCACCCGTCAGGCCAGTGGCGCCCGTCGCACCCGTCAGGCCAGTGGCGCCGGTCGCGCC
>Ga0114971_10003102_pt1 | contig 11316 bp, 11 predicted proteins | sample M_140625_MF_Meta_FD_87320 | JGI IMG/M metagenome (GOLD analysis project Ga0114971, IMG submission 87320) | Freshwater microbial communities from Lake Montjoie, Canada to study carbon cycling - M_140625_MF_MetaG | ecosystem: Environmental > Aquatic > Freshwater > Lake | place: Lake Montjoie... | reverse complement strand
GCGACCGGAGTGCGCGGATCGGGTGCGCCCATGGCCACCCATTTCTCCAGATCCTGAATTTGCTCGCCGCTCAAGGGACTCTTGGGAGGCATCTGCAAATCCTGATTTTTGTACCGGACGGCCTCGATCAAACGACTCTGGTCCGGACTACCCGGTTCCAGCGCCGGGCCAGTATCGCCACCGCGCAGCAGACCGTCCCTCGTCTCCAGATTCAGCCCGCCCTTGAGTTTTCCGGCCGAACTGTGGCATTTGTAGCAATGGTCCACCAAAATTGGTCGGATCCGTCTCTCAAAAAACTCCAACCCGGCGACGGAAGGAGACTCCGCCGCGCCGAAGCAATTCACGACGACCAGGCACACCCAACCCGCCGCTCCGCTCAGGGCTTGCAGCAAAGATCCAAGGCGGATTGAGGCAGGCATGCGATTGAAAGATAAGACTCAACGGGCGCACTCATCAATTCATTCAGGAATCGCGAATGCCCGTCGGGTGCGGGGTCAGCCTGGCGCTTGCCCACCTCCCAGCCCTCCTCCCGCAGCTTCACCGCGTCCGCTGGAATGCGCTGTGCCAACACCACTGGGATCGGGCTGCCAGGAAGGCCAAGGCGGAACGGGCGGGCGGGTAGAACAGCGCCCGTTGCAGCCAACCGGCCCAGCGTAGTCGTGAGCGGAACGTGAGATCACTCTTCCTGGCAATCTCCTCGAGCACCTGGGCCCAAGTCAGGGTGCCACGGCTGAAGCTCTCGATCGGATCCAGGGCCAGTTCGGCCGACTCAAATGCCATCGACATGCCGTTGCCGGTCATCGGTGGGATCATGGTCAGCGCATCGCCGATGGAGCATTCGAGGTGTTCCATCGCGCGCCGGGGATGCAGGCCGAGGCCGGCGACCGAACAGAACGAATGAAGATCCAACTGAGCGCCCGCCAGGCGGGAGTGCAGCTCGGAACCCGCCGGGCCGCCGAGCCATTCCGGCCAGCGTTGCGCCAGATCCGGCACGGGATCCGCGCTGCGGAACAGCCCGCATATATTGACCTCGTTGTCCGGCAATCGGCACAGGCCAACGTAGCCCGAGGGCAGCAGGTGCATTTCGAGATCGGCGCGCAGCACGATTCCGCGGGCGTGCACCTTCAATCCGAACCATCGCCAGCCCTTCGCCGCCGGTTCCGGTCGACGTCCAGAGGCGCGAACCACGCCAGCGCGGTAGGCACTGGCCCACCGCGCGCCGAGGCGCAGATCACCGCCGAGCCGTTGGAATTCCTGCGCGAGCCACTGATCCAGCACGAAGCGGGAAATGCACACGGCCGGCTCGGGGAGTGGGCGTGTTGCAATCGATGTGCGTGCGGTGAAGAAGGCCGCACTGGTCGCCTCGCGGGCCCCGGCAGAACGGAGTCCGTCGAGCAATCCGATCCGGGCCAGGGATTCCAGGCCACGGCCACTGATAAATTCACCGCAGACCCGGTGGCGCGGGTAGTGTCCGGCCTCCCAGAGCGTGACGGGTACGTTGCGCCGGCGCAGTCCGATGGCCAGCGTCAACCCAGCCAGCCCGCCGCCCACGATGGTGATGGGCTCAGACATTTCGGCGCGCGCTGAATCCGTGACTGAACGGGCCCGCGAAGTGCTCGCTCAGCTTCCATTCTGTGGTTGCCGGCCAGAGCGCGGAGAGTTCTTGCCCGGCAAATCCGGCGCGCACGCTGACGACGGCATCGTGCCGTGTCACGGCATTGCAACCGATCAGGGCCAGCGAGTGTGCGGCGGTCAGTGCAAAGGCGGAGCGCCGTGGTTCGCAGGCGATGAACAGGTTCGTCCGCGCTGCGGCTAGGCGAAGCAGGTTGGTCAGTGATTCGTCTTCGAAGTGGTGGAGAAACAGATTCGCCAGCAACACGTCCGCCTTGGGCGACGTTGACTTCAGCCATGAAAAGACATCCGAGGCCACGCAGTTCAACGACCAGTCGAGGTCGGCGAATCCCCGCTGCGTTTCGCCGGAAACCACAGGCTGTCGGTCAATGAGTGTGACTTCGGCCTTCACGCCAAGAGTCGACCAACGTCGCGCCAGACGCAGGAGCAACGTCCCATCGCCCGCGCCCAGTTCGATCACACGGAGAGGACGGGACGGAAGGAGATTCGTCGGGAGCAGGCCGCAGAACGCGCGCATCAGGTAGCCCGCGTGACCCATGAGGAAGTTCAGTCGTCGCAAATCGGCACGAGAAGCAATGGCCTGGGGATCCTGCGGGGGCAGGGTATCGAGGAGTTCGGGTTGAAGGCGACGGCGCATGGTTCAATCTACCTGGAGGAGTGCGCCGTGAGCGCTGAAACCCGCACCGAAGGAGGACATCCACCACCAGCCACCCGGAGCATGCTCCGCCAGGGCCCGTTCGAGGACGAAGAAGACGAAGGGACTGCTGACATTGCCGACCTCGCGCAAGAGGACGGTGCTTCGCTGCACTTCGTCGGCAGAGAGACCGAGGCGCGCCTGCAAGGCCGCCAGCACTTCGCGTCCGCCCGCGTGGAAGATCCAGCCGGTGAGTTCGTCCCGCCGAAGCGGATATTCCGCGAGCGATTGGGACAGGAGGTCTTCCACATGCTGTGCGACCAGAGCGGGAACTTCCCGTGTCAGGATGTTCCTGAGCATGCCTTCGCGTTGTTCGAAGCGGAGGGCATCCCGGTCGCGTGGGCTGAGGAGGCTCCGGGAAGCCTTCCACTCCACGCGGCGCTGATGTGCGGCGGGTCGGGCCGACCAGACCGCAGCGCCTGCGCCATCGCCGAAGAGGCAGGCGCTGATGAGGACTCCGGGATCATCATCCAGATAGAGGGCTGCGCTGCACACCTCGACGCAGACGGAGAGGACGTGTTGTGCCCGGCCTGCCGTCAGCAAGGACTCCGCCGTGCGGCAGTTCGGTATGGCGGCGCCACAACCTTGTCCGACCAGATCGAGTGCGTGCACGTCGGAGCGCAAGCCCAGTCGCTCGCTAACGTAGCTCGTGAGCCCCGGGCACAGGTAGCCCGTGCAGGTGCTGATGAGAATGGCGTCCACGTCTGCAGGCGACAGTCGGGCGGCGGCGAGGGCGCGTTCAGCGGCTTGGGTGGCGAGCCTGGGCGCGTGCTCCGCGAATCGGGCGTGCAACGCCGCCGGTGTGAGGACGAACGCCTCTGAAAGTTCTGAGACGGCAAGATGTCGGGTGGCGATGCCATTTTCTCCGGTCAACACCTTCCGGAGAACGGCATGGGAGCGCGGACTGAGAGCCGGGAATTGGGGTGATTCCTGCATCGCCGCCCAACATTCCACCTGGGTGAAACAGTGTTCAGGAACCGCCGTGCCGAGTCCGGTCAGATACATGGGCTGGTGGAGGACGGCAGTTTCCGGATGGGTCCACGTCTGCCCGCCCCGTTGGCTGGAGCTGTGGCGGCACCGTCAATTGAAACCCGGTCTTCAGGTGGAGGGCGGTGCTTGTTCATCCTTTCATAGTCTTTACCATCGATGCGTCAGGCTGCAACGTGAGGTGTTGGCCCCACAGCAGTATTCGTTCTGAAATGGGCGGCTGGAAAGGGGCAGCGGTGGGGGCAATGTCAAGATGCACCCGTTGCTTGGTGCCCGGGAAATACCCCATGGCCCGCTTGCCTGCCGGGTCGCAGCGTGAGACGTGAGGTCCTGCCAAAGGTCTCTTGCCCGCCGCGCGTCCATTCCCCTGGCACGGTCAGCCTGAACCCTGCGCGACCCAACCTCACAGCATCCGGAGCGGCTCACCGATGGGAATCCGGGTTCGGTGTACCGGTTTCAGCATCTGGTGGTGCTGCTGGCGACCGGCCTGGGCGTGTACCTCTGCTACCTGCTGGCCGTTCCCTTTCTGCCGCCGCTGGTCTGGGCAGTCGCCCTCGCAGTGGTTTTCGCGCCGTTACAAGGGTGATTGGGGTTCGACTGCGCCACCCCGGCGCGGCCGCGCTCGTAGCGGTTCTGGCGATCGGCTGTCTGGTCGTGATTCCGGCGACCTTCATTGGCCAGAACGTCGTCCTGCAAGCAGTCAAGGGGGCTGAGATCATCGAGGCCAAGGTTCAATCGGGCGAACGGCGGCGTGCGCTGGAAGTCCAGCCACGACTGGTCCAGGCCGCGAACCAACTGGAGTGTCGGTTCGATCTGCCCGGCCTCGCCAAGTCCTTCACCGGCCGGCTCAGCACGACTGCCGGATCGCTGGTGGAAGGCTCGTGCGTGCAAGCGCTGGATTTCTGCCTCACCTTTTACCTGCTGTTCTTCTTTCTCCGTGACCGAAAGGCCGCCCTAGCCGCCCTTCTATGCATCTCACCCCTGCCGCTGAGGGAAACCGAACTTCTGCCGCACCGGTTTGGCAACACGGTGAACGCCGCGGTGTATGGCACCCTAACGGTTTCCTCCGCCCAGGGATTGCCCGGAGGCCTGATGTTCTGGTGGCTGGGATCGCCGTCACCGCTGCTGTGGGGATCGGGGTCAGGGAACGATTTCCGATTTTGGATGCACCGATTCGGTTGGCCCAGAACTCGGCCAAGGACTCCGCCACCTAGATGGGCTCTTGCCGAAGCTGTGAGCGACACAGACGGACACCCACCTGAGTCCAATTCGAGAATCGTTCCCTAACCCGCCTCCATAAGGTGGCACACCGGGGGTTCCCAGTGTCACCTTAGTGGTCACTTGGGGGATTTAGAGGGGTTTTAGCCCACTGAGCCCGCGAGTTTCTTAGGAAAACGCGCTGGAGGCGAGGGTCGGAATCGGCCTGGCCGACCGATCAAAGCTCCATCAAAATGCCCGATTTCATTTGGTTTTCAAGAACCTTCTCTCACCTTCCGAGGGCTTCCGGGTAACCCGGTCATTGTCACTTTCGTGGTCAGTGATTTCAGGAACTCCGAAACCGCTCGCAGCGATACCCTGACTCTCACTTTCTTTATTTTCTAAACATCCTTGCACGTAACGGGGCGGACGCCCGAACTTGAGGTGAGATGAACCCTCGTTTTCTTCCGTTTATCTGGGCGATGACCGCCTTGATCGCCCCGCAAACGTGGGGCCAGACTATCATCCCCACCCCTCGACCAGGTACGGTGCTGTGGACCAAGACCGTGACGAACATGCAGAGCGGAGCCGCTCTCTACCTGACCGCGGATGAGCGATCGGTGGTCACCGCTACGTCTAGCGGTCCGAACTTTACACCTCTTAGCATCAACCTATCCACCCAGACTTTCGGAACCTTGGGCGATCCGGAGAGACTCGCAGGAAAGTTGGTGACTCTTTCAGATGGAGGAGTGGTGAAACAACCGGTTTTACAAAGTGGCGACGGATCTACCGTAACGGATCGATTCGGAGTTGGTGGATGGACCTTAAAAACCAATGGAAGATTGGGTCCCTATTTGGACCGCATGCTCGCCCCTTGCGCTGCAACGGATCCCAGTAGAGGGCATTGCGGAACTGATTGACCCCACCTTTGATGGGATCGTCTGGCGGATTGATATTGGCGCTGCGACGCGTCTCGGCGTGCCCATCATTGAACACCACATTACCGCGGCGCCCATGGCGGTTGTCGTCAATGCCCTCGTACGTGTTGCCCCGACCCGGAGTCATCCCGGAACTGGGCCACCATAGACTGCTACTCCAAGTCAGGTCGGGCTTGGGCATGGCGTCGCCCACCACCAGATTCTGGGAAGGATTCACAATCGACGACCGTTTGAACCGCTTCGTCGTCGAGAGACCAGCCGCCTCGTGGGAGTCGTAGGGGTGCACCCCTAGAAAGAATGCATTATAACCATAGCCCACCAGATGGCTGTCGAACTTCCACGACCAACTGATCCCCGCATCCTTGCGCTTGCCCTTAAGCGCATGGCAGCGGAAGTAATTCGATTGCCCCTTGGCATAACCCACCATCGCCGCACCCCACCAATTCGTCCTAGAAGGCAGCCGATACCTTGCCGAGCCGAATCTCAAGCCGCAGCGGTACCTGTGGCGGTCTGACGGAGCCGCGATTCTAGGGAAAATCCACCGAACCCGGGTAGCTCTGGAGCGAAGCCAACAAATTGATAAAGACAATTCCGATACGGTCCACTCGAGCCTCTTCGATGAGAGATTCGTTGAGGCTCATGGCTGGGTTTGAATCAGACGGGTCTACCGATCAAAGCGTCAGCGGCATCGAAAACCATCCCTCCCAAGCGGGCGCGCACTTACTTCTTGAAAAGTCGGAGATTTTTTACGGCACACGGAGGCGGTACCAACGGCTGCCAAAGTTCGCAACTGGCATGTCCGTAAAAACCGCGCTGTCGTTGGTCACTATTATGGTCTGCAAGGCCTTCCAGACTGTGAGATTCGTCGAACCGAAGACAGTGGCTTGCGCGGCGCCGGGCGCGGTTAGGTTGAATTGCACGCGGCCATCCGAAAGGTGGGTCACGGATCTGGCGTTGATCGTGGGCGCATCAACGATGCTGAAAGTCGCGTCGCTCGTATCAAACACTGCGGCGTTGGTCGCACTCCGGATTTTGATGGAATAGTCGCTCCCCGGCGGCAACTCCAGGTCGATGGTCCACTTGTAGCTAACCGTGCTGGGAGCATTCGTGGTGATATTCTTCACGAACGATCCGCCTTTGTATAATTCGATGGCGACGTTTTCGAGCAGGTTGTCGTCCCATTGGATGAAGTATTTCAACCCGCGCTGCCAGGCTTCGCCGCCGTTTGCTGCGGTGACATGCACCTGCGGCGGCACGGTCGCGAAGGTGTTGGTGGCCCAATCGCTGACGCCGGCTGAATTTGCCGACCTCACACGCCAGAAGTAAGTGGTGTTGGGCCTAGCGTTGGTGAACGTATAGCGCGCTTCCTGTTGGAATGGACGATCTACAACCGACGCGGTAAACTCGGGATTGGTGGAAACCTGCAGCGCATAGCTGGTCGCAAATCCTTTCGGCGTCCAGGTCAAGGCGATTGGGAGCTGCTGATTGACGGAGTAGGATTTTCTGGATTGGACCACCGGCGGTACGCGGGTCACGAACCCGTTGGATTGCAGGCTTTCCGGTTCGATCAAGAGCGGCGGAAACACGGCGTCGGCCACGTCCGGAAAGCCGAGGGTAAATTCGCCAAAAGCATCCAGAGGGGCGATCACTTGATGCGTTACCTGGTTGTACTGCGTGGCCAGCGGCACGAATAATCCCTGGCCCGGCGTTTCGCGGTAATAGACCGTGGTGTTGGTGGGATCGGTGATCCCAAAACTGCTGGTATCAAACAGAATTTCCCCCGTGATCTTATCAATGGCGCTCTGGCTTACGGTCACGCGGACGGGCAGCAGCCGCGGCGCTTTCCCGGCAAAGAGCGGAAACAGCGGCGCGTAGGGCTCTCGGGCGACTCTGGCCTCATTATAGCCATCGCCGGTGCGGTCAACCACATCAAGCGTAACGCCGGTGTTCGTGAAGGAGTAGGTGTTGCCGGAGGCGACTTCAGTGTGCTGATGTTGGACGCGCTGCGAACTGGGAGGATACGGGTTGCGGGAAGCGCGGTAACTGTTCAGTAACACTGCATTGAACGACATCTCCCAAACTTTGCTGCCGTTGGGGGCGACTTCCGTGCAGTCCGGCGGATTGCGATTCGTGTCTGTACACGTCCCCCAACCAATGAAGGTGTTTCCGTTCGGCAAGCGCTGGGCACTGCCGCGGGCCCAATTCGGGGTCATCTCCGGGGCGATGTAAGTCCAAACACGCGTGGCTATCTTGTTCTGTTCATCGAGTTGATACTCATGCACCTGCGAAGTGCGGGTCGCATCGACGGTGCCGCCGTTGTAGATGATGACATTGCCGTTAGGCAGCCGGTTAAAATCGTGGCCGCCCAATTGAAGATTTCCCTCGGCCGTGTCCACGCCGACGAACTTGAACTGGTTGGCCCCGCCGCCCAAACGCCACAGGACCTCGCCAGTTTGGCGATTAATTTTCATCACTTCCTCGTTCGTGGTCAGGAGCATGTGGCCATCCTTGGGATCCTGACGCACCACGTTGACGTGCCAACCGGCACTCGCCGCCGCCGTCGAACCGGCATCCCAATACGGATATTCTTGGAGCGTGAAATGATCCCATGAGCGCCACTGCCAGATGACGTTTTGATTGGCGTCCAGTTCCTGCACGATGCCTCCAGAGATTTCGGCGCGCGGATACCCCCCGGGCACAACCTGGCTTAGGTCCGTGAGCGTCGTGTAATAACCCACCAAAACGGTATGCCCGTTGGGCATCATCTCGAAATCATGACTGTCGGACACATATCCGTTGCCCATCTGGATGCGCGGCGGAATCTCGTTCAGAGTTTCATCCAAGATGACATGTTCAACCGTGCCGCCGCCGGTATAGGAGTAAAAACCAAAGAACTGCGAGTAATGCAACAGGCCATTAGGCAAAACCTTGAAATCATTCGCGTAAAAATCCCCCGGCGTCTTATACCAGACCTTTTTGTAGGCGTAGGGCGAGCCGTCGTTATTTAATATCAGCATGTAATGCGGCAGACCTTTATTACCTTTGCTAAGCGGCATGGACGCAATGAAAACGTATCCCGCCCCAACTGCATTCGTATCGAAGGTACGGGTCGTGATGGCGGGAAAATCCGCCGGGAGTTGCGCATTAACGATGCCGCCGGCCCAGAGAGCGGCTGCGATGGTTAGAAAATACAAAACAACGGCTTTAATATTCATATCGGTGTTTCCATTTATGTTACTCAACGGTTTGCTACCTGCGGCCGGTTAGTGACGGTTGGACCAGTTCTCACCCACCTTTTGAAAGTCCTGAAAATCTACTTTTCCATCTGTATTCAAATCCGCTGTGGAACCTGTACCTTGCTTAAGCCATTGGCTGGCAAAGACTGAAAGGTCATTGAAGTTGACCGTCTTGTCGCGGTTGAAATCGCCCGGCGCCACGCTGTACGCGCTAATATTGTCTAAATAGACATCCATCGCGGAGGCTCCCAGATTGAAGGCCAGCAGGGTGTTTAAATCAGTCGCTAAAGACATGGTGAACGGATAGCTAAAGTGCTGCTTGGTCTGCGTCAGTGACGGAGTGACCACCTTGTATGTCGACGAGGGAGATTGGTTCATTAGGAGTCGAGCCTCGAGGTAGCGGGGGGCATCCGCCCAAGCGTCGAACTCCAAAACGTATTGTTTCCACTGAATCAACCGCAACCCCGCCTGTTTTAACTGAATGTTGGCCAAAGCCGTGCCCGAATTTATAATACTAACGTACGCAGCGCCGTTAGTGAGTTTCAAGGCCGCGGTTGCTGTGCCTCCGAGGGGCAACGTCCACGAATCCGTGCCCAGCGCGAAATCGCCATTCGCCACCATGTTCTGGCCGGGCTTGAGGATATTGACCGTGACATTTTCCTCGTTAGAATAACCGCTTTCCACGCCCCCCTTATCCACAGCGGTCACGCGGAAGTAATAGAGCCTGCCATTCTCCAGGTTCGTAAGGCGCTTCAGAGTCGTCGAGGAAGTAGCCAGCAGGTTCGTCGGCTGGGGTGTAGTACCTCCATAAATGCGATAGTACGCCACGTTGGTGTCGCCGAACTTGTTGAAGAGAAGCGTGGTGTTGTCTAGATACGGATCGATGATCAAATAGGGCACTTTGACCACTCCTTCCCAAGGAAAGCGATACACCCGGTAGAGGGTGTTGAAGCCAACCAAGTTCATTTCAAAATTCTTCGCACCGTTCGAGTCCACTTCGACGATTTTATCATACACCCAGTTAATCAGTGTGTTGCCGTTGGGCAAGCGTTGGGCATTTCCCATGAAACCACTGAACTTCTCTGGAGTGTCGCGGAACTGCCAGACCATTGTCGCAGTCCTGTTTGTGAAATTCAGTTGGTATTCCACCGCACGGGATACCTGAGGGTTGTGGTTATTGCCATTGTCGAAAACCATGTAGCGCCCGTTGCCCAGCGCGCTGATGCTGTGCTGATAGCTGGTACCGTTCAGCGGATCGTTCAAAAACGTGAAGCTGCTCTTCCTGCCACTCAGTCGCCAAATGATCTCGCCCGTGCTGCGATTGATTTTGGTGGTCTCGCTGAGATGGCGGGCGGAAACAAGAATATGACCGTCTTCATCAATATCGATGGCGTTGAAGTGAGGAAAATCAGCGGTGCCATCCCTAATATCGTAATGATCCCAAGCTCGCCACTGGAAGATCAGTTCGCCCGCTGCCGTAAATTCCTGGACAACCCCCTCCGTGACCACTGCACTGGTCTTTCCTCCAGCAACATATTTACTCATGTCAACTGTATTGAGCCGGACTCCAAGCATTAAATATGAGCCATCCGTCAGAACCTTGAGTTCATGGCGATCCGTCGAATACCCGTTCGTTGTTTGAAAATTTTGGACGTAGTTAAAGTTTTGATCAAATGCGTAGAAACCTCCAAGATGTGAATCAAGATACCCAGTAATAAGATGATTTTGCTCAGTCTTAAAGTTTTCCATTCGACCGCGGCGATACCAGATCGGTAAGCCGTTATTATCCAGAATCATCGTATACGGCTTACTGCCGTTCCCCGTATCAAGAAACAGATATCCTGGGGACGAATTGCTGTTAATCGTAATCGTAACCTTAGGGAAGTCGCTGGGCACGGAAACGCCGTTGGGCATGATCGCCGCCGCCGCCATCACAGGGCTCCCAGTTAGCGACAGTTTCTTACTGTCGTCGGGAGTCGTTATTGTATTAATTTTCACCAAAGAGCTCCTAGTTGGCGAAGGTCCCTGGCTTGAACTCTCCGAAAGTACTCCGTCACCAGAAGTGTCTCCGATCGGAACCGGCATCGTGGAAGAGAACACTGCAGCAGACAGGGATGCCGGCATCGGGGCCGTTATCATGAACTGATACTCATACAAGGTGAGCCTCCCGCGGGCTCCGCCGGCAAGCTGTGGATTCAACGTCACCGTAACCAGTTCGTTCTGGATGAAATCTGCCGGCATTGTGAAAACCACCGTCCTTCCGTCACCGGCCACGTGGGTCACCCCGGAGTGAGGCCCGCTGATGGCTCCGACCACCGTGATAAAACTTGTCGTGAGATTCGTTACTTCTATGGGCGCGACATTCGCAAGCCGCACCAACACATAACGTGTCTGTGCGGAGACATAGGGTGCCGCGGGCTCCGGTGATAAATATAAGTAACCGGCCATTCTGGCGGTGCTCTGCGCCCGGGCCAAGTCCACGCCAACCAGCAACGCCGCTATCACAATAACGAGTCTCATTCCTCTGTTCATAACGCCGGTCACGAGCTAGTTACCGCGAACACGATAAAACTTCTGTGCAGTGTCTCCTACCGATTCGATGAATCGACTGTCGGAATTTCCGGTCGCAGTC
>Ga0114971_10003101_pt1 | contig 11319 bp, 8 predicted proteins | sample M_140625_MF_Meta_FD_87320 | JGI IMG/M metagenome (GOLD analysis project Ga0114971, IMG submission 87320) | Freshwater microbial communities from Lake Montjoie, Canada to study carbon cycling - M_140625_MF_MetaG | ecosystem: Environmental > Aquatic > Freshwater > Lake | place: Lake Montjoie... | reverse complement strand
GACAGGGCCGCGCTCAGCGGCCGTCCTCGTAAGGCGAATGCGAGCCAGTACAAACGCCAGTTTGGAACCCGCTCCCCCTGGTCGCACTCGCCGGAGAGGACAGGGCCGCGCTCAGCGGCCGTCCTCGTAAGGCGAATGCGGGCCAGTAAGAAGGCCGTGATCGAAACCGCGCTGCAACAACGCCCACGAGTTGCCACGAATCAATCGTGCCACCTCATCCAGGATGCAATTCGGTCGCGCTCGCTCTCTTTCATCGCTAGAAATCAAGAATTGCCCGCGTTAGTTATTTACTTGGCAACCCGAAGCACCGATCCCGGTATCACGCGCGTGCCGACATTTGCTTACGAAGCCCGTGATTCCGTTGGTACTCGTGTTGCCGGCACGCTTGATGCGGCATCAGAAATGGCCGCTCTTGCCGATCTTCAGTCGCGCGGCTTAGCGCCCACCAAGGTTGCCGAGCGCCAGGCAGCGCGTGCGCGCGGTGTTGGCGCGCGTGCGCTCGCGAACTCGTATCGCCAACTTGGGGACCTTCTGCGCGCCGGCGTTCCGCTGTTGCGATCGCTCCGGTTGCTCGGTCGTGGAAAGTCGAATGTTCGTCTTGCTGCAACGTGGCAATCCATCGCCGATGCAGTGCAAGATGGCGAGCGACTTGCGGAGGCTATGGCGCGCTACCCCGGAGTATTTCCGGATGTGCAGGTCGCTATGGTGCGAGCCGGTGAGCGCGGCGGGTTTCTTGAGGATGTGTTCGCTCGCCTCGCTATCTTCATTGAGAACCAAGCAGAGATGCGTAGCAAGGTGATCGGCAATCTGATTTATCCAGTGATCTTGCTTGCGGTTGGATTCGGAATTGTGATCGCGGCGTTGATCTTCTTTGTTCCGAAGTTCAAGAAGTTCCACGTCAAGGGCGAGCTGCCACTCCCAACGCGATTTCTGATGGGCGTCAGTGATGTGTTGGTGGAACGATGGCCGTTGCTGTTGCTCGGTGTTGCACTCCTGGCCGTGGCGGCTTGGTGGGCATGGCAGCGCCCCGCGCTACAGCGTCGTTTGCGCGATGCAGAGTTACGCGTTCCGCAATATGGAGCACTCGTCCGAGCAATATGCGTTGCTCGGTTCACGCGCGTACTTGGAACGCTCCTCGCAAATGGAATTCCCATGTTGCAGGCCATGACAATTGCGCGCGACGCTGCCGGGCACCCGCGTCTTGCAGAGAGCGTGGAACGAGCCACCGAAGCCGTTCGCAGCGGCGAACAGTTAGCGAAACCGCTTGCGGAAAGCGGGTTTTTCGAGCCAGATGTTGTGGAAATGATTTCGGTTGGGGAGAGTGCAAATAATCTCCCCACCGTTCTTGGCGGGGTGGCAGACACGCTCGAAAAACGCGTTGATCGCACGCTTGGAATTGCTGTGAAGTTAATGGAGCCAGCGCTACTGCTCTTCTTGGCAGCAGTGGTGCTTTCCATATTCCTAGCGCTCGTGCTACCGATGCTGCAGCTTGGCGGTCAGGCGTAACATTAGTGCTGTGAATACTCCCTCGAACGCGCCGCCGCTCTATCCGCAACCGACACCGAAGACTTCAAAGGGTCCTTTTTGGACAGGCTTCGGCGTGGGTTGTGCAGTGTCTCTTGTTGGTGCATTGCTGATTGGCGTGGTTTTCGTGATTATTGCCATGGTTGCGGGGTTAAGCACCGGGCTAAGCACCGCGCGCGATCAAGCACGCGCTTCATTCGAGGCGAGGCAGGCGCAACAGATTGCCGCGGGTCAGGCGATTGCTGCAGAGGCGGCGGCCGCTGCAAAGACGGGCAAGTCCGGCTCTGATACGCGTGCCGCCGCACCCGCCGCACCCGCCGCTCCTGACGCTGCCGCTGATGGCGATGATGAATCCATGTCGATCGAGGAACTCGCTATCACCACCGCGCTCGAGAACGAGGACTACGACACTGCAGAGAAACTTGCGCGTGAGTATGTCGCGCACAATCCGGAAGATGAAGCCGCGCGCGCACTGTTGCAGACGGTTCGTATCGAACGCGCGTTAGCTGTTGGCGACATCACATCCGCCGACGCTCTCTTCAGTGAGGCGCGGGAGATGGCAATGGAGATCGATCCATCCACTGCGTTGGCGGTCGCTGATCTGTGGATTTCCGAGGGTGAGCCAGAGCGAGGTCTTGCGATCGCCGAGGCGGTCTTGAAAGACACAACTGGCAATGACGAATACGACCGCTACATCCGGGGTTCTGCGCTGCTCATTCGCGGGCTTGCCAAGGCAGAACTGGGCGACCCCGTCGGCGGCGCAAGCGATATTGAGGATGCCATTGAACTGGCGCCTGATGAGGAAACCGCCGCCGCATGGCAGCAATATCTGGACGAGATTCGCGAGAAATCGCGGTAGATCCGAGCTCGCTCCCCGTGCGCGCAACCCTCAGGACGCTTCCCGGTAAACACACCGAGCAGGAGATACACCCGATGCGAACTACTTCAACCCGCTATCGCACACGTCGCGCGCGCCGCGCATTCACCATCCTTGAGCTGCTGATTGTGATCGGCATCCTTCTCGCCTTGGGCGGAATCGTCCTCTACAACTTGAGTGGACAGTCCGACAAGGCCTACGAAGGCACGCAGACTGTGCAGATGCAGGCGATCAAGAAGGCGATCATGATGTTCAAGAATGACGTCAAGCGCCTTCCAACGCAAGAGGAAGGCGTGGTTGTCTTGTGGGACAAGTCGGCACTCGATGACGACGCAGCTGGTCGATGGTCTGGCCCGTACTTGGAGTCGGCCGTGCCGAAGGACATGTGGGGACACGAGTGGGTTTATGTCTACCCAGCAGAAGGTGTGGCGGTCGGCTTTGACATTGTGTCGGTCGGACCGGATGGACAAGAAGGCACCGAGGACGATATTTCGCTTGCTAAAGGCAAGGGCAATGCTGACGCTGATTTCGGTGACTTCGGAAGTGGGTCTTCGTCCAGTGGTTCCTCATCTGGCGGCGGCACCGCGAAGCCGCGGTGATTCCCATGCGCGCGCGCCGCGCATTTACATTGATCGAACTGCTGATCGTGATCGGCGTGCTGGTGGCGTTGTCGGCCATTGTGTTGCCGTATGGATCGCAGTTGCTCGACAGCCAATCATTTGAACGCACCGTGGATGACACGGTCTCACAGGCGATCTCTGCACGCGCATGGGCACAGCGTGAAGGCACCATTGTTGAGTTAGTAGAGACAACCGAGGGAACGCGCATTGAAGTGCGCGCCGTCGACTTGTTGCGGCAGGCCGAGGACGGCACCGAAGGCGCCGCTGGCGCTGATGGCATGGAGTCTGCGCTACGGGGAACACGGAAAGCCCAGCGACTCAAGGCAGAAATGGAGCGCCGCGTTGCAGATGTAGCCACGCGAGCCGGTGCGAATTCCAGCGCCTCAATGGGCGATGGTGGGATAGGGAGCGACAGCGGGTTTGATCAGCAAATCCACGAAGATTGGGCATCCCGGGTCCTTGATCCTGGAATGCACGCGGGAACCGAAGTGCCGGCAATCGAAACTGAGCGGTCCGAATTTTCCGCCGCGGCGGGCGATGAACGCATTGCACTCTTTCTTCCTGATGGAAGCGCGGCGGCGGTGCGCGAGCTGTGGATTCAAGCGGGTGCTCGAGTAACGCGGATTGCCATCGATCCGCTCTTTGGTGAAGTGCGCCGCTTTGATGGCGGAGCAACGACTGCTCCGCGCGTGACCTCTAAGAATTCACGCGCTGTGACTGCCAAATCGCGGGGGATTGCCCAGTGAAGACTCGCGGTTCCATTCTTCTTGAAGTGCTTCTTGCCACGGCAGTGTTTGCGTTCGCTGGCATTGTGGTCCTTGGCGTAGTGGAAGGATCCGTTTCCGATGGCGCTCGTGCCGCCCGGCGGTCATTGGCGATGGATGTTGCGCGTTCAGAACTTTCGCGCATGGAAGCTGGCATTCCGACAGACTCCCAAGAAGATCACACCGTCGCTGGCCTGCGAGTGGAATCACGCATGGAGCCGTCAGACTTTCCTGGGTTAGCGCTTGCCGTGGTTGAGGTGTATGACGAGCAGACCGACGGGCGCGGTGATGTCACTACTTCTGATCCCCCGCGCCTTGCGGTGCTTCGGCAGTTGCTGCGCGGGGATAGTGGCGGTGGATCCGAGCGACCGGAGGTTTCTCGATGAATCGCCGTAAAAATGCGCGCGGATTCACGCTTCTTGAGGCGCTCATTGCGGTGGGCATGTTGATGTTGCTCCTCGGCGCGTTGGCAATGTTCGTCGAGGATCTCTCGCGGACTCGCCAGTTCACCGCGCGCACAGCGGCTCAGACGCGATCGGCTGATGCTCTCTTTGGTGTGTTGGAAACAGCACTGCAGACCGCGGTTGTTGATGGCGGCCCGCTCGGTGCTGGAGTCACTGGTACGGATCGGTCAGTGCGAGTGCTCTCATCACGAACAGATGCTGGCAGTGGCAGTGTGCGCGAACTTGCGCGCGCTGCGTTCGCTCCGCTTTCTGCAACACAGATCGACGAATCGTCAGGAAACATAACGATTGCGCGTGGTGGTGCATCAAGCGTGTTGCCCGCCACCGTGCGTGGTATGCGAGTGCGCTATTGGACGCAAGGTGGGTGGGCGGATTCTTTCGACTCGCTTTCCGCGGGCTCGCTGCCAAGTGCAGTTGAAGTCGCCATTTGGTTTGGAGTCCCAACAGCGCAGTCTGCGGCAAAGGCCGCAGTACAGTCCGTAGCGCACTCCACAGAGCAGTCTGCAGGGGACGAATTTGGAACTCCGGACCGAGTCCGAACCATTGCTGTTCCGGACGCCGCGGGTGCGGACGGCGCGCGTTTCACTCCAGAGGCAGCGCGATGAGGACACACACGCAGCGTCATTTCGTTCAGCAGATTCACGTGCGATCCGCTCGGCGTGGCGTTGTCATGCTTGCGGTGTTGGTAGTGCTTGCGATCGCAGCGCTGGTTGCTGGCGGACTACTCGCCGCGTCGGAAGCAGAACATGCGGGCCTCACCGCTATGCGTGACCGCACTCAACAGCGCGCGATCGCATGGAGCGGATGTCAGGCTGTCGCCGCGCTGCTTTCGGCGCAGCGCAACTCGTTGGCCGATGGTGAAACGCCGGAATTACCAGATGAAATATTGCTTTATGAAGCAGATGGCGCGCAAGCCGTGGCGCGGTTACTTCCCGTTGGTCCATCCGGCGAACGCCTGATTCCGGAGTGCGCAAAGTTTGCGCTCGCGGGTCTTGATCCCGCCATGCTTGCAGGAACTGGAGTGATTGATTCTGCAGCCGCGACCGCAGCAGTGGCGCGCGGTGGCAATGCTGATGCGATCGAGGCGATCATTCAACCAGAATCAGGGTTGACTGCCGACCGAGTGATTGGTCCAGTAGCCGCAGGCATTGCTGCTGGTGTTCGTCGCTTGCAGGACAGTTCCGGTTCCGGTGCACGCGGGGCAATACCGGCGCGCGTTCGAACATTGGCGGTTGCAGATGTAGCAACACCGTTTGCCGCGCAGCGCGCTCTCGGAAGCGGCGTGACGGGCACCATTGTTGAACGAACGCCACTCGGTGCATGGAGCAGCGAGGGCATGGCCGCGATCGACGCGCGCACGTCTGGCGGGACGGCAGAGCGCATGCGCAGCGCAATTGGTGGCGAAACTCCAACAAATCAAGGCATGATCGTGCGGTCTATGCGTTTGTCGCAGCTTGCGGTTGACAAATGGAGCGAGGTGCTTGATGCAGTCGTAGCTGGAAACGCGGCGGTGGAACATGGGCAAGTAGATATTGCAAACGCCCCTGAAGAGGTTCTCCGTGCAATTCCTGCTGTTGGCACAGAACTTGCCGCCAAGATGGTGCAAGCGCGTGCGTCACTTGCCGCCGGTGAGCGTGCGCAACTCGCGTGGCCTGTGACTTCCGGCGCCCTCACACCAGAAGAGTTTGAAGCGATTGCCCCATTCGTGTGCGCGCGCAGCTGGTTGTGGCGTGCACGTGTTGCTACTGGTGTTGTTGATGCAATGCAGGAAGGCAGCGCGATGCGCGGCATTGAGGTGTGGGAAGTGGTTGTTGATCTTGCAGAAGATCCACCGCGTTTCGCAAGCATTCGTGACTGCACACTCTTACCAATTGCTGCGGCGCTTGCGGAGCAAGTACGCACTGAACAAGTTGCGAGCGGCGAGCGAAAGAGTGCTGCAGCGGATCAGGTAGTTGATGACGAACCAGACAGCAGTGTTGTCATGACGAATGGATCGAGCGACTCAGGGATGGAAGCACCTTCGGTAGCGCAATCTGGCGCCGATTCTCAAGGCGATGGCGGTGCAGATGACTCAGCGATGGGTGATGGAAGTGACAGTAATCCAGGCATCGAACGAGCGCCGCCATCATGGAAGCGTGAGCCGTGGCGTTCTCCTGCAGCTGATGCCGTTCGTGCAGCAGATGCAGCGCGAAAGGCGGAAAGCGACGCACGCGAAGTCGCGCAGCGGGCCCGTGATGCGCAGGGTGCGTGGAAGCCGTCAAACGAGCAGGCGCCGGAAGCTGTCCCAGAGTCAGCTCCGTGGTCAACGCTCGCCGATCGGGAGAAGCAGGCGCGCGAAAATAAGGCGCGAGGGTGGAGCACGCTGGCTGACCGTGAGCGTGCGGATCGCGAGGAACGCTCCGGAAAGTGGAAGACCCTCGGCGAACGCGAGCGCGACGACCGAGATGCACGAGCAAAGGAATGGAAGTCGCTCGGCGATGAAGAGCGCGAGCGTCGTGCGGCGCGTGATGCGGAAGAACGCGAACGACGCAAACAACAGTCTGCGTCCATGTCACATCCCTTCCACGCAACGCGGTGGGACGACAAGGATGTACCGCCAGATCCGGCGGGAGTTGCATCCCGCGCAGAGGAATCCGGTAAGGACGATGAGCAGGCGTCTTCATCGGGTTCTTCGACAGGTGGGCTGTCGGGACGATGGCGGCGTCGGAGCGATTCGAGTCCGTAAATACCAGTGAAATCACAGGTAGCGATCGATCTTGGCCACCGGCGCCTTCGCGCGGTGGAGGCAGTCGTTGAACGCGGCCGTGCCACTGTGGCGCGGTGCGTGGATATCGAATTGCCCGCAGAAGTTATTGACGGGACTGATGCCGTTCGTGGAGCATTTGTTGCATTGGCGCTTGGCAACGCGGGGATTGCCGCGGACCGTGCCACGTGGACCATCGTTCGCGATCGATTGTCTTTCAAGCGATTGGTATTGCCTGGCGCTGAGCGCGATGAAATCGCCGGGATGGTGCGCCTTGCGATGTTGCGCGAGGCAGCAGTCTCCGCTGATGCGGTGGTTGACTTCGTACCAATCGGCGCTGACGCATGGGCTGTTGCAGCATCAGCGAAAGAGATCGCATCCGTGCGCGCCATCGCCGCGACGGCGGGAATCGCTGTTGAGCGCATTGCACCGCGTACCTTTGGAACGGCGTATCTCTTGGAAACACTTCCTGCAATCGACGCGCGCGCTGACAGTGGCGACGCGCCAGATGCAGCGATTGATCTTTGTGGCGACGCGGTGGAATTGGTAGTTGCAGGTCGTGATGGATTGCGAGCAACGCGTGGAGCGACAGTTGTCGACCCGGATGCCGATGCAAGCGTGACCGAGGCGCGTCGCTCGTGGACTGGCTTCCGATTACAGCAGCCAGATCAACGGCCAGCAGCAATTGACGTGATCGGACCAGCAGATGTTGCTAGGCGAGTTGTTGTGGCGCTCGCAGGTGATGCAGGACTTCCTGTCTCACACCTTGCGGCACATCCAGATGTCACTTGCACGGTTGATCCTGGTGCAACATGGCCGCTCGTTGGTCTGCTTCTTGAGGGCGCGCGCAAACGCGAGCGCATTGACCTTGCAAGTCCGCGCCGCGCGCCAGACTTGGCAGCGCGGCGGCGCATGCAGTTGTATGCAGTGGTGGCGATCATTGGAATCGCCTACGCAATGGGCTGGACCATTGGTCGCAAAGAGCGCGGAACGATCGAGGCGCGTCGCACGGAATTGCGCGCCAAGGCCGAGGGTGCGCTCCTTGAGCATCGGCAATTCAAGCGCGATGAACTTCGTGCGCGACATATCGACGCATGGACCAACGCTGATCTTCCATGGCTTGATTCGTTGTCATACATCGCTGGCTTCGCTCCAGATGCGTCGCGTGTTGTGCTCACTGGATGGAATGGACAAGCGCTCTCTGACGAAGCAACTGTCGCTAAAGATGGGACGATGAAGATTCCAGCGGAAGTGCGAATTGCTATCGACGCCGAGGCTGCCGATCGTGCAACGGCTGATGCGTTGCGTGAATCACTGGTCTCCAAGCGCGATTTCAATGTTCGCTCCACAAGCACCGAGGGTAAGGCTGGTCGTCGACTGCCAGTCGCAGTAGAGATGGTGATCGATTCGCTCGACGGCCCACCCGTCAAGCGTGCCGCAAGTGCCGCCGTCTCAAGCCGCAGGAGTGTGCGATGAGTAGCGCTCCAAATTCCATGTCAGCAGTGGCGGCATTGCGCGAACGAATCGCTCTGCTTGTCCCGGTTCGTATGCGTCAGCCACTCTCGTGGGTCATTGCAGCGCTCGCTGCAGGAACACTTGGATGGATGATTCACAGTGGACGCCTAACGTCATTTTCTGGTTTCGATCGAGCCGCTGCCGATGCGGACATTGCTCGAACAGGCGAGTTTCTGCGCGGCGTTCGCGAGGAGCGTGATCAACGACCGGAGGTTGATCGTCGTATTGCAGCCGCAGTGAGCCGATCGCTTGGCGAGCGCACCGACGCCGTTGACACGGCACTGCGGGCGCGGCTCAATCGCATTGCGGAAGAAACGGGAGTGCGTGATCTGATGGTTGCCACCGGTGCAGCCGTTGAGCGAAAGTCGCCAGCCCGACAGGAATTCGTGCGCCTTGCGCTTCCGCGTTCAATGCGTGACGAACCGGACTTTGTTGAACTGCGAGCCACGATCTCTGGTGAAGGCGCAGTCGATCAGGTATTTCGCTTGGTCTATCGAATCACTGTTGACCCGATGCTCAAGCGCGTTGAGGCGATCAAGTTTGATCCAATCAAGGATGGTGGCCGAGTACGAGTGACGATTCGCCTCAGCACGGCGTTCGTTCCAGGCCATGAGCCGGCATCGCTGCCAGGCGGACCTTCCGCGGAGGCACTCGCTGGATTTTCCAAGTACGCACCACTTGCAGCGCGCAACCCGTTCCGTGTTCCGTTGGCAGCGGGTTCCGGTGCGAATTCCATGGCAACGGGGCCAGCGAAATCACTCGGAGCAGCAGCGGTTGCTACGGAAGTACCGGGTGCCACAGCGACGCCAGAGCCTGCGGTTCCGGGCGGATTTCCATATGGACAGTGGCTTCTCACTGGTGTCGTTGATGGCCCCGCCGGCACCGAGGCGTATTTCAAAAATGCCGAAAGCGGCGAGACGCGCGTGTTGCGCGTGAACGAATTGATTGCGGAGTTTGCATTCATTGGCCTCCAGGCCGATGCAGCACGGATCGTGGCGGGCGGCGCGACGTATCGCGTGCGCGTTGGAGAAAGTCTTGAAGCCCGCGCGCTTGAAGCGCCGTGAGCAGGACACGACAGGTGAACATGATGAAGACGAACGCTTGCCGACTGATCCCCGAGATTCTTGCAGTTCTTGCAGTCGCCACCAGTGCACTGCCAGTGCATGCGACCGCCGTCAGTGCGGCGAGTGCGCCCACGGTCTCGAGCGCGCCCACTGCGCCAGCCGCGCCAGTCGCGTCAAGCACGCCCGCTAATCCCGTCACGCAAGATGCGCCCGCGCCCACGTCTGGCGGAATTCGCTTTGCATTCAAGGGTCAGTCATGGGATCAGATTCTGGACTACTTCAGCCGCACGACTAGTCTTCCCATCGTTCGCGAGACAGAAGTTCCGAAGGGTTCGGTGGACTACATCAGTGCGCGCGCATACACGCTTCCTGAAGCACTTTCCACGCTGAATCAACTCTTGCAAACGCAGAACGTGATGTTGCGCGTCGAGAAAGACAAGCTCTATTTACAGAAGCTTGCGGACATGAAGCGCGAGAACATTCCGACGTTCGTCAATGATCTTCCTGCGACGGTCACCGATGACACCATCGTCACGCTGATGCTTCCGTTGAAGACGGCGCGGGTTGGTCCGATTGCCCAGCAGCTTGGAAATCTTGTAGGTACTTACGGATCAGTGACGGCACTCGAAGCACAGAACTCGCTGATCCTTGTGGAGACCGCCGGGCAAGTGCGGCGCATGCTCAAGATGATCGAATCGATTGATCACGCTGAGCCCGACAACGAGGTGCGTTTCTACCCATTGCGCCATGCCAAGGCCAACACGCTGATCGCGAGTCTTTCTTCGCTCATTGGTCAGCGGCAGGTTGAGTATGTGATCGGCGTCGATGGTAAGAAGTCGAAGATCGAGGAGAGCAAGATGGAAGGGCTCTCCATGACCGCTGACGAGCGCACCAATGCGATCGTTGCGCGCGGAGTTCGTTCACGCTTGCTGCAATTGGCTGATGTCATTGAATTGCTCGATGTCCCTGCGGAGGGATCGGCAGCCGCGGGCGTGCCCGGTGCGCCAGCAGCAGTGACCCGCAGCGTGCGAACCGTGATGCTCCGCGGCGTAACGCCGAGCGAGGCAAAGTTGCGTCTTGAAGAGCTCTACGCCACGCTTCCAAAGGAAGTAAGGCCGACGGTTCTCGCAATGGATGAGGTTGGAAAGCTCGCAATTGTTGGTCCATCGCAGAGTGTTGCCGAGGGCGCAGCGTTGATCGAGGCGCTCGACGGCGACCGTCGTGTGCCCGGCAGCACCGCGCGCATTGATGACATTGACCCACAGACCGTCACGATGATTCCGCTGCGCAATGCTGATGCCACCAGCATCATTCCCGGGATTCGCGATCTGCAGACCGCGGCGCAGCGCAAGGTGGTCACTATCGCTGCCGGTCCGGATGGCCGCAGTGTCATCGTCAGTGCGCTCACGAGTGAGAGCGAACAAGTGCGTCGCATTGTTGACATTCTTGATCAGGCTGGACGTATTGAACGCCGCACCCAAGTAATGAAAGTGCAATCTGCCAAGCCAGCCGACACAATCACTGCAGCCAAGCGCATTCTTGCCTCGGAGCGTGATCCGCGCAGCCCTGAAGGTGCACTCGACATTGATGTTGGAAGTGATGGTCGCACGCTCACCGTTGCCGGTACGCAAGCCGCGATCGCACGGTTTGAGCAGGCACTGAAACTCGCTGAGCAAGCAACGGTGGTGGAGCGCGCCGCTCGTACCTTTGACTTGAAGTATGCACAGGCATCCAAGGTGACACCTGCG
>Ga0114971_10003100_pt1 | contig 11321 bp, 10 predicted proteins | sample M_140625_MF_Meta_FD_87320 | JGI IMG/M metagenome (GOLD analysis project Ga0114971, IMG submission 87320) | Freshwater microbial communities from Lake Montjoie, Canada to study carbon cycling - M_140625_MF_MetaG | ecosystem: Environmental > Aquatic > Freshwater > Lake | place: Lake Montjoie... | reverse complement strand
CAAAGTTACGGTATTTAAGGATCGCCTTAACGTCGCCCAAGATAAGCCTAGGTACGTATTGCAGATAGATCAAATTCTGCCAATGAACAAACACGACGACACAACCAAGATGTCGGAGGAAATTATGGCAAGAGCTAAGATGTTGAGTATCAAGCCGGAAAATCTAATTATCGACCGTACATCTATCGGACTAGGCGTACATTCCCATTTGAATAAGGTGTGGGGTGCGAGCCGAGGTGTTTCTTGGAATGAAAAAGCGACATCAAAGAGGATTGTTAGTGAAGACCTTGACGGTGCAGATGCCCAATGCGATGGAGTGATGTCTGAGATGTGGTGGACATTTAGGCGATGGCTGGACCCACGTTGCTGCGCTATCCTAATAAACCCGATTATCCCAACCAGTCCCATCAACACCGAGCTTACCTCCCGGCGATACGGAACATCTAAGGGCGGAAAAATCAAGGTTGAAGCCAAGGATCAATACAAGGCAAGGAACGGCGGAGCTTCTCCAGACGCGGCGGATGCGTGCATTATGCTTACGCTACTCGTTAGACAGACTGGAGATGCGCTACCGGGGCTGGTGGACCAAAGCCCTGAAACTACTTCGCGGAACGGAGCAATCAGATTCGAGCAACCGTTCAAGAGTCCGATTGCATTCGAGAAAGACGACTCCATCGGAGAGGAACCAGATGGAAAGGAGGGCTTGGAGTGATGCTCAAGCTAAACAAAGACCAGCAGGTTCTGCCGGATGGCGGTCACCACTTTTCTACGCGCGGGATTATGTTTCGAGCAGATAGCTTCGACGAACTGCTTGAGAAGGTAGCGGACTTTCGCATTGCCAACATGATTCCACCCGGCGACTTGAATGAGGAGATTTTGCAATACTACGCAGAGTGCTTCCCGCAAATGGTGTTATCCGACGGAAAGCCATACAAACCAAAAATAGACGGTATTTACGAGCAGTGGGCTAGGTGGATGGGAATGGCGTGGAGAAGCCCCGTAAAAGCGAATGTAGCCCCCAAGGAGGCCGAGATGCGAACGGACATATGCAAGACGTGTCCTCGAAATAAGCCGATGAACTTCCAGGAATCGCCCGGTCTCAGTTCGTTGAAACAGAGATCCTACATACTGACAAGGGGTTACGGAAATACTGATAAAATAAACTTTTGCGACTTGCACAGAGCCGACATATCTGTCTTGTCTTTCTCCTCAACCCCGGATGCGCTCTCGGAAAAAGAAAGTTCAGCAGAGCCTCAAGCATGTTGTTGGGTTGGTTCTTTGAAGGGGTCATAGGATAGGGGGTTTCCGTATCGGGGTTTCTTGTTTGCCTCGTTAGTTCTTTCCCTCCTGCGCACGTATATCGGTGAAACGCGCGTCCCTTCATTCGTTTTTCGTTAGAACACACAAACCAAAGGAAATATGCACGCCAATGACGCCCAATCCGTAAATCAACTTCTGTTAGGCCGCATGGAGGAGCTATGTATGCACCTCCTCCCAAACGGCAAAGCCAAGGGAAACCACTGGGTAGTTGGCGGCATTGACGGAGAAGCCGGTGCCTCACTTCAAGTCACACTCAACGGTAGTGCAGCGGGTCGCTTCATAGACTTCGCGAACAAGGACTCCAAGGGAGCTACCCCGCTTTGGCTCTGGTCAAAAGTTAGGAACACATCATTCTCCACGGCAATCAAAGAGGCGAGGGATTGGCTTGGTGTTAAGGATGATAATTTCGGTGTAAAGCGTCATAAGCCAAAGACTTACTCTAAACCAGAAAAAGGTGGGGTGCGGGCGCTAGAGACCAACACAGAGGCGATGGATTACCTCGTGCTTGAGCGCAAGATCAACCCCATTGTCGTCGTGAACTCAAAGGTCAGCGAAACCGAGGACGGAAAAGCAATCGTATTCAACTTCGCGGACTACGACGATGAGTCAAAGCGCTGGATCACCGCCCACCGAAAATACCTTCGCCTAGCCCGTCCAGACGGAAAGAAGGATACGTGGACCACAAAGGGAACGAAACGATGCCTCTACGCCAAAAACCTAATTACTGAAAACGACAGCGAACTCGTTATCTGCGAAGGGGAGATTGACGCACTCTCATGGAACTCGTGGGGAATACCCGCCGTCTCCCTTCCGAATGGAGTATCTGACTTTGAGTGGTGCGATGTTGACTGGGAGTGGCTGGCTAGGTTTGAGAAAATCTACGTCTCAACCGACATGGATGAGCCCGGTCGCGCGTGCTCGCTTGAAATCTGCAAGCGCCTTGGGCTCCATCGCTGCTACATCGTCACGCTCCCGAAGAAAGACGCCAACGAGTGCTTGGTAACGGGAATGACCCGCGAACAGATAGAGGCGTGCCTCAAGTCCGCGAAGGGAATTGAATTAGACGAGATTAAGCGGCCCGAAGACTTTAGGTCAGAGGTGATGGAATATTACAATACGGACCCGTCCCTTCGCGGTGTAGATACACCATGGACGCCCGCGCTTCCTTGGCGTGTACGCAAGGGCGAGCTTACAATCCTTAGCGGATTTTCGGGACACGGTAAAACAGCCGTGCTTAATCAGTTGATGCTTCACCTATTAGCCGCTAACCAGAAGATCATGGACGCCTCGCTTGAGATCAAGCCCGGCATGACACTATACAATATGACCCGATGCGCATTAGGCAAAAAGCATTCGGAGAAAGCCGAGATTGAGGCGTGCATTAGCTGGGTGAATGAATCCATGTTCTTCCTTGACTGCATTGGAACCGTGAACGTTACGCGCCTAATGAGCGCAATGGAATATGCCAGAAAGCGCCACGGCATAGACGTGTTCGTAATTGATTCCCTGTTTAAGTGCGGCCTATCAGGAGAGGACTATGCCGGTGCTCGCGACTTCGTAGATAAACTTACCACCTTTTGCAATAACACTGGATGTCATATCATCCTAGTGGCCCACTCGCGTAAGGTTTCTAGCGGAAACGAGTTCGCTGTCCCAACTAAATCAGACGTAGCTGGTTCGTCCGACATTTGCAACGCGGCATTTAATGTCATTATAGTATGGAGAAATAAACTCAAAAAGAAGAAGATAGATGAAATCATGCATTCAACTACCATGGACCCAGTGTCAAAGACAGAGGAGATGGTTAAGTGGATGGATCAACCGGACGGACAGATAGTCATCGACAAGCAGCGTTTCGGGGAGGGCGAAGAAAGCGCTATACCTGTATTCTTCGACAAGGATAGCTGCCAATTCAGTGCCGTTCAGGGAATGGGCTCTCCGTACTTTATTCACGGAAAGTGAGACAAAAACCAATAAAATTATGCAAAAGATCAATATTTTGCATAAAAACAGGCAATAACTTCGGTTTAATATTGACAATTGGTTTATTCCCAACTCTCTAGATTGACTAATAAAGTCAATGGCAAAAAAATCAGATAATACGTCATCGGTACAATCATCCGGTAATACCTCCGGCAACGCACCTGAAGTCAGCCTAGACCTAAGTGTAGATAATCGAACTATAACCGACGCGAGCCAAGCGTACGAGGTATGTTCATCGCTTCAGTCTGATTGGCAGAGAGGCATCACGAACGCGGCTAGGATTACCTCTAAGATCAATGGCGAACGACCGTACAATCAAAAGAGGTTAGAGAACGCCGGTAAGGGATGGAAAACAAACATCTCTACCGGCTTTCTCGCATCCGAGTGCAGGCAGGTTGCCCCGCGCCTTTATATGCCGATTAAAACGGCTAAGTACCTTACGTCCGCAGCGCTTCCCGGAGGGTGGGCTGACGGAGACATGAAGACGGGTTTCTATCGCCAGACAATTACAAAGGCTATTCGTTCATGGCCCAAGTGGAACTTCTATGTGCGTGGTCTAGCCCGCGAGGTATCAACATTCGCGTTCTGCTTCAACGCATTTTTCGATAAATATGATTGGCGTCCCACGCTTTTGCGCATGGACAAGGGATTCGTTCCACAAGGGACTGAGGTTATGGACACCGAGCCGTCGCTGTTCATGGCAAAGTATGATTATAAGCCATCGGAGTTACTGGCTCTCCTGAAGAACAACAAGGAGGCTGATCGCGATGAGTGGAAAAATGACGCTGTTGTAGACGCTATTAACGAAGCCACAACGCCCTCGACCGACTCAACCTATTCTCAAGCCAGATCGTACACCGACCTAATTCGTCAGGCCGTATGGAGCAATGCCTACAGCAAGGGATATAAGGTTATCAGTACATGGCATTTGTTTTCGCGTGAGACAACCGGAAAAGTTTCTCATTATGTCATAATGAGCGATCAATCCCCCGGAAGCAATGTATCTAATTCGGGAAAGAATTCTGGTCAAAAAAGACTTTTGTATGAGTCCCTTGACCAGTTCGACTCAATGGAAGATTGCGTAGCAACCATTGTGTATGATTACGGTGACGGAACTATTCACGGCGTGTGGGGAGTTGGCCAGATTCTATACGACATGGCCGTTCAGGTTGAGCGAGTCCGCTGTGACTCTGTTGATAACCTGCGAATGACCAATAAGATGAAGTTGCAGGTAAGTGACGCAAAGAACGTTAATGACGTAAAGCTTAACGTCACGTCCGACACAATGATCGTGTCCGGCGCGCAGTTTGCTGGCAATACAGCCGCAATGCCACAGGACATCCAAGGATACGAACTCTTGGATCAGAAGCTATCTCAAATAGCGCGAGAGAAGATCGGTTCATTTATTCCGCCCATCCCGCTTCAGCCCTCCGATATCAAGGCGGCCCAGATCAATGCAAAAGTAAATGACCAGCAGGAGCTTCGCGAGGACATGCTGGAGACATTCCTAATTCAGTTCGCACCACTCATTCGCACGATTTCAAAACGCCTTACAGACCCGGACTCGCCAGACGATAAGGCCAAGGCCGTGATCAAGGAACTCAAAGAGAAACTTACGGACGAAGAGATTGAGCTTTTGCGACAAGATATTCCGAGCCAATCCATAATGGGATTCACTGAGTTCGCAGCTCAGAAACGCGCTGCATTCGCCGCCTCCGTCATAGGCAACCCATTATTCCGTCAATCCGCCCTAGCTCGCATAATGGCAGAGGGATCTGGAGACGAAAGCTTCATTCAATCCATCGTTTTACCTGACGGGGATCAATCGTCCCAGATAGAGGCCCAGCGCTCGCAACTAATCGAGAACGCATCGCTTGCCCTTGGTCAACCAACTCCAATTCTGCAAAACGATAACGACTGGGTTCATATGCAAACCCTTAAGCCAAGTATACTGGAGGTGATTAAGGCTGGAAATGCCCAGATTGCCCAGATTGGATTGCAACATTATGCAGCCCACTGGGGTCAGGGCGTAAACAAGAAAATGATACCGCAGGATCAGATAAACACAGAGAAGGCATTTATTGCCGCCGCCGAAAAGGCGATTGAAGCACTTAATCAGAAACAGCAGGTCGCGCAAGCGCAGCAGCAAGCTGGCGTCCCCATGATGGACCCGTCGCAAGCGCAACAACAGGAGCAACCCCCTGTTCAATAACAACCTATGAAGATAACCAAAGTCACCGCCCTGAAATGGCGGCAAATGCTCAGCACGCAGGAAGGGGTAGAGGGAATGCTTTATCTACGCGAAAACATCCCATCTATTAACGGAGAGGATGCGACAGCAATTTTATTCTCTGCCGGTATAAACCAAGGATACACAAAGGCGATAGACGCCATTGTTGCGCTATCTGATGCCGTTGATGAAAAGAAAAAATCAGAAGAAGACCTTCTTAACAGGGGACTAGATTAACAAAAAAATAGAACAATATGAAAGACCCATTTGAATCAGAAACTATTATTATCGGAAAACCTCCAACCGAGGTTTTGTCCAATGGAAATCCTGTAGAAAGCCAGTCTGGCAAGAATCTAGCCGACATCTTCTTAAAGGTTGATGCTGGGTATTCCGTCGCAGATGCAATTGAGCAACAGGGAAATGCACCTGAACCGGATAAAGAACAATCTAGCAATGACGATAAGCTTGAGGCCGAACAAAGCGACTCAAAGCTTGATGCAAAGCTTGCTGAATCGGAAGGCAAGCAGCCTAAACCGCAAGTAAACGACGAGGACGTTTCCCGCGAAAAGCTCCTTGAGGCAACCTCACCAAAAAAGGAGGAAACCAATAGCGCGACCGATAAGGCATCCGAGGTTAAGCCGGAACCAGTTGATCCAGAAGCGCCAAGCGATGATGATCTAAAGGTTCTGCCGCACGACAAGCCAAAGACGGCCAAGCGCATCCAAGCCCTTCTAAAGAAAGTTGAGGGGCTGAACATGACATTTACAGAAACGAAACGCCTCTCGGATGAGAAGGTGAAGCGCGTGACGGAACTTGAGGAACAACTCAAGAACGTGCAGTCTTCCGACCCCACTACATCCGAAGCAGTAAAAACCCAACTTGACGAACTTCGTATGTTCAAGCGAAAATACGAACTGGATAGTGATCCTGAACTAAAGACAAGGTTTGATTCTCGTGTTGAGTATGCCGAAAAGAGCATCACCGAGATTCTTGCGGCCCGCCAAGCCAGTCCCGCGCTTCTGAAGCTCATTTCCAATGAAGGGGGATGGACTAAGTTCTCGTCATCGACCTCCCCTGTGTCCGTTCGCGGTGCAGACGGAAATAGCACCACGATCACGGCAACCGAGGCAGCTGAGAACATCCTATCCGCTCTCCCTATGGTTGATCGTAAACGCCTAGAGTCCGCAATGATGGAGCAAATCCAGATCGAGCGAGACAAAAAGCGATTCATCGAAGATGAAACCAAGCGCGCAAATGAATTCTTCTCTGAACGCGAGGAGCGGAGTAAGAAACAGACCGAGGTACAGAAGAAGTCTATTGAGGATGCCGGGCGATTGATCGAGGAGTTCAAGACAACCGCTATTGCGCAGCGAGACTGGCTGAAGCAGGAGGATATCCCTGCTAGCGCGACCCAAGACCAGAAATCCGAAATCGAGGACTCAAACGCTTATAAGAAACAGCTCGCCGCCCTCCTCAAGAAGAACCTTGAGGTTAGAGATGTCCCGTCAATGCTTGGCGTTGTGGAGGACTCCGTGGCCTACTACGCAGAGCGCAGGAAGACGGCTAGGCTTACAGACGAGGTGTCTAGGCTTAAAAATGAAGTAGAGTCCAGTCGAAAGGCTCTGGATAAGTTCAAGAGCGCATCCAAGACAACCGTTCGCTCTGGGTCTATTTCCGGCGGAAGCTCAGCTAGCTCCGTCCCGAATCGTTCTAAAATCCCGGCCTCACTTACCGAGGCATTTGACGCAATTGAGGCGGGTGAGAAGTTGGGAACTTTCGAGTAACCTAAAATGACAAAACCAGATAACAATTACCTGTCGGTAGCAGATGTAAGCGACAAGCACCTCAAGAATTGCTTTATATGCCCCAAAGAAGAGGGGCTAGACTGCGCGGATTTTGACGACATCCTGAAGTTCTCTCACGCAGAAAACTGCTCAATACAGAACTCTGTAATTTCCGGAATGGGCGTTAATCGAGAGAACGCTATCGATATGAATAGGTTGTGCTCGAACGTATCTGTGGTTGATTGCAAAATCGTTAGCGGGAAGCAGAACGCAATAACCATCAAGGGTGGATGCAAGTCGATCATCATAAAGAATTGCGTAATTGTTCCCGGAGCTGGAAATTGCGACATTGATTTAGGCAATTTCTCGAATCAATCCCAGTCCGCTGTAATCGGCGTTGGGATCATCAATGTAACTCGCTCGGACGGCAATCCCGTACGGGTGAGGGTTATCAATTCAGAAATACCATATGTATCTGGAGGTAATGTAGTTATAACAAGACCATTCTGGGGTAGGTTTCCAATCTGGAATATCTACTCGTTCATGAGGTCCAAGGGATTGATCTAATGGAAAACACTGAACCGGATAAGTTTAAGTTCTGCGGAGAGCTGTGCGCAGCGGCTAGGCGATTAGGCATAGGGATCAGAGAAGAGGATGGTTCTCAGGCCGGGTACGCGATATCATTCCACGACCCAGCCGGGTCTATTATCTACGGAGAGGCCGGTGCAGACCGCAAGGAGGCCATGTATAATGCATGTTTGGCGTTATGCAACTACCTGAATCGACGAGATGGAGTTCCTGTCGCAAAATAGGAATCCACAATTATTGATATTTTATAAGAAATGTATTGACTTATATAAATAAGTCTACATTTGTCGGAATCGCGGGGATAGATTCGATCCGATAACCCCGCTTCACGGATCGCGTCGAAGGCGCTGTTAGAGGTTCCGTCGCCGGGAATAGGATGGGGTAAACCCATATATTCACCGATGACTGGTTTGCGCACTTACGCTCAGATAAGTCACCGGATACAAGTAACTTATCTATCATTATACAATGGCCCTTCCTACAGCCTGCGCCGAGGCAGTCGATTACAACGACGGCATCGCATCGCAGAATCCAATCCTTCGCAGTGAAATCATCCGTTTCATTGCTCTAAACGACCCATATGCTAACGTCTTCGACGGCGGCACCACGCTCTCTAATGCTGGTGAAACCATCAAGACTCTCGTTACGGGCCGCGTAGTTACCAACCAAAGCCTCACCCGTCCAGTGTTCGACACGGCTCAAGCGAGCTGCGGCATCTCTGGTGAAGCGGCTGAATTCGGTCAAGTTGAGTTCTCTACCGCTCTTGAAAACATGCGCGGCAAAGGTCCAACTATCTGCGTTAAGCAGGCGCGCAACTCCGTTATCGAGTCGTTTAATATCGCGGGTCAGAATCTCAAGGACGGCATTAAGTCCCTGATGTCAGCCGACAACCGCAATCAGCTTCTGGTTAAGTCCGGCGTAAAAGCCGTTCTCTTCAGCGGCTCAACCTCGCTCGGGACTATCTTGAGCGGTGGTTACAATCAAGTTGCCGTCAACTTCATCGGTGGTCTCCCGACCTCTCCGGTGTCCCATAAGTTCCTTGTGGCTCTGTCTAACTACATGCGTGACAATCTCTCGCCTGAGTTCTTCGGTGACGGCGCGGGCCAGCACTTGGTGTTCATTAGCTCTTCCGAGCAAACCGAAGTGCTTCGCAATGAAGCCGGGATCAAGCAGGAGCTTCTGGCGTTCGTTACCGGCAATGACAAGGGCGTTGGTGATTCGCTTAAAAAGTATGCGTTCATCGACTATCCTTACCGTGGCATCAAGCTGGCCATTGACCAGCAGCCGCTTCGCTTCAACACCGTTGATGGCAGCGGCAATCCCGTTCTTATTGAGCCGCTCACCCGTACCGCCATTAGCGGTGGTTCCGGGCAAGGCTATCAGAACGTCACTAGCCAAGCATGGATTGATGCAGATTACGAGGTTGGATTCCTTGTCTCGAAGGGCGCGTTCCGTCGGTTGGTTCCAGAGCGCTATGTTGGTGAGGGCACCTTCAAGTTCGAGCCGCAATTCACGATGGGCGAGCTTCTGTGGAGGAATATCATCGACAATGCGTGTAATCCATTCGGTGACTTCGGCTATCATATCTACCAGATTGAGCGCGCCATTCAGGCTCGCCGTCCGCATGGTGTGATTCCCGTGCTCTATAAGCGTTGCGCGCAAGACCTCGGTCTTAGCTCCTGCACCGGCGTCTAATAGGGGTACTCTTCGAGCCCTTCCATACGGGAGGGCTCTTTAGAGTCTCTCTGATTATCTACATGGCCGGAATCCAATCATCACTTAACGATAGGGAATATGACCTATGGCTACGGATAGCATCAAATATGTATGATGAGGCCATTGCTCGTGGAATCACGGGCCTAACTCCGCCCAGCTTGAATGACCGAGAGTTGGATTTAGTAAAAAAGGTCACATACTACACGGCGGCATTAGCAAACGTTCAGCAATAAAGCTCCTAAGCGAAAACCAATAATAATATGGCCGGAAGCTACCCATCCCTTAACGATTCAAATTTCGACCTTCTCAAGAAGATCACATCTAATACCGCAGAGATCGCGAATGAAGCTGATATTCCTCCGCAACCAGGAAACAGCGGCAAGTTACTGACGACGAACGGCACGAATACGGCGTGGACCACCAACGGCACGCTGACCTCCCTCACCGCCCCCGCCGGTAACGACCTGACGCTCGCGGGCGGCAGCGGGAATACCAGCGTGATTCTGACGCCAAGCGGCACGGGCAACGTCGGCATCGGGACGGCGAGTCCAAGTGCGAAACTGCAAACGCAAAGTAACTATGCCACGACCGCAAACGATTCGGACGATGCAGACGCCACCATTCTCATTGAAAATATACACGCAACAGGCGATGCGGTATTGCGTATGCGCGGCGCAACTGGAGTCTCCAGCATTGTCTACGGCAAAAACGGAGGCACCGACCGACTTAATTTCATACCCCGAAATGACAATGGGCAACGCATAGCTTTTAACCAAAACGGTGTGGTCTCCATCTCAAACACCACCGCAGGCTCCGCCAACGTAGGCGCGCTAGTTCTCCAAGGCGGCATCAGCGCGGGCAACACGGGCAGCGCGGCGAGCTATTTCGGGGGCGCGGTGACGGCGGCGGGCGACATTACTTCAGCGGGCCTATTTCGCGTCACCGATGGTCAAGCGATTCGCAACACACAAACAGGCGGGTCTGGTGCGTTTTACCTCGACAGCGCATCAGTAGCTTTTCGGAATCCGAACACAGGATACTCGACTCTCATGTCAATCGGAGCTGGCGGGCTTGCGGTAACTCCAGCCGCCACCTTCGCGGGCGCGGTGACGGTGGCGGGAAACCTAACGGTGAACGGAGGGACAACAGCCTCGGGACAAATTGGCCTAAACGGAACTCACGGCGTCGAAATTTGGGGCAAAGCGGGAACAACAAGCAGCTTCATTTTATACAACAATGCTGGAGCGCCAGTCTTGACGAATGCAATAAATACCACCACTGCCACCTTCGCGGGCGCGGTGGCTATCGGCAACACCGTTGGCGTTGGAGTCGCCGTGGCATCAACGCACAAAGTCACTATGGTGATCGGTGGCGTCACTTATTACCTTCTCGCATCTAACGTTTAATATTACACACCCATGACCATCATCCCTATCGCGCCCTACACAATGGGTTCACCCGCCCAGCCAAAAGTCGGCACTCCTTGATTAAGAAGCTCGTTAGAAACACTACTCAACTATAATCATATGACATCTATCAATTATCAGCCGCTACTTAATTCGTCAACCAACTTAAAGATTCTGCTCCAGAATCAAAACGCAGACGGAACGATTTCATCCCTATTTAGCGGAAGCGAGCCGGAGGATGTCCTTGCAGCTAAGGCTATTTTCAACCAACAGCCGGGATCTGACGGCGAGGTT
>Ga0114971_10003099_pt1 | contig 11323 bp, 10 predicted proteins | sample M_140625_MF_Meta_FD_87320 | JGI IMG/M metagenome (GOLD analysis project Ga0114971, IMG submission 87320) | Freshwater microbial communities from Lake Montjoie, Canada to study carbon cycling - M_140625_MF_MetaG | ecosystem: Environmental > Aquatic > Freshwater > Lake | place: Lake Montjoie... | reverse complement strand
TGACACCGCGCAAAGAAAGCCCTGTTTGGGTGCTACACCAATCAGACGATGTTCTTAACGGCATGGACGCCTGGAACAAAGGCACCCACGGCAAAAGCGGCTTGATTGACAAAGTCAAAGCATCCACCTTAGATGAAGAACAAGTTCAAGAGCAACTCATCGCTTTTATGAAGCAATATGTTTCAAAAGGTGTGACTCCCATGTGCGGCAACACCATCAGTCAAGACAGGCGTTTTTTGGTCAAGTACATGCCCAAATTTGAAGCATGGTTTCACTACCGCAATTTGGATGTCAGCACGCTCAAAGAACTTTCTAAACGATGGAAGCCAGAGGTTTACGCCTCCTTTAAGAAGCATCAAAGTCATACCGCATTGGCCGATGTGCATGAATCGATTGATGAGTTGGTTCATTACCGAGAGCATTTTTTGAAGCTTTGAAAATATTTCTCAGGGTAGACCCTAATCCGTGAGACAATAACTGTTGTTGGGTCTTTGACCTGCTTGCTACATCTGCCTCTCACCTTGGGTTCATACAGTTGAACCGCGCCAATATTCACTTGTTGGCTTGCTTTGTTTGAAGGTTGATGTTTTTCCAACCTTTGAACGGAGCGCCCGCCGTTAGGCAGGGCTTTATCTATGACTGATTTGAATTCTCACGCCTTGGCTGATGTTGTTATTGATACGACTGACGAAAACTCTTCTGCCACAACTGTTTCTCCCCCTAAAGCCATAGCTTCTGTTGATGGTGCTGGCTTTGTCGAAATGGGACTTGCTCCCGAATTGCTGGCCGCATTGCGCGACTTGTCATTTACCCAACCTACCCCAGTACAAGTTCGTGCCATCCCTTTGGCTTTGCAAGACAACGCCGATAAACCCGCCAACGATTTGCTTGTGTCCAGTCAAACTGGCAGCGGTAAAACTGCTGCTTTTTTGCTGCCCGTCATGCACACTTTGTTGCAACAACAAAAACAGGCAGAAAAGGCCGAAAACAAAGCTTGGGCTGACAAAGTGGCAAGTGCTGTGGCAAATGGTGAAGAAGCCCCCAAAAAGCCACGCCGCAAAAACCCCACAGATACACGTCATGTCAAACCCGCCAACCCAGGCGCTTTGATTTTGTGTCCCACCCGCGAATTAGCCCAGCAAGTGGCCAAAGATGCCATCGACTTGGTGCGCCATTGCAAAGGTTTGCGCATCGCCTGTGTGGTGGGTGGAATGCCTTACCCTTTGCAAATTGCCCGTTTGCACAATGCGGATTTGGTGGTTGCTACTCCCGGTCGTTTGTTGGACTTGCAACGCTCTAAACAACTGCATTTGGATAAAGTGCAATTCCTGGTTGTTGATGAAGCCGACCGTATGCTCGATTTGGGTTTTGCCGAAGATTTGGCTGAGGTGCACAAACTGACCGAGTCGCGTCGACAAACCATGATGTTCAGCGCAACATTTGCACCTCGCATTCAGCAGTTGGCGGCTCGCATCATGCGCTCACCCCAACGATTGCAAGTCGACTCACCCCAAGAAGCACATGCCAATATCAAGCAAGTGCTGTTTTGGGCCGATAACCAGCAGCACAAGCGCAAGTTGCTTGACCATTGGTTACGCGATACCACCATTGATCAAGCCATTGTCTTTGCGTCTACCCAAATTGAATGTGATGCCTTGGCTGAAGATTTGCAGCAAGTGGGTTTTTCAGCCGTTGCTTTGCATGGCGCACTAAGCCAAGGTTTGCGTAACCGTCGCTTGCAGGCCCTGCGTGATGGGCGTGTGCAAATTTTGGTGGCTACCGATGTGGCTGCGAGGGGTATTGATGTGCCCAGCATCAGCCATGTGTTCAATTTTGGTTTGCCCATGAAGCAAGAAGACTATGTCCACCGCATCGGTCGCACAGGCCGCGCAGGACGTGACGGCTTGGCGGTGACTTTTGCCGAGTGGCGTGACCGTCGCAAAATTTTGGACATCGAACACTTCACTCAACAACCTTTGCGTGCTGACATGATCCCTGGCTTGGAGCCCACCCAACGCGCACCTCGCGCACCCAGTGGCGCAGAGCCCAAGCGCTTTGGCAAACCCTCAGGCGGCCGCTCTTACGCTGGTGCTGCTGCCAAGCGCGGTTCTGGCTTCAAACCACGCGGCCCAGCCCGCGGTTAAAAAACTAAAGGGTCCTATCGCTCGTTGAGCGATGTCCCTAAAGTTTTGATCACTGGTTTTAACAAATAGGTAAGCAAGTTGCGCGTACCTGTGCGTATGTCTATGCTAGCTGTCATCCCTGGTTTGATTTCCATCGATGTGACCTTGGGATTCTCTTGGTCTTTCGCTATTCGGATATTGACCTTGTAATACACACTGGGTTGACCATTGGGTGTGTTGACCAATGAACCTTGTGCATTATTGTCAGACAGTGTGTCGGGACTGATATCGATCAACTCTCCTTTCAGGTTACCGTAAATGCTGTAGTCATATGCGTCAAGCGTGATGAAGACAATTTGCCCTTTAACCAACTGACCAATGTCGGATGGAGTTACTTTGGCCTCTAGTAGCAAAGCGTCACCCACAGGCGCTATTTGCATGAGCTCGTCGCCAGGCCTTAGCACTCCACCCAGTGTATGGATTTTCAAGGTCTTCACTATGCCATCCATGGGGGCCATGATGTCGGTATGTGACAACAAGTTTTCAGCACCGTTGAGTTTTTGGTTTTGGCTAGATAACTCATCCTCAATTCGCGTTAACTCGGTACGGGTGTCTTGTAAATATTTGTTTTTTGTAGCGGCTATACGCCCTTCAATTTCAGTGACTTGGCGTTTGGCACGCAAAACATCAAGCTCGCTTACATCTCCACTTTTAAACAAGTTGTCGTTCATACGCTTTTCTCGTAAGGCCATGGCCAAAGCATCTTGCATGGTGCGCAACTCTTCATCAAGCGAGCGCTTTCGCTGCATGTAAAGGCCTTGCTGGGCAGACACAAACTCTGGATAGCGCTTGAACTCAGCCCCAAATTGAGGAGTTTCAAAATGCACCTCGGCTTTGGCGCGTAACAAAGATGCCTTGAGCGACATCATTCGAGAGCGCGTCTCTTCTAGGTTGGCCTGAACCCGTTCTTTTTCGAGCACAGCCAGTAACTGCCCACTGGTGACGGTGTCGCCCTCTTTAACTGCGAGTTCTTTCAAAATGCCACCATCGGCGGTTTGTACCAATTGGGTTCTGGCGCTCAAAATGACCTGACCCGTGGTGTGTACCGTTTGGTCAATTTCAAAGTAGCCTGCCCAAGCAATAAACCCACCCAAGCAGGCGCATAGAAGCAGTATTAATCGGCCACTGCGCTTATCCTCGTCTAGGTAGTCGTCGCTCATGCTGTTTTTGCGGTAGTGCGAATAGGTGTGACAGGATTTGGATTTTGCAAACGTTCCAACACTTTGTCTTTGGGGCCATCCAACACAATTTCATGGTTTGCCACCACAATTAATCTATCTATTAAGGTAAGAAGTTCGTGTTTGTGGGTGGTCATGACCAAGGTGTCTGTGGGTCGTAAGGTTTGCGATAACGCTTGGATAAGTTTCTGTTCGGTTTGCCTGTCCATTGAAGAGGTGGGTTCATCGAGAAGCCAAATTTTGGGGCTTCGCAAAAAAACACGGGTGAGATGAACCAATTGGCGCTGACCTGCAGACAACCCCATACCCCCCTCAGAGATCGGCAGTTGCAAGCCTTTAGGGTGTGCTTTGATAACCAATTGAAGCAAACCTGTTTTCTCTGCTGCCGCCAGCAATGTGTCGTCACCTGGGTCTAACAGGCCCAGGATGAGATTCTCCCGCAAGGTGCCAGCAAATAGGCGACCTTCTTGCGCTAAGAACCCCATGTTCTCAGACAACAGGGGTTTGTTCAGTTGGGTGATGTCCATGTGGTCAAGCAACACTCTTCCTTCTTGTGGCTTGTACATGCCAGACAGCAATCTAAGTAAAGTGGTTTTGCCTGAACCAATGGGGCCGATGATGCCAATTTTTTCACCTGCTTGAATTTGCAGTTTATTGACTTGCAACGCTTTTTGGGCATTACCTTGATAAGCTGTACTGACTTTTTCTACCAAGTATGAACCTTGAACAGTCTCAGGCATGAGAGGATGTTCATGGCCATGGTGGTCGTCTTCCAATTTCCACATGCGGTCCAAACCTTGTAAGGCTGCTTTCACATGACCCCACTGCAAAAGTAAGGATGGCAACATGCTCACAGGCGTCAAAATGCGGCCAGCCAAGATGGAGCAAGCAATCAAGCCCCCTATGGTGGTCATGCCCGCAGACACCAACAATGCGCCTAAGGCCACAATCAGGATATAGGCGACTTGTTGAAGAGTAGCCGTGGTGTGTTGGTTCCTCTCGGTGATATGTCGCAAAGTCATTTCATGGTTTCGGGACTCATCTGCGGCGCCCATCCAACGGCTGAGCATTCGCCACCCGCCTTGTCCAGACTTGATGGTTTCTGCTCCTTCAATGGTTTCAACCAAGATGCCGGTTTTAAAGTTGCTTAGGTGTGTGGCGCTACTGGCCAATTTTTCGATGTGTTTGCGATGCCAGATGCCACTGGAGAGTGCCAGCAAAAAAAACAAAATGGGAATTGCGGTAAGAACAGGATGACCCACAAAACCAATCAGTACCAAAAAGATGACTACAAAAGGTGCATCCACCATCAAGTGGGTGGTGGCGGTGGTGAGAAAACTGCGCACAGTTTGATAGGCACTCATTTGGGCCGCCAAACTACCCACACTTGAAGGCATTTGGTCGAGCCGGATCGACAGCAAGCGCATGAACACCTTGCGCGATAACTGCTGATCTACCGAATCAATCAGTACATCGTAAAGCGATGATCTTGCGTGTTTCATCAAGTATTCCACCGCCAGTGCCATCAAAACACCCAACGTCAGTACCGTTAAAGTTTGCGTGGCATTGGTGGGAATGACACGGTTGTAGATTTGCATACTGTAGAGCGAGGTGCCCAATACCAAAATATTGATGGCCATGGTTGCCAACATGATTTCAAACAAGCGCGTAGGGTGTGAGAACAACTGCTGTTTGATGAGGCTGTAGACGGGACTGGTGGAGGAATCAAAAGGCTGTAACAAAGACAGCTTGACCAAATGTGTTTTCTTTTAGGTAGGCCTATCGCTGGTGGATTCAGCAAACTTTTGCTGTTCTTCCACCCAAGTCTCAATGATCCATTTCCCATGCGCGTTTTGTCCGCGAACCACGAACCATCCCACCAAAGGGTTATGCGCCAACAAAGGCATATTGGCAGGATCGGGTTTACGAAACCAGCGTGGTTGAGGCACATTCAAAACACGACCAAGAGCATTGATGGTCTGTTTCACACTCCGTGGCTTGCGTTGCTTGACATCAGCGACGGCTTGCAATAAGGCTGAGCGGTCTATGGGGTTTTGTTGCAGTTGCGCAATGCGAACCATGCAGGCCGGTAATGAAGCGAGTGTGCTCATGGTTTGGAATTGACGGGTGAGTAGTTGTCGCTCGTCAAAATATGCAGGTGCCAACTGGTTTGCAGTTCTGCCCCGCGCACCTCAGCCAATTGCATTTCGTTTTGAGCCACATCTTTGGCCACGGTCATCAAGTCAAGCCAAGTCTTTCGCCCTGCATTGAACTGTCGCTCAAAGGACTCCAGTACTGCCATCGAGGACTGCAATGCCCCTTGGATTGCTTGCATTTTTTGTTGCAAGGATCGAATCACACTCACATCATTGATAACCAGTTCCCGAACAAGTCGTTCTTGCGATTGAATTTCGAATTCACTGGTATCTTCTTGCGCTTTGGCGGCGGAGATCTGAGTGAAGGAAGACAAGCCAGGCCCGAATTTGCTGCTTACCCCAATAAAGACACGCGTGTGTGCATTGGTATCTGTTGAAAAATAGTTTCCATATTGGCGTTCTGCGCGTACATAAATATCGGGTTTTAAGGCTGACTCTTTTTCTTGCTTACTAGCGCGAGAAATCACCGCCTGCGCTTTGGCTTTTAATAAATCAGGCGAATGCAACTGAGCATTGGCCAGCAAGCTTTCAAGCAGCTGCGTATGTTGAATAGGACCCGTTTTATCCGCTTGCAGTTGCGTGGCGATGAGGGGATTTCCCGTTAATTCCATCAGTTTATGAATGGCCAATTCAGCCTGCAACTTGGCTGAAAACAGCTCACCCGAGGTTGCATCAAGTCGACCTTGCACCAGCGCGAGGTCACTTTGGGGGGAGACCCCTTGGGTAATGCGATTTTGAGCTTGCTGCAAAAGTTTTTGGTGAATGACTAAACTTTTCTCGATCGATTGCGCTTTCAACTCCGCGCTACTCCAATCAGAATAGGCCTGAACCACTTTGAGCGCAATGTTTCGGCGAGTCTCGCGCACACTGGCTTGGCTGAGTTGCAAATTGGCCTTGGCTTTGTCTAGTTGGGCCGTGAATTGACCGCCGGTGAAGATGGGTTGGGTGATGCGAACGGTAGCGACGCCATCACTTCCGATATAGCTTGGGTCAGCGCTGTTTTTTTTAACACTCTCGTAACTGAGTTGTGGGGTTGGGTATCTTTGGTACTCAGCAGTTTCAATGCCGATTTGCGCTGATTTTTCATTAGAAAGTTGGGCGCGCACAGAAGGGTGTGATTCGATGGCCAGTTGAATCAGTTGCCCCAAATTCAAGGTTTGTGCGGCAACTAAGCTATGCAACAGGCTGAATAAAATACCAATAAAAAACCGAGGGGACAACATGCGCAGTGTGAACTTGGAAATCTGAAAATCGAATATTTTTTGAAAAAATCTATAAATAACAGCTTATTATGAGTTTTTTCAAATGTATAACTTTAAAAAAATTGGTTTATGAAGGCACTTTCTTCCTTCATCTCTTTTAAGCGTTGCAAAACAACCTCGAATTCACTAATTGGTGAATTATTTTGGTAATTTTGAAATATTGCTCGGCTTTTATAATGAATTAATAATAACTTTAATAATATAAAATATGAATACTATTATATTTATTTAATTTGCTATTTTTGAAGGCTTTCATCATTAATTAAATTTTTTTTCAATGAAATCAATAGCTTCAACAAAAAACTTAATTTTTATTAATTTTTTGCTAAGATACCGATTAAGGAGCATGTATGGCTAATCAATCCGATTCTTTAGAAAGCGTTGTCATTGGTGACGGCGTGGTTGTCAAGGGTGCGTTTACCGTTCCTTTAAAAGCTGTGATAAACGGCGTGATAGAAGGTGACTTGACGGCACAAGAGGTCTTGATTGGCCCAACAGGACGTATCACTGGCCGTGTTTCGGCCAAGGTTATTGACGTTCGCGGCCAGCTTCACAACACCATCGTCAGTGAAAAAAGCCTGATTGTTCGCGCTACTGGAAAAATTGTGGGCAAAATTCACTATTCGGAAATTGAGATTGAAAAGGGTGGCGAAATTGAAGGCGAGCTCAGCCAAGGCGCCGAGCCAATAGCCCCCCTCGTATCTGCCCCTAGCCCTATAAAGTCCTAAGTTTTCTTAGGTTTAATTACCAAGATTTATGCGTTTTGCGATCAGTCCTCTAATTGTTCAATTGCGAGCTTTGCCGAACCTTGTGCGACAGCTTTGGGTTCGCGATTACCAAGACGTCAAACTCATCATTGAGCAAAGTGGCGATTTGCGTTATTTCAATATACCTGCGCGCATTCAGCGGGTCTTCGCTCGCGGTACTATCGTTTTGAGTTCAGTTACCGTTTGCAGTTTGCTGTTTTTATCAGTTACCTCCTTACTGCTGGGCATCAGCCGTTCTCGTCTTGAGCGCTCGCATGAAGAGGTTTTCAGGGCCTTGATCAGTAGCACCGCCGAATCTCAGCAGGATATAGAAAACCAACAAGCCTTGACCGAGGAACAGATGGTGAGCTTGGCGCAAACCATTCGCGATCGTGACATGAGTATTCGCCGTTTTGTTGAAACCTCAATGGTGGCTGTTTCTGAAGAAAACGACGACCTTAAGTCACAACTGGTAACTTCTGGCTTGACTGAAAAAATCATCAAAATCATTCAACAAAACTCTGCAAATGGCGGCTTCTCCTTGGATGATGATTTACAGGCCAACCCTTTGATGCGTGGCAAGGTCGCGGAAGAGTTGTCCACCAACCGCTCTTTGCGTGAAGTGCTTTACGCTTTGCCTAATCGTATGCCGGTGACCAATTTCAGCTTTTCCTCTGACTTTGGTATCCGTAAACACCCACTTACCGGCAAGTCCCATTTCCATACTGGTGTTGATATGATGAGCGAAACGGGAGACGATAAAGTCTTTGCCGTCAAGCCTGGCGTTGTAGTTATGTCAGAATTTCACCCCCAGTATGGCAACACCGTTGTCGTTCGTCACTCCAATGGAGTGGAGTCTCTGTATGCTCACATGGCACAGTTGTTGGTCAAAGTGGGCGATAAAGTGACAACCGACAATGTCTTGGGCTATATTGGTAACACTGGATTTTCTACCGGCAAGCATCTGCATTTTGAGATATTGGTGGGAGGTTATCCTGTGAATCCTCAAAAAGTGATCCGTACCGCCCAATATGTTCAGCAAATCCAAAACAAACAGCCCTAATCCGGCGGTCCAAAGCTCTACAGTTGCCCCCCAGCCTGTCGCTCCTGTACAGTCACCAATTCCCAGCGAGCCGGTTCCGCTAGATCAACCTCAGAGAAATACCATGATGGATATCATTTCTTCCAATGCTTCGAAACCCTCTATTTTGAGTGAGGGCTTTTCTTTTCGAGGTGAAATTTCCGCCAAGGGTGCCATTCATGTTGAAGGCTCTCTCAATGGTCAAGTTCAAGTGGATGAACTCACCATAGGTTCGCGTGGCCAGGTTGAAGGTGTGGTGACTTGCTCGAGCCTGCATATCAAGGGTAAGTTTTCAGGCACAGCCACCTGCAGCGAGCTGATCGTGACCTCTTCTGCATCAGTAGATGGCCATGTTGTCTACCAAACTTTGTCGGTACAAAAAGGCGCCTCTATCAAGGGCGAGTTGCTGCTGGTAAAGTAAAGCCTTTCGCTGACCCGCTTAAGGCTTGGAATGTCGGATGTTTCTCAAATAGATGGAAGTGCGGTACGTTTGTGCCGCGAAGCCCAAGGCTGGGCAATCAACGATCTCGCTGCCAGGGCCTGTTTATCGGTCAAGCAGGTGCGCCAAATTGAAGAGGGCGGCCTGAGTTCTTTTTACAGCGAGAGCGTCAAACTTACTGCGGCAAGAAAAATTGCAGCTCTTTTGCAACTTAGCGAAGATCAGCTATTCGGCCAAGTACCACCTGCTACTTCTCCTCTCGAGGAAGATGCGCTCTTTTTTGCTTCTCAATCGACACCTGCAAGCGTCTTAGCTTCAATTACTACCCAACCTTTTTCTGTGCCGGATAAAACCCAGACAGATTCTTCAGGCGTTCATTTGATCCGCAGCGAGGCCCTGCACATCTTGGCGCAACCGCCCGAGATTGACTGGACAAGTTCCTCACCTGAGGCTGATGAAACCAGAAAAGTTCAAGACCTGCCCAAAACGCTAGTCAATGCGACGGCTATCAAGGATTCAAGCTCAACTGCGGCAGAGGTGACAAGCCCCTCGGGTAATTATTTCCTGAAAATATTGGTCTTGTTTTTGGTGGCGATCGCTGTGGCTGCCTTGATGCGTCCTAGGCCTGTGGAACCCACTGCATCCTCGCCAGAAGCTTCGACAGGGCAAAGTATGACCCCACCCGTGGCACCTGCTGCAGGGGAGTCTTCAACATCTGAAACTGGGGCTGGAGCAGCCGCTGAGCTTGCTGCAGGCCAAGCTGATGGCAAACCCTCGGCAGCGTCAGATTTAAGCCCTGTTAACGCAATTACAAGCAGCGGTGCGGTCCCTGCGACGGCCCCAGCAGCTAAAGCACCCTCTGAGCGTTAAGACTCTGCGCCCATGGCCAGCGCTGCCTTGCGAGAGGCTTGAGCCTCATGGGCGGGTGCAGGGTGCAAAGGCCAGCCAGCCAGATGAGAAGTCGCTAAATCTTCCAAGGCTTGAATCCATAAGGGGCTGTCATTCAGGCAAGGGATATAGCCATAAACCTCTCCACCCTCTTCAAGAAACGCCTCTTTGACTTCCATGGCAATTTCTTCCAAGGTTTCCAAGCAGTCGCCGACAAAACCAGGGCAGACGATGTCCATGGACTTCAATCCAGCTCTTGCCAATTCCCGCACCGTGGGCTCGGTGTAGGGCTCTAGCCATTTGGCTTTACCAAACCGAGATTGAAAGCAAACTCTATATTGATCTTTAGATAAACCTAAAGCGTGCGCTAACAAACGTGCAGTTTTATGGCATTCACAGTGGTAAGGATCGCCTAATTTCAAGGTGCGGGCAGGCACACCGTGAAAGCTCATCACCAGCAGTTCATTGCGGCCGTGGGTTTGCCAGTGGCGTTGAATGCTGTCGGCAAGCGCGGCAATATAGCCAGGGTGGTCATGGTAGTTGTTGACAAAGCGCAACTCGGGTACGCGGCGAGTGCGCAAAGCCCAGGTGTAAACCGCATCAAACACGCTCGCAGTGGTGGTGGCCGAATACTGAGGGTAGGCGGGTATGACCAGCACGCGGTTGACGCCTTCTTGTTTAAGTTCATCAAGCACCTTTGCAACAGCTGGGGAGCCATAGCGCATCATCAAACGGACCTGAACCCCACGGTTGTTCCACTTTTGATGCAAGGCATCGGCTTGGCGTTGCGACCACACTTTCAAAGGCGAACCTTCGTCGGTCCAGATACTTGCGTATTTTTGCGCCGACTTGGCCGGGCGCACCCTCAAGATGATGCCGTGCAGGATCAGAAGCCACAAAAAGCGGGGGATTTCCACCACCCTCGGGTCGCTTAAAAACTCAGCCAAATATCGGCGCAAGGCAGGTGCGGTGGGTGCGTCAGGGGTGCCGAGGTTGCAATAGACGATGGCGGTACGGGAGGCTTGCCCATGGGCGTAAGCAGGCTCTAGGCTAAAACGGGGTTCGATAGACATGGCAGTATTTTCACCTATTGCAGCAAGGCATCGGCCGCGGCAAAACCGCTGCGAACCGCGGCTTCCAAAGTGGCAGGGTAGGGACCTTCTATGTAATCGCCACAAGCCCAAATACCAGTGCACACCTGCATGGGGGGACGCACCAGCGAAGGCATGCAAGCGAAGGTGGCGCGTTTTTCCACCACGGTGGTCAACAGGCTGGCATCGTGAATGTCCAGTTGATCGCGCAGTTGACCCATGACTTGCTGGGTGATGGTGTCTCGCTCGCCAGCGCTTGCGCTCACCACCAAGGCCAGCACACCTTGCCATGCGGGTTT
>Ga0114971_10003096_pt1 | contig 11328 bp, 9 predicted proteins | sample M_140625_MF_Meta_FD_87320 | JGI IMG/M metagenome (GOLD analysis project Ga0114971, IMG submission 87320) | Freshwater microbial communities from Lake Montjoie, Canada to study carbon cycling - M_140625_MF_MetaG | ecosystem: Environmental > Aquatic > Freshwater > Lake | place: Lake Montjoie... | reverse complement strand
ATGGACTCAAAAGTGGTTCGTGCAGATTTTGGCTGCGGACTGATTTGCCTTCGGGCTCAAACATGCTGCGCGCTGAAATCCAGCGCGCCCTCATGCGCGCGCCAAGACAACTGCGCAGACTTGCTCGGCTTGCAAACTCGCCGGGGTTCAAATCATTCCGCTGCCCACGTGAACGAATCAAATTCTCGCTCGAACGTTTTTCAGATCATTCCGCTGCCCACGTTGGCGAATCAAATTCTCGCTCGAACGTTTTTCAGATCCCTCGTGCTTCTGTGTGCGTGCCCAGCCGCTGGAAAGTTCTCTCGGGCGAGTTCCGCAGGCGGCCGACGGCACTTGCAATAAAATTTCGCAAATCGGATCTTGTCGGTCGCCGAGGACTGTCTGAGCCCCGAGAGGACTTTTCACGGCTGCCCACTCATGCATTTCAGTGGCTGTATCCGTGGCTGTATCCGTGGCTGTATCAGTCGTTGATTCTCGCGTCAACGCGCAATCAAATCGAACATCACAATCCAACCGTATGCCAAACCGTCTTCACTTCGGTCACGGCTTGAAACGCGCTTGGACTAGACCAAGCCAAATCTTCCAAGAATTTCGCTTGCGGATCAACAAGCCTTACCCTCTTCATATTTTCGGCAACCCCCAACTGCAGAATCTTCGCCATTTCAGGCTCAACACTCGCAACAACTGCGTCAACATCGCGGTGCGCGGCAACAACTGGAACCAATTCCTCACGCAATCCAGTCAACACATTCAGAACGCCAGGGGGAATATCCGCGCTTGGCGCACATTCTGCGACGATCAACGCGGGAATTGGTTCAACCGAACTCGGCATTGCGATCACCGAACATCCGCACGCAATCGCCGGCAACGTCAAGGTCAAAAATCCAATCAGCGGAAATTCTTCTGGCGCAAATACTGCAACAACTCCAGTCGCTTCGATCTGCGAGAAGCAGTGGAATGGTCCAGCGACTGCATTGCGACCACCAACCACACTCTCCAATTTATCACACCATCCTGCGAAGGAAAGAGTTCGATCAATCGCGACTTCAACCTCGGTGCGAGCTTTACTTTTTCCAACTCGTCCACTCATCCGCACAACTTCGATTAATTCTTCTCGGCGACCATCAAGCAACTCCGCCAATCGATAGATGATCTGTCCACGCAAATATCCGCTTGATGCAGCCCACTTTTCCTGCGCTGCTCGCGCGGCTTCGACTGCATCTCGCAAATCTTTTCGAGATGCTTGGGCGGCATATGCCAATGCTTTCCCGCCAGATCGATCGGTCAAATCTCTCACTGGTGCGACGCGTCCAGATTCGCTGCGCGGAAATGCGCCGCCTATAAAAAGTTTCCAAGTCTTTGTGATTTCAGATCTTTCTGTCATCGTATTTCTCCAAGTTTGATTTCAAGCAATTTCATGCGCAGTACGCAGACAATCCCGAGCGGCCGCCTTCACGACCAAATCCAGATTCGCGATATCCACCAAATGGTGCAGCGGGATCGAATTGATTGAATGTGTTGCACCAAATCACGCCGGCTTTAATTTGTCGAGCGACCTCATAGGCCTTCGAGCCGCGACTTGTCCAAATGCCAGCGCTCAATCCATACATCGTGTTGTTTGCACGTGAGACGGCTTCGTCTGGCGTTCGAAACGTCATAACCGCAAGAACTGGACCAAATATTTCTTCGCGAGCAATTGTGTGTGCAGGCTGAACTTCGGTGAAGAAACACGGCTTGCACCAAAATCCTTTTGATGGCAATGCGACATCTGAAACATCGTGTCGCTGCGCTCCTTCTGCTACGCCGAGCTTGATAAAGCTTTCAATACGATCAAGTTGCCCGCGACTGTTGATCGCGCCAATATCCGTGTTCTTGTCGAGTGGGTCACCCACTCGCAAACTTCGCATTCGCAAACGAAGTTTTTCGATCACTTCATCCGCGACAGATTCTTCAACAAGCAGTCGACTTCCCGCACAGCAAACCTGACCTTGATTGGCCCAGATCGACGAGACAATTCCTTCGACAGCTTGGTCGATCGCTGCATCTGCAAAAATAATATTTGGACTTTTTCCGCCTAATTCCAGTGTTAATCGTTTCTTTGTGCCTGCAACAGTCGAAGCGATCGCACGTCCGACATCGGTCGATCCCGTGAATGCGATCTTGTCGACATCGCCATGAGCAACAAGTTCTCGCCCTGTCTCTCCTGCACCGGTGATGATGTTGACGACGCCTGGCGGCAAATCAATTTCTTGCAAGATCTCGGCGAGGCGCAAAGCTGTCAATGATGTCGTTTCAGCTGGCTTGAGCACAACGGTGTTTCCACAAGCAAGCGCCGGTGCAATTTTCCACGCAGCCATCATCAAAGGAAAATTCCACGGAATGATCTGTCCACAAACTCCGATTGGCTCCGGCGCACTTCCGTTGGCAGTGGGACATGCCCACCGCAATTTATCGCACCATCCAGCGTGATGAAAAAAATGTGCGGCGGCTTGCGGAACATCTTCATCGCGTGATTCACGAATCGGTTTTCCGTTGTCCATCGTTTCAAGCACAGCAAGTTCGCGCGCCCTTTCTTGAATGCGGCGCGCAATGCGATACAAATACTTGGCGCGTTCAAGCGCTGGTACGCGACGCCAATTCTTCAGCGCCTTGCGCGCTGCGACGACTGCAAGATTGACATCCGCCGCATCAGCCTCGGAGATTCGCGATAAAGAAGATTCGTTCGCGGGATTGATCGTCTCAATCGATCTGCCAGAGCGGGGCTCTCGAAATGCGCCATCGATAAAAAGTCCATATTGAGATTTGATTTCCACCTTTGTCGACTCTGGTGCGGGCGCATAATCCCAATTTGTGCTCGGCGTCGTCATCTCTCTAGTATCCCATGCCAATCAAACACATGCTTGATGAAAAGGATTACAAATGGAGCCTCTCTCAATCAACATCCTTGTCTCGCTCGCAGTAATTCTTATTCAAGGTTCTCCGCAAGCGCGTCTCAGTGTGCTTCCTGCGGTTGGCAAGTGCGTACGACTTGGAACTTTCGGCATTGGACCTGCTGCCGAACCAACGCAAGTCGGAGAATTCTGGAAGTGCGGACGTTGCGAAATCGAAGCACCCCTGCCAATTGGATATCCCGCACCAACTCCGCCAGGCGCAATCGAATTGAAGTCATATCCCTCGGTTCGCCGTGCCGAAATTTCTTCGACTGGCAGCACTGCAATGGGAATGTTTGCATCATTCTGGCCGCTTTTCAATCACATCAAGTCGCGCGAAATTGCGATGACCAGTCCGGTTGAAATGGATTATCGGGGAATGATGGAACCGAATTCAAATCAACTCAACGAAAAAAATGGTTCGTGGACAATGTCATTTCTATATCGCGAAAGTGATATGGGGCCAACAGGCAAAGACGGCACGATCACCGTTGTGGACACAACTCCGATCACAGTTCTCTCCGTGGGATTGAAGGGGGCGTATGGATTAAAGAAAACCAACGAGGGTTTAAAACTTCTCAACGAATGGATTGCGACACATCCCGCATGGCGCGCGGTTGGCGATCCAAGAGCGTTCTCATATAACGGCCCCGCAGTTCGAAATGGAGACAAGTGGAGCGAAGTCCAACTGCCAATCGAACTCAAGTCTGATGTACGCTCAAGCAATGGATCTAAAAGTACTAGTGATTGATATTGGCGGAACGAATGTCAAAATCCGAGTTGATGCCGACCCAGAGAAGAGATCGTTTCCTTCCGGGACCTCGCTGACTCCACAACAAATGGTTGAAGGGGTGTTGAAGTTAACGCAAGGTTGGACATTCGACGCAGTCTCGATTGGATTGCCAGCGCCAATCAGCAAGAACCAACCAACGCATGATCCAGCGAATCTCGGCAAGGGATGGGTCGACTTTGATTATGACAATGGATTTGCGAAGAAGGTGAAGTTGGTCAATGACGCTGCGATGCAAGCGGTCGGTTCGTACGAAGGTGGCCGCATGCTCTTCTTAGGCTTAGGCACTGGTCTGGGATCGTGTCTGATTGCTGACCACGTGATCATCCCAATGGAACTTGCGCACATGCCTTATCGCAAGGGGAAAAGTTTCGAAGACGCTGTTGGTGTAAAGGCGTTGAAGAAGCACGGAAAAAAACGTTGGGAGAAGGAAGTTCATGAAGTGATTGAGATCATTTCGGCTGGACTTCTTCCTGATTATGTCGTTCTTGGCGGCGGAAATGCTGTGCGCTTGAAAGACATTCCTAAGAATTGCAGGCTTGGTGATAATGCGAATGCATTCACTGGTGGATTCCGGCTGTGGGCTCCCGAGTGGGCGAAGTCTGTTGCGGTTTATCACAAATAATTCGAAATCGAAAAATTTATTTGTGAGAAAGCAGTCCACCTATTGGTTTGATTGCTTGGCGTGAAGCCCACACAATCAGCGCAATACCGCCGGCAATCATTGCGAGCGAGAGCAACATTGGAAGCGTCAACGAACCAATCATGAACACGCCATCATCGATTTGTCGAAACTGTTCACTTGTCATTCGGGCTGCGCCATATGTCACCAGAAAAACTCCCGCAATAACACCTGGGCGCCGAGGGTTTAACCAGACGATCACCATCACAAGAAGCAAGATTGGCCCGTCTGTGAAAGCTTGAATAAAGTTGCTGGGGTAATACGCGGTCAACAGTGGTTCAAGTTTTGTAAGAACATCTGTGCGGTGCAAATACGCGGCGCGATAAACGGCTTCAGGCAGTGGTTCTGCAGGATTCACGAGAGATTGAAGTGGAGCGAGTTTCGCAACGGGAAAATTGGACTCGAAAATTTCTGCTGGATACTTCACAGCCCACCAAGGCGGATTCGCTTGCATTGATTCTGGAAGTGGCTTGCCCCACAGTTCGCCATTAACCCAATTCGCCAAGCGACCAAAACACAAACCAAATGGAGCGGCGAATGCGACGCAATCAAAAAGATGAAGAATTGGAAGTCGAACGCGACGCGCGAAGAGCACGCTTGCAATCATCGAACCGATAATACCGCCGTGACTGGACATTCCGCCTTTGTGAATGTCGAGCAATCCCCACCAAGGTAGCGAAGAGTGAAATGTGATCAAGAGATGCGGTTCATAGAAAACAACGTGCCCAACGCGACCACCGATGACGACTCCCATAATCAAATAGGTCATCAAATCACTCACTTGCAACATCGTCAAACCAATTCGCTCGCGTCGAGCAAGCTCGCGCAAGAGCAACCAACCAAGAAAAAATCCTGCGGCATAGGAAATTCCATACCAGCGGATTCCAAAGCCAGACGAGATCTCTATGGCGAATGGATCGAGCGTGTGAACAATAACTGCGAGCATCCGCATAGCATCCCCGACTTGTGATGGATGCGCCACCCACCCATGGAAGTCTCAGCGAATTCGCTCGACCCGAGCGGCCGGGTGATTTGACGCCTTTCTTGAAATTGCTGATCCAGGGCAAGTCACTGACATTCGACGAATCGCGCGCAGCATTTGGTGAAATCATGACTGGTTCTGCTCATCATGCAGAAATGGGCGCCTTCTTGGCGCTCCTCGCGCGGCGTTTACCAACCGTCGATGAACTTGCTGGCGCCGCAACCGTGATGCGCAAACACGCTTCAACGTTTTCAACTTCGATCGACACCGCAAAGATTCTCGATACTGCGGGGACTGGTGGAGCACCAAAGACATTTAATGTCAGCACGCTTGCAGCAATTGTTGCGGCATCAGCCGGCGCGTTCGTTGCGAAACATGGAAATCGATCGCGCACTGGTCGAGGATCGGCCGAGGTCTTGGATGCACTTGGCGTGAAAGTTGATGCGACTGGATTGATTCAGCGACGATGCCTAGAAGAAGCACATATTGCATTTTGTTTTGCGCCAAATCATCACCCAGCTGCAAGGCATGCAATGCCTGTTCGAAAGGCGCTTGGATTTCCGACTATTTTTAATTTACTTGGACCGCTGACAAATCCCGTGAATGCTCGCAGACAAGCGATCGGTGTTTATGACCGTTCTTTTGTTCCGCTTATCGCAGAGGTGCTGCGAGAACTTGGCGCGGTGCGTGCGGTGGTCTATCACGGAATGGATGGATTGGATGAAATGACAACGGGCGCAGCGACATTGGTCGCAGAAGTGAAGCATGATGCGCAAGGTGGATCTGTGCGGGTTTATGAAACAACACCGGAACTCTTGGGAATCACACGAGTGAATCCTCTTTCGATTGCGCCAGAAAATCTCGATGCGGCAACAAAACTTTTCACGGATGTCCTAGAAAATCTGGCTCCACACGCCGCACGAGATATGACCCTCATGAATGCAGCGGCAGCCTTACTTGCCGCGGGAATTGTGGATGATTTGCGTGGGGGAATTGCAGTCGCACAATCTGTCTTGATCTCTGGCGCGGCACGCGAAACTCTTATCAACCTTGTCCGAATTTCTGGTGAGAGCGTTGAGTAATTTTTGTATCTTTTAAAGTTCACTATGACAACTACATCTGAAACTATTCATATGACATCCCAAGAATGGATTGATCTGGGAATGAAGTATGGGGCGCCGGTCATCTGGTCGTGCGTCATAATCATCGTCGCTTTTTTTGCTGCGAGTTGGGTCCGGCGCTTGGTTGTGAACGCTTGCGAGAGAGCGGAAATCGAACCGACTCTCGCTCGCTTCTTTGCGAAATTGACACGTTGGGCGATCTTGTTGATTGCTGGAACATTTGTGTTGAATAAATTTGGATTCGAAACCGCAAGTTTCTCGGTGTTGATCGGTGCTGTTGGATTAGCGGTCAGTCTTGCATTCCAAGGAACACTTTCCAACTTTGCCTCTGGAATCATGTTGATGATCTTCCGTCCATATAAGATTGGCGATTCAATTATTGCAGCGGGACAAACTGGAACGGTCTATGAAATTGATTTGTTTTCAACGACGTTAGACACGGTCGACAACAAACGAATATTCATTCCAAACACAGCAATCTTTGGTGCGGTCATCACGAATATCAGTTTCCATGAAAGACGGCGAGTGGATGTGGTGGTTGTTTTGCACCACGGCGCGAGTATCGACAAGACGCGTGCGGCACTCACCGAAGCAGCGATGCGCGTCCCTGGATGTCTGCCAGAAAAACCAGAGATTGTTCTTGTGGAAATGAACGCTGCTGGAATCTCTTGGCAAGTTCAGGTGTGGTGCCAGTCAGGAGATTTTCTCGCGGTTCGTCAAGCGGCGATTCGAGAGGTCAAGGTTGCGCTTGATGCCGCTGAAATTGGATTTGCTGTGACGCCATCTGTTGACGTAAAACGATGAGTTGATTGACTTTTAAGGGCCAACCCAAAGTCCATTGACTTGGCGGTATCGCGGTGTGCGTGCAATATTAAGCCCGGCGTTATCGCGATTCCAAATTACAACGCCAGCGTTATTTACTTCAAATATTCGACCACTATTCATCAGCGTGATCAATGTCGTGTTGTCGAGAGTTCGAAAGGCTCCACACTGAACGGCTCCGCCATACATCTGATTTGGTGATCCATATGTCCAAGTGGGGGCGCTTGGACCAAATGCAAGCGTGGGGTCAATCAGATAATTCCCAGACGATTCGCGCGGTGGAATGATTTCCATCACTGTGGAATAATCATTTGCGGTTCCAGTGCGATCGCCATTGCAGAAGGCCATAATGTTGCCAGCTCCAGGAAGTCCTGTATCGATCCACGTTGCGCTGTGAACGACAAAGAAAGTTTGATTCGCCGTTGTGCCGCGATCATAATTTGCGGGATTCCCCCAGCGAAACAAGAGGTCTCCGCCACGCCCTCTTACGCCACCGGTGTGCGTTGCTGCTTCTGCGGTCGTCGTCGAATGATCGATCACCCAAAGTTCACTCAGCGTGCGAGAACTGACAACGATCTGATCCAGTGTTGGGTTGTAATCAATGGAATTCATATGAATCCAATCACCAGTTCCCTGTGCACCGACTGATCCCGCATTTATATTTACAAGTTCAGGCTTCGTACTCACGACGGCATAATTTGGAAACGCCGCATTCGTATGTTGCACAAGATGATTCCAAAGATTCCAACGCCACACAATGTTGTAAGTGCTATATCCGGTTGGTTGAATTTCAAGAATTGATTCGGACCACATTGCCGACGTGAGATTCACGCGACCCATCGCAGTGCCTTCGGCCTGTGTGTGACCCTCCCACACAATGCAAAGTATGTTTCCGTTTGGCATCAGACGAATGTCGTGGTGTTGTCCATATTCAGCATTGGCAACAATGAGATCGTTGACAATTGTTCCCGCAGTATTAAAAACCTGAATGCGGCCGCCGCGAGCAGCTCCGTTATAAATCCCCGCCGAATAAATAGTCGGGCGAACAAGCGTTCCATCGCCTCGCAGATATGCGACACTCGCACCACCAGCAGCACCAACCCAAGTCTTCGCTACAAGACCGGCTGAGTCATACGCCGTTGTTGTCGTCGTGCTTGTCGAAGTAACAAGCAACCATTCGGGAGCCGGGGCAGGGCATGGTCCCCAACCACCAAGAACTGATGCGAGATCACTTCCATCGGTAATTCCATCACCCGTGACATCGCCGCCTGGTCCGCCCCAATTCGAGAGCATGCTTGCAAGGTCAACACCATCAACAATATTGTCGCCGTTCAAATCTGGTGGGCAAGCCGCGTGGGCACTGTGGCCAATATCAGCGAAATGATTTGCGGCAAATATGGCTATGAATGCTGCGCTAAAAATCCGCGCTTGAGGTTGTTTGCGGATGCTTTGTGGAATTCTTCGTGGTTGCATATTCATATCAATCAAACTCCGAGATATTTGATTATGGCTCCGTGTTGGACAATTGCAAACAGAAAGTTACTTTCTGTGAATTCTTTGGAGATTTGAACTGTTGGGGGACAGAAGAATTCAAGAAATCGATGAGAGTTAGTAGGGGTATTTTGGTAGATAAGTGGGCTCGCCGTAAGGTGAGTTGGGTTGGATATCGCCAAGTTCCATTTTTCTATGACAGAGAAAAACGCTTCGCAGGAGAGACGAAGTATCCATTCTTGCGACTGTTGGCTCTTGCGCTAGACGGAATCGCTGCATCATCAACAAAGCCTTTAATGTTGGCAAGTTATGCGGGGGCGCTCTTCGCGTTCCTCTGCCTTGGATTTATCGGTTATGCGATTTATTCATTACTGTTAGTTGGTCAAACGCCTCAAGGTTGGACGAGTTTGGTGATCGTTATCACCCTGATGGGGAGGGTGTAATTTTTTGCGCTGGGAATCATCGGGCAATACCTTGGCAGAATTCACGAGCAGGTGAGGGGAAGACCCATCTTTATCATTCACGATATTGTGCGTGGTCGCCCGCTTTTGTGATCTGATTGATTCAATCCACAACTAGTTCTCAAAAAGAAAAAGGGGAAGACTTTCAGAAAGTCCTCGGCGCACTCATAGCGTGCGCTCATGCCGCGCAGGACGGGCGGTGACAAAGCAACGCGACACGCCTTCCTTCCTTGGATCGCCGGTGCAATGGTCGCCGGTGCAGCAAGTGCTGGAATTGCCGTGGGGCTGGTGGAGCCAAACGATGCTTTGGATGAACGTGGTCGACTTGTCATTGTCACCGCGTTGATCACTGTCGCCATCGCCGCGCAAGGAATAGCGCTGGCGTGGCGGCGGTGGTCCTTTGTATCAGCACTCTGCCTGCTGATCGCAGCTGCGGCGTTTGGCGCATTCCGAGTCGCTGTCGTAAACCATGAGTGGTACGCGTTATTGAAATCGCTTGATGTCTCCGCGGATCGTATTGATACAAATCAATCCACTTCTTCTGTTGATTCCACACGCAAACTTGTATGCGTCGAGGGGATTGTCGTATCAACTCCCCGCACCGATGAATTTGCATATCGCGATGCGCTGATTCAATGTGATTCGCTCGAGGAAGACACGCTTGCACGTTTCGTGCCGCGCACTCCATCGATTCGCTTCAATCTTGTAATCGATTCGGTCATCGACAGTCATGGCGAGCGTCATGAAATCCATGCGACTCTACGTGTGATTGTTGAGGGGACAATCGCAGGATGTGTGGCTGGTGATCGAATACGAACAAAAGGTTGGTTGAGTGGATTTGATCTCCCAACAAATCCAGGTGGTTTCAATTCGACGGCATGGAGTCGCATGCGCGGCATCGCAGGTTTGTTGTCGATACCAAGCGAACATCTGATTCAGCATCCAGAAAATTCGCAGTTTTCTGCGACTTCCTTTCTTGCTCGATGGCGATCTGGAGTTGATGCAAGTTTGCGTGATGCGCTCGGCGATCAACCTAGGCTTGATGCGACAGCTCTCATTGCGGCATCAACAACAGGTGCGAATTGGCCAGGCTTGCGATCTGTTTCCAAAGCTTTCGCATCGAGTGGCGTTCAGCATTTAGTTGCAATTTCTGGATTCAATTTCGGCATTCTTGCTGCTTGTGCTTTATGGTGTATTCGTCGAATGCGATTGGCGCCTCGTATCGGAGGAATCGTTCTGATCCTTCTTGCACTTCTCTTTGTTGTTTCGATCGAATCAGAAGTTTCTTCGGTGCGAGCGGCGTTGATGGGTGGAACCGCAGCGATTGCACTTTCATTTGGTCGTTCGATTCAGTTTGGATCACTGATCGGACTCACAGCAATGATTATTGTTGCGTGTGATCCGCTCGCCGCATCTCAACCAGGATTTCAACTCAGCTTTGGGGCGATCTTTGGACTTCGATACATCTCGCCATTGATTGCACGCTGTTTGAATTGTGCTGTGCGTGGATATGGACTTTTTGCAACACTTTTTCGTCGCGCACTCGAACCTCTTGCAGCGGGACTTTCTGCGTGGGTAGTGACCACCCCGATCATCGCGCTGCACTTTGGAACTTGCCCACTTTGGTGTGTTCCTTGCACGCTTGCACTTTCACCAAGCTTCGCAGTGATGGTCATCTCTTCAAATGTTGCCGTTGCGGCACAACCAATCTGTCCGCCAATTGGATTTGCCGCTGGTTGGGTTTCTGTCATCAATGCTCGGATGATTCTTTGTGTCGTGCGATTTTGCGCAACACTGCCAGGAGCTCTGCCCTCCAACGCATCTGTGCGAATCGTCGCTGACCCTGAAGATTGGCGCACACGGATCGACATGCTTGATGTTGGAAATGGTTCGTGTTATCTGATTCGTTCAGAATCTTCTGCGGTTCTATTCGATTGCGGAAGTCTTGGTGCAGGGGCAGTAGGTTCGCAAACTATTGTTCCGGCCCTGCGAGCGCTTGGCGTTTACTCGCTCGATGCTGTTGTGATATCGCATCCGAATCTCGATCAT
>Ga0114971_10003095_pt1 | contig 11334 bp, 10 predicted proteins | sample M_140625_MF_Meta_FD_87320 | JGI IMG/M metagenome (GOLD analysis project Ga0114971, IMG submission 87320) | Freshwater microbial communities from Lake Montjoie, Canada to study carbon cycling - M_140625_MF_MetaG | ecosystem: Environmental > Aquatic > Freshwater > Lake | place: Lake Montjoie... | reverse complement strand
GGCTGAATTGCCTTCGGTTAAACTGCCTTCGGCTGAATTGCCTTCGGTTAAACTGCCTTCGGCTGAATTGCCTTCGGTTAAACTGCCTTCGGCTGAATTGCCTTCGGTTAAACTGCCTTCGGCACCAAAGGTGTTTTCAAGACAATACGTCACATATAAAAAACCATCATCTGATTTATGTTCTTTATATATAGTTCCCATTAACTCAGAAGAAGGGAAAATATTGTTGTTAATAAAAAGAAATATAGCCTGTTCTGGTTTTAGATTTATTTTTTTTCTTATAACATGAATAAATTGAGCTAAATTAATATCTCGTGGACATATGTATTTCTTTTTATCAATTTCCTTTACATCAGAACCATCTTTCTTACCTACAATAATAGGACATCTATTGTTATATTTATTTATAATATTCGATGACATTTCAATACGTTTTTCAATCGGTTGAGATTTAAATTGTGTAATAAATTTACAACTCATTTTATACAATAGTATAATATATTATATTTATCTCTATTTTCTTATAGATATTTTCTTTTTATAGTTCTTTTACGTCTTATAGTTTTACGTGTTGTTTGTCTATACCTTCTTTTATTTTTCTTTGTTCTACCTCCAGCTCTTCTTCTTAGTGCATGAGGAACCGGCTTTACATGAACCGGCTTTACATGAACCGGCTTTGCATGAACCAGCTTTACATGAACCGGCTTTGCATGAACCGGCTTTGCATGAACCGGCTTTGCATGAACCGGCTTTGCATGAGAATTTGTATTACTTAAAATAAAATTTTCCATATCATGTGTTGACCTATCACCAGTATATTCATTTATTTTTTTTCCTTCATTGTCGATTAATATAATATAAGGAACTCCCATTTGTTGAGGAATATTGCAACTAACAGGAACAGATGGATTTTGTGTAACATCTACTTCAAAAAGTCCGACATGGTCTAACTTGCTATTTGCATTCAATCCATCCCATGCATTTTGCATATTTGAACAATGTCCGCATGTAGGTGAATAAAACTTAACAAAAGAAGTAGAATTATTTTTCATTTCTTCTTCAAATTTCTTTCCGTCCTTTGGAAAATGGACCTTGTTTTTTTTATTTGGAGCCATATATATTATATTTAGATAATATTTGATACATACATACATTCATAGATACATATATTTTCTCGTCATAATCTATATGTATAAACTAATTATAATTGTATCATTATTTATATTAGGATTATATTTTGTATCTTCATACTCCTCCTCTATAGAAGGATTTGGTGGAATGAATAGATGTCCTAATATACTCATTCAGAAAGGATCCGTATTTTATTTATACAATTCTAAAATCGCAAAAATACCTGGCGTAAATCCATTGCAATTCAATAGTTTAGATGAGTATGTAGAATTTATGGACTGGCAACGTAGTCAAGGAATAAGATGTCCTATCTTATACTTACAAGAATCTTATGACGCACAAGGTAATCCCGTTTTAAAAGCACGTCCAAGTCCAACAGATTTACAAGGCGGATTACAACCATTAATCGGCGATGTAGGCACAATCGCTGGCACTGAACATATCGGTCAAGAAAATACAAATGTAGGACCAAACGAAATTGTCAGCGCCAATAAAGGTATGCGTATTGCAAGTAAACAAGAATACAAAGACGCATTTGGTGTTCAGCCTCTACCTTCTTACGAATTACCGAGGGAAACAAAATTAATTGACGCTGGACGTTCGACAGATATTTATAATAAAAATAGCTATCCTAGCTACGACCCGCAAGGACTTTATAATGGTTTAGAAACACCGCTTGACAAAATGTTTCATTCTCCTCCAGGACAACCTAGCATTTTTGCCACAGATACTTTATGGGGCGGAATTAAATATACTCAAGAGCAACTTGACACTGGAAAAGTAAGTAGTAAATTAAATCCTTATGACTAATTAAATTCATATAATTTAAAATACATAAATACAATTATAAATATTGTATTTATGACACACTAACTACTACATATACGTTTCAACTTTTTCACCTTTTGAATCATATATCCATATTTCACATTTGTATCCAGCATCTTTTACTGCTTGTTGTTTTAAGAATATAAAATCTTTTTTCTTTTTGGCAGTCCATGTAGATTTCGCTTCAATACATCTTTTTTGTGACGGTATATAACAATCCACAAAATATCTATGTTTTTTACCATTTTCATCTTCATACCAAATTTCTGGAACTTCTTTTCTACTTACAATAATGTCATTTTCTGGAACATTTTCCTTTTTTAATAGTTCATCTAACATAAAATGCTCGTATCCTTGTATTCTCTCTATCCTTCCAGATGGAAATATATAATCTTTTGCTTTGTATGCGTTTTTTGATGCTTTTTCAGAAATTTCTGCGTTTTGTGATGGATTTTCAAAACCATACTTTATTATATTTGTTACTTTAGATTTTTCTTGTATTTCTTGCGATTGAAATGGATATTCAGCACCATATTTTATCATATTTGTTGCCTTTGTCTTTTCTATTGATTTTTTTGAATTAAATGGATGTATAAAACCATGACGTTTAAGATGTGTATCTCTACATTTTTTTCTTATTTCTTCTGATTGATGTGGAAAAATTACACCATATTTTTCTATATTTGTTGCTTTTATTTTTTCTTTTACTTCGTGCGATTGAAACGGATTTTTAAAACCATATTTTTCTATATTTGTTTCATTTATTTTTTCTCTTACTTCTTTTGATTGTGATACATGTTTTACTCCATACTTTTCCAAACAAGTTTTTTTCATTTTTTCTATAATTATTTTATTATAACATATTTTACAATATATATTTGATATACATAATGTTCTAAATACCTTATTAAAACTATTTTCACATTCTTTATTAACACATTTTCCTTCGATTCTTGTTTCACTAATAATATTTTCCCCCGAATAATCCTTCAATAACTCAATTTTATTCTCAACACAAAATTTCCTAAGAAGATTAATATCATATCTTATTTTTTCCTTTTTTTCTTTTATTTCAGCCATTTATATACTATACAATTATACCTCTATATAGTTATTTCAAATTATCTATTTCACTAAATTATTTTCCATTATTTGTTTTTTCTTTTTTTCTTTTTGTTTTAAATAAGCTTTTCTTCTGTATTCCTTTATTTTATCTGGATTTTCTTCTGCTATTTTTTTAAGACCTTCTTTTGCTTTTTCTTTAATTATTTCTTTGTTTTTTTCATAATATGATTTTCTTGAATTATTATAATTTTCTAATTGTTTTTTCAACTTTTCAACTTCTTCTTTCAGTTCTTTATTTTCTTTTATTAATTCGTCCATTTTACAAGTTATATAAATGTATATAACTATTTTTATATGATTTTCTTATATCTTTTAATTGTATATGATAAGCACAATCATTATAACCATAATCATCGTATCTTGTCTATCCGATATAGGTCTAAATTATATCTCTCATCAATCGTGGTCGCCAGAAACAATTCGTTCATTACAATCCTATTTTGATAAACGCGGTCCAATAGCGTCATCATTATACGCTGGACTAACAGTATTCATCGTTTTATTACCAACGATATTATTATCGCAGTTGTTATTTGGATACGGAATCCCATTAACACCATATCAATTAAACAAGTTCTTACTAATTGCATTTCCAATCGGATACATTTCAGATGTAATCGTGAATCGATATAAAATATTTGGACACGATTTAGATGAATATTACAAAATCGCAGGAGAAGGATTTTGGGGTGCAATCGCGTTTATTTTTGCAATTATATTTGGATGGTTTATCACAAATTAAATGTCATTAAAAATACAAATGCAAACTTATATATTTTCCTCTAGTTCACTGAGACCATCTATCGCTAATTTTAAAGCAGCACTAACAATACTCATACTTTGAGCTTTAACTTCTGGCTTTAAATTTTTATCACCTGCTGTTTTTGATATTGATTGAAGAGCATTTAATCTAAGATTACTTTTAATTAATTCTAACATATTTTTATATTCATCTTTGTTATCTGACAGTTTAAGACCTTCTTCAATCTTTGTATTATCTTCATAAATAATATCTACTGATTGTCCTACAGCACTACTATCATCTTTACCTTTACTTTTACCTTTATCTCCACCTCCACCCATTGAAAACCCTTCCATCATATTATTTTGAAATTGTAGACTGATGTAAATGATATATATAACAACAAATGTTGCAATTGCTAAAGCTATATAATAAAACCAATCTGTTTCATTCATTCTATATTATAATGCAGATATTTTATGATGGATGAAATTGCCGTTTTGTTTATCTTTCGTTCTTTATCTGTTTTAATATCATCCATACATGTTTTGTCTTTTTCCAATGAAGAAAAGAGAGATTTCAACGTTCCAAACTTTTTCATAACACTTATGGCGGCTGAAACACTTACATTCGGAATTTGAGAAAGCATGATTTCTCCTATATTTTCCAGTGTAATATTCTCTTTTTTTACACGTTTGATGACATGGCTGTATGCAGGTTGTTGCGCTTGCGATTGCTCTTCACATACGGAAGTATCATCTACTTCTACATCTTGTTTTTTTTGTGTATTTGAATAAAATGCAGGAATAGAAGTGTCTTTTCCAATCTTTTGCGCGATTTGAATAATCCACTCGGCAGATTCTCTTATATCATTTGTTTTATGTAATGAAAAACCTTTTAAATGAGAGATGGAAACGAAAGAAGAGATAATAGAACGTTTATCAACACGTGAATTTTTATAATATTTCAAGTCGCCTTCTATCAAATAATAAATATTGTGATTGAATATACTACATTCATTTAATCGGAAGCTTTGTTCGGCATATCTTCCATCTTGTATACTTGCTGCCAAATCATTTAATGATTTTCTCTCAATCATAACATGTTCTTTTCCATCATCATCGCAAACAATTATATCTCCAAGTGGTAAATTTTCGCTAACAATTTTAATTGGGGTTTTATATTTACCCATTGTCACAATTTGTATGCATTCTGCATGTAAATCACTTTCTCTAAAATCTATTTTTATAAGCATTATATATTTAATTATTTTACGTAAGTAGTATCTATATCTATATTTCCCAAAAAAATATAAAGTATATTTTTTGCGTTTTGAAGCGTTAGCACTACCACTTTTTTTGCAACACTTTTTTTGCTATACTTTTTCCCAAAAAGTATAAAGTATATTTTTGCCATACTTTTTCCCAAAAAGTATAAAATTGAATATTTTAAACGGATATAAACGCTACTACATACAAGTATATAACAATGCAACAACAACAACAAGAAATACACTCTACAAATATGACCGATTCAGAATTATTGAAAGACGGCGATATTTATAGTACAGAAAATGGTCTTATATTCAATCCATTTAACCAGGAAAATCAGGAGATTACTTTGAATGACGTTCAATGTATTCTGAAGCGTTATAACATAAACGCAAAAGTCAATAATTTGGAACTGTATAAACGCGCATTTATTCATCGTTCGTATACGAAACGCCCTGCACTTGAAAATGCAGAATCCAATATAACCATTGTAGAAAAACCGCAAAATTGTCTGCCTCTTCATACAAAATCAAATGAACGTCTTGAATTCATCGGAGACGGTGTATTAGAGTTGATTACTAAATATTATTTATATCGCCGTTTTCCAAAAGCGGATGAAGGGTTTATGACAGAAAAGAAAATCGCGGTTGTGAAAAACGAACATATTGGAAAACTGGCATATGAGATGAAATTAAACAAATGGTTAATTATTTCCAAACATGCCGAAGAAAAGAAGACGAGAACCAATTTGAAGAAGTTGGGTTGTTTGTTTGAAGCATTTATTGGAGCGCTGTTTTTGGATTTTAATAAGATTTCGGTAGAAGATGAACATGGATGGTTTAAGAGTGTTTTCCTTTGTGGTCCTGGATTTCAGATGGCACAAGTATTTGTCGAGTCGATTTTAGAAACACATGTAGATTGGATTCAATTGATTAAGACAGATGATAATTTTAAAAACATTCTTCAGGTTAAAATTCAGAAGGAGTTTAAGACAACTCCAGATTATATTGAGATTTTGCATGATATGGATATTGGTTATCAAATGGGAGTATATTTATGTATTGGAAAACAGATTCATCAATTTAAGCCGCGTGATGCAATTCCATTTTCACATTATGGTTCTTTTGCAAGTATTCAGCAATCCTTTACTGAAAAAGGATATGCATTTGTATTTTTGGGAAGTGGAACACATAAAATCAAGAAGAAGGCAGAACAAATAGCTTGTGAAGAAGCGATTGCAATTTTGCAGGTGTAATGTATAATAAAAAATATGAACAATAAACTTTATCAAGATTATTGTTCATAATCAAACAATTTTATGTATCTATATTCTATACATAAGATGTCTTCTTCTCCTGTTTTAAATAAATTAAAACAAAGACCAGTTCCTTCTGATAAATCAAAAAATATAGGAATTAGTGTTCGAGTTCATGCAAAGGGTGAAAATATTTATCCTAAAAAAACAAAAACACAAGGACCTACTGAAGTTATTGACATGGAAGCATTATCTGTTTCAGAAGAGTCCAAAGGACAAGCAGAGCCGTCCAAAGGACAAGCAGAGCCGTCCAAAGGACAAGCAGAGCCGTCCAAAGGACAAGCAGAGCCGTCCAAAGGACAAGCAGAGCAGGTGGATATTACACAAAAGACAAAAATTTTACCATCAAAAATAATAGATAAATCTGGGAGTTTTAATTATACACGTGATGATTTTTTTAATGATATGAGAGAATTAGATGAAAAGAGTAAGAAACAACATTTGGTAGATAAACAACCTTTGGTAGATAAACAACCTTTGGTAGATAAACAACCTTTGGTAGATAAACAACCTTTGGTAGATAAACAACCTTTGGTAGATAAACAACCTTTGGTAGAGAAACAACCTTTGGTAGATGAAGATGATATACCACTATCCAAAAAAAAAAGTATAAAATTAAAGATAGTTCCGAAGAGAGAAGAATCGCATATAGAAAAATCACCAAAACATCATACAAAACATGAATCAAAAACAGAAGAACCTAATGTAATATCAGAAGTATTATCAGAATTATCACCAATAAATGTATCATCTGAAATTGTTCCTTCTACGAAGAAGGTAAAAAGAACTACAATGAAAAAATCATCTGAAAAAGGTAACTCATCTGAAAAAGGTAACTCATCTGAAAAATCATCCGATAAACCAAAATTAAAAATCGTATCAAATAAAGAAGAAGAAAAAACAATGGAAAAAATAAATAACCAATTAATGTCTTATGATAAACCAGTTCCTATTATACGTGCGTCGAATTACTATTTAAATAATCGTCAAAAATTCATATCCTTTATAAATAAATTGTTTGAACCATATAAAAAAGAAATAGAACAAAATGAGAAAGAGACAGATGATAATTCGTGCGATAGAGGCGCTTCAAGTGATTTTTCACTTATGGCTCATCAAAAGATAGTGAGAGATTATATGAATTTATATACACCATACAGAGGGATTTTATTGTATCACGGACTTGGTTCTGGTAAAACATGTTCATCTATTGCAATAGCAGAAGGATTAAAATCAACACGTAATGTTATAATATTGACTCCGGCATCTCTTAGAACGAATTTCAGAGAAGAATTAAAAAAATGCGGTGATTACATGTATAAAAAGAATAAACATTGGGAATTTATATCAACAGAAAAGAAACCTTCTCTTGTAAAGTTTTTTGAAAAAAATATACATTTAACATCACAATTTATAACATCTAAAAAAGGAGTCTGGCTTGTAAATACTGAAGCTGGAAAAGAACCAAATTATATGAATCTCTCACAAGAAGACAAAGATAAATTAGATCTTCAAATAGAAAAAATGATAGATGCAAAATATAAATTTATTGCATACAATGGTATTCGTTGGAATGGTTTAGAAGACATGACAGAGGAATATAAAATAAATCCGTTTGATAATAAAGTAGTTATTATTGATGAAGCACATAATTTTGTAAGTCGTATAGTTAATAAAATAGATAAAGACTCACAAAAAGATGCAGCAACTGAATCTGCACAAATACGTTCATTAATGGAAAAAATAGAAACATTACAAAAGGAGTATATTCAAAAGATGAAAGAGATGAAGGATATTAAACTTAAAATCGAAGAATCAAAAACCAACTTTCAATTCATAAGACAATTAAATATAGATGATTCTGAAAAGAAATTAAAATTAGCAGAAGCAACAAAAGCAATACATGCATTAAATGAATCTCTCGCAATAATAAAGAAAGTATGTTCGGATATATTCAAAAAAAGAAAAGTTGAAAAAAATCGTCTTGGAAGTTTATCGTGTAGACTGTATGAATATTTAATGACAGCTAAAAATGCCAAAATTATTCTTTTATCAGGAACACCGATGATTAATTATCCTAATGAAATTGGAATTTTATTTAATATATTGCGGGGTAAAATATCCAAATGGGAAATTAAACTTAACGTAGGAAACGAAAAAAGAACGATTAACAATGCATTTTTTGATTCTATTTTAAAAAGCGGTGGAGGAAAAATTCATGACTATTTTGACTATAATTCCTCAAGTCATACTCTAAGTATTACACGTAATCCTTTTGGGTTTGTAAGTAGCTCTGAAGGCACATATAATGGAGTTCATGTAAGCGAACAAGGTGTATTTGACGATGACAAATTTGTTGAGATATTATCAGATATATTGACAAGAAATAAAATAAGTATATTAAATGCAACAATCAAACAATATAAAGCATTACCTGATAAAAAAGAAGATTTTAATAAATATTTTTTACCGAATGAATTCACTTTTCAGAATGAGAATTTATTAAAAAGACGTATTATTGGTCTTACATCTTATTTTAGAAGTGCACAAGAATCACTTATGCCTATGTATGAAGAAGAAGACAATTTTCATATTATTAATATAGATATGAGTGATCACCAATTTGGAAAATATATGGAAGCGCGTATGGCAGAGCTGATACAAGAAAAGAAAAATTTAGTTAATAAAAAAAAGGGTCAAGCCGCAGCAGAAGGAGGAGAAGAAGAAATGACATCAACATATCGTATTTTTTCTCGTGCATTTTGTAATTTTGTATTTCCAGAAGGAATTGATAGACCATTTCCAGACCCAAAAGATAATATAACAACTGCAGTTTCACATAAATTTAATGAAGATATGCTTGATGCCGTTTCTGAAGATGAAAAACTATCAAATGCTGATGGTATTTATGAAGCAGATGAGATATATGATGAAAAAGAAGAACAAGAAGAATTGGAACTTGAATCAGAATCAGAATTAGAAGCAAAGGATGCTACATCAAAAAGAGTATCAGTAGGACCAAAAACGATAAAAAATACTTATGAATCAAGAATCAACCAAGCTCTTATAAGATTAACAAAAAAGGATGATAAATATTTAACAAAAGAAGGATTAAAAACTATTAGTCCAAAGTTTTTAAATATGTTGGAAAATATACAAAAAAATATGGATAGTTTACATCTCGTATATAGTCAATTTAGAACTTTGGAAGGTATTGGAATTTTCAGATACATATTAGAAGCAAATGGATTTGTTCGATTTAAAGTTAAAAAGGATAAGAATGGATGGATGTTAGATATGGATAAATATAGAAATAAGGATGGTAAATTAGTTTTACCGCCAACATTTATACTTTATACAGGAACTGAAAGTGCAGATGAAAAGGAAGTTCTTAGAAATATATTCAATGGTGATTGGAAATATATACCTGAAAAAATAAGAGATGAATTGAAAGAAATAGCTCCAAATAATATGTATGGAAATATTATTAAAATTATTATGATTACTGCATCAGGAGCAGAAGGTATATCACTTAAAAATGTGAGAAACGTTCATATAACAGAACCATATTGGCATCCTGTTCGTATGGAACAAGTTATTGGACGTGCAAGACGTATATGCAGTCATCAAGATTTACCCAAAGAATTGAGAACAGTTGATGTATATTTGTATTTAATGAAATTTACTGAATACCAACTTTCAGAAGATATGATGACGATGGAAATGCGATTGAATGATGCTCGTAAAGATAAAGATAAAAAAGAGAAAAATAAAGATGTTAATGTTGAATCAGAAGTTGAAAAAAAAGATGTAGATAAAAAAAGTAGAAAAATAAATTTAGATACTTCTATACTTACAAGTGATGAAACGTTGCATGACATATCAGTTAGAAAGAAAGAATTGACTTCATCTATATTGAAGGCTGTAAAAGAATCTGCAATTGATTGCACAATACACAATAAAGGTTCTGAGAACCTACAATGTTACAAATTTATTTCTGAAAACGAAAATAATGTAAGTTATAATCCAGAAATAGAAAAAGATAAACAATTGGAAATGGATTTACAAAAAAATGTAAAAGAAATAGAGAAAATGATTAGTTCTTTTAAAATAAAAGATAAACAATATTATACAGATAAAAAAAATATATACGACGCAATATCGTATGAAACCACAAAAGAACTTGTTAAAGTTGGAAGTATAGATTCTTCTGGAAGAATTACTTTTGATAAAAAGTAATATATCAATCTTTTCTATTTTTTAGTTAATAATGCAATAATCTCTCTTTGTGATTCTTCTATTGCTGAAATTTTCTGAAATAATAATTCAATTACAGATGGGTCATTATCTTTGACAATATCTTTGTTATTATCCTTACTTACAATTGATAAAAATCTATAAATATCAGGATTGTTATCTGTTTCATCATCATCAAATTGTTTATCTGGAATAATTTGTGATTCTGTAAAACGAACTTGTTTTTGTGCAGCAGCAGCAGCAGCAGATGCTGAAGATTGAGACACTTTTATATCTATAACAGACTTATCATCTAATGTTGTATTTTGTCCTATTTTAATATGACGATCAGCAGTAGACACATTATCTGTATTTAACCATTTTACAGCACTAGCAGATGTTATAGACATATCATTCTTTTCAAGAACAATATTTAATTCATTTTCTCTCCTTGCAATGGTTGCTGCAAGTATATTTTCTATTTCAGAACCAATAGGTTGGTCTAATTTATCAGAAAAGTCAATTGACGCAGGAGGTTTATTACCAATAAGACTTGTAAATTCATCTTTCTTTTTCTCAAAATTATCCGTTAATAGTTTTTGACGTTGAGAAGAAACATCTTTTGCAGTGTATACCGAACTATTTGTATTAGAATTAGCATATGTATTTTTATACTTTCCCATATC
>Ga0114971_10003093_pt1 | contig 11337 bp, 12 predicted proteins | sample M_140625_MF_Meta_FD_87320 | JGI IMG/M metagenome (GOLD analysis project Ga0114971, IMG submission 87320) | Freshwater microbial communities from Lake Montjoie, Canada to study carbon cycling - M_140625_MF_MetaG | ecosystem: Environmental > Aquatic > Freshwater > Lake | place: Lake Montjoie... | reverse complement strand
TATTTTAAGACGAGCGTATTTTATTATAAAAGTAAATAGACGCAGTGGTTATTGCGCAAATTGTTAGACCCGAAAATATCTTTTGTGAGATTTTTTCTTTGTAGTCATATGTTTTATGATTACTATGATCTGGAGGTAAGTCCATATCTAAAATGAATTGATCCTCTTGGTGTTCTTCTTGTATTTGCGGTAAATAATTCATATTCTTTTGTTGTGTTGTTTCGTTATAATGGGGGAGAGGTCTTGCTAAATGTGAATTGGGATTGTTTTTTCTTGGAAATACGTGTTTCGGTGGTGTTGGCGGGTCTATTTCCACATAAAATCCCCAGTCTTCATCATTCATACTTTCCACATAAGGATTATAATAGTTATTTTTTATTACTTTTTTATTATGATTATGATTGTGATTATGATTGTGATTATGATTGTGATTATGATTGTGATTTTTGTATATTGAATAATCATCATCATCATAATGCATATATTCACTCATCAAATCCTCATTTTGAAATATCATTTGTAACATTTTTGTTTTTAGTTGGTGTTATATTAATAAATAGTAATATTTAATTACTTTTTATTTCAATTTTATTTTTAGTTTTTCATTTTTGGATTGTTTGTGTTTTCATTTTTGGTGTAACATGCGTTTTGCCTTTTGGGCGATGCGGGTGTGTTTTGTTTGGCGTGCTCTAACATACGCAGCATATACTCCCTTTCGGGAAATCTTACATGTATTCTTTTTACATATAGGGAATGATTTTTTGCTTTTTGGTCCTAAAAAACATTTGGATCCGCATTTTTTACGCATGACTGTTCGTTGATGGTAATTTGGTTTTTCATTTTTCCATCCTTTCCATGGGACACCGTGTCCTTTCCATGGGACATTTTTACGAGTTTGAGTCATATATTATTGCTAGATTTTTAAAATAAAAATAAAAATCAAAATAATTATCAAAATAAAAATATTTTTGTATTGTATCTATGGATCAAGGCAATGATCTATCTATTCAAGAAGTGAAAATTGATATTACAGATATTGATGATAATAATTGTGACAATTGTGATACAGGGGATGTGATGATGAAAAAAAATGTATTTCAACTTTTGAAGAAGAAAAACAGGAATTCGGGTGAAGAAGCGATGAAGAGTTTTGAAGACGGGGGTAGCAGTAGTGGTGATGATAATTATTTTGGGGAAAATACCAGTGATTTAAGTGATACCTATAGCGAAGACGATATGAATTCCATAGATGGTAAAAATATGGTGGGGGGTGGTGTGAAAAATCGGATTATTTACAAAAAATTAAATTATCATCAAGTAGAACGCAGTATTGACAAATATTATTCGGATATTAATCATAAATATTCGTCGGCGTTGGATATATTAGCCAGTTATTTGAAGGGTCATAAAATTATTTACATGGAGGCAAAGTCGTATTCGGAACAAAAGCTGAATATGCTTATGATGCCGGCGATTTTACTATCGACCGCAGCCACGGTGTTGGCATCGGTGGTCGATGTATTTAGTTGGGGTTCTATATTGATATCCTCTGTGAATGCGGTGATTGCCTTTTTGTTGGCGATTGTGAATTATTTGAAATTGGACGCGGCGTCCGAGGCGCACAAAATATCGTCTCACCAATACGATAAATTACAATCGACGGTTGAATTCACATCTGGGTCTATATTGTTATTTAGGGATTTTTCGATTGGTGTTGGAGGTTCTGGGGATCAAGAAAATGCGTTGGTTGTGCGGAATCATGATACGAATTTGAAAAGGAATTAGAACAAGAAATGATGAAAAAGCTGACGGATGTGGAGAAGAAAATCGCGGAAATCAAAGAAACGAATCAGTTTTTGATTCCCCAGGCGATCCGTATGCGTTATCCGGTTATTTATGGGACGAATATTTTTTCCATCATCAAAAAAATAGATGATCATAGAAAAAAGACGATTACGAATTTGAAAAATGTCAAGAATGAAATTCGGTATATTAATGCGGTGTCGAAGACGAATAAGCATATGTTGAATGACGATTATCGTGGACAGTTGGTGAAATTATTTAATTTGAAAAAGGATTTGGTCAAGGAAATATTATTGTTAAAGTCCGCTTTTTCCATCATTGACCAAATGTTTCAAAAAGAAATATTAAATGCGGAGATCATAAAGAACCGCTGGATTTGGGGCTATATTTTTCATTACAAAAAACTGGTGAGTCCACTTGAGTTGAATCCCTTTATTGCGAATTTGATGGATCCATTCAGGGAAAAAATAGAATTATAGTCTGGTCGGTGGATGGGTTAGGGTTTTATTTGGTCTCTTTGTGCGTGTCTTGATTTTTTAATTCTATTTTTTCTAATGCGTATTGACCACAAGGACCGCAATGGTCTTCGTTTGATAAATCTATTTTATGATTCATTTGTGAATTACAATGTTCTATTCTCCATCTACCCACGGGGGTCGGTGGTTGTTTTGGGATGAACTTTTTTATAATACTTGTTATGAATTTCATATTATTATATATATATATTATACAATAATAACTATCTTTATTTTTAAGTATTTTTTATATATAAAAATAGCTTTGGCTTTGGTTTTTTAAAAACCTATAAATCGATAAAATATGCTTATGAAACTCCTATTGAAATGGTCTGGATTTTGATTTTGATTGGCTGGCGGACGCTGTGGAATCGGCGGTGGATTTGTGGGGACGAGTATCTCTCTATAAATATTTCTGGAATTGTCAATGACTATTTGTAATTTAACTTCTTCTTGTTGTTGTTCTTGAGTACAATACTTGGTTTGTATTTGATTACATAATATCGGGTCTGGTATTTCCAATGATTTCATGGGGTCTCGACAATAGGCGCAAACTGGGTGTTGGTTGATGTTGTTATTAAGACTTTTAAAATATTTTTGAATACAATCATTACAAAATGTATGATTACAATTTGTGATTATTTGGTTGGTTGGTGGGATTTCGTCCAGGCAAATGGGGCAGTCTTTTGTTGAGGGTTGTGTTGGTGTGGTTTTGATTGTGATGTCGAATTTTCGTTGTGGTGGGCGGAATTCATACATACGGTTCAATAAAAGTTCTTCCAGTTCAAATGAATCGGAAATTAGCTCGGTTTTTAAATATTCGTCTCCATATATTTGATAATTTTCATCACTTATTTCATTGAGTTTTTGTTTTAATTGATTCTTTGAATATGAATAAACTGTGTCTTGATAATTTACACGTAAATAATGTACATATGTATTTTTTTCATCATTTATAGTTAATTTTTTCAAGTTTTTTTTATAAATCAATATTTTTAATTCATTATAGGACAACATATTCAATATTCCTTTGAAAGATAAAATGATGTCATAATGTGAAACGAGGGTTCTAAATAGAACTGTTATAAATACGAACTTTTCTAATATTGTTTTATCAAGTATTTCAATGGATGGGTCCTTACAATTGTTTATGTTGTGACCAATATGATGGCAATATGCGCATTTTGTTTTTGACATTTTTTCTTTGTGGGTTTTTGACAATATAAATGGTTTGAAAACGAAATTCAATTTTATTTTATTTCAATTAAAAATTGATTGTTTTTATTTCTTTGTTATAAATGTAAAAAATAAATAAAATGACACATGATGTTGCTTTTGATGGTAACCACACTAATAAAAATAGCATACATGTACAGCTAGAAAGTTTCCCGAATCTATGTATTCCCCGCGTGAATACATGTGTTACCAAAGATCAGGTTTTTGAAATTATAAATAAATATTCTTTTGGATCTATTCAAAAAATAGATGTTATTAAAAAAAAGGGGTCTTATAAAAATAATGATTACTCCAATATGGTGTTTATATATTTTAATGAATGGTATAATAATAGTCTGGCGAATAGTGTGAAAGATCGGCTCATGTCTGGCAAAGATATTAAAATAATCTATGACGATCCCTGGTATTGGAAAATATCGGCGATCAAAGTTTAGGCGATATTAGTTACGAAAATGTAAGTAATGTAATGTATATTTTTGTTTTTTTGTTTTTTGTTTTTTTGTTTTTTGTTTTTTGTTTTTAATATCTTCCTTTATCATATATATGTCGATTCAAGCATTCAAAAAAAAGGGGGTTATTCGTTATGGATCAAATGTATCGGGAAAACGTCCTGGTGGCGTGTGGTTGAATCAAGGACCTTTTGGGAAAAATGACGGGACATTGGTGATCGGGGCATCGGGTCCAGAGGGATTTTCTTTAAATGGTGGCAGAAGAAACGTCGGGTATGTCGGTCAAAGTATGGCAATGTCTAGAAATGGCACTCCTTTTAGGGGACAATTTCCATATGGTTCTGGTGGTTGTTGCGGTACATATAAACGCGCTGAGCCAGTTTATAACGCGAGTCGCGCGATTGTTTTAGGCGATCAATATCAATATATTAAACCATCGGTTCTCTCTACCAAGGGTATGTTGGAAAAGAAATACAAGTGGATCAACAATGGTCAGTATCCGAATGTTTGGGTACAACCTGTTTATGGCAATAGTAATTTGTCGGATAACGCAAGTCAATGGTTATACATTCAGACCAAAGCCGCTGCGAATATTTGTGTCAATGATACGAATAAAGAGGCGCTTTATGTTGGGTATCGGGTTAGAGGTGGTCCAAATGGTTGCTCTACTTCGTCGGCGAAATATGTGTATAAAATACAGGAGTCCAACGCTGGTTATACCAAGACATTACATATTCCACAGACGGCGAGTCAATACACTTTACAGGTACAGCGCAAGTGTGCGAATCCTACGGGCGCGTTAAAGCCGTTCCCTTTTGCGGTGAATGGTGGATCGTCGAACTCAAAGACGCCTTATGCTCCTCCTCCGGTTCAGATTGTGAATTATAATACGCCACCTGAATGGTATACTGGGGTTAAAGAGTAAGGGGGGTCATGTGTGATTTTTGAAAAATAAAACAGATTTTATATTTATATTTATATTTATATAATATATTATGGCTTCTTACAAAAGAGACTTTAGTAAAAGTAAAAAGGTAAAAAGAAATATTCGGAAAAATATGAAAACCCGTAAAGCCTATAAAAAAAGAATTAGTTATAAAAATAAAAGAAGAAATGGTAATAAAAGTAAAAAAGCTGTCGGGGGGTGGCCGTCATTTTCATTAAGTAGCAATAGTAGTGATAGTGGTAAGACTACTATTAGTAGTAGTAGTAGTAATAGTAATAGCAGTACGAATAGTAATACAGATTATGAAAATAATATTCGAATTAATATGAAAGAACCCTTTGTTCTTAAAGATGATATGGTATTATTAATTAAAAAACAAATAACTTATGATCGTAATGATCCCGACCCTAATAAAATAAGTAAACGCCTAAGTCAATATAATAAATATCACAAATATGACCTGCACGACTGTAATAAATTATCATCTCCATCTAATAAAGAATGTATAATAATGCATACATTATATCATAATAAAGCCAGTCAGGTATATGCATATGATAGAGGAGAGGATTTTAAATCTTTAAAAGTTTATTTACCTGAAAATAAAAATTATAGAGTATATCCAGATACGGCTACTATAAGTGCGTATGATTTTGATATAATTCCTATTCGAGAAGTTACAGATAGTACAAAAGTTACGGGTCGTACTCTAACAATTCCGGATATTAATGGGAATCCCAAATTAGTAGAAGTAATCGTACGTAATGATGACGAAAAAAGACAAATATTAAAAAAGAATATTAACGCGAATTTAATGTCAATACAAAATGTATAATCCTCTATTTACATTCTTATTTATTATATAAAATTTTTCATTTGATTTGATTTTATATATTTTTATATATTTATATATTTTATATGACTCGTTCTATTCAAAAAGATATAAATATATTTATTCCTTCTAATAATACATCATTTGTAACTGTGGTTTCGGTTTTTGTCATTGTATTAATTATTCTTTTCTTGAAACCCGAATTGTTTTTTATGGCTTTTAAAACCTTTTTAGGAAATGTCATTTTGTTATTTATTATTTTAGGGGTTTCCTATATTCATTTTAAATATGCGATTGCCTTGGCATTGTTTTTTATTATTTTATCTAGAGTTGCCTGGACGAACTCTTCTTTAAAAGAAGGATTTGCTGCGAATGCTTGGTCAGATGATTTAGTGGCGAAATTCTTAAAATTCCAGAAAGTTTTGAACCCAAATGTGGTATATGATATGAAAATCGTTCAACAACAAGCGAAACCTGATGAAGTGGAATATTTGTTTAAACATAATAAGTGGCCTTGGACCAAGCAAGTGATGGATTTATACAAACAGGCGGTTGCGGAAAATTCGTTTGTTAAAGTGGATCCAGGAATTTCCATGATTGAAGCGCAACGAATATATAATGAAATGGCAATGAAACAAATATTGTCATTTGGAACAAAAGAAGGAACATTTTTATTAAACGGGGTTGTGATTGGTCACAATAAAAAAATGCCCAGTAATGTCAATGATATTGTTAGATGCGGTACTGATCCAAAGACCAAGAAGTCTGTGGTGGAAAAAGTGGTTTATAATGGGTATGATTCCATTAGTGGTGCGATGAATAAGACGGTTACAAATGTGGGGGTTGGTGATATACCTGGACTGGTAAATGGGTTTAAATTTTTGAACGGACCTTGTAATCCTTGTGCGCCGCTTGATAATCCGCCATCATACTCCTGTCCTTTTTCTTTGAACACAGGAAATGGTGCGGAGGTGAGTCCTATATGGAAACTTTTATGGTATCCTGGAGGGGTTCCTCCTACTGCTAGTAGTAGCGATTCTAAAACATCGAGTGCGACCACTACAACTGGTGAAAATTTTCCAGTTCTCAAACCAATTATACAAAATATGAATAAACAAAATTTTCCTATTCTTACACAGTTGTTGAATGAGGTTAATAAATTTGATTATATGAGTGTTATTAAGAATAATGTTAATAATGTTAATAATGTTAATAATGTTAATAATGCGAATGTAAAAAAATATTAACTTGATAATGTTTGATATTTGATGTTTGATGTTTGATGTTTGATTTTTTAACAATATTCGTTTATAATATATTTTTAATTTTAAACTATATTATACTAGTAATTAAATGATTTATGAATTTTTAGAACATGTGGATACAAAATTTTTTGATCGTAAAGATTTAATTATTTTTGACGTTGGTTCTAGAGATTGTCAACAGTCTATTGAATTTTATCATAGATTCCCAAATGCTCGTATTTTTGCCTTTGAATGTAATCCAAATACATTACCCATTTGTAGAAAAAACATTGAACATTTTCAAGACAGAATTACTCTAATAGAAGGAGCGGTTTGTGATTATGATGGTGAAATTACATTTTATCCCATAGATCAAGAAAAAACGGTCACTACCTGGACTGATGGAAATCCTGGCGCATCGTCTTTATTTAAAAGTAGTGGTACTTATGACGGTATTGAAAAATACGTTCAAAATGAAGTTGTTACCAATTGTCATCGTTTAGATACAGTTATTGAAAAATACAATATTCCAAAAGCGGATATTATTTGGATGGACATACAAGGAGCTGAATTATTGGCATTGAAATCGCTTGGTAAATATTTGAATTATGTTGAATATATATATACTGAGGTAACATATAATTGTGAAATCTATGCTGGACAGGTATTGTTTGAGGAACTTCATGATTTTATGCTAAAAAATCATTATATTGTAATAAATAATTTGAATATAGGTAAATGTTGGCTAGATAATGTTTTTTATAAAAATACAAATAACACTTATTATAAAGATAAATATGAGAAACAGGGGATTTATTTTGATATTGTTATTTTACTTGGACCAAATGATATGAATCAAATAAACAGACAACTTGAATATAATAAAAAAAATATAATCGGGTATAGAAATATTTATATTATTCCTTATGACCCGAACATTCAGTTTGAAGGATGTATAACTATTCCGGAGAGTATGTTTCCTTTTAATATTTGGTCTGTTTATAATTTTCACGGTAAAACGAATCGTGGGTCTTGGTATTTACAACAACTTTTTAAATTATATGCCGGGGTTGTTATTCCAGATATTATGGAAAGATATTTAGTTATCGACAGCGATACCATATTTTTAAAACCTACCACATTTATTCAAGATGGGTTGTGTTTATTGAATTATTCTGACGAATTCTGGGGTGAATATTTTTTATTTATGGAGAGACTACACCCATCTTTTAGAAAAATGCATGAAAAATCAGGGGTGTGTCATCATATGATGTTTGAAACAAAATACGTAAAAGAAATGATTGAAATGGTTGAAAAACACAATGACAATCATTATTTTTATGATATATTTTTATATAAAGTAAATCAAAATTTTATTCATTTTTCAGGTGCGTCCGAATATGAACTATATTTTAATTATATGTTAAATTATCACAGTGATAAATTTATATTGAGAAAATTATTGTTTATTAATACTGGCGATTTTGATCATAAAACTAATCTCTATAATGATTTGAATTTAGATTATGTTTCTGTTCACTGGCATATTAACGCAAACAAACCAAAATAAAAAGAAAAAGAAAATAAAAATAAAAAGAAAATAAAAAGAAAATAAAAAGAAAATAAAAAGAAAATATTTTATCGACCGCTATGGGTTTTTATTATCGGGAATTGTTGTAGTTTAATACTATTTTTTTCATTCATATATTGATCATAATCACAATCCCAATTACAATATTGATTAATGTAATGATGTATATCGCCTAATAAGGTGGGAACCTGGGTTTGAATTGAATCCGAACAAACTAGACCGAATACTCTTTCCAAACAACAACGCTGTGTTCTCGTGCTTATATGATCCAGTAAATTGAATAAATGGTAGGTTTTGTCGAGGGTTGATGATATGTATTCAGTGTTTATGATTGACATGACGCCATAAGAACCGGTCCATTGCTCTTTTTTTTCATATAATTCTAGTAATCTTTGGGTGTGTTCAGGATTTAACTTGGAAATGAGATTTTTGATCTCACCTGTAAGGTCTGGGTTTGGAGGTTTTTCCCAGAAATGCTGAAAATTCCATATAAATTTTACCTTCGAAATTGAGGGTGTTGGAATTGGTTTTTGAATGAATACGGAATCGTGTATAATGATCGCGGTTTGGAACAACTTGTATTTATTCAAATAATAATAGGGTAATAATTCACCTCGACCTGGGAATTCCGATTGAATGAAAAAAACATTCGTTATTAGGGGAGTGTCTGGGAGGGTTTTTACGTATTCATAATTGCTGTTATCATCTATTATGATTACTATATTTGTTGGATACAATTTACGAATACAACTATAACACTCGTTCCAATATTTGTTTGTTTTTTCTGAGTTTACATGGCGGGTTATTACAAAACCGTAGCTTGTTGTCATTATTCTATGTTTTATTTAAATATTAGATATTATATTTAAATTTGTTCTCTTGATTTATTATATACTTAATTTTTGTGTGGGTTGTCTTGGTGGGCTCTTGGTTGCGACCTTATTCAATAATATTTTGTCCAACTCTGTGAGTGGCTCAAAATCATCTGGGGTTATATCACTTGGTGCGAGGGGGGGACTTGGTGTTCTAGATCTTGACAATGATAATGATGTCATTTCTGAGATGATTTTCCGTTGAGTTGGCGTTGTGTTATCACTCAGGTGACGAAATAGGGTGGGGGTCTTTGGAGGTCTTGGTAAATTGAGGTTGTAGTCGTCGTCATATTGTGGGGTTGATACGATATAAGATGTTTGACGTCCTTGTGAATGCTGTCTGGCGCCTGAATACATTGCCCCTTTTAATGTCGCAAATGTTTTGTAACTGATATACAAGTCTTCATACAAGGTTTGATGAAACTTATCGTGTTCTAAATAATTGCTTTTCATATAACATTTCAAATATTTCATAAAAAGTTTCATGTCATTTTTCACGGTGTTTATTTGGTCGTTTTGGTGTTTACGCACCGCTTTTGGGAGGATGATCATTTGTTTCGATGATTCGTCTATATGGACTGAAATGTGTTTTGATGAAAACAAATATTCTTGGACTTTTTGGCGGAACATGTATTTGGTAAGGTCTTGCTGGGTTGGGTCGGGTAAGACCTCGAATGCGAATTCTATTTGGCGATTGTCCGTTATTTGCTCGGCACAAATTGTTGCTGTGATTTTCTCTTGGGGGGTGGTTGTACGTACATGATATGTTTTTACAGATTCGCTCAAGAGTGGACCGATTTTTAGGGAGTGGGACCAGGCATTGGTTTTGTAATCATATATTTCGCAGTTATTTGTGTTGATGGTTGTGTTTTTCAAGGCTGGATATAATATTCCGTGTAATATTTCGCCGAATAATAGATTGGAGTTTTCGATTTGGTCCAGGAAATAATACGATGCGTTGTTTCTTGATTGAGCGAGCGTTTGTAATAGGTTTGCGTTGTGATCATCGCCGTAACCGATGTATATGTGCTCGTCGTTGTCTTCCTTTTTGTTCCAATATAGTGACAGTTCTCTTAATCCTACCACTTTTTGAATACCTGATGTGGCATTGCCGTCCGTGAGAAATATTTCGGTTTTCATATAAGTTTCACTTGAAACCTCGTCCTCTTTTTCCATGATCTCGCGAGATTTGGTGAGGGCTAATTCCAAATTGGTGCTGTTTTGAGGCTTTATGGAATCTATACTGGTATTGATTTGGGTGATGGTGGTGGAGTCTAACAATGTTTTGGGGACGATTTCTTTGGTGTCATCATCAAATACAAGTAATTGGACATATATGGTTTGGGGTGGATAATGATAGGTTTTCTTTAAAAGAATTTCCAACATCTTTTTGGTGGTGTGCTTGGCGTGATCCATTTTGGTCTTTTGATCTGTTGAACATATATCGTCCATCGATTGCGACCGGTCTATGCTGAACAAGATAAATAAGGGGTTGGTGATTTGAGGGGTCTCGTTCATTTCCAATTGGAGAATACCGAATTTAAAGGTATCCTCTGATTTTGGAAATAATTCGAATACGAGGGGGGTGTTGGTTTCATCAAAGGTTTCGCCAACTATAGTTTTATCGTCGTGGAATTGTAAATAAGCGTTTTTTATTGGTTCTGACATGTTTGCTTGCTGGTTCTGGTTTATGTTGTATTTTGGTGATGATGTGATTTTTAATTCAATTTTTTTGTTATTTTGGTTATTTTGGTTATTTTGGTTATTTTGGTTATTTTGGTTATTTTGGTTATTTTGGTTATTTTGGTTATTTTGGTTATTTTGGTTATTTTGGTTATTTTGGTTATTT
>Ga0114971_10003089_pt1 | contig 11346 bp, 9 predicted proteins | sample M_140625_MF_Meta_FD_87320 | JGI IMG/M metagenome (GOLD analysis project Ga0114971, IMG submission 87320) | Freshwater microbial communities from Lake Montjoie, Canada to study carbon cycling - M_140625_MF_MetaG | ecosystem: Environmental > Aquatic > Freshwater > Lake | place: Lake Montjoie... | reverse complement strand
GCGTCAAAGGGACGCTAGTTTTCAGATAAGATTCCGCAAGTACAAAGCAGTAAACAATTTGGGGCCTATAGCTCAGTCGGTAGAGCAACGGACTTTTAATCCGTGGGTCGACGGTTCGAGCCCGTCTGGGCCCACGTGAATATTGATGCAACGAAAGAAGAAAAATGACCGACTTCATAGGAGGTTCAGTTGATATCGCTCCACTAGCTGGGTGTGAAATGGGATGTGGGCCTAACAACAGTACAGTCACAGAAACAAACGGTACTTTAGAAGCTAATTACCTGATCTTTTTTAATAGTGCAGAAACATTCATAATTATATCCCTCGATCTACTCTATGTTGGACAATATCTCCAAGAAATATTGCGAAAAAAACTTCAAAAATTAGTAAAAAAAGAAAATTTATTCATCGCAGCTTCACACACTCACTATGCGCCGATGGTTGATATTGAAAAACCTAGATTTGGAAAGTCAAACATCGAATACATTGAGGCGATTGCTGAAAAAATCAGCGAACAAATATTAACAAATTATGGTACAGAAAGAAGAAATGCAATAATTACTCATACTAAATATTCAACAAAGTATGTGCAATCCAGGCGACTCAAGAGAGTGCTAGGCTTAAAAAATAAAAAAATTGTATTCAACAAAGTAGTTCTGGGCCCAACTAAAAACTATGAAACCTTAATCGCAGCAAATCTAATATTGCTAACAGCAAACCAAGAAGTATCTGCAGTTATTTGGAATTTTCCATGCCATCCCACTTCGCTTCCCCAGCGGAACAAATTCGATGCTCACTATGTCGGAGAAGTTAGGAACCACTTACGAAAAATTTATGGCAAAAATCTTCCATTTCTTTTCCTCCAGGGATTTTCAGGTGATTTACGTCCACCTAGCCAAGTTTTAAAAACATCAAATTTTAAAGAATGGATTAGAAAATCTTTTTTCGGCTCCTGGTTCAAAGATTTTGAAGAAGCAGAATATGCAAAATGGGTAGACAGTATTTTGCGGGAAGTAGATCAAGCTATAATTGATTTGGAACAAAAACCAACTGATTCAAAACCAATTCAAGTACAGGGAAATTTGATTTCCGTGCCTGAATCAAAATTTGCTTCATCTTTGAGTCCTTCTGCAAGTGAAGTTGATTTTCAAATCCTAGATTTTGAATTGTTTGCCCTTATCGGAGTTTCTGCAGAAGTGGTTTATGCGTATCAGGAATTCTTGGATAAATTATCAATAGAAAAAACTTTGATTGGCGTTGGATGCATTGGAAATGTTTTTGGGTACATTCCCACCGCCCAGATGCAGAATGAGGGCGGGTATGAAGCTCAAGATTATTTTCCATACTTCAATTTGAACAAGCTTGACATAAATTTAGAAGAAAATGTCAAGAGTTATTTAAAAGATTTATTGTTCTTGCAAAATTCAGAAAATAATTCTAAGGAATGAACCTGATTGTCTAAGATATTGATAAAAGGACGGACTCGTTTAATTATATCAACTGCATTACCTAATTCATGACCTTGTGCCATTAAGTAGGCAGCTGCAAAACTAGGAGCTCTACTAACACCCTCTGCACAATGAATATAAATTTTCTCAGAATTGTTAATGTTGGATTCAATATAATTTACCCCCTGAACAAAATTTTGAAGGGAAATTTCTTCAAATTCTTTGCATTTTATATGAAAGTAATTAAGATTTCTCAATCCAAGTAATTGGTCATCAAACTCACTTTGCAAGTTCAGGATTGCTTTAAACCTCTTCAATCTTAAAAAAAGGATTCCTAATTTTGATAGTCTCCCCCCAATGTAAATGTTTTTAGTAATTTTCGAATAGCGGGAAAATGGCAAACCTGCGGTTTCGGTGAACCAGCGTATGACTCCAAATTTCAACCCCTCAGTATTGACTTTGTGAGCCAAAGATTTGAAATTTCTTAAAAGTTTAAAACCCAAAAGCCAATCAAAAAACTGATTTATCAAAGAGTTTATTGTTGGGGATAGATCGCTTAAGTAGATATTTTTCTTTATTTTAGGATTTAAAAAATCAGAAAACACAGGGATTATCAATTTAGGGTGCTTCAAGGCAATTTTTATGTCCCCATCAAAAGGCCACTGGAAAGAGTTTTCTAATGCGTGGTATTTCAGAGGCGCTTGGAGATTATTCAATGCGATTTCCGCCGCCAATAATGGAAAGTTAACTCCAGCGGAAATCGCGAGATCGAGTGATCCCCAGAATTTAGGATTGATTTCCATTAAGAAAAGGCGTCCTTCTGTGTTTCGCTTAAATTCAACCATTGCCACTCCATGCCAATTAAGTTTATCGAGCAGGGTTTTTCCAGCGTAAGCTAAATCTGACTTATATATGGTTTTCGCAAATGTACTAGGACCACCCGTAATTGGATTTTCGCGAATTCTCTGATGCATCATTGAATCGATTAGTATTCCATTATTGTAAATAGCAAAAAAAGCTTCACCCGTTCCATAGATACGTTCTTGAATAATGTTGAACTTATTATTCTGAAAAATACTTTGGATGTATTTGTTGCCTATTTCTTCATAACTTTCAATATAAGTTGTTGAATAGCTTTTGTGGGTTTCAAGTGAACTTTTTATTATAATTGGAAAATTCATATTTTTTGCTTTGAGTAGCAGTTCCTCGTGTGTTGTTACCATGAACGTTTTGGGTGCTTCAACTTTATATTTTGCTGCAAAATTAACTGTTTTATTCTTATCCAAGCATATCTCAAGGGAATCTGGTGGCGGTAATATTAATTTGGAATAATTGGAAATCAAAATTTGATTTTCAGATAAAAACGCAATCGAGCTAGCACCTATGCCGATGACTAAATCATATTTTCTTTCGATAATCAATTTCAAGAAACTATTAAGGTTTTTATCTTCTAATTTGACATGCGAAAATACATTTCTTCCAACATATTTGGATTTTGAAGCCATGGATCTACCGCCACCAATAACATCAACCTCAAATCCATTAAGTGCTAGAGCTCTTGCTGCGGCCCAAGTATGTTTGTAATTACCATCTGTCAAGAGGACTCGTTGCGGAAAAGATTGCTTTTCGCTCATTTTGTTAATCCTATCCTTAACATTTGTCAAATGTTTTCAATTTAAAGAATTCTCCCATGATATTTCAACTTATTGGTTTCAGACTGACATGCCAGATGGAAGAACGCTGCTTTTGCCTAAAATTTTGTAGTCATAAAGGTTGGGTTGGCTCTAAATCTGACGATACAATTTGAGCATGTCACAGCCCCAAGGTCAATTCTTTCTGCATACAGAAGCCCATCTTGATGAAAATGTTACGATTGGTACAGATTCAAGAATCTGGGAGCAAGCGCGAGTTAGATCTGGCGCGAAAATTGGATCCAAAACAATTATTGGCAGAAGTGCGTACATAGACACAGATGTTCAAATTGGAGCAAATTGTAAAGTGCAAAATAACGCACTGATTTATTCACCAGCAGTTATTGCAGATGGTGTGTTTATTGGACCTGGAGCGATTCTCACAAATGATTTAAACCCACGTGCGATAAATGAAACTGGAACTCAGAAAAGCGCGACAGATTGGAAAGTTCAACGCGTTGAAATTCTCTACGGGGCATCCATTGGCGCTGGTGCAATTTGTGTTGCACCAGTGACAATCGGTTCATGGGCAATGGTTGGCGCAGGTGCAGTTGTCATCAAGAATGTTCCTGACTTTGCTCTCGTAGTTGGAAACCCTGCAAAACAAATCGGTTGGGTGGGAAAATCAGGTTTGAAACTTATTAAATCGAAAAATCAAGAGAATATATTTATTTGCCCGATTACGAAGAATGAGTATTTAGAAGAGTCAGGAAAATTGAGGGCTCAGAATGAAAAATAAAAATATCCCGCTGGCCAAACCACTTATTGGGCGAAATGAAAAGAGAGCCGTCCTAAGAGTTCTTAATTCAGGAAACTTAGCTCAAGGTCCTGTAGTGGCAGAATTTGAATCTAGTTTTTCCAAGTTAGTTGGTGGCAGAGATTGTGTTGCTGTGAACTCGGGAACTTCTGGACTTGTGACTGCTGTGATGTCTTTGGGTATTGGTCAGGGTGATGAAGTAATCGTTCCTTCATTCACATTTGCAGCGTCTGCAAATTCAATTGCGTTATGCGGCGCGAAACCAATTTTTATCGATATCGACAGAAAAACATTTAACTTAGATCCCAAATTACTCGAATCACTGATAACTCCAAAGACCAAAGCAATTATGGCTGTTCATCTTTATGGTCTTTGCGCTGACATGAAGCACATAATTGAAGTCGCAAAAAAACATAATTTATTCATAATTGAAGACGCCGCCCAAGCACATTTATCAGCCATTGATGGCCAGACCACCGGCACCTTTGGAGATGTTGCAGTGTTTTCTTTTTATCCAACCAAGAACATGACCAGCGGTGAAGGTGGAATGGTGGTCTATAAAGACTCTACGCACTCCAGGAATGCACGCTTGATTAGAAATCAAGGAATGGAAAAGCGTTATCACAACGAAATTGCAGGCCATAACTTCAGAATGTCGGACATCCACGCAGCTATTGGTGTTGAACAGTTAAAGAAAGTTGAAGAATGGACTGAAAAAAGAGAATTAAATGCAATGTATTTAAACAAAGCGATAACAGAGGCCGAAACCCCCTATATTCCAAATGGTTACCGACATGTTTTTCATCAATACACAATTCGCGTTGAAAAGTTTCGAGATTCTCTTGCTGATAAATTAAATGCAGATGGAATTGGAAATGGAATTTATTATCCAGTCCCAGTTCATCGCCTTCCATCTTTTAATCAAAATATTGCTTTACCAGAAACAGAAAAAGCAGCCCAGGAAGCTCTTTCCTTACCGATTCATCCTTCTTTAACAAAATCTAATCTCGACCGCATTGCTCGCTCGGTAAATACTCATCTTTCGGAATTAAGATAATGTTAAAAGTTGGACTTATCGGACTTGGGGTGATGGGCAAGAACCATCTTCGAGTTCTTGGTTCAACTGAAGGAATTGAATTAATTGGAATTGTCGATCCGCAAGATATAGATCTCAAACCAGAAATTGAAGTACCGATTTTTGCGAATATAGAGGAAATCAAAAAACTGAGTCTAGATTATTGCGTAGTTGCTGCGCCAACAGCCTTTCACGAAGAAATTTCTTTATGGCTAATCGAAGAAGAAATTCCATTTTTATTGGAAAAACCAATCTCCTTCAATAGCCAATCAGCTGAAAAAATAATATCTGCCGCGAAAATGAAAAATATTAAAGCAGGAATTGGACACATCGAAAGGTATAACTCAGCACTTCGGTTAGCTAAAGAAAAAATTTCAGAAGATGTACTTGGTAACATTTATCAAATTACAACAAAACGTCAGGGATATTTTCCCTCAAGAATTTCAGACGTTGGCGTTGTGCTGGACCTGGCAACCCATGACATAGATTTAACGTCATGGCTCGTTGGAGAAAAATATTTGAATGTAGGTGCTCACTCTGCATTTCGATCAGGCAGAACTCACGAAGATTTAATTTCTATTACTGGAAACTTGGCTAATGGAATAGTCATTAACCACCTAGTGAATTGGCTAAGCCCATTGAAGGAAAGAAGTATTCAAGTAATTGGAGAAAAAGGAATATTTATTATTGATACTCTTTTATCAGAATTAACATTTTATGAAAACGGCTCCAACTTTATTGTTAACTCTGAAAAAGATACTTTCAAAGGGGTCTCTCAAGGGGAAATTATCAAGTACGAATTTAGCAAATACGAACCACTTAGGGCGGAGCACGAAGCATTCCGTGATTTCATATTAGGTAAGTCAGAAGAAATTGTTACTTTAGAATCAGCCTTTCAAACCCTCCAGGTCGCAGAAGCTGTGATTAAGAGTTCTAAATCGAATGCCATGGTGGCTTTATGAAAGTTTGCGTCGTTGGACTAGGAAAGATTGGGCTACCACTTTCGGTTCAGTTTGCGAAATCAGGTTTTGACGTTGTTGGCGTTGATATCAGTGAAAACTCGGTTTCACTGATCAATAATGGAATTGTTCCATTTCCTGGTGAACCCTTGCTCGACGCCTATCTCAATGAAGTTCTTGCTCAGAAAAAAATCCTTGCAACAAGTAGTTACCAACAAGGCGTGACAGATGCAGACGTTGTTGTGGTTCTAGTTCCACTTATTGTTGATGGCAAAAATATTCCAAATTATGCATCTATAGATTCTGCGACAACTGAAATAGCGAAGTATTTGAAAAAGGATGCATTAATTTCCTATGAAACAACTCTTCCAATCGGAACCACGAGGAATAGATTTGGTAATTTACTCGAAAATATTTCCGGATTTAAAGCCGGCATAGATTTTCATTTAGTTTTCTCTCCGGAGCGAGTTTCATCAGGCAGAATTTTTGAAGATTTAAAAAACTATCCGAAAATTGTCGGCGGGATTACAAAAGCAAGCACAGAAAAAGGAGTTAGTTTTTATACCGAAGCACTAACCTTTAATCCGCGCAATGATTTGAATCGTCCAAATGGCGTATGGGCTGTCGATTCATCAGAAGCGAGCGAGTTTGTGAAACTAGCCGAAACAACATATAGAGATGTAAATATTGGGTTAGCTAATCAGTTTGCAATTCACGCCGAGGAATTATCATTAGATATTAGTGAGATCATTGAATCTGCTAACTCACAACCATTTTCACATATTCATACCCCGGGAATTTCAGTCGGAGGACATTGCATCCCCGTGTATCCACACTTCTATTTAACCACTGACCCAAAGGCTTCAATTGTTCAAACAGCGCGCGCGCAAAACGCAGCAATGCCAGATTATTACTTGGAAAAGATTCGCAGTATTTCGAAATCTCTAAATAGTTTAAATATATTGATTTTGGGTTTGGCTTATAGACCTAATGTCAAAGAACACACACTTTCAGGAACCTTAAAATTAGCTGAAATCATCATTGCCGAAGGGGGAAATGCGGTAGTTGTGGATCCGCTTTATACGGATGACGAAATCAAATCGCATGGTCTAAAACCTTATGAAAATGAAACAAATATTGATTATGTGATTTTACATACGGGACATGCAGTGTTTAAAGATTATAATTTCTCACGTTTCCCGAAGCTCAAAGCAGTTATTGATGGAAGAAGCTTTTTCCAAGGAAAATCAGAAATTATGAGATTGATTGATTAGCCACCAATGTTAAATGTGAAATGGCGTGCCCTAAAAATCGGCACCGGAACATTTATGGCCCAAGCAGTCACATTTCTATTTCTTCCATTTATTTCGCGAATTTATATTCCTGAAGAATACGGAAAACTAAGCATTTTTCTATCACTAGCATTTATATTAATACCTCTAGGAACATTGAAACTCGACATTATTTTAGTGGTTATTGATAATGAAGATGAAGCTGATAATCTTCTGATAATTGCAATGCTCACATCGTTCATTACTTCTTTAGTAACCTATCCTTTTACATTGATTTATTTTATTCATTTTGAAAATCTAACTTTACAGAATGCTGCTCTCCAAAGTTTTCTATTTTCCTTGTTGCTGTTATGTCAGTGCCTGATGGTATTGTCTTTACAAGCCGTGTTGCGAATGAGACAAGATAATTTAATTATGGCATCAAGTTTTGTTCAGAATTCTTTAATCTCGGTAATTCAACTTATACTTGGAAAAGTTCAATCAACTGGTGAATTTTTGGTAATTGGATTTATCCTTGGAAAAGCTCTTGGGATTTTTCCTATGTTCAATTCAATTAAACAAAAAATAATTAAAGTTAAATCGAGTACTGTAGAAATAATTCCCACTCTCAGAAGTCATGCAAAGTCCGGAAGATTTCTTGTTTTGGCTTCATTTTTCGATGCAGCGTCAATGAGTCTGCCTGCTTCTGCTGTAGGAATTCTATTTGGCTTGAATTATTCAGGAATCTTAGGAGTTACGCAATCAATTTTGACAGTACCTATCACCTTAGTGGGTGGCGCAATTGGATCAGTCTTAATTTCAGAACTCGCAAAAATCAAACGCGATAATGCGGGTGTACTGACTAACACAGATTCTCCTTTGGCACATCTCGCTCGCCCTCTCCTACTTGCAGCAGCATTCTTCACTCTTTCAACATTTCTAGTCGGCCCAAAAATATTTGATTTCCTTTTGGGACAAACCTGGTCGGAAACTTCACAACTTATTTCATGGTTAGCGATTCCATTTGGAATCAATTTTCTATGGCAACCGTTATCAAATCTGTTGTATCTCGAAAGTAATTGGCGCATATATCTCAATTTTTCAATTTTAAGGTTTGTATTTTCATGTATTTTTGGTTTTTCTGCCTTTTTCTTTGAACTTGGATGGATTCAGGTTGCCAGTGGGTTTATTTTTGGTGGTTCATTAGCGCAATTAATCGGCATAATTTGGATTTGGAATAACACCATTAAGCTGAAATTACTTTCTTAGATTTTCTATTTGAGTAACGAGATCTCCATATGCTTGACGAAAAGAAAATTTGTTGGAATAGAGAGACTTAGCCTTTTTCGACATTTCATCGAAGAGATCGAATTCAGAATTAAGCAGAATAGTATTTAGTGAATCATTTTCAACTTCTGAGTAGCAGATACCAATTCGCTCTTTTTCGATTAGGTCTTTTGCAACCCCAGTAATACTTGTGATGATGGGTAAACCATGAGCCATGGCGTCATAAAATTTGTTTGGGATAGACATACTAAAATCATCAAGATCTTTCAGTGGCGCAAGCATAAAAGTTGATCGGTTAGCCAATGCCCTACTTTGAGTTTGGCTAATCCATCCGGGCATAATTACATTCGGTAAATTCTTGATGCGGTTTCTTAATTCGCCTGCCAAAGGACCGTCACCTGCAATTACAAATTGAATAGAGGTATTTTCTGCTGCTTTCAGAATAGGTTCAAAGTTGAAGGCGCTATTTATTGTGCCAATGAAACTACCTCTTATTTGCCCTGAATTTTTTATTCCAATTTCATCAAGCCAATTGTTTGCGGTACTTAGCTCACTCTCAAGAATATTGATCTCAGGCGCGGTCAGCGGGGTAACAATATCTGCGGCACTTTGAGGTCTATGGGCTTTTTTAAGGCACCAATTCAGGAATGGTTGTGTAACGGAACAAAGTCCAGTTACTTTTCGGAAAGTACTCTTAGAGATAAAAAAGTAAGGTGAAAGCGCAATTCGAGCTAAGAATTGGAGTTTCTCTGGAAAAGCCCGAAGCAGGACATCAGGCCAAGCATCTTTAACATCTAGTAACGATGGTGTTTTTTTCTTGGCGAGCCAATTAGTCATTACCCAAGCTGTTTCTATTGGTGGATATCCAACGAAAGCCACATCTGGTGGCGATTGATTCTTTAATTCTTTTTTTAAATTAAAGGCCAGTTGGGCGTGATCAAATAATCTTGCGAGTCCTACATGTGACTTATACCCACGGCTTGAAATGAGTCTTATCTCTAAGTTTTTAGAGAACTGAATAGTGGTTGTTTTACCGGTCCGATGTTTCTTTGAAAAATGATCGAAATCGCTTGACCACAAAACTACTTGGTGGCCTTTATCGATAAGGGCATTCGAAAGATTCATCGCTCGCATTGGACGCAATCCAGTTGAATCTATATGAAGCGGTTCACCTGTTTGAACAATCCAAACCTTCATTTAATTTGAGCCGTCAATCGTTCGAGATTTAACAATCTCTATTGCCCCCGGTGGTGGCTGGGGCGTAAGTGGTTTTTCACGAGCAGCAATTTCGATTAAATCGCTTGGAGCATGAGTCAATTTCAGTAACCAGGCAACTGCTTTGAGTGATCTTCGCTTTGAGACAATTGCTAGGAGTGTAAACGCAATTAAAAGAAGATCGACAAGGATGTTTTTATGTTCAATATAAAAGAGCCCTAATCGGCTTTTCCCTGGACGAATTAATTGATTGTATGCAATATCTGGATCAGCTTTGTTAGCGAGGATTTCTCCTTCATCAGAAAAAACAATGGAAGCAAAATCTGTGATGCCGGGCTTGATGGATAGCAATCTTTTTTCTTGAGATGTATACAAATCCGTCTCACGCTTAACGTTTGGACGTGGTCCAACCAGGCTCATGTCACCTTTTAGTACGTTCCAGAGTTGTGTTAGTTCATCGAGTTTGTAACTTCTAATGAAGTGCCCGACTGGGGTAATTCTCATGTCATTTGCACCTGTTGAATCTATTCCTTGTGCATCAGCATTCTGAATCATTGAACGCAACTTGACCATTTTAAATGGCTTTTCTTTCTTGCCCATTCTTTCGGCTACATAAAAAGGAGAGTGTCGATCTTGTTTCCAGACCAAGAACATCACTGGTAGCAAAATAGGGCTGGCTATGACCAATCCAACCAAGGAGAGGGTTATGTCTAGGAGACGTTTAATTGCAGAACTAATCAGCCTCATAGTGCAAAATATTAGTGCTTATAAAAAGATTTAATCGAGTCACACACGTAATTGACGTCATCATTTGAAATAAACATGTTCATTGGCAACATTATGCAACGCTCAAAGAATCTTTCAACTTTAGGTAGGCGCTGATTAAATCCCAGCCCTTCCCATTGATGAACCCCTTTGCCGCTCCATTGAATGAGGGTTCCGATTCCTTGAGCAGCCAGATGGGTTTTTAGCTCATCTCTGTTATCTGCCTGAAGTTCATAATTTTGGTACACGTCAAAATGGTCACTATTTTCAACTGGTGCAGGCGGAAGTTGTAATTGCTCAAGTTCATGTAATTGTTCTTCGTACATGCCTGCGATTTCTCTGCGTCGGTTGATGACGTGTTGGTAGGTTTCAAACTTCTTGTTTAGGATCGCGGCTTGCATATTATCTAAACGACTATTTCGACCCCAAGAGCGAATCTGACCTTGCGTATCTCGGCCATGATCATGAAGTTGGTATGCACGCTCATAAATATCTTTTCTATTAGTTATAAGCCCACCAGCATCGCCTAGTGCACCTAATACTTTGGCAGGAAAGAAACTAAAACAAGCAGCATCTCCAAAAGTTCCTGCATGCTTTCCGCGGAAACGAGAACCGAGTGCTTGGGCTGAGTCTTCGACAACAGCAAGTTTGTGTTTATCTGCAATTTTCATAATTGCAATCATGTCGCAGGTACGACCATTGAGTTGTGTTGGTGAAATTCCTACTGTGCGCGGTGTAATTGCCGCTTCAACTGCTTGTGGATCAATTAAACAATCTTCACCAATTTCAACGGGAATTGGCGTTCCACCTGCAGTGACAACTGCGGATGCTGTAGCAAGCATGGTGTGTGAACAAAGAATTACTTCATCGCCTGGTTT
>Ga0114971_10003088_pt1 | contig 11347 bp, 13 predicted proteins | sample M_140625_MF_Meta_FD_87320 | JGI IMG/M metagenome (GOLD analysis project Ga0114971, IMG submission 87320) | Freshwater microbial communities from Lake Montjoie, Canada to study carbon cycling - M_140625_MF_MetaG | ecosystem: Environmental > Aquatic > Freshwater > Lake | place: Lake Montjoie... | reverse complement strand
TGTCTCTCATTATTCCAGATTCGACCATAACTTCTTCCCATATCTCATTAAAGTTTTCAGAGTTTATCTCTTTATTTCTTTGTTTAACTAATGGTAGTAATTCATTAAAAATTTCCTCATCCGTATATCTGCTTCTTTTTCTATATCCGTAGTTTAGGTAAAATCCTTTCTCATCAATAGATATTTCTAAATAATTCTCATCAGATGCTGAATAAAGTTTACCATTACCATTACTATTGCTATGACTCTTTTTAATGTTTTTAATATCATTAGTCGCTATATTAATATATTTTTCGGATATACTAATGTTCAAGTTTTCTTTGTACTTTATGACATTGATTATGAATTTTTTCATTTTATCAGAAACTTCCGAATCATATTCCGCTCTATATTCTTCAATCATTGTTGGTTTTTCCATAGAATTTAGTTGATTTGATATCAACTTTGCAACCTCTTCTGCTATTTTTTTAAATTTCTTTTCTTTCATATCATATTATTCGTTTATGAAGTATTTGGACTTCCATGATTCGTATGTATTCAATATCAATCCGGCAACTGTCATCGGACCAACCCCACCTGGAACTGGTGTAATCCAAGAAGCTTTCTTACTTACATTCTCAAAGTCGACATCACCGACAAGTTTACCATCTTCATCTCTATTGATACCAACATCGATTACAACAGCACCTTCTTTAATCATATCTTCAGTAAGTATGTTTCTCTTACCAACCGCAACAATAACTATGTCAGCTCTACGTGTTTCTTCATCAAGTAGTTCTTTTGGAGTGTTGATGTCACAAGAAGTAACCGTTGCTCTTCCTATTTCAAAGTCATTACCAAGCATAACAGAGATTGGCTTACCGACTAAGTTAGATCTTCCAATAACTACTACTTTTTTACCCCTTGTTTCTATTTGATAATACTGAAGAAGTTTAAGAATTCCATAAGGAGTTGCAGGTCTCATCGCTTTCTGTCCAATAGACATCTTTCCGAAGTTTAAAGGGTGGAACCCATCGATATCTTTGTAAGCACTTATCTCATTTATTATTCCATCAGAATCAATATGAGATGGTAGAGGAAGTTGAACTATAAACCCATCAAAGTGTGATTTGTTTAGTTGTTTTACTTCAGTCAAAAGGTCATATGCTGTTATATTCTCATCGAATCTAATAAGCTTTGAGTCTATTCCAGACTTCTCACATGCTTTCATCTTTGCTCTTACATACGTCTCTGACGCAGGATTACTACCTACTATGACTATTGCCATAGCAGGACGTTTTACTGTGTACCCAATCGTTTCTTTACTTGTTTCTATATGACGTTCGATTCTTTCACTCGTTTCCGAAAGTATAGAATCCGAAACCATCTTACCATCTAATATCATTCCCCAAAAGTCAATATATTTTTAGTCACCGTCTTTAAATCTCCCCAAGTAGAGTTGTATGTAACTCCTCTTACTTTTCTGTTGTCAACCCAAACATATTCGTCTGTGTCGTTCAAACATCTTGGTTTATCCATTATCAATCCGTGGTATTTGAATCCATTGTCGTCAAGCCATTTGATTGTAACATCTCTATCCTTTGCTTCCCTTGCAGTAAAGAAAGTAATGTGATTACCTTCATCATACCATTTGTTTAGTTGTTCTAAAGAACCAGGAAGAACTTCAGCAGTTGGGTAAAGATGTGAGTCTTCGTTTTTTATATCGGTGCAACATGTACCATCTATATCAATTAAAAATACCATCATATTATATTACGTTTATTTCTTCGTGGATACTCTTCTTATTAGTAAGACTCCATATTGTCTTGGCAATTATGTCTGCACAAGATATTACTTTGAATTTTGTTTGTTCAGGTGGACCTTGATAAATACCTCTGCCTTCGTTTCTCGAAGAATCCTTTTCGTTTATAAAAGGAATACTATCAGATACCAATAACTCTGTTATTTGAGAAGAGTAAAGATTTTCAATCGCTTTACCACTTAGAATTCCGTGTGTTGCAATACATCTAACAGACTTGGCACCTTTCTCCATAAGAAGTTCGGCGGCCTTTTTCATAGTACCTAAAGTATCTGCCATATCATCAACAATAACGACGTTTTTCCCACTTACTTCACCAACCAATTCCATAGAATGAATCTCGTTTGGTTTGATTCTCTTTTTATTTATCATCGCAAAAGTGGCATCTGGAAATGCTTTACAGAAATCACTTGCTCTTCTAACAGCACCTTGATCCGGTGCAACGATTGTCAAATCTTCTATTTTGTTATTTTTGATATAGTCGATGAATATTTTGTTTCCGTTTAAGTGAATCACAGGAACATTGTAGAATGCTTGTGCCTGGGGAGCGTGAAAGTCTATTGATATAAGACTAGTCATACCTGTAGACTCTAGAATACCTGCAAGCATTTTTGAACCTATTGAAGATCTTAGATGATCGTTCTTGTCCTGTCTTGAATATCCTTGGTAAGGAGCGATTAAAGTAAATGATTTACAACCTGCTCTTTTGGCGGCGTCTATTACAAGTAGTGTTTCTACGATACTATCAGATGTGTTGGTAGTTTGTACGAAGAAAACGTCTTCGTTTCTTACAGACTCTTCAAAGATTGGTAAGGTCTCACCATCTAAAAATTTATCTATCTTTAACTTACCTATAAAACTTTCTCCTGAAAGTTTCTGTAGTTTGTCGTGAATTTTTTTGGTCAGCTCTTTGCTGGTTGTTCCACTAAAAATTTTCATATTATATTTTATTTTTTCTCTAATAAAAAATCTATTGCACTTTCTCTTAGATTGCTTTTCCTTGGTTGGTATCGAAACTCTTGCTTCTTTTCTTTTATAAAGTGTTTTAGTCTTGCAGGATATACAGCTATATCCATTCGCCACATCTTTATTCTTACAATCTTCTTCTTTTCGACACTATTGTATTTCTCTGTTCTCCATTCATAGAATAGGTCGTATCGTTTTGTTTTGGAAAGTGCATCAAACCATATTCGGTTATTCACTCTTACCTTCTTACAAAAAGAATCAAACTCTTTGGCTTGTCTTACAGAATTTTGTTTAGTTGTATTATTCTCCATTCTTCGTTTGTAATAAAATTCTCATCAATCTCCTCATGTTTCACTACACAGATATTGTCTTCTTTGTCGAAAGTTGTCATTCTACCATAGCTATGTAAATATATTTTAACCACAGTTCCATCAACGAACTTATCCAGACCCATTACATGAAATTCTCCAAATACATCGCTGGTGTCTATTATGTATTTTCTAACACTTTCTTTAGTTGGTGATTCCACATTTTTCAAATTTTTATCCTTTTATGATATCTTCTAAACTAGCTGGAGAATAACCTACAGATTTTAAGACTTTGTTATCTTCTTTTCTATAAACGATATACTTTCCATTCACTTCTTCATATCTTCCTTCAGTCCCGTCTTTTTGTTTGTAGTGTGAAAGTGTAGCCAATGCTTCTTGTTGAGATGTACAAGCTTTACTCATGTTACTTCTTTGAACCTCATCAAAAAGTGTATTGAATTTTTCTTTTAACCCAAATTCCAATATTGCACCAGAAAGAACATATTGTAAATCCGCCAACGCGTCTGCAATCTCAACTAAGTCGTTGTCTTCAATTGCTTGTTTTAATTCATTTAACTCTTCTTGAAGAAGAGATACTCTTAATTCACATCTTTCTTTTGATGGAATCTGTGGTGTTTCTAGTATAGGTGCTTTGAATGTTTCGTGGAATTCCGATACTGATTGTAAATAATTGCTCATAATAAGATTTATTTTGTTTTTTATATAATAATTTTTATATATAGTTTATAGATAAAAAATAAAATCAAAAGATGAAGTACATCAAAAAATACGAATCATTCAAAAAACAAAATGCAGAACCAGTAAACGAAGAGTTTTTAGGTAAGTTGATTGGAGGAATAAAAGGACTTTTCAAAAAAGCACAAGAAAGATCAAATAAGGCCAAAGGTGGTAAAGAAGTAGAAGTTATCTACCAAAAATATCTTACAATGATTACAAGTGAGTTGGCTAAGACTGCACAGATTGATCTTAATGTTATGGCGGCATCAAAAGGTGATCTTCCAGCTGCTGCAGGTGCAACGACAAATGACGCGAACGCAAAGCTTGCTGTAGATACATTGAAGAAGAAGAAGGTTGTAATGGATCAGATAGTTCAAAAAATAAAAGCTATGGCTTTAAAAGAAATGGATGCAATTTTGACTAAATTTGGAGGTGCTGCTGCAAATCCTCAGCTTAAGATAATAATCGATACTAAGAAAGACCAGTTTGAAATGGATTATCTAAATGCTAAGATTGCATATTTGGACAAAGCAGGAGACAAGACGATGGTTGCTGCGATTTCGAAAGAAAGAGATGCTCTTTCAAAAAGTATTGAGGATGATTTCAAAGATTTTGATACAGCTAAAGCAGTAACATATGCAGTTGGAGATGAAGTAATCTATTTACTGAAAGATAAAAAACCGGAAGAATATGACAAAACAAAAAAACCAGAAGATCAAAAAGCAATAGTTGGTGTTCATAAGATTGCCGAACTTGATGGTGATAACTTTACATTAGAAGATGAAAAAGGTGAACCTACAATCAAAAAGACCGGTAAAGAAATAATGGGTAAAGTTGAAGGTGGTGAACCAGCAGAAGAATATAAAGTAGGTGATTCAGTAATACACTTGAAAAAAGATAAAGAGAAGTCAGAGTGGGATGCTCTTACAGACGAAGAGAAAAAAGACCCAGCTGGAGAGAAAGCAAAAGAGATAGTTGGAGTTCATAAGATTGAAAAGATTGAAGGTGATAACTTTACGTTTAAAGATAGCGATGATAATGACTTTATAAAAACAAAAGCAGACATACTTGGTAAGGCAGAAGGTGGTGAGCCAGCGGAAGGTCAAGAAGACTTAGTTAAGAAACTTAGTGATATGAAAACCAAAAACCCAGACGATATCAAAAAAGTGTCTAGCTATGTAGACTTTATTGGAAAAGAAGAAAATAAAGCAAAAGTAGAAGAAATCGAAAAGATTATCGGAGAAGGTGGTCAAGAAGAAGGACAAGTATAATTATGGCAAACGATCCAAGAAAGAAAGTAACCAAAATATTTGGTCAGATAAATAGAATAGCACAGAAGGGAAAAGACTACACTCTTGACTACCACAAGCTCATAGACGAGATTGTGACTAAAGGTGATTATGCACATCTCGAAATATGCTTATCTGATAAATACAATCTGGATCCTACCAAATATAGATCAGTTGATGAGTTAAAAACAAAAACTTGGAAGCAAATACTATTCGAAACCGATGCTAGTTTCATAACTGGATTGAAGAAGATATATAAGACAAATAGCATATACCAACAAGGATATGAGATAAGAAGTGATAAGAACGACTATACTTTGTTGACCGTTGCCGGTGGTTTAGAACATTATCCGTTCAAAGAAGAAAAGAAAATAGTTGCAGAAAAATGGAATAATGTAGAAAAATCTAGTTATACACAAGTTGCTACACATTCGCAAATATCTATAAGTAAAGACAATTCTACAGGAACACAATCCAATGGAATACGGCTAAATATCTTAGACACTATGATATATCAAATAGATATTGCAAAAGTACTATGGGCCACTTACTCAATTGCTTCTACTCAATCAAATCATATAATCTATTCACCATACGAATTAAACAGAGTAAGTACAATACAAGCGGTTGGAACTCAAAGCTATTTAGATCCGAATATTATCTATAAAACCAACATACCAACAACACACGGTGGTGACTATTTAGTAACCGTTTTAAGAAGAGGAACTCCAGGTTGGCTTTCACCTGATTTAACATTAGAGAAATACTCCTATAAAGTTTATATTAGAAAAGATAATCTATTAGGAACAATCAAAGAATTTGATTACTATGAACCAAATAGTAATTATCTTCACTTAAACCAAAGATTTGCACTTGCCACAGGATTGAAAAAGACATTTGTTGAGGTCATGAAAACTGGTGCATCAGAACCCATCACTATAATATATGACAATATGGGTATGTCGGAAGAAAAAAATCTTTTAGAAAGATATAAAATTGCTATAAATTATCTAAACTCTTAGAACTATTTTCAATATAATGTAAAAAACAATTTATATTATGGAAATAAGAGTATTGGATTTTGACATTCTTACTAAGAATTACAAAAACTATCAAGAAGGATTAAACAACATCGCAGGTGAAAAAAACGAATTCATCACTAAATTAGGCCCAATCAAATCAGAGATGGAAACTATCATCAACGCTGCTAAATCAGGATTGGTTTTAGATCCAGCAACACAAAGACAAAAAGAACAAAAGTTTTCTGAGCTTCAACAAGAAGCAATGATGATTGATGGTGATTTCAAAGCAAGAATGAGAGAGCTTCATGATTCTTTAAACAAAACTACTTTCGATGAATTGACTACATTTGTAAATGAATGGGCTAAAGAAAATTCTATCGATTTAGTAACTGGTAAAATGGAAGTTGTTTTCGTAAATGATAAATATGATGCGACAAACAATATATTAGATATTTTAAAGGAAAAAAACCTTTATGTCGAATATGTTTTAGAAACAGAAACAGAACCTTCAACAGAAGAAGTTACACAAGACTAACCATCTACTATAATAAAAAAGCCACTCAAATTTTGAGTGGCTTTTTTTATTTCAATATATAATCTATTCTTTTATCTCGATACCATTTCTTAATGAAGTCCAACTCTAAATCACACCAGTTGTCTAAGTTTTCTACTTCCAATATGGCCTTATTATAGTCAAGAACCCTATACTCATATCCAAGATTGAGCATGAACTCCCACTCTTCTTTTTCAGGAAGCCATTGATTAAATTGTGCTGTAGAAGGAAGAGTAAAGTCTGAATAGTCTTCAAACCATTTAAATTCGTATTTGGATAAACCCCAATACATAACACCTTCATAGATAAACCAAACAGACGGAAAGTTATTACTTCTATTATCAATAGTCCATTGTTCATTAGTCATCCACAATATCTGAATATCTTCAAATTTTGGATTTTGCATTATTTTTATCTCTCCGATATATCTTTCCATCTTAAAACTTTAATATATATTATATATGGAAAAAAGACTATTTAGATATACAGACTTTTTGCTTGAAAGCAAAATTGAGATGCTCTTAGAAGCAAAGATACGATTTAATGATGACTTTGTCAATGTTTTAGATACAATGAATAACGTTACTGCCGACAAACTACTTAATATGATTGGTAAAGAAGTAGACGTAAATACAAACTACATCGATATCAACATCGACAAAGATGGATTCGTAAACTTTATACCTGATGACAAAACAGAAAAGTTGCCGTTAGTAGTAGTAGATAATGGAATGACGTACACCGCTACGTCAGACAAACTTAATAGAGTCGGCAAATACAAAATGGAAAACATCAGCAGACCACACGTAGGACAAGAAGTGAAAGTGGTGAAAGAGTTCACCAACAAACACGAGTTCTTCAGTCTCTTTCCAGAAGATGAAAAGACAGAGCTTTTCCAGTTAGCGATGGGTCAAATATACGATCAAAATGGTCCTATGCTACACATTAGCTTCGAAGATTCTAATGGAACTCGCAATGTTTTATGTAATCCAGGCGCGTTGAAAAGAGATATCTCCTCTATAAAGAGAAGTCAGTTGAAGATAGGAAAGTTTGTTAGAGCTATATTCACAAAGGGTGGAATAGATTTCAAACCAACAGACATTGAAGACTTCGTAAACAAATACAAGTCTGTCATAACTCAGATGAGAGACAAGTTCAACAACTTCAAAATTGTAAAAGGAGAAGATATAAGAAAGTCTTATTCTGTAGATAACTACTTAAACACTAACGGATCTTTAGGAAACTCTTGTATGAGATATGATAAATGTCAGAAGTTCTTAGACATTTATGTTGAAAACGAAGACAAGGTTTCTCTTATCATTCTTGAAAAAGAAGGTAAGATAACCGGTCGTGCCATACTTTGGACAGACGAAAACGATAGAAGAGTAATGGACAGGATCTACACCAACAACAGTGCAGACGAACAGCTGTTCAAAGACTTCGCCAAGGCAAACAACTTCTGGTACAAGAAAGAACAGAACATGTATAATGATACGCCTTTCATTGGACCTAACGAAGAAGAAGAAGGATACATCACCGTTCATTTGAAGGCGGTGGACCACAACTACTACCCGTACATGGATAGCTTGAAGTTCTACAATACCGGAACAGGAAGGATAACGAACAATTCAGATGATTATGAATACGAACTTACAGACACAGACGGAGGAAACGGAAGCTGTGACGAGTGCGGCGGAGGTGGAACAATGGAATGTGGAAACTGCGACGGAGCCGGAGAAATGGAATGCGGAGAGTGTGAAGGAAACGGAGAAAACGAGTGTGGAGAGTGTGAAGGAAATGGAAATGTAGATTGTACGGTCTGTGATGGTAATGGTAGAGAAGATTGCGACTATTGTGATGGACATGGCGAAAGCGACTGCTCTAGCTGTGACGGTGAAGGAACGTATGACGATGAAGAGTGCTCTGACTGTGGAGGAAGTGGTAAAGAGTCTTGCGAACATTGTGATGGTGAAGGAAGTAGAGAATGTAATCCGTGTGATGGTGAAGGAACCAGAGAATGTCGTGAGTGTGGTGGAGATGGTAGCATCGAATGTTCGACCTGCGACGGAAATAGAAATGTAGAGTGTGAAAGATGCGACGGAGAAGGAACCGTAGACTGCTATCAGTGTAGCTAAAAATATTTAGGATATGAAAAAGATAAAAAAATTTAAGAAATTCGAAAATGTACAGGACGAAGACGAGTTTGACTACGACTATGTAAAGCAATGCTTTATTGATTTGATAGAGTCCAATACCATAGAGTATATAGATAACGACTACGTAGAGATTGTATATAAAAAATTTGCAACACCTGAACTATTAGGAACAGAAGAATGGTTGGGCTCAGTTCCTCGAGGGTTGAATTCTGCCAAACGATGGGACAGTAGAAATTTAAACACCCAGATAAAACCTTTCCACAAAATAGAAAGTTATACAAAAGGCTTGGAAGAAACAAAAGAAGTGATGTTGGATATCCAAGCAGGTATCGAAAGAGTATTAGAAGAATATCCAGAATACAAATGTGATATCTTCGAAAAATATAAAGGAGGATTTCCGGTAGTTATGTTATATATATGGGATGCTAGAAAAGGCGTACCAAGCCAAATTAAATAAATATGAAAAAGATAAAATACTACGAACAATTTCTTAGAGAATCAGGAGCATATGATCCAAAGCATCATAAAGACCAGACGGTAGATGTAGATGGTGTCAAGTTCTACCATGGAACGGTCGGATATGAGATAAAAAGTGCTAAGGACCTAGATCCTTTTTTCAGAGATAAATCTGAGTTTAAAAAGAATCAGGAAGATACAGAGACGAGAAGCAGAAGCGCTTCTGCCAAATTGGATGCTTGGGGAAACAGTATGGTAGGAATATATTTTGGAGGAGATCCCGATAAAAAAGCTGCGGAAGACGCCGGACAGTATTATTCAGATGTAGGACCGATTTGTAATAAAAAAACTAGAGGCTTTATGTATGAAATGACTTTAAAGCCAGATTCTAAGGTTATATCTGGACCTGACTACGAAAGAATTGCAAAAGAAGAATATGAAAAGTTGAGAGCCGATGGTATAGATGCGGTTTCGAATGGACCAAAAGAACTTTTTGGTGGTCGTGCTAATCCTTTATTTGGTTCTATTGTACTTCTTAATCCAGAAGCAGTTCAAACATGGAAAGAAATTAAAAGATGGGAACAACCGTTCGATGTCATTCTATCGAAATACAATCCAGAACTTGCGAAGGCAGAGGAAACATGGAAGCCTGGTGATATTCTTCCAGAAGAAACGATAGAAGTAGAAAGAAAAAGGTTCTGGGACTACGACGAGATGTGGGACTACCTGAATAAATTTGATTTCAAAGTTGACGACAAGGAATGGTCTAATGGACGTTGGACCAAAGACGAAAAATATTGTGTTATTATGATAAGGCCTGATACCGTTTATATATGAGGCGGCTATGCTTAGTAATGATAAAACAATCAGCTATGTGTTTAGAAATAAAAAAACCCACTCAATCGAGTGGGTTTCTTCTTTTAGAGTATTTTAAACTAACTCTGGAGTTTGGTTGCTAACAAGTTGCTCTAACTTACCACGAATGATTGTTAAAGTTGTCTCGTTGTAGAACTTACCATCTTCATAGATAACTTGAAGGATTCCTCCTTTTTCGTCTTCTTCAGAACATTGTACTTCAACCGCGTGGTCTCCATCTACTAATTCGTGAACTGCGATTAAGCCTTTAAGCGATTTTTTAGTTCCATCGTCAGAGATTGGATCTTTGAAGATGTCGTAGTTCACACCGTTTGCTTGGAACCAAGCACCTTTCGCTGCAAATCCAAATGTATCACGAGTGTTGTATTGGTATGTGTAAGAACCTACTCCTAATACGATGTTCGTTGCAGCGAATCCTTTAGCAGCCAATCTATCGTAGATTTCTACTTGACGGTCAGTCGTAATGGAATCGCCGTAGATAGCTCCAATGTGTGGATCTAGGACTTTGTACCCTTGTGCATTTATAGTACCTCCAAAGATGTCCCATAAGCACTCAATCAATCCTTTCGTATAGAACTCTGGATAGAAAGCTCTCATTTCGTTTTCGTTCAAGTCTGTTCTTCCGTGTCCACAAATAATCTCAACTGGATCTCCAGAGTCAGGACGAATAACTAACTTACCATCACGAGATAAGATTTGGTCTTTCAAGTCGAAACAGTATCCACCTTCACTTGGTTTTGCAACTTTTGTGATGTCGAAAGTATCCATTACTACTGATAAGATACCTTTGTCAAATTTAGTCATCCAATCAATCAACATTTGTTTTTCACCAACCGTGAAGATTTTTGTTGTTGATACAGAGTGCTCAGACGCATTTACAGAGTTGATAACAACTTCGTTCTCTGGTTCTCCATAGAAGTAACGAGAAGCTGGAATAACTACAAGAGTATCAGAACCTCTGAATGATGTAGCGTGTCCTAAGCCAGAAGATACCATTGTCCAAGGATCTAATCCTCTCGCAGAGAAATCGTGTGCTAAGAAAGGAATCAAGAAAGCGTTTGCTGGATCTGTTTTCAAGATATACTTCACCAAGTTTCTTTTGTATTGAAGTGCGATAGAAGCAGACGTTGCTGGTTTCCAAGCCAAAGAAGAAACAATAGTTTCTAAGAACAAAGTAAGCCAAGC
>Ga0114971_10003087_pt1 | contig 11349 bp, 9 predicted proteins | sample M_140625_MF_Meta_FD_87320 | JGI IMG/M metagenome (GOLD analysis project Ga0114971, IMG submission 87320) | Freshwater microbial communities from Lake Montjoie, Canada to study carbon cycling - M_140625_MF_MetaG | ecosystem: Environmental > Aquatic > Freshwater > Lake | place: Lake Montjoie... | reverse complement strand
TGGCCCGATGGGGGGGAGGCGTAGGGCTGGCTCATGTAGGCGGTCTTGCCCTGGGGTGAGCCATCGCCGGTGAGCTTGATGCCGCCGATCTTGAGGTGGTTGCGGTAGATCCCCACCTCCAGCTTGGCGGTGGGGGCCCCATCGGCCGGTGGCGGCGTGGCCGCTTCGGCGCCGCTGGCGAATTCACGGCCGGCGTTCGACACCAAGGAGCTGATCGCCGCACCGGGGGCCCGCGGGTCGCTGCCGGGCGCGACAATCACCGCCTTGCTGCTGGCCCGTGCATCGAGGCTGCTCAGCTCGCCCAGCACCCGGTAAAAGGGATAACTCACCACATCGAGGATCAGCCGCCCCTGGCGGCCCGCCTCCCGCAGCAGGGTGATGTTGCTGCCGTTGCTGAGGCCGTCCTGGGCGGTGGTGATGCCATAGCTGGCCCACCATTTCTGCACGGCGTCGAGGCGCCGCAGCTTCTCGGCCTGGTCGGGCTGGGGGATCAGGGCCATGAAGGGCAGGCCCGCCGTTTCCTCCAGCACCCCATTGGGCTCGCCGCTGGCGGGATCCCGCTGAATGAAGCCACCGGCTGGATCGGGCGTGGCTTTGCTGATCTTCACCAGGGCCAGGGCCGGGGTGTTGGCCACCACCAGGTGGCCGGAGGCATGAATCAGCACGATCGGAACTGTGGCGCTCACCGCATCGAGGTCGACGCGGGTGGGATGGCGCTTCTCCTCCAGCAGGCTGTCGTCGTAGCCCATGAAGAACTGCAGCTGGCCGGCCGGGGCGGGATGGCTGGCCAGGTAGGCGCGCACCGTGGCCTGGATGTCGGCGATGCGGCGGGTGGTTCCCACCGGCGGCGGGCTGAGGTCGGGGCGGCCCCAGGTGGCCACGTAGTCGGGCAGGTGACCGTGGGCATCGATGAAACCGGGCAGCAGGGCCCGGCCGGCCAGGTTCACGCGCTTCGCACCACCGCCGGCGGCGCGGATCGCCCCGGCCAGGGGGCCCACATAGACAATGCGGCCGCCGCGCTCCACTGGGGCTTCGGCATAACTGGCCTGCGGGCCGGCCATGGTGAGGATCGGGCCGCCGGCGTAGAGGGTGGCTCCAGCGGCGGGGGCTGGTGGGGCCGCTACCGCCGCCGGCAGGAGTGAGGCCACGGGCGCCACTCCCGCCAGCAGGGCGGCGGCGATCCGGGGGAAACCAGACCAGCCGGCACGCCGTCTGGCGATCGATCGGGGCAGCAAAGAGACCATGGAACTGGGAGGGCTTTCGGGGTTTTAGGCACCTCGGTGGCGACGGTCAGCCGAGCGATGGGCTTTCTTCGTTTCTCGATAAGCGCAGGCGACACCAGGCCGCCTCCTGAGGAGGCAGGGATTCGTGGGTGAGTGATTGCTCATTTGCCATTCGCCCGCGCACCCGAACCGCGTGAGCCCAGCGGCCGCTGACGCTCCTGGTTCAGAGAAACACCTCCTCCTGGGGATACCCCACCCGACTCGGCAGCCGCCGGCCATAGAAGGCCGAAAGCAGCAGCAAAATGCCGATCCTTCCCACGAACATCCCCACCATCAGCACCAGCTGGCCCCAGCGGCCCAGGGCGGCGGTTACCCCCACATCCAGTCCCACGGTGCAGAAGGCCGACATGCAGGTGAACAGCTTCTCCAGAAAGCTGGCCTGCGCCTGCATCGGCTCGCCGCCTGCGGTCGGTCCGAGTCCGAGCAGGAGGGTCATCGCCAGCACGAACAGGCCAGAGGCCAGGGTGACCCCCACGGCCCTGAGCACGAGCTCCGGAGCGATCGCGCGGCGGTTGATGACCACGTCCGTGCGGTTCTCCAGAGTGGAACGGGTGGCCCCCATCAGCACCGCGAAGGTGGTGGTCTTGATGCCACCGCCGGTGCCGCCGGGGCTGGCCCCGATGAACATCAAACCGATCATCAACAGCAGGCCCGCATCCGAGAGGGTGGTGATCGAGAGGGGCACGGTGTTGAAGCCAGCCGTGCGGGTGGTGATCGATTGGAACAGGGTGACCTGAAGCCTTTGCCACAGCGACAGGGTCTGGATCACGCCATCGGGGGCGAACTGCTCAGTGGCCAGCAGGCCGAGTGCTCCAACCACGATCAGCAGCGCCGTGCTGCGCAGCACCAGCCGCGAATGCAGGCTGAGCCGGCTCCGACCCCACAACCTTGGCTTCCGCCAGTGGATCCGCTGGTGCCAGAGATCCTGGGTAACCCGCCAGCCGATGCCGCCACTCACGATCAGGCTGCCGATCACCCCGTTCACCACGGGATTGCCCTGGTAATCCACCAGATTGTTGCTCCGGAGGCCGAAGCCGGCGTTGTTGTAGGCGCTGATGCAGTGGAAGAGCGACGCCCACAACCGCTCCACGGGATTGGCGATGTCGGTGAAGCCGAAGCCGAACAGCACCAAGGTGCCCAAGCCCATCACGCAGCCGGCGCTGATCATGATGCGCTGGAGGGTGGGACCCACGCCACCCACCCCGAATTCATCGAGGGAGCGCCCCTTGTCGAGGCGCTGGCGCAGCCCGGAGCGCCCCTGCACGAAGCCCTGCAGGAAGGTGGTGATCGCCATCAGACCAAGCCCGCCGATCAGAATCAGCCCCGCCAGCACCACCTGGCCCAGCGGGGTGAGCTCGCTGCCCACATCGATGATCGACAGCCCTGTCACCGTGATCGCTGAGGTCACGGTGAATAGGGCCTCCCACAGACCCACGCTGTCGCTGGAGCAGAGGGGCGAGGCCAGTAGCAGGGTGCCGGCGGCGATCACGAGCAGACCCGTGACCACGGTGAACTGGGGCACCGTGAGCCGCTCCCGCCAGTAGTGCAGGCCACTCCACCAGGGGGCCAGGGGGTGCCGGGTCATCGGGCTGGACGACAACAGTGCAGGCAGTCTGGTGGCACCGGGGGGCTCTGGATCAGGGCGACGTTCACGGCACAGGCTTCCTAAGGTGCGCCGCCCGATCAGCCCGTGGCCCCGAGGGCCGTCTTTCCCTGCCGCCGATGCTGACCCCGAGCCTCCTCACCACGCTGTTGATCCTGTTGGTGGGGGTGCTGCTGGCCCGCCTGGCCACCGGTCCCCTAGCCCGCTGGGCGGTGCCCGCCATCGTGCTGGAGCTCGGCCTCGGCTTCCTGCTCGGCAACACGGTGCTGCCCTACGCCGCGATCGCGCCCCTGGAGGGGCTCACCCAATTGGGGGTGCTGGCGCTTTTCTTTCAGGTGGGGTTGGAGGTGCGGGGGGATCTGCTCACCTCCAGAGCAGGCACGATCCTCAAGGTGGTGGCCCTGAGTGCGCTGGCCCCCCTGATCGCCTTTTTGCCGCTGCGGCTTGGATTCGGCATGGCACCGGCCACCGCGCTGCTCTGCCTGGCGGTGCTCTGCGCCACCGGCACGGGCGTGACCCTGCGACTGCTGGCCCAGCGCCAGGCCCTGCAAAGCCCTTCCGGACGACTGCTGGTGGGTGTTTCGGTGCTGGATGACCTGCCGGCGATCGCGCTGCTGGGTTTGGCTTCCGCCATGCCCGGAGGGGGGCCTGGCTCCCAGGGCAGCGAAGTCCAGGGGCTCGTGGCCCTGGGAAGCATGGCGCTGGGATTGCTGCTGGCGGGGCTGAGCTGGCTGGCGGTGGGCCGCTGGGCGAAAGCAACGACCCGGCAACCGGCCGACCCGTTGTCGATCCTGCTGGTGCTGATCGCCTGCGCCTGGGTGGGGGAAGCGAGCGGTCTGACCAGCCTGCTGGGGGCACTCTGGGCCGGTGTGCTGATGGCCCGCCTGGACCCCCCTGGCCCACCGCAGCGGGAGGGGCTGGCGGTGCTGGCTGAGGTGTTCCTGCCGCTCTATTTCATCAGTGTGGGCATGCGCCTGCCGGTCGCCAGCCTGCTGGAGATCAGGGCCTGGAGCCTGGCCACCTTCCTGGTGGTGGTGGCCCTGTTATCCAAGCTGGCCTGCAGCCTGGGGGTGTCCGCAGCGGACCGGCGGGCCGGGGTGGATCCCTGGGTGGTGGCCTACGGCTTGATTCCCCGGGGCCTGCCGGGGCTGGTGTTCGCTACGACGGCCCTGGCCCGGGGCCTGATCGACTCGCTGCAGTTCGCAGCCCTGCTGATCATGGTCACCGTAACCACGGTGGTGGGGCTGCTGCTGCTCGAGCGCCGGCTAGCCCGGCTATCGGCAAGCTCAGGCCTCAGGAGCTGAGGGGGCGTCGCGGAACTGCTCAAGCAGCAGGCCCCGCTGATACTCCGCCGAGAGACTGGCCAGGTGCGCCCGGGCCTGCTCGTGGAGCTGGGGGTCGATCAATTCGATGGTGGTTCCGCTGGGAACGCTCATCCGCAGCACCAGGGCCATGGCATCGAACAACCGCACCTGGTCGTTCTGCCAGCCCTGATAATCGGCCGCCAGGGCGGCAAGGGAGTCTCCGGCTGCTGCTCCCCGTTCCACCTGCTCCCGCAGGTGCTGCACCTGGGAGAGGCGGGCGGAGGTCACCAGGGCGTGGGCCGCCCCCAGGGCCGCCAGGGAATCGGCGGCCTCTCGCTTGAGCAGGGCCATGCTGCGGCTGAGCACCGCCGCCTCCACGCTGAGCGGCTCCCGGCTGGCCGGGCTGAACAGAGCGGCCGGTGGAACGGAGCTGCGGGGCTCGGCAGGCGGCTGGGAAGCAAGCGGATCACCCGATCCGCCAGCCGATGCGGCGGGCCGTGGCAGCTTCACGAGAACCGCAGGGGGGTCGGGAGGAGGCACGGCGGCCGGGGCGAGGCGATGGCCAAGCCGCAGCAGGAGGGTTCCTAAGCTTCGGCGCAGGCGAACAGAGCTCTGCATGGAAAAAGGATCCGAGTACGGATCCCTAGAGATGGCCACCAATCTGGCCGGGAATCACCGCGGTGGCGAGGGTCGGATTTGGCGGTGCGGTGGCCTGGGAATCCGACCTTGCCCCGCTTGCCTCCTTGCCTCGCCCAGCTCCTGGAACCCGGCGCCAGAACCCAAGGGGGGGGCCGCCGGAGGATTCAGCTGTGATCCCGCAACTTGGTGGTGCAGACGGTGATGCAGTCACCATCGTCGAGGGAGCAGGAAGTGATGCACTCGAAATAGGCCTCAACCGGATCGAGACCGTCATCGATCTCTGATGCGTCGATCCCGGAAAGGGCCTCAGAGGCAGGCTGGTTGTAGTGAGTGAACGGGTTCATGGTGGGGAATGTCTGGGTTCCCTCACCCTAGGTTGATCCCTTAGGACCGTCCTTCACGACCCCCGAAATTGAGGAGTTGTACTCATTGCCGTGTAAGGAAGTGTAAAGTGCCCAGGGCTTACCTGGATCCGGCCGACCTAACAAACGCTCTCGATCGACGCGATCCAGCCCGGGCACAACCACCCGCACAGCGCTGATCCGCCACCAACAACGCAAGACCAGCACAGTTGATCAGCACTGAGCAACTCCGGCAGTCAGCCAACGCAAATCCTGGCAAGGAATAAGGAACGGCTATCAAAATATTGTTTAGAATCAAAGCGCAAAAGCGTTTCTGCAGGCAAATAGATCAACATTAAAGCTATAGGGCACGGTTTCATTTTGATCGCAGCTCACCACGAAAGGCTCGCCCGGCGCCCTGGCGAGCCCCCCGCGCACCTCCATGCGCGGCCTCTGGTGAGCTGGAGAGGGGATTCATACTGGAGCCACGTGCGAACCAGCGAGTGACCCAGCGATGCGACCCTCCCTGCTGCCCCGCACCCTGCATCACCCCCGCTCCAGCACCGCCCAGGTGCTGAGGCCGCGCCTGAGCGCGCCGCGCCATCCCCGCGCTCTCCACCCTGCCCATCCCATCGTCCGGCGCCGTCGCAGCTTCCTGCTGGAGGGTCTGTTGGCGGGTCTGGCCACAGCGCTGCTGACCGGGGTGGCCCTGGCTTCCCCAGCGATCCTGCGGCAAGACCCGCTCACCAGCCTGCGCGATCTGGCGGGGTTCGTGATTCCAGGACTGGGCCAGGGCAGCGCTGCCCGGCTCTCCGAATGCCCCTGAAGCCGGCCGAGTTCCGTTGATCGCCTCCCGGTCGTCCCTGGCCACGCTCCTGCTCGCGATCCCGATCGCCGCCGCAGGGGCCGCCTGGGCTGGGCCGCAACCTGAGCCTGCCGTTCGCGAAGCGGACATCCGCCAACTGGAGCGCTCCTGGGCCCGTCTCGACCAGGAGCTGCGGTTGCTGGATCAGCTGCTGCCACCGCCTGATGACGGGGCCGGATCCCCCGGGCTTCCCTCCGAGATCGGCCCGGCCCTGCTTCGGGCCAATCGCCCGCCCAGCGCTGCGATCGACCCGAGGGATCCCGCCCTGGCTCCGCCGCCCCTGGCCCTGCCGAGCGCCACCAGCCTGGCCCAGGGTCGCGTGCAATCCCTCAGCCTCCGCCAGGCGCTGGCCGTGGCGAACCAGCACAGCCCGGAGCTCCAGGAGCAACGGCTGGAGGTGGCGCGGTCGCTGGCCGATCTTCAGGCCCGGCTCGGTCGCTCGATCCGCACCTGATCGAGGTTCACGCCGGCCGTGGTGAGGCCCTGCTCAGTGCTCACCACTTCACTGGAGAGGGGCGCCACCACCTCGCGGCGGGTGAGCCAGTTGAGCCGCCGCAGCTTGCTGGCGTAGGTGTCGCGCAGGCTGCCATAGCGCTCCCGATCGGCCTGGAGCTTGGCCAGGGCGGTGTCCACACTCGCCTGCTCGCTCTGCAGCCGCAGGCGATCCCGCTCGTCGAGGGCGCGGTTCTGCCGCTCCAGTTCCCGCAGGTTGGCGCGCTGCTGCTCCAGCTCCTTCTCCAGCACCGGCAGGTAGAGCTCCACCAGCACCTGGCCGCGCCGCACCCGCTCGCCCACCCGGATCGGCAGGCGCCGCACCTGGCCGGCGGCACGGGCATCGAGAAGGCCGGCGTTATCCGGCAGCAGCAGAACCCCCTTGCCCACCACCTCGGTGGGCACAAGCCAAAACGCCGCCCAGGCTCCCACCGCTCCACCCATCACGGCAAGAACAAGCCCCAGTTGTTGGCGGGGGCCGAGGGAGGGCAACCGGAGCGTGGATCGATCCAGCCAGCGGCGGGGGGCGTCCTGCTTGGAGCCAGGGGAATCCATCGCGCCAGCTTGAAGGGTCTTGGCGCGGTTGTCAGCCCAGGGGGGTGGTTCCCTCGCCGGCAGCGGCTGCCAGCGCCGGTTTCAGGCATTCGCCTCCCTGGCGGCTTCGGCAATCCGATGCAGCTGGAGTCCGAAGCTGCGCAGCAGCCCAACCAGGGCGACGCTCAGCGGCGGCCCTAACGTCGGCCGATGCGCCTGCTCCACACCTCCGACTGGCACCTCGGGCGGAGCTTCCACGGGGCCTCCCTGCTCGAGGAGCAGGCGGAGGCCCTCGATCGCATCGTGGAGCTGGCCCGCGAGGCGGCGGTGGACCTGGTGGTGATCGCCGGCGACCTCTACGACCGCGCCATCCCGCCGGCCGAGGCGGTGTCGCTGTTCACCGACACCCTGGCCCGGCTGCGCAGCGCTGGGATCGCGGTGGTGGCGATCGCCGGCAACCACGATTCCCACGTGCGCGTTTCCGTCTACGACCAGTTGCTCTCCGATCTGGGGGTGACGATCCGCGGCGCCGTGACCCGGGCCGCCGAGCCGGTGCTGGTGCAGCCCGGCGGCGGGGGCGATGCGGTGGCGGTGTACCCCCTCCCCTACCTCGAGCCGGTGGTGGATGGGCCGCGGCTGCTCGCCAGGCTGGAAGAGGAGGAGGAGGAGGAGGAGCCCGCCCGCTGGAGGAGCGAGCCCGCCGATCCCGGTCTGACCGGACCCGGTACAGCCGGAACGGAGGCCGCCGGCCCCGGGCAAGGAGAACCTTCAGCAGCAGGGCGGTTCAGCCATGAAGCCACCACCCGCCTGGCCCTCGCGCGAATCCGCCGCGACCTCGCCAGGCGGCCGGGCTGTCGCTCGGTGCTGGTGGCCCACACCTTCGTGGCGGGGGGGCTGGGTTCCGATTCCGAGCGGGAGCTGAGCGTGGGCCAGGTGGATCGGGTGAGCGTGGAGGCCTTCGCTGGTTTTGATTACGTGGCCCTGGGCCATCTGCATGGCTCCCAGCAGCTGGATGGGCCGCGGCTGGCCTACAGCGGCACGCCCCTGCCCTATTCGTTCTCCGAGGAGCGGCATCGCAAGTCGGTGCGGATCGTGGAGCTGGCCGCCGATGGCACGCCGGCTGTGGAGGTGGTGCCCCTCGGGGTGGGCCGGAGACTGCAGACCCTCGAAGGCACCCTGGCCAGGCTGCTCAGCGATCCGGCCTTCGAGGGGGCCCGTGGGGCCCGGGTGCGGGCGATCCTCACCGATGAGGCCCTGCCCCTGCAGGCCATGGCCCGGCTGCGGGAGCGCTTTCCCCATGCCGTGGAGCTGCGCCACCAACCGCCTGCGGTGGAGCGCTCCAGTGGCGATGAGCGCAGCCGGCAGATCCGCGAGGCCCGCTCCCCCCTCGACCTGGCCGGCCTCTTCCTGGCCGATCAGCAGGGAAAGCCGGCCAGCGCTGCCGAGCTGGATCTGCTGCGCCTGGCCCTGGAAGCCGCCGGCCGCGGAGGCGAACGGTGAAGCCCCACCACCTGGTGATCGAGGCCTTCGGCCCCTATGCCGAGCGGGTGGCCATCGACTTCGATGCCCTCAGCGACGAAGGCCTCTTCCTGATCCATGGCAGCACCGGCGCCGGCAAGACCTTCCTGCTCGATGCGATGAGCTTCGCCCTCTATGGGGAGGTGTCGGGGGAGCGGGGCGTGAAGGGGCTCCGCTCCGACCACGCCTCGCCCCAGGCGGTGCCAAGGGTGGAACTCGACTTCTCCGCCGGGGGCGCCCGCTACCGGGTGGAGCGCACCCCCCCCTACACCGCCACCAAGCAGCGGGGGAGCGGCACCACCGAGAAGCTGGCGGCGGCCGCCCTCTTCCGCGTGCTGGGAAGGGAGCAGCAGCCCGTGGCCAGCCGCACCAGCGAGGTCACACGGGAGGTGGAGCGGATCGTGGGGCTCAACGCGGCCCAATTCCGCCAGGTGATCCTGCTGCCCCAGGGCCGCTTCGCCGAGGTGCTGCGCGCCAGGGCTGAGGAGCGCGAAGCCCTGCTCAAGACCCTCTTCGAGACGGTGATCCACGAGCGGGCCGGCGGCTGGCTGGAGGACCAGGCCCGCACGGCCCTCCGGGGTGTGGAGGAGCAGAAGCGTCAGCTCACCTGGCTGCGGCAGCAGGCCGCCCAGGAATGGCTGCCCTACGCCGATCGCCCCCGCGGCTCCACCGAAGGCGAGGGCCCCAACCGGTCCGAAGCCCCCTCCGGAGCCGAGCTGAACGCGTCCTCCACGGAGCCCGGCGTGCCCACCGACCAGGTCGGCCTGGATCGACTGCTGGAGCAAATCCGCGGGGTGGTGGCCGCCTGCGAGGAGGCCCGGCGCCGGGCCAGCGAAGCGCTGGAGCGGGCCCAGCGGCACCGCGCCGCAGTGGTGCAGGCGGCGGATCGCTTCGATCGCCGTGCCGCAGCCCGCAGCGAGCTGGCCCAACTCGAACCCCAACGGACGGCGATCGAGGCCCTGGCCCTGGAGCTGGCCGCGTCCGACCGCGCCGAAGCCTTGCGGCCCAGCCTGGAGGCTGAGCGGGCGGCCCACCGGGAGCTGCTGGAGCTGGAGCACCGCCTGCGGCGGGAATTGGAGCGGGCGGCGGCGGTGCGGGATGGCGCCCGGGGCCTGCCCGATGCGGTGGTGGCCCTCGGCCTGCTGAAGCTCCCGGAGAGCGCCGATCTGCAGCGCTCCAGAACGGCCCTGGCCACCCGGCGGGTGGAGGTGGAGGGTGTGGTGCGGCAGGCCGAGGAAGCCCGCCAGGCCCGGGAGCGGGCCGCCAAGGCCCTGGCGCTGCACCAGCGGGCCGGGGCGGAGAGCACGCAATTCCAAGGGCAGCTCCAGTGGCTGAGGGATCAGCGGCTGGCGGCGGAGACGGCCCTCCAGGCCGCTCGATCGGCCGCCGATCGCCTCGACGGCCTCAGCCAGGCGAAAAACTCCCTGGCCGAGCGGGCCCTGGCGTGCCGCCAGGTGCGCAAGGGCCGCCGGCTCGAAGGCGAAGCGATCGAATCCCTGGCCGCGGCCGAGCACCGGCTGCAACAGGCCAGCTCCGCCCTCAAGACGCTGCGCGATCGCCAACTGGCGGGCATGGCGGCGAGGCTGGCTGGCGACCTCAGCGCCGGCACCCCCTGCCCGGTGTGCGGCTCCAGCCACCATCCCCAACCCGCCCGCACCGCCGCCGACGCGGTGCACCAGGGCCAGGTCGAGGCAGCTGAAGCGGCCCTGAGCCAGGCCGGCCAGGAGCAGCAGGCCGCGGTGGTGCATCTCGCCGACATCCGCGTGCGGCTGGAGGCCGTGCTGGAGAAGGCGGGGGCGGCGGCCGAGGATCCGGCGGCGGCCGTCGCTGCCGCCCAGCAGGCGGAGCTGGCCCTCAGCGCCGCGCAGCAACAGGCCGAGCGGCTGCCGCAGCTGGAGCGGAGCCTGGCGGAGCAGGCCCGGCAGATCACCAGCCTGGAGGCCTCCCTGCAGGCGGCCACCACCACCGCGGCGGTGCAGGAGCGCAACGCCACAGCCGAAATCCAGCGAGCCGCTGAGCTGGAGGCTGCCGTGGCGGCTGAGCTGGGCGAGGGGCTGGCACCCCGCCAGGTGCTCGAAAGCCTGGCGGCGGTTGAGCAGGCCCTCGAGACCCTGGCCCGCTCCAGCGAAGCCGGCGCCCGGCTGCGCACCCGCCAGGAGCAGGCGGCCACCCGCTTGGCGCGGGACCTGGCGGCCGCGGGCATCGCGGATGCGACGGCCCTGACCGCGGCCCTGCGCAGCGAACCGGAGCGCACCAGCTGGCGGCAAACCATCAAGGCCTTCGATGGCGCCCTCACCAGCCAACGGGCGATCCTGGCCGCCCCCGACCTGCAGGACCTGCCCGAGCAGCGCCCCGATACGGCCGCTGCTGAGGCCACCGAGACCGCCGCGGATGCGGCCCGCACCACCGCCGTGGAACGCCACAGCGAAGCCCGCGGCGCCGAAGACGACATTCACCGCCTGTGTGAGGAGCACCGACGGCTGGCCGCCCTGCTGGCGGATCAGCAGGCCCGGGCCGAACAGATCGCCGCCGTGGCTGACCGCTGCCAGGGGAAGCTGCCGCCCTACATCTCCCTGCAACGCTGGGTGCTCTCGGCCTACCTCGCCGACATCTGCGCCTACGCCAACCAGCGCCTCGACCTGATGACCTCGGGTCGCTACCAGCTGCGGCTCACCGATGCCGGCGGCCGTGGCGGCCGCAACGCCGGCCTCAACCTGCGGGTGCGCGATGCCTTCACCGGCGAGGAGCGGGAGGTGACCAGCCTCTCGGG
>Ga0114971_10003085_pt1 | contig 11350 bp, 8 predicted proteins | sample M_140625_MF_Meta_FD_87320 | JGI IMG/M metagenome (GOLD analysis project Ga0114971, IMG submission 87320) | Freshwater microbial communities from Lake Montjoie, Canada to study carbon cycling - M_140625_MF_MetaG | ecosystem: Environmental > Aquatic > Freshwater > Lake | place: Lake Montjoie... | reverse complement strand
CAACAACAACTCCGGACAATCTTGCAAGACATTGATCGAGCCAGACGTGTGGAACGACTCCGGGCGTTTTATAAAAGTCAGTTGAGTAATCGAACACGCGTCAAGTTTGGTACCCAGCAACAGCAGAGGATATACTCCGAGGTTATGAAACAAGAAGCCAAAAACATTGATGACGATATACATCGTTATCAATACATCAGAAGAATACCATCCCAGGAGGCAAGGCGACAGGCTTTGATAACTATAGCATTGGATGCTCAGCATAAACAAATGCTGGAGAGCGTCATGGATTATTTTAAAAGTAAATTTCCGGGAGGAATTTTTAATCGAGATGAATTCTTGAGTCGATATTTAAGTGAGGAATATTATCCTCCGACTCGTGATCCTGATCCTCAAAACCCCGTGCCTTTAGAAGGAGCCCTTGATTCTCGTTACAGCTGTGGTATGTTCCGTCGATTTTTTGAGGTTTTAAAAACAGTTAGCGGAATACCATTGGATGAGGATATATTTTATGAAATGTGGATCGAGTGGACAAAATCATTAGGTAAACGGGTCGTCATCCCGATATCCACGCGAAGTCAACTCTATGCTTTATTACGAAAATTTTTATCCGCCAAGGATATTGCTCATTTATTTATAGTGGAAACAAGCCCAGACGGCTTTTGTTTCTTTAATGCGTATCGTGATTTCTTGAATCTTCCCAATTATGGTAAAACGACTCGTGGGATTCGTTCTTTAAGGGATGATGTCCTTGCGGCGCTTGAGGATTACCCAGAGGGGGCATTCTCCGTCGAGCTGGAAGATGGAACCAGCGTCGACATAGCGGATCGAGGAATGCGTGCTAAAGCTGTGAATATGATTATTAATAAAGGAACAAGATCGATCGACGCTGAATTGGTCAAGATTCTACCTTATTTTCCCACGCCTGTAAACTATATATTAATATCCACAAAGCATGATAATACATTTGTGCGAATAAATTTAGAGACTTATGATCCTACTATACCCACGGTAATTATTTACGCCGATGGGACACATTATTCAAGAATAGAATGTGATAGTAAAACGGTCATGAGTAAATTGGTGGAATCCATTTTTGATAAATCAGAAACCGATATAATGACACTCCAACAGATGGATCAGCAGCAGATGCAAGTGCAAGATCAAAAAAATCATCAGAGGAATGTTGATAAGCTGTTACAAAAAGCTGCCCAAGCACAAAAACAGATCAGCGCAATCCAGCAGGCGCAACGCAAAAGAATACAGGCACAGAGGGCACAACGACGCCTCACATATAAACAACCGAGGTCTACATTTCATTCTTTCTCGCTTGCTATGCTTCAAAATCCCCCAGCACCAGCACGAGCATTACCAGCATTAGCCCCAGCCCCAGCACTTGTAACAATTAAACCACAAGTCCAGAGCTTACAGGTCGGACACGATGAATTTTAAAAAAATTGATGATTGTTCCATTCCTTATTTTCATGTTTTCTTTTCAAAAAAAACATGAGCCTTGCGGTCAAGTATCAGAAACTCGATCCGATCTCTCATATCCATAAGAGGCCGGATATGTACATCGGATCTCTCAAGCCCCGCGCACAGCTTCGTGAGTGGATGGCGGAAAATGACCGCATCGTGGAAAAGAATGATGTCGTATACTCGGACGGATTATTGCGTATATTTATCGAGGCCCTCTCCAATTCTATCGATAATGTCTGGAGGTCACGTCAGGCGGGTCTTCGTCCTTCCAAGATCCGTGTGACGATCGATCCTCTAACAGGAGAAACAAGCCTTTGGAACGATGGACTGCACATCCCCATCGAAATGCACCCGGAAGAAAAAATCTACAACCCAGAGCTGATTTTTGGACACTTGTTGTCCGGGAGCAACCTCGATGATAGCGAAGCGAGGCTCAGCTCGGGTAGGAACGGTTTGGGAATCAAGCTGCTCAACGTATTTTCCACCGAGTTTCATATCGAGTGCGGAGATCCCGTCCATCGTAAGCTGTATCGCCAATCCTGGTATGACAACATGCGCCGGATGGAGGCCCCTGTGCTAAAAGCTTATTCCCTCAAGACGGGATATACATGCGTTCGCTGGAAGCCTGATTTCGAAAAATTTGAGATGCCTGGTAAGGCTTACGATGCCACCATACTATCATTGTACGAAAAGTATTGCATGGACGCGGCGATGATCACCGGTATCGCTGTTTCTTTCAACGACAAGAAATTTCATTTCAAGACCTTTCTTGATTACGTCCGCTTGTACGCCCCGACAAGCGCATCACCTTCTTCTGAAGAGGATGCGGACACTATTACGGAAGAAGAAGAACCAAAAGCAGCGTTTCACGCGGTATCGTTTATGATGGGTGGCAGTGGCACCGATCATGAATCCTACAAGACGCAGTACGTGATCATGGAAAGCCCCACGCAGGAATACAAGGAAATCGGTTTTATCAACGGTATCTATACTCGAGACGGCGGTGTGCACCTTGATTCGGTATCTTCCGAGCTGTGGAAATCGCTGATTCCTCGTTTTGGCGGCGGTAAGAGTGGTGGTAGCAATGGCAGTGTCAGTGCCAAAGACCTCAAGCCGTACTTTATGATCTTTGTCAACGCCTGGGCACCCAATCCCGAGTTTAGCAGTCAAAGCAAGACAAAGCTCTTGGCGCCTGTTATCCAGGCATCGTTCGAGGCCCGTTACCTCAACCAGATCATGCGGTGGCCCTTTGTCGAGAAGATCAACGACTTGCTGCGCAGCAAGGAGCTGCTTTCCCTCAAGAAGACCGAGAAAAAGGCGCGCGGGTTCAAGCGCATCGAGGGTCTGGATCACGCCAATCTCGCGGGCGGTAAGAACGCCCGTCACTGTACACTCATTCTCTGCGAGGGACTCTCCGCCAAGACGTACGCCGTCAAGGGTATCAACGTGGGATGGAATGGACGAAAGGGTCGTGATTATTACGGGATCTATGCCCTTCGCGGCAAGCTGTTGAATGTCCGCAACGCGACCGTTGCTTCCATCTCGAATAATCGCGAGATCACCGATATCATCCAGGCACTGGGTCTGCGCTACGACGCCGATTATTCCAGCGAGGAGGCGCTCAAGACGCTACAGTACGGCCGCGTCATGATCCTTACGGATGCCGATGAAGATGGACACCACATCTGCTCGCTGATCGTCAACCTCTTTCACAAGCTTTTCCCCTCGCTGTTGCGCTCCGTGGATCATCCGCCTTTCTTATGGCTCATGATGACACCGATCGCCAGGATCTTTTACTCGCCGTCGCGCCAGGAATGTTTCTATAACGACCACGACTATCGCCGAGCGCTGGAAGACCCATCGTTTTCCAAGCAGAAGATCAAGTATTACAAGGGGCTGGGCACCTCCTCGGACACCGAGATCCGGGAGACGTTTGGACAAAAGGTCGTGTCTCTTGTCACGGACGAGCTTTGCAACAATACGATGGATATGGCTTTCCACAAGATGCTGTCGCAGGATCGCAAGGAATGGCTGGCAAGATATGACCCCGCGGTGTATACCGTCCCCGAGTCGACGTACCTCATTTCTCAGTACGTGAATCAGGAGCTGATCAAGTTCAGCATCGAGGATTGTAGCCGAAGCATTCCCAATCTTTTTGACGGGCTCAAGAAATCCCAGCGCAAGATCTTGTATTCCGTGTTCAAGCGGCGCTTGAATCATGAGGGAAAGAGCATGAAGGTCGCCCAGTTGGCCGGTTATTGCGCCGAGACGTCGAATTACCATCACGGCGAGCAATGTCTTTTCGATACAATCGTGCGGATGTCGCAGGATTTCCCCGGGTCCAATAATGTCCCGTACTTTGAGAAGGACGGTCAGTTTGGATCCCTGGCCTACGGAGGCAAGGACGCCGCCAATGCCAGGTACATCTTTACCAAGTGCGCGGCGCTGACGCGCCTGCTCTTCCCTGAAGAGGATGACGCCCTGTTGACGTACACGTACGATGACGGTGATAAGGTAGAGCCCGATTACTATCTGCCGATCCTGCCGACGATCCTGGGGAATGGATGCACGGCGGGAATCGGCACGGGTTGGTCGTGCTCGGTACCGTGCCATGATTTCTTGCAACTCGCGGACAAGGTTCAGGAATGGCTTGTTCAGGGGCAGCACGAGCAAGAGGACTCCTCATCGCAATTTGACGTCGATTTGGTTCCGTCGTATCGCGGATACAAGGGTCTTATCGAGAAATTGGACAAGAATAAGTATCATAGCACGGGGATCATGGAGGAGGTGCGTCAGGGAAGGGGTGCCGGGAAGCTCGTGTACAAGATCACGTGCCTACCAATCGGTACCTGGACGAACAAGTACAAGGAGGATCTGGAGGTGATGATGGAGCAGAAGAAGCTCAAATCCATCAAGAACTACTCGACACCGGATACCGTGCATTTCGAGCTGGAGGCCGCGGAGGACTTCAAGCCGACGATCGAGACGATGAAGCTGCGTTCTACGATTTCGAGCACCAACATGGTCCTCTTTACAGACCCGTATCGCTTGCAGCGTTATGATTCGATCGGCAGCATCTTTGAGGTGTTTTGTGAAGCGCGGCTGGCGCTTTATGGCGTGCGCAAGAAGGCTCGTATCCAGCGATTAGAAATCCAGCTCGTGGTGGAGCAAAACAAGAAACGATTCCTGGAAGAAGTCGATGGGGACATCTTGCGTGTCTTTCGGGTACGGGAAGACGAGGTGTTGAAACAGCTTGTGGAGCGTGATTATGCACCCGATCCACGGAAGGAAACGTCCACAGCGTCTGAAGACGATGACGATGTTGATAAACAAGGTGCGAGTGCAAGTGCCTATCGCTACCTCTTACAGATTCCTATCAAGGATGTTTCCTTGGAAAAGATGGAAGTTCTGACACAAAAGATTATCAGGCTGGAAGAAGATCTGGCACGAGCAAGGGAGATGACCGAGAAGGAGATGTGGCGTGTCGATCTGGACCAATTTATTACGGCGTACAAAAAGGTGTACGCGTCCTCGTTGACGGATATTGTGACGACTGCTTAGAGTTTTTCTTCTTCTTCATGGCGTCCGTTCATGATGATGTATGGATGATACATTTCCGTATAAAACATTTTTCTTTTATTTTTGATGAAAATAAAAAACTTTATACATGTACATATTGATCTTTACATCATAATTTTTTTTTCTCCAAAAATTAAATATTATTCTTCTTCGTACAAATTTTATGACATTCTGTAATAATTATAAAAATATCCAGATTGTTCCGGTACAGTCTCTTTTTTCTGAAGAAGACAAAAATAAGCCCATTCATTTTCTTAATACCGAGAATGCCTCTGTCCAGCCTCGCGCGATCGATTATGTCAAGACGCCCCGTGGTCATTATGCCAGCCTGGATCCACGCACCCTGGACTCCGCTCGTAATCAGAGGCTCGAGCTGGATATACATCCACGCGTCTCTGAGGGCACGCAGCCTCTTGATATGTCCGTGGCGGGATCCAGCGGGAATCGGACCGGATTCTACAAGGATTATGGTGATATTACCGGTGGAGATGCCCTGTATTACACGGATCTGTTTTTTGGTCCGCCCTACGGTCGCGTGAATTTCTCTTCCCCGGCCTACGTCATCCCCAAGATCCTTCAAGATCCCATGGGCTCGATGAAGCCGTACTATGATCGCATTCCTATCAATCAGAAGAATAATGCCACGTTTGATTATTCCTTCTTACGGGACACGCAATTTCAGAGAGAAGATATCACTGCCTTGCAGCGTTCAGGCAATCTGCGGAAAAGCTCACGGCCGTACTATTTCTTTCAGGACCCCAAGAAATACTATCCGTCCTACAATTACAGGGGAACGGACAATACGCCGTGGAAGAAAGAAAAAATATGATATTTGGATGTATATCTTGAATTAAAAATCAAAAATTGATTTTTTATTTTTCATAAATAAAATTCCATGCAGTCGCATCAGCAAAGTCAATCATCTTCATCTTCATGTTTTAATCGTCTTCAGAATACACGTATCGAGCCCCCAAAGAATTATGATGATTCCATCTATATCCTCCGTGATCACAAAAACGCCAGTATCCAGCAGAAAGCGATCGATTTTGTTCCTACGAAGGCGTCTCATCGATTCCCCCAGTCCGAGCCATCGACTTCTATGGATCCGCGTCTTTTTGATTCTCCACGATCGCAGAGGCTGATCTTGGATGTCCCTCCGTGGCAGACACAGGGAACCCAGCCTCTGACTGATGTGTACGCCGGTCCGGGAAACCGCACGGGTTACTATCCCGACTACGAATCGATTACCGGGGGTCAGTTCTATTACTACAATGATATTAATAATGATCTGCCGTATCAGACCCCACCGTACAGTATCCCGGCACATGTAGTTCCTCAGGTTCTGATCGATCCCATGGGCGGACAAAAGTTTTATTACGATCGCATCCCCTTGTTCTCCAAGCATAACAACCAATTCGAGTACTCGTTTGATCAGGATCAGTGTGAGTACCGCGAGGACTTGATGGCCAAGCAGCAGCAGCCTCTTTTTACGAATGCCTTTGGTGCTTATCAATATTTCCAGAATCCCAAGAAATATTATCCTATGGCGGCGTCGACGACGCCTTTGACATCGCCCTCGCCTTTAACGTCGAGTCAGCAACAGGGTAATCAAAATTATAGATATTGAGATCTTCGTTAAACAATCTTCCCATAACGCTCATTCTTCCATCCCCCGTGATCGTTCCCCGCAAAAAGATGGTGGATCAGTTTCCCATGGAAGAAGCCCGTGTTAAAGACGTGCACGTGATAATTCTGGTACACCTCGTAACACAACTTGTTGCGGAACAGCGTGCACTGCTTCTCTTTTAAATAGGCCTCGATACCATCGGTAAAAGCGCGGGGGCCTGTCATGAAATGAATGATGTGCTCGCCGCGGATGGTCGGTGCATTCAGGATCCTCTCTACGCACGTATCGATGATCTTGCGGAGGACCGGGGAACGCGGCGGGGCGGCAAAGGTCCACTGACATAGATGGATACGATCGGTCTCGGGGGCCAACACCAGCCACGCCTTTTCTTGTAAGAAGATAGAAGGATCCTGTCCTTTCATGAGGACGGCGTCCGCATCCGCATAAATACCACCGTGCTCGTAAAGAACACAATAACGCCATAGATCCGCTTGCATGACCCGCATGGGACAGCGCTGGAACGCACGATAGACGCGCTCGTCCTGTGTGGCCATAAAGGCATCCAGGCCCGCGTCGTCAAAAAAGACGTACTCGAAACCATTTTCACCATGATGACAGTAACGTTTCCAGCTGTCGTGGCTCATCCGGGTCTTGCGGTTCTGAAGGACGAAGTCCAAGGACTTGTGCGTCTGATAGATTTTTCTTGGTATCGGCGGGATCGCTTCCAGTTCTTGGAGGAGCGCTGGAGAACAATCCACACGAAAGAAATTCCCGTAGGCATTCTTGTACTCGTGGGGGTTGCCGTCAACGTCGCTGTCGTCGTCGTTCAGCGACAGCGTCTGATCCAGATATATACCGCTCTTCTCATCGACCGCAAGACGACACGATAGCACCCCTGCGGTATCAACACGAATGTCCATGGCAGAAAGGATCCAATCACCCGGAGGAAGGACGGGGTTAAGCTTCAGAGGATAAGGCACCAGCTGGTCATCTTCCGCCTGATAAAAACAACGATGGTCTACTTGGGGGAGGATGATGGATTTCCATTCGTCATGCTGTACATCACAGGAAAGCGTACCATTCACAACACGCGCATTCCTTGCCACTCGACGCCAAGGACCCAGCGGGAGAGCATCCGGTTTCATGATCTTGCCATCAATGACAGGCAAATGAGCAAGAGCAAAACCTCCTTTCTGAATAAGGTACGTCTTCTCGATAGAGGCGCCTTCCGCGATCGCCAGAGCTTGTTGCATACGGAGTTCCCTCTGACGTCGTATCATATTTTTATTTTGTTTTGTTTTTTTGATACTATTTTTTTTTTAACTAACAACATCTTTTATATTAGTATTGGACACAGTATACCGACAAGAATCCGCATCACAGGAAGGATGGCTGTTTCGTCCACAAGGAGGAGACTCCAGCCAGTTGAGGCCTCCCGTCCATAGGCTCCACACCAGGACATTACCGCTCGTGGTTGTCACGGCGCCCATTTCTGTTCCCAAGGCCGCCAACCACCCCTTGTATTCTTCATTCGAGGACGTATACGACTGTCCGATTCCTTGTGCGCCCTGAGAAAGCTTGATGTTCACGGATGTGAGCACGCCGCTGGTGCATTCGAAAGAGATGGAGGCGTGAAAAGGAAGGAGGGTATCAATGGTATACGATCCTCCTGGACCGTACAATTGCGAGGCATTTTTCTGAATGTCGTTCAGATCATAGAATCGATATTTAGGATCCTGGATGGTACCACCGATGCCGACGGGTGGCGCGCCACCGCAATCGTTGCTTCCTCGATGAAGAGTGGTGTGCCACGCGTAGCGATTGGCTTCCATGAAATCCAGCTCGGTCGTGGATGGAAAGGTCGCACACGCGTCCCGGTACGAGTTTCCGTCATGCAAGAACACGGAATAGAACGTGGCGTTTAATCCACAAGGAACATTGGACAGATCCACGTCCCAGGACAAGGTCTTGCCCAAGAGTGAGAAATAGGTCCAGTGTGTGTTGGTTCCCGTAGGGCTGGTGGATAATCGGAGGCTTCCCCCGATACCATACTTCAGGTTCATGACGGCACCGTCGCAAGATACGCCCTTGGCATGGTCCCCCTCCGCACAGAACAGTCGATACGCTTCTGCGGTATCGTCTTGTGAGATTGTTAAATAAAATCCGCTCATAATTACTACTAATTATTGGAACGGATTTTATTTATTTTTTCTTTTCTTTCTTTTTTGGTTTGTTTTCAAATCAGATTATTATTATTATTATCATTATTATTCTCGACGAGGGCAAGATTGACAAGCTCGTTCTGAAGGATATTGATGTGATTCATGAGGCGCAGATACCGTGGATCATTCCATTCAAAAGAGATGATATAACGATTCTGAACACGGTTCAAGATCCTCATCAGCCGTGTCCAATCTTGACGGAAATTAACATCGCGTTGAAGATTCGGTATATTGGGAATATTGGGTTCATTGGGTTCATTTTCATCATTCAACGGCTCTTGACCTCGGCAGTAGATACACATGTTATGATTCTGCTGATAAATTTCAAAACACCGTGGATGGAAATCAAACCGGCATCCGCAACGGTAGACGTTTTCCATAGAAAGAACGGTGTTATCATTTTCTAAACAAAGCGTGCAAACTCGGTCCATTGTGTCTTGTGATCCTTGTTGTTAATAAATTTGTTCATGGCGAAGAAAAAGAGGAGTGGTCAATTTTTTTTATTCTTTCTTATCATCGTCTGAAATATGTAGACAAACGTCATCAAGATACAATCGCTGACATCATCTTTTTTCTGAAACACGTCTATATAATCCTGGATGACGGGATCATCCACGGTCATCTGATGCACCTTGTCGATCGACCATTTCTTACGATCTTTCTTTTGTCGCAGATGAACCCCAAAAAGCGACGTCTTGAGATTGGCATTGTACTCGATCACCTTCTTGGTAGGATGACGGAGCATGAAATACGCGATAATATGCTGTGATACCTTCAGCGCCTTGACATTGTACACCTTTCCCGTGCTCATCTGCTGCTCGATCAAGAACACGTCGGCGCTTCCCCACACATACTCCAGCCCGTTCATATACTCGTGAATCCGACGGTAGATGGAAATCATACCACCACCACCTTCCTCCTCTACGCTACTTTTCGACAACGTGGCATCAAAGACATCCAGATTCAGTATATTCATCTTCTCAATCATTTGAGCCTCGATTTCTGGCGTGATGATTGTGGATGTCGTCGTCGATGCGGCATCCAACGGGAATAACGAGTACGCCACGCTCGACCACGCCAGGTTCTTGATGCCAATATCAAACGCGATCACAATCATTTTCTTCTCCTCGTTGTCCTCTTTTTAAATACCTACACCTACCTCTTTTTCTTCCGATCTGAGATGCGAAAGCCGGGTGTCACGACTGCGGCTCGTGGGATGGTGATCACCCTCGATGGAACTACTGTTTTAGGCGCCATTGCAGCGGTTGTTGTTGCAGTGGTGGGATGTATCTTCTTGATCACTGCGGAAGAGGAGGAAGAAGAAGAAGAAGAGGAAGAGGCGGTGGATGTTGATCTGCAGATATCAAAGGTTTCCAGAACGTAGGTGACACGGGTCTGTGTAAATTTCTGGATCACCTTTTCCAGAAGATCTTTCATGCTCTTGTGTTCCATGGATCGGATGTGCACGCACAAGTCGCTGACCGACGAGGGAACCTCGACATTGGGATAATGCTTGATGATCCATCGTGGCGTGTTGAGGATCTTGAGGAAATCCTGGCATGATTTCAGCTGCTCCTTGCAGCCCTTTAGTGCAGGAACAAGGCTCGCCATCCCGAAATCCCAGAGCACAAAGAGGAAACCCTCGTTGGGCACGTAATGATCTACCCCCTCGATCTTATAACACCAGCATCCTCCCTTTTTTACCGGAAAGACCAAAATATTGCCCCAGTGAAGGTCGTTGTGCAAGAATCCGCAGTAGTATTGCATGACGTACAGCGCAAAAAAGATCTGGAGGAAACAGCTCATAAACTGATGGTAGGTCCTTGGCTTGGACGTCCACGACTTGAGGTCCTCCTGTGCCAGCTCGTTATAGCTGTACAAATACGGCGCGTTTTTTTGGGAGACCGTCTTGTTCCAATGCAGCGACGAGTACACGTAAAAGAAATGCAACGGAAGGTGCACCGATTTCTTCATCTTGACGAGGCGGCTGCATATCTTCAGGATATAGATTTCCCTCCAAACCGTCTTGACCGCAAAGATAGTATGAATATCGTTATGCTCCTGCTTCAAGAATAGCTGTAGATCCTCTACCGTTAATGGCATCTTCTTGATCGAGATCGCCCTCTTTTCATTCAGAGGCGTCAGGACGTGTCCACGAAACACCTCGCCGTTCTTGCTCTCATTCCCGATCTTCGTGTCAATGCATGTGTTCTTAAGGATGTGGTTGTATTTGTTCCAAGACTCGTCGTCACGAATAAAAAGACGGTAGGCTTCATAAAAGGCATTATTTTTTATCCTCTCGCGAGTGGTCGTCATCCAAGTTTTTCTTTTTTTTTACTCCATATTAAAAAAAAAAAAAATTATTTTCTAAACCCTTCTTTTTTTTTTTTTGTAACTTTCTCCGTTTTTTAATTTAGATTCTCACCTTTTTTTTTTTTTTTTT